>ENA-UERZ01001502-UERZ01001502.1-human-gut-metagenome-genome-assembly--contig:-NODE-1502-length-16447-cov-12.618143_pt1 | contig 16447 bp, 23 predicted proteins | sample MGYA00242997_ERZ507998 | MGnify/ENA primary metagenome ERZ507998 (study PRJEB26167, sample SAMN06115470) | human gut metagenome | host: Homo sapiens | place: China:Henan | collected 2016-06-23... | reverse complement strand
ACCAATAAATCAAATATAAATTTTGCAGTTATCAGTATTCCTGACGGGTTAATTGTTTTTGAAAATCCACATCGTTCAAACATGAAAGACATTGACAATATCAGAAAAGCCTTTTACAAAATGCCACTTTTTTCAGCACAATATTCAATTATAAATACTCGCCATAACATAATAGATAGTATTCTTGATATTCAAAGGGCACAGCGTGATTATTGCTTTAAGACATTTAAAACTCTTTCTTTATAGAAATTTATTTAATCTTATATTAATCCCCCGCATCGCCGGGGGATTTCTTTTCCCTCTGTTCCAGCCAGAGGTAGAGGCGGAGGACTTCCGAACGATAGCGCGTCACAACGCCCCTTCCGTCCCGCTCCACGACAACGGGAGCGCCTTCCCTCACCCATTTTTGAAGCTGTTCCCGGCTTATGCCGAAAGCCCGGCAGATTTCCGACGCGCTCCGCAGCACTACGGGCACGTAATGGACCGATACAGGGATCACACTCCCTCCTTGGCCTTGCGTTTGGTCATGGCTCCTCTCTGGCGGCAAGGCCCCGCCCCGTATGGCGAGGCGAGGCCGTAGACGGCAACGGCGGAAGTCAGACATGGACGAGCCCGAGCGCCCTCAGAAGCCGATGCGCCGTCCGGGGACCGATAAGGCTACGGCAGGCGGCGGCCACGATGCAGCCTTTCAGGAGGCGGCGCAGGGCGGCCCTCATGCTATTGCTCCGTCCCCGCCGGGGGCAGGGCGCAGGCGACGTCCCGCACCACGTCCAGAAGTTCCGTAAACTTCTTCAGGTGGAACAATGCGGAACCGAAGATCAGGCTCCGTCGCGTGAATTCGTCCCGGAGTTCCGGGCGCTCGTCCCGCGTTTGCCATGCCGCTACCGTCAGCCTGTCCATTTCCTCGATCACGTCCTCAAGACTGAGGGGGTGCACCAAGATGTCCTTACCGTTGGCGTGGGGTTCCACCTTGCCCATAATGGCGTGTCCGTCCTTTTCTCTTGGCCTGTTCATGGTTCAAACTCTGTCGCGCCTATTGTTCCCCGCCCACGGTGGGCAGGTGCTGCACCTCAAAGCGATCCCGCCCGAAGCACTCGAAGGCTTTTGCCTTGCACATGCCGAGCCCAGCGATGATGGAGGGATCAAGCCCCACGCCGTCCCGGTTTTGGAGCCCGTCCGAGATGGTCCTGAGAGCGTACACCGCCGCCTCGAAGCCGTCATCAAAGCCCGTTTTATAGGCTTCCCGCGCAATCTCAACGCCATTGTGCACGAAACACGTCTTGTCTTCCTGTCGCATATCCATGTTCCTTTTCTAGGCCGCCGTGGACGCCTTCAAGAGCGCGGTGAGGCGGGCTTGCTGTTCGCTTACGTATTTTTCCAAGAGGCTGAGCGTCAGATAGGCCGCGGCCTTGCGCGTCCCGGCGAAGATGAAGGGCACGCCGTAGCGCACCTGAAAGGCCACCACCGACTGGGCCGCGCTGTGGGGCTTCATCCGCGAGCGGTACAGCCCACGGGCGAGGTGTTCCCATGCCGCCTCGACAACCACGGCGAAGAAATCATAGCCACGGGCTCGGGCAAGCTCCCGCTCGAAGCGGTCCCGGTTCTCTCCCATGAGGCAGCCTATCAGGTCGTCAAGGCTCTTGCGCTCCACCGCCACGCGGTCGATCAGCCCGGCGACGGAGTAATCCCCGGTGGGAAGCGCCCCGCGCTCCACGGTGCAGTCATAGCCCGTGAAATCGAGCGGGGCCTGTTCCCGCGAGTCCACAACCAGCTTCAACATGCGGCCACCTTCACCCTGTTGTTTTCCGTTCGCGTCCTTGGTGCGGCGGCCACCTGTGAAGGAACGGGCGGGATCACGCTTGCCGGAACCGACGGCGCGGCGTCCATCCCCACAAGGCGCGTCGTGCCGTTCCCGTAGCGGTGCCGGACATGCCCCCGCCAGCCTATTACCGTGGGGAGTTCCCCCGTGCCGGGCATGGGCCACGGCTTCCACCAATGAAGCTTGCGGCAAAAGGCGAGGGTCAGGCCCCGGTAGTCGGGGCATCCTGCAAGGCAACGGCGGGGATACCCGGTACAACGGCTTTCCGGCCCCTCAGAGAGGCTTTCAGGGTACGCCGCGAGGCATGAACCGTCTTTCGGCGTTGCGGCGTCCTGAAGGGCCTTTTCGTGCGTTTCCCGGCAAGGAGCGGGGTCACGCAGAGCGGCCTCAAGCCACGGGCGGATCGAGACTCCGGCCTTGAGCATTTCGCCCGGGTCCTTCCCTGCGGCGCAGGGCCACGCCTTTACCGTGAACTGTTCCCGCCACCATGCCCACGCCTTCGTGCCCGCCTCGTCAAAGTCCAGCGACCACAGGATGAGGGGCGCTTCCCGCAGGAACGCCGTTGTCCGGGCGTCGGGCTTTTTCGTGGCCCCGGTCAGGGCGCAGGCCGCCACAAGATCTCGGCCTTCCTGCCAGACAAGCGCCGCATCCAGCACGGATTCCACCAGCACCACGGGCAGGCCGGCCTTGCCGATGCAGAAACAGCCGTCGCCGCTTCCCTTGACCTGCCAGTATTTGGGGAGGTCGTCCCCCGCTTTCCACTCGGCCCGGCGAATGAGCACGGCGACCACCCCGGCCTTGCGGCGGATGGGAAGCACCAACCCCTTGGGAAGCCAGACCTTGCGGGGACGGCCCGTCTTCGGGCTGGCCTCCTCCTCAAGCCCCCAGTCGGCACGGCGCTCGTACCTGTCCGAGGGGTTCCAGCCGATGCCCAAGGCGCGCGCTGTTTCCACGGCCAGCCCCCGGCCCCGTAGCGTATCCAGTCCGGGCCCGGCCCCGATGTCCGCGCCGCAGGCGGCCACGAAGCGGGCGGCCCGTTCCATCCACACGGCAGAGGGGAGGCGCTCGGGTTCAGGCGTCCATTCCTTTGCCGGGCTCTTTCCGGGGGCATGGAAGACAGGGCGGCAAGGCTCCAGCCGGAGGGCTTCGCAGGCCTCCCGGTAGCTCAGGTTCTGGAACAGCCGCAGGAACTCGATGGCATCCCCATGCGCGCCGCAGCCGCGGCACAGGAAGCGCCCACCCGTCGCGCCGCTTTTGTGTTCCGGCCACACAATGAACCTGTCGGTACCGCCACAGTGCGGGCAAGGTCCGGCCCATTCGCCGCCGCCTTTGTGCTTTCCCCACCCGTCAGGGAGAAAATCCAGAAGGTTCATGGGGTAACCCCCAATGCTTCGCATATGGCGAGGAAAAGAGCCTTATGCTGCTTGCGGATCGCCTTGTATTCGGTCCCCATTGCGAATCTCTTTCCGTTCCATCCTATTACGTACTTATTTCTGGCAGCCGGAATCGTGGCCCAGACGCCGTTGCTTTTTTTCATCCTGCGGGAACCAGCATCAATATCCCGGCTCGCCACGACCTTGCCCCACTCGGACCCCTTGGCGGGTATAACTTCTATGCTCCACTCTTTGAAAGAAAACTTGTGCATATGTTTCCCCACTTTTTGGCTTCCAAAGTTCCGATTCGCCGCCCTCTAAAGACTAAATGCCTGAGGGGTGGAATGTGAATGTTCCACCCCCTCAGGCTTCTTTAGAAGGGAACAATCGGAACATCGGAACATTGGCGAAATAATTAATCTTTTTTTCATGTTCCGGGGGCTTTGGAACAAACACCCCGGAACATTATATTATTTGATTGAAATTATTAGATTAATCCAATGTTCCGGCCAAAGTGGAACATTGCGGAACATCGGAACATTGGGCGGGAGGATAGAGATGCTTGGCCTTCCTGCCGGGAAGCTCCATTTCGATCAGCAGTCCCATCTCCACGGCTTTCTCACGAGCTTTTCGGGAACGGGAAACTCCCCAGCCAAAAGCCTCTTGTCCCCCACGGGAAACGCTCAACGGCTTTTCCCCGGCGCGTTGCCGCCGCTCCACCTCTTCCGCAAGCTGGTGGGCATCCCACACCACATCGCTCTCCTCCTGCCGCGCGTCAGGGTCCACGCGGTAGAGCAGGCCGTAATCATTGCGCCCGAGGTAGTAACGCGGCTCCGGGCCGCCTGAGTTCTTCTTGCCCACGCGCACGGCGAGAAAGGCCCCGTCATACTTCCCGGAGGCGGGTTCACCGATACGCTTCTGGGCGAGGGCCGCCCCCAGCGGGGCGACCAGCATCCCCCAGCGGATGCACCCGGCAAGGGCGGAGGCCCCGCGCATCGCCGTCTGGGTCAAGGCTCGGGCAAGCTCCTTCGGGTCTTCAATGAGATCGCCGCTGGTCTTGTTGGAGTGGTGCAGCAGGATGATGTTGCAGCCGTAGGCGTCGATGAGCCCCTCCAACAGCCCGCAAAAGGCGGTCATGGCCGGGTTGTCGTTTTCGTCCACGCCCGAGAAGCGGGCCAGCGTGTCCAGCACCAGCAAACGGGGACGGATGGCATCCAGAATATTCCTCAGGTCTTCGTAATTAGCCGTGGATTCCACGGTACCGCCGATGGCGCGGCACAGGTTCACCCCGCCGTGGACCGGGATGCCGTAAAGGTTGGCCGCGGCCTGTTCCCGCAAGTCCTCCGGCACCTGTTCCAAAGCGTGATGCACCCGCCTGTGGATGGTAAGCGCGTCGTCTTCGGCGCTCAGGTAGACCACGGGCTCGGGGGCGGCGGTGTGCCAAGCTCCCACAAGGGACGTGCCGCTGGCTACGGCCACGCAAAGCTGGATGGCGAGGCTCCCCTTGCCCGCGCCGGGAGGCCCCACGATGGCCCCCAGACTGTTCAGGCGAAAGCTCTTGTCGAGCAGCCAGTCAAAGGCGGGCGGATATTCCCGCAGATAACGGACGCCGGAAAACTGCGAGAGGTCGACTTGCAAGGGACGCCGGGGCTGCGGCGCGGCTTCCGGCTCGGCCCCGCCTTCGATTTCGGCGGCCCGGGCCTCCACCACGGCGCGGATTTCTTCCTGAGTCTGGGGGACGCCGCTCATGCCGCACCTCCCTGATCCGAGCCATACATGTCTTCCGGCGGGCAGAGGTCAAAGATAGCCCGGCGCACTTCCTCCACAATGGCGAGGTAGCAGGTGGCCCGATCCGCGTCCTCAGAGGTAACGCCATTGCCGTCCGCCGCATTCCATTGCAGCAAGTCGGCAAGGCCGCTTGTCAGGCTGTCGAGCCGCCGCCACATTTCCTTCTGCTCAGGCGTCAGCATGGGCGGCCTCCTTCGGTTCCGGGCTCCACAACACGTCATCCGTCTTGTTGAACATATCCACAAGCGGGAAAGGCAACGCTCCAGATGCAATGGCGATCTTGTCCAATAACAGGGAGTTGCACAGGCGGAACCCGGCTGCGGCCTCCGCGTTTACGGATTCGTCCGACGTGAGCAACGCTTCGCACGCGGCCCCCAGAAACTCGGCAATCCAAGCGGCCTCTTCAAGAGGCACGCAGGGCATCGTATGCCGTAAACATTGGGGAACAGAGCCGGGCTTGACGTAAGGGGTGGCGTTGGGGGTATTGCTCTGGCTCATTTCAGCCCTCCTTCTTCCTGCCGCTGTATGAAATCCTCAAGCAAGCGGCTTGACTGGCCTGCCATCAACAAGGCTGTCTTCATTCGGGAAAGCCCTTCGTCAAGCCAAGTCCGGGAATCGTAAGACGCCCCGTGCAACGCACCCAACAGGTGATCGCGGGAAAGGTTGGGACGCGAACTCACGACGTCCAGCAAGGCGGGATACAGCCCCCCGGTCAATCGGCGGTATCTGCCCTCAAGCTCGCTCGCTTTTTGTCGGGTTTCCGCAGTGAAGGCGCACCATTCGGAGTACAGTTCCGTGAGCCCGTCCTGTTGGGCTTCAAGCGCCGCCAACAGTTCGGCCTTACGGGAGTCGGCGCGGCTGGTTCCCCCATTGCCGCTAGCGGGGAGAGAAACGACGTTCTGGCTCATTTCACACCTCCCACAACGAATCCTTTGGCGCTGCGGCGGGAACGGTATTTGCCCAGCATGTTCAGGTCGTTTCTCAGGGCCAGCCGGAAGGACTCGATCACGTCGATGTGGTACGCCTTGACGCTTCCGAAGCGGCTGTCCTCTACTTCCAAGATTTCGTACCCCAGGCGGCGCGAAAGTTCGGAGAGCTTGCGGCCCGCGACCGAGTACGCGGCGGGAGTATTCGAGAACACTTCAAGGAACCACGGGATGCCCTTCACGGCCTTGTAGTCCCTGCCCCGCCCAAGTTCGTTCTCAAGGGCTGCGGCCTTACGGACGGCGACGGAAGCGGTGGCCATTGCTGAGGCCGTCTTCCTGTCGCTGATCCATGCCTTGGTACGGATGGCCTCGTCCCTCTGGGATTCGGCAAGCTGGCGTTGTTCACGCTCGAATTTGTACCGTTGGAGCAACGTGATCCCGAAATCGGGATCATCAAGAATGCGATCCACGACCTCTTCCGTAGCGTACAAACCGTGTTTACGAATGGAAGGAATAACGTCGCCAGCCAGCCATTTCTGAAAAGGAAGGGCGACAGGCTTGTCAGAACGACCGAGAAAGAAATAGAGCCCCTGCTCGGAAATGATGAGCATTTCCTGTTCACCACCAAGGGTAGTAATCGGATTACTACCCTTCCATTCCTCCGGGACAGCCTGAAAAATTGTCGTCATGTTCGTGCTGGCATAGCCAAGGGCCTTCGCAACGTCCTTCGCCACAAACCAAGGTTCGTCGTTGCGTTCTACGATGCGGACGGTACCGAATGAGGGATGAGAAAAAATGGGAAGATTAGACATGATGCACCCCCGTGAACATTGTGGACATTTCTCTATTATTTTCATTAGCATATGAGCACTCCTGAAAATTAAGGAGTGCAAAGCCATCATCGTCGGCTTCAATAATTTTGCGAATATCTGCAAGTACGTTGTCGTGACGCTTCCCAAACGCCTCCGCCACCTGCAACGAGGTCACGGCGGGAACGTCCTTTCCGTTGATGCTCTTCAAAGCGATTTCGATCACGCTCACTTCGTACCTCCCATAATGAAGAGTTCAGGAAGGAGAGAAACGGCCAGCAGAAGGCCGAACAGAATCACCACGGCGGCCTTATGGATGGAGTGGGACACGTCCCGGTAGGTGGAAACAACCGCGAGAATGCGTTGTGTGGTGCGACGGTCATAAAGGCGGCTCACCAGAGGAGAGCCGGAGTATAAAGCTATGGACATGGTATCTCCCGAATATGCGTCATGATTCCCGGTCAGCGCGAAGGCTTCCGGGGGAACGTCTGTTTGTCGTGGGGCGGCGGAGTATCCGGCAAAGACGAGGGAGTCCCTTGCCTCTGCCGGGCATTTTCCTAGAAGTCGTCGCCGGGCTGCTTGCTCGTCTGGGCGATCACGCAGTAGCAACCGCGTGCCTTGTAGTCTCGGGCGAAGTCTTCGGCACTGCGACGATTGAAGCACCAATGCAGGCGGCGAGGTTCGGTCTCCGAGGTATCAGGCGCAAAGACGATGCACAGCCACCATTTGCCGGACTCATGGCCCTCGGTAATGGACGGCATGTTCAGGACGCGCTGGCGGGCTGTAGCGGCCTCTTCCTTGTCCTTGCGGGTGGTTTCCGCATAGTTGGCAAAGAAGGCATCGAGGCCACGGGCGGGACGGTTGACGCGGGAGGGAGTTTCGGGAATGTTGGCGGTAGCCATGATTCACACCTCGTTCGTGTGGTTCAGGGTTAGGCCCTCGGTTAGTGTTCCAGCACTTTCCGGGGGCTGTTATGTTGTTGCCCTTTCGTTGATTCCTATATACTATCGTGTAGTATATAGTGTCAAGAAAAACTACAGTATCGAATAGTAAAAATCGAAAAGGGTAACATATGATATCCAGTAATTTAAAGAAGTTAATGAAAGAAAAGAAAATTACAATGAAACAACTTGAAGATATGACTGGTATGTCCCCAAGCACTATAAATAAAGCTCGGCAGGATGATGGTATCGCCGAATGTCGCCTCTCCACTCTGGGTCGGATAGCAACAGCCCTTGGGGTTCCGGTCAAAACGCTGTTTGACGGGGAGTGGGAACCGCAGGAAGCTGAAGACACGGACAAGGCATAACCCTGAGCGGGCACAGGTAAGAAACTAGGCGGCATCGTCATGGTTTCCCCCTTTCCGGCGCAGTGGACACCGGATCACGCCGCAGCTGTCGAGCCACGCGCCGGATCGCCCGCACATATTCCGAAACTTGGAGCGGCTGAACTTGACCACGGCAAAGTGGGGGCACGATAGGCAAGGGTAGGCGGTCTGGAAGTTCGATCCGCCAGACGGGTCTTTCTGTAGTCTGGGCATGGGCTACGCCTCCCCGCCTTCCTCAAGGAAACGCTCGATGTCAGCCCGCAGCCAAACCGTGCAGCGAGAGGACAGCCGCCGTCCCTTGGGCAAACGTCCTTCCTTCACCCAACGCCAGAACGTCGAGACCGCGACACCAAGAAACTTCGCCGCATCATGGGCACGCATCGCGCCCGCACCGTAGGGGGTAATGAGAGTGTTCGACATAAAAAAACCTCCTGCGTCTTTATTAAGTTACGCAAGAGGTTACAGGAACAGTAGGTATGTACAGCAAGGGTGTACAGGATGTACATTTCACACTTTAAAGGGTGTACATTTTTCTCCAGCCAAGGGTGTACATGGGGTATACAAGGTCGATTAAGCCTTGCCTAGCAAGCGCCTTGCACGCTGACTCATGGATTCCGCTGCTACTCGGGTTTCGTCAGCGTGAAGCAGAGCTCCCACTTGAGCCTGAGAGCACCACTTGCCGCCATCATGAAGATAAACCGCAATCTCTTCGTCGTTTTTTCCTTCTCGACGCATGCGACACACCATATCGGCTAGACTTTTGCCGCTTTCCAATTCCGCCTTAGTAGACTCAAGTTCCGTTCTGAGTTCTGCTAGATTGGTATCTTTTTCTTTCAGAGCTTTTTGTAGCGCGGCTCGTTCCATAAGAAACTGTTTATTCCACAGACGGATACTTTTAACGTCTTCAAGTTGCTTTTGGGCTTCGGAAAGTTGAGTTTCAAGTTCAGCAATATGGGAGCTGTTGTTACCAATATACGCTTCGCATTGACGGACTTGGCTTTTATGTTCTCCATAGTAACCATCGTAGTAGCCGCTATCATGCATCCTTTTTTCATGATTTCTGATTGTCCGATAATGAAAAGTTAGTTTATCAAGTTCTTCAACTTTGCGCATCATAGGTTGATATTCACAGCCTATTTCATCAATGTATTGATGCTGAATATAAAACCAATCAGGGACACCATGCGGAAATAGTTCTTTGTGAAGTATAAGATATTCGACAAATTCGGCAGGGCCAAGTTTGTAACGCTCCATAAGATCATGAGAGGTATAAAAGTCCCCACTATCGGGTTTAGGTATTTCTGTAAAAAAGATCTTCAATGGGAACGTCGCCATATGCGGAGGGCATATTTTACCATCAACGTCGTGTGCAAGGACAATATTGTTCCGGTAAAGGTCGTCTGAGACAGTTGATCCTAATTCGACAGCTTGGATAGAATTGTAACTTTTCCTATCCATTTTACCATCTATATCTGCATCAGAGTCCAAGAAAGCAGGTTGTGATCCCTCAAAAGCGCTCACGTTGTCCATATCAAAAATAATATCGTCATGTGGACCGGACAGTCCTAAGACGGCAGGGCGCTGGCTGGCACGAGTTATTCTGTGACCATTTCTCGGAACCCAATCTTTCTTATCGTAAGCGATAAGTAGTCCTTTTTTGACTAACGGTTCAATTTTTTCCACCAAACACTGCCACCGGGCCAGCAATTCTGCAAGAGAAAGCGGAAAATCCACTTCAACCCACGATGCAACACCTACTCTTGGGGGAACTTGTTTGCTGTCTATAGCGCGTGAAGGGATTTTTCCGGATGTGTTTCCCACTATACCAATAAAATCAGGGTATTCTTTTTCGCATTGCTCAACTTCTGACAGGATACAGTAATCAAATCCCCCCCACCAAACATCTCCAAATCCACTATCCCATAGGCCAGGGACGCAAAAAACTATTCCATTAATAGGCCCTTTAACATGAGAAAAGGTCTGAAGCTTACCACTTTTAAATAAGTCGTAATATTCACCCGTTGTCGCATGCTGCCAGCGGTTTTTGAGTTCTTCTTGCGTAATCAACAGGTGCTGAGCAAATGTTATCCTGTTTTCCAATACCATGTATCAACTCCCTTCAACTACCCCTTAACATTTCCCGCACCAAGCCATAAGGGTTCAGCTGTTGGTCATTGCGGGCTAAGCCACAGCTAAGAGAAAAAAATTTCGTACTTCTCTTCTTTCGGTTACGCTAGATGATACCCATGTTTCACGAAGCGATACGGGACTATACTTTTGTTCCACTCAAAGACTGCCCACGCAATTCATCCAGATAATCCGCCCACTCCTGCATCATCTTCCGTCGCTCGGGCAGGTATTGGGCAAAATTGTAAGAGGCCCGGACGGTATCCCGTTCACCATGAGCAAGCTGCTTTTCAATCCAGTCCCGATTGTAGCCTTGTTCATTCAGCAACGTTGACGCCATGGATCGGAAACCGTGTACGGTCATTTCATCCTTGCCATATCCTAAACGACGAAGCGCAGCCAAAAGCGTTACATCCGAAATGGTAGCGGTGTTCGCCCTCATGGAAGGGAACAGGTAGCGCCCTCCCCCGGTGTACTGGTGGAGTTCGGCAAGGATTTCCTTTACCTGCCGGGCAAGTGGAACAATATGCAGTTCCCTCATTTTCATGCGCGTAGCGGGGATACGCCATTCATTGGCGTCAAGGTTGAACTCGGCCCATTCGGCGCGACGCAGCTCCACCGGACGCACCAGCACATAAGGAGCAATACGAAGCGCGGCCCGGACAATAATGTTGCCGGTATAGGCATCAATCGCCCGAAGCAGGCCACCCACAGCGGCGGGTTCCTTCACGCTGGCGAAGTGACCGCCCCGTACCGGAGGCAACGCGCCTTTCAAATCGGCCGCAATATTATGTTCGGCGCGGCCCGTCGCAATAGCGTACCGAAACACCTGTCCACAGGTCTGCAATGCCCTATGCGCCGTATCAACGGCACCGCGGCTCTCAATACGGCGCAACGCTTCCAGCAACATGGGTGCGGTTATGTCCCAGACAGGCCGACCTCCCAGTACTGGGAAAATATCTCTCTCAAGCCGCGCCATAATCTTCCCCGCGTGGCTTTCAGCCCAACCATCCTTTTGACGGTTGAACCATTCTCGCGCAACGATCTCAAAAGTGCTGTCGGTATCTGCCCGGGCGGCTTCTTTGGCGGCCTTTTTGTGGGCTCCGGGATCTATCCCCGCAGCAATCTGCCCCTTGGCCTCCTCACGACGGGCACGGGCATCCTTCAGCCCGACGGCGGGGTACGCTCCAAAGCTCAACGTCTTGCGCTTTCCTTCAAAACGATAGTCCATCCGCCAGAGCTTTCCCCCTGTAGGAGCCACATACAAGTAAAGGCCACCGCCGTCCGCAAATTTTTGCGGCTTGTCAGTAGCCTTCACACGCCGCAGCGTGACGTCAGATAACTTCATGGCGGTATCTCCCGGTTGAGGTATCGGGAACACTGGCAGGTTCATGAAAATACCGTCAGACGACAGGAAACCCTTACGGGACAGAGCCTTTAGGAAATGACGGTATCCGAATTCGTGAACCTTAGAATACCGTCAAAAATACCGACAAAATGACGGTATGTCCATATGTGTGGTGAGACTACATAGGACAAACAAAAAGCCCCAAACCCTTTGTTTTCAAGTGGTTTGAGGCTTTATGCGTCTACTAGAGACAAAAATCTGGTGGAGATGAGGGGGATTGAACCCCTGGCCTCAGCGATGCGAACGCTGCGCTCTCCCAGCTGAGCTACATCCCCAAAGGTCGCCGTAGCAACGGGAATCTCTATACGGGATCACCCTCACGCTGTCAAGCAAAACGGCCCAGGGCATCCGTATTTTTCCCTTTGCGAGAAATGAGCGGGGCTTTCCCAAACGCCGCCTCCATCGTATGCCCCCCATCCCGTGAACATCCCAAAGGGAACACGGCTGTCGAAGCGCTCCGAAAGCGTCCCTTCCCGTCATGCTTCCCGATGGCGCCGTTATCCGCGCAATTCGCGCTGCATATCCCGGGTTTCGGCACGGCGCTTCAGTTCCACGCGGTGATCGTGCAGCTTGCGGCCCCGTCCAAGAGCCAACTCCACCTTGATCTTCCCGTACTTGAGATACAGCTTCGACGGAACCACGGTCAGGCCCTTCTGTTCCACTTTCGCGGCAAACGACGCGATTTCCTGTGCGTGCATCAGCAGTTTGCGGGGCCTGTCCGCGTTTTGCTCCACATACCCGGCATTCGTATACGGGGCAATGTGCAGGCCGATCAGCCACGCTTCGCCGCGCCTGAACTCCACATAACTGTCCGTGAAGTTCACCTGCCCGGCACGAAGGCTTTTCACCTCGGGCCCGGTCAAGGAAATACCCGCTTCAATGGTTTCCAGATATTCATAAATATGACGGGCTTTACGGTTATCCCCAATAAGGGGGCCGCCCGATTTCTTGGCGCTCATAGCTTACCTCCTTGCGGACAGCAGCGCGTAAATGCTCTTGACCGTCCATCCGGCCGTCCGGGTCTGCACCCGGCGCGCAACGTCCCGGGGCGAACCGCCCAGTTCCCGCTCCTCGGCGATAAGGCGAAACACCTCTTCCCTGTCCGTCACGCCTCCGGCCTCCGCCGGTCCGACCACCACCGTGATCTCGCCAAGCAACTCAACGCCCGCCGGGACGCCGTCCTCCAGCCGCCCGAGAAGGTATTCCTCATGCGTTTTGGTCAGTTCGCGGGCAATGCAAAGTTCCCGTGGGCCGAGCACGGCATGGGCAACAGAGAGCGTTTCGCTCAATCGGTCCTTACGTTCAAAGAAGATAAGCGTCAATGCCAGATTGGCAAAGGGCGCCAGCGTCTTTTCCTGATCCGAGCGGCTGCGGGGAAGGAACCCCAAAAACGCGAACGGCTGCGGCGCGATGCCGCTCCCGGCGAGCGCCGTCACGGGCGCACTCGGCCCCGGAACCACCGATACGGGAATCCCCGCCGCGCGGCAGGCCCGGACCAGCCGGTAGCCGGGGTCGGCCACCAACGGCAGCCCGGCGTCGGAAATAAGCGCAAGCGTCCGGCCTCCATTCAACAGGCCCAGCACTTCGTCCAGCTTGCTCTCTTCGTTATGGTCATGAAAACTCATGAACCGCTTGGCTTTCACCCCACAGCGCTGGCACAGCAGCCCCGCCCGGCGAGTATCCTCCGCAAGGACCATATCCGCGCCTTCCAGCACTTCCCGCGCACGGGGAGAAAGATCACCAGGGTTGCCAAGCGGCGTCGCCACTACCCATAATTTCGGAGATGTCAAAGACATGGCGGTAATAATCCAGTTCGAAGGTTGCGCCCGCGTCACGGACGCAGACAAGATCGAATCGGCAGGGAACATCCCATTCCCCGCTTGCGGACAAGTAGGCTCGGGCGGCTTTGACCACGCTGCGGCATTTGGCGGGCGTCATGCTCGCCTCGGGCGAAGCAAGGCTCCTCTTGCCGCGCAGACGGACTTCGACAAAAACCAGTTCATCCCCGTCCCGGCAGACAAGATCCAGTTCATACGAACCGCTGCGCCAATTGCGGGCGAGTATCCGCATCCCGGCCTTTTCCAGCCAATCCGCGGCGGCATCCTCTCCGGCGCGCCCCTTTTCCTGCCGCAAGGTCACAAAAGCGAGCCCTGCCGCGCCGTCTGCCGTTCGGGCAAAACGCCCCGGAACGTCTTCCGGTGCATGGGGCACGGCCCAAGCTCGCGCAGGGCGGCAAAATGCTCTTTGGAACCGTAGCCCTTGTGCTTGGCAAAACCATAGCCGGGATAGCGGTGGTCGAGCTTATCCATGAGCATGTCACGGAATGTTTTGGCGATGATGGACGCCGCCGAAATGACCGGGACCAGCGCGTCGCCGTCCACAATGGATTTCTGGCGCGGGGACGCTGGCCAGCACGCCGCGCGCTGCCGGAACAGCGGCTCGGGGATCGTCTGGTTGCCGTCGATGAGCAACCCTTTGGGCCGGACTTTCAACACGCTGGCGGCGTGGCACATGGCCTTGAGCGTCGCCTGCAAAATATTAATGCGATCGATTTCGGGAGGCCAGACGACGCCAAGCCCCCAAGCCAGCGCCACGGCCCCGATCTCGGCGGCCAGGCCGTCCCGGCGGGTAGGCGACAACACCTTGGAGTCCGCAAGGCCGGGAATAACCGCGCCTTCGGGCAAAATCACCGCCGCCGCAACCACGGGACCGGCAAGGCAGCCCCGCCCGGCTTCATCGATCCCGGCAACCGCCGAAACGGGTATGCCGGGGAACCAGTCGCCCGGCTTCGCGGAAGGGCACAGAAGCAGCTCTTCCTGCACGGATACGGATTTTTTGCGGCCAGCCATACACTCTCCGTAACAAAAGACCAAAAAGGGAAAAAGGGATCTTTGCAGGAAAGATCCCTTTTTCCAGAACGCCCGTCGCCGGGCGGGAAACGCCTCACTGCGGGGAAAAACTCCCCTCTTCCCTGATGGGGAACTAGTAGCGCTTCTTGGGCTTGATACGGGCAGCCTTACCCTTGAGATCGCGGAGGTAGTACAGACGGCTGCGGCGCACGGAACCTTCGGTCACCAGCTCAATGTGGTCGATGAAGGGGGAGTGCAGGGGGAAGATACGTTCCACGCCCACGCCGTCGGAGACCTTACGAACGGTCACGGTAGCGCCCACGGTGCCGCGGTGCATACGGATCACGTTGCCCTGGAACACCTGGATACGTTCCTTTTCACCTTCGACGATACGGAAGTGCACTTTCACGGCGTCGCCGGGCTTGAAAGCGGGAATATCAAGGCGCATCTGTTCGCGTTCGATCTTTTCGATGATGGTCATGTCCTTCTCCTCAAAGAAGTCGTTGCCCCGTCTGACGGGCAACCTGAAGTTATGTCGCTTCGTTTGTCGGTGACTCCCGAAACGGGCTGTCGCTTGCGCTCTCTCGCCCCGTCGCCGGGGGAGGTATCAACACAGAGCATTGCACCGTACCGCAAAGGCGCGGCCGTGAAGAGGCTCTAACAGCAGTCGCCGAGCACCCGATCAAGGGTAATGGCGACCGCCCCACGCACCGGGAGATGGTTGTACGCATCCATCCACCGCAGCGGCCTCAGTATACCGTCGCAGGCATCCAGAATCTCCGGGGCCATCCCGTGCCCTGTCCCGAAAAGGAGCAGGACCGGACGGTCCACAAGCAGATCCCGCACAGCCTGAGGCGTCATGACGCCGTTGTCCCGCGCGCTGGTTCCCAGCAGAACCGGGCGCTGTCCCGTGCGTGCTTCCACAAGATCAATGACTCCCTGCACATCGGAAGCCATACGGACGAGGCTGAACGCTTCGGCGCGATCCGGGTTGGAGACGCCGCCGGGCCCTTCCGTCCAATGGCGGACCAGCGTTTCCAGAATGGTCTGCTGATCCTTCAAGGGGGTTACAACCGTGAAACTCCCCAGTCCATATGTGCGAGAACACCGTGCTATATCGTGAACGTCGAGGTTTGTCAAAGAGGTTGCGCCGGTTTTGCGATCGCCAAGGAAAACGGGATAATGCACCAGCGCACAATGGAGGTTGCGGCCAAGGCGGAGCCGTCCAGCGGCCTCCACCGTTTCCCGCAGGTACTCCATGTCGCCCGACGTCAGCGGCGCCCCGTCCAGCATGTCGGGCCGGACCCGCAGCGTCGTCCGCAGCGACTGCTCGCGCCGCCACTTGGCAATACGGCCATGATCGCCCGAACGCAGCACATCCGGCACGGGCACATCCTCAAAGACCTCGGGCCGCGTGAAGTGCGGATACTCCAGCAGGCCCGCCGAAAAACTTTCGTCGTCTCCGGATTCCTCTTTTCCCATGAAGCCGGGGATGAGCCTGGTCGCGGCCTCCACCAGCATCATGGCGGCGGCCTCCCCGCCGTTGAGCACGGCCTCGCCCACGCTGACCTGCTCGACCGGCAAAATGTCCATGAGCCGGGCGTCGATGCCTTCATACCGGCCGCACACCAGCGTCAGCGTCTCCTCACGCGCCAGCTCGCGGGCCAGCGACTGCGTGAGCGGCTTACCGGCGGCGGCGAGCATGATGATCCGCCCCGCTCCGCCCCGCTCCGTTTCCAGTTCCCGCAAGGTCTTTACCAGCGGTTCCAGCATCATGACCATGCCGGGCCCGCCGCCATAAGGACGGTCGTCCACGATATGGTGGCGGTCTTCCGTCCTGTCGCGGGGGTTCAGGATATCGAATTCGACAAGCCCCGCCTCGCGCGCCTTGCCGAGCAGCGCCGTATCCAGCGGGGATGCAAACCATTCCGGGAACAGAGTCAGTATATTAATTCGCATTGCTTTGTTTTGTATGAAGATTGGGGAAGGGGGGAGAAACCTTTCTGAAGAAAGGTTTCTCC
>ENA-UERZ01001495-UERZ01001495.1-human-gut-metagenome-genome-assembly--contig:-NODE-1495-length-16501-cov-5.876461_pt1 | contig 16501 bp, 17 predicted proteins | sample MGYA00242997_ERZ507998 | MGnify/ENA primary metagenome ERZ507998 (study PRJEB26167, sample SAMN06115470) | human gut metagenome | host: Homo sapiens | place: China:Henan | collected 2016-06-23... | reverse complement strand
CCGGGCGATCCCTTGGGATCGCCCGGCGGTTACATTCTGCCGCCTTCTGTACGGCAGATTTTTTATTCAACATCCTCCGGCAGATAGGCCTCAAAGGGCAGAACATCGGACAGCTCCACCAGCATCTGAGAAAATCCACCGGTGGGATCATAGCCCATCCGGGGCGTGCGCAGCGCCGTGGCCTCCGTTTCATCGGCCACCGGCAGAGAGACGACCGCCCTTAATCCACGGCGCTCCCCCTGCTCAAAGACCAGCCTTCCTTCGTGGCATTCCGCCACTTCCCGGGCCAGATCTACGCCAAGCCGCTTCTTTATTCCGGAACCTTCCTCCCAGTCCCCCAGAATTTCCGGGGATTTCGGCCCGGGCAGCGCGGTATCCTCTCCGCTGTTCCACACGGTCAGGCGCACGTTCCGCCCCTCCGTGGAAAGTCGCAGCCCGGCCTGCCCGCCGTTTCCGACGGCGTGCAGGGCATTGGCCATGAGATTCAGAAGCATCCGGCGCAGCAGCACCGGGTCCCCCAGCACGGCCGCCTCCCGGCCGTCCCACTCCCACCGAAAGTCCACATGGAGCGGTGCAGACGCTCCAGTTACCTTTTGGCACAGCTCCCGGCAGAGAGGCTCCAGTTCCAGCAGGACCGGATGAAGCTCCAGCTTGTCGCCCCGCCGCTCCCGCCGGGCCAGATCTGCGTGCTCGGCCAGATGCAGCAGTCGATAAAGGCTCTGATTCAAAATGGCCATATATTGGTCATAGTGCCGATTTTCCTGCTCCCGGATCACCGGGGCCAGGAGCTGGGAGGCTGCCATCAGGTTCCCCACCTGTTCCCGGAGCTGTTCTGCCAGGAAGTGCTCCAGCTCATCCGCATCCTTACTCAATTTAAAACCTCCCTCGGCCAACGCCTGAAAGACCTTTCGATCCTGCTACTAGGATTACAGGGCAGTATAAGCCCTATACACAGGGCCAGTATAGCAAATACTGGCTTTCACAACAAGCTTAAAAGTCGACTTGTGTCGAATTTCGCCCACTTTTGGTCAAACCGCTGCGGCTTTTTATGGACAATGACCAGTTTTTTGCGTTTGGCCCTTTTCATTTCCACCTGCGTGGGATATAATAAGGATGCGCGAAGGTACAACAACTACACTTTGTGAAGGAGAGATTCCCATGAGCATCAAAGTTGGCATCAATGGTTTCGGCCGCATCGGCCGTCTCGTGTTCCGCGCCGGCCTCGAGCGTTCTGACATCGAATTCGTTGGCATCAACGATCCTTTTATGAGCCCTGACTACATGGCTTATATGCTGCGTTACGACACCATGCACGGCAAGTTTGAGGGCACCATCGAGTATGATGAGACCTCCATCACCGTCAACGGCAAGAAGGTCAACTTCTACGCCTGCATGGACCCCAAGGACATCCCCTGGGGTGAGATCGGCGCGGAGTACGTGGTGGAGTCCACCGGCCTGTTCCTGACCAAGGAGAAGGCCCAGGCTCACATCGACGCCGGCGCCAAGCATGTTGTCATGTCCGCCCCCTCCAAGGATGACACCCCCATGTTTGTCATGGGCGTCAACCAGGACAAGTATGACTCCAGCATGACCTTTGTCTCCAATGCCTCCTGCACCACCAACTGCCTGGCTCCCATTGCCAAGGTGCTGCATGACAACTGGGGCATCACCGACGGCCTGATGACCACTGTTCACTCCGTGACCGCCACTCAGAAGACCGTGGACGGCCCCTCCAAGAAGGATTGGCGCGGCGGCCGTGCCGCTTCCGGCAACATCATCCCCTCCTCCACCGGCGCCGCCAAGGCTGTGGGCAAGGTCATCCCCGAACTCAACGGCAAGCTGACCGGCATGTCCATGCGTGTTCCCACTCTGGACGTATCCGTGGTCGACCTGACCGTCAACCTGGCTAAGCCCGCCAAGTATGAGGAGATCTGCGCCGCCATGAAGAAGGCCTCCGAGGGCGAGCTGAAGGGTGTTCTGGGTTACACCGAGGACGCCGTGGTCTCTTCCGACTTCCTGGGCGACACCCACACCTCCATCTTCGACGCCACCGCCGGTATCGCCCTGACCGATACCTTCGTGAAGGTCGTGTCCTGGTACGACAACGAGATCGGCTATTCCAACAAGGTTCTGGATCTGATCGCCCATATGTACAGCGTGGACCACAAGTAAGCAATTCTCTTTTCCCTTTTGTGTCCTAAAATCATATGCACAAATGCCCCCGCTCATGCTGAGCGGGGGCATTTCTTTGTGCGGCTGTACTCAGCGGACATCCACCCGGTCCACCGCTATGCAGCGTCCTGTGACGGTATCCACGGAAAAGCGGACCGCGTCGATCTTACAGGGTCCCCCGGCCGGTTCAAACCGCTGGGGCAGCCCACCCAAAAAGCGGTTGATGGCCTGATTGGGCCGGATGCCCAGCACACTGTGGATGGGGCCCGCCATGCCCAGATCGGTGACAAATCCCGTTCCCTCGGGAAGGATCTGCGTGTCGGCGGTAGGCACGTGGGTATGGGTCCCCCAGACCGCCTGGACCTGTCCGTCCAGATACCAGGCCATGGCCCCCTTCTCACTGGTGGCCTCCGCGTGGAAATCCACCAGAATGATGTCGGCCTCTCCGCGCTTTACCCACCGGTCAGCCACCGTAAAGGGGTTATCAAAGTTGCAGTCCATCTCGCACCGTCCGATGAGATTGAGCACTCCGATCCGCAGCCCTCTGGGTCCCTCATATACGCCCCACCCCCGGCCGGGCACCCGGCTGGTGTAGTTGGCGGGACGGAGGATATAGGGGTTCTCATCCAGATAATCGGCGATCTGGAGCCGGTTCCAGGTGTGGTTGCCCAGGGTGATCACATCGGCTCCCGCATCAAAGATGGCCTGGGCCTGCCGGGGCAGGATCCCCACGCCTGAGGCATTCTCCCCGTTGACCACGGTGAAGTGAATCTCATGGTCTTTTTTTATACCGCGCAAACGCCGGGCCAGGTATTCCACCCCCGCTTCCCCCACGACGTCGCCAACAGCCAAGATATTCAGGATCATTTCGGTTCCTCCCCATGTGAGATGACCAGCTCGTCATAACCGGTCTCGGGGTCATAGCCCGCCCCAAAGGCCACGCCGGACAGCTCCAGCAGCACCACCTCTGCAGTGGTATTGACGATGCACCCGTCCTTCAGGTGCCCGCCCACGGTGGAGAGATCCTCCCGGGACAGGGCAATATGCAGATGGGTCCGCGCCTCAGAGAGGGTCCCCATCAGGGAGACGATCTCCAGATGCTCCTCCAGAGTCCGTACCGTCACGCCCGAGGCGTCCCGGAGCACCGCCCGGCTCACGCACCCCACCGCGGAGAGCACCACCGCCGCCCGGATATGCTGTTCTCTGACATAACGCCCCAACGACTGCCGCAGGTCATCCCCCCGGCGCAGCCGAAAGCAGTGGGTCCGCATATGACTCATCCCTTTCCCCCGTTATTTTCCCCATTATACGGGATTTTTGCCCAAGATGCAAAGGCTTTTCCCGGACGCAAAGAGGCGGACGCAGCTGCGTCCGCCTCGGTCTTTTGTTACTGGAACCGGGCCGCCAGGGCAACCCAGCCCTTTTTCTCCCACCGGTCCACGATGGTCAGGCCATTGCGCTCCAGCGCCTCCACCACCTCGTGGGCGCGGACGTCGATGATCCCGGAGCACAGGAAGGTCCCGTCCTCCGCCAGAAAACGGTCCACCTTGGCCGAGAGGGGGATGATGACGTCGGCCACGATGTTGGCCAGCACCACCTGGTACTTCTGCTCCGCCAGCTCGTTCACCAGTCCCTCGTCGGTGAGCACATCCCCCGCCAGCACATGGTAGCGGTCCTTTCCAATGCCGTTCATGGTGGCGTTCTCATAGGCCACGTCCACCGCCTTGGGGTCGATATCCACCGCCACGGCGCGCTCTGCGCCCAGGCGCAGGGCCGCGATGGACAGAATGCCGCTGCCGCAGCCCAGGTCCAACACCCCGCACCCGTCGGTCACATACCGCTCCACGCCTCCCAGGCAGAGCTGGGTGGAGGCGTGAGAGCCGGTGCCGAAGGTAAGTCCCGGATTCAGATAGAGGGCGGTCTTTCCCGCCGGGACAGGCTCCTCCCGCTCCCACTCGGGAACGATGTAAAGCCGCTCTCCCACCTCCATGGGCTTATAGTACTTCTGCCAGCTGTGGGCCCAGTCGTTCTCCCCCAGCGCCGCGGTGGTATAGGGCTTTTCGATGCCCTCCATCCATTTCCGGAGCTGTTTGCGCCCATCGGCGTCGTCCGAGACATAGAACTTGATGCGGCATACGCCCCGCATCTTCTCCTGAAGCTCCTCGTCCACATAGTCCCAGTACTGGCGGTTATTCTGCAAAAACTGCTGGAAATCGGCCTCATCCTCGATGACCAGACCGGTCACGCCGTTCATGGTCAGCCGGGCGGAGAGGGTCTCCAGCTCCTGTGTCGTTGTGTCAATGGCCACTTCCAGCCACTTGATGTCTTCCATGTTACCGCTCCGTTCCCATAAAGAAGAGTGCCACTGTACCCGGTCCCGTGTGGGCGCCGATGACGGGGCCAATGTGATTGTAGACCACGTCCTTCACCCCAAACCGGCGCTTGACCTCCTCGCCCACCACTCTGGCGTCCTCCAGGCAGTCGCTGTGGCTGATGAAGATGATCTGCTCCCGGGGATTCGTCACCCGTTTCTCCATCTCGTCCACCAGGTGCTTGAGGGAGGCGGCACGGCCGCGTACCTTCCCCACGTTGATGAGATGGCCCTCATTATCCACATGGATGATGGGCTTGATGCTCAGCATCCCGCCCACAAGGGCGGTCGTGGCAGAGATCCGGCCGCCCCGCTTTAGGTGGGCCAGATCGTCCACCGCCACCCAGTGGCAGAGCTTGAGCTTGTTGGCCTCGGCCCAATCCCGGACCTCCTCCAGGCTCCTGCCCGCTTTCTGAAGCGCGGCGGCCTGCCATACCAGAAGGCCCTGCCCCAGGGAGGCGCACAGGGTGTCGACGGTGAAGATCTTCCGCTCGGGGTACTTCTCCCGCAGCTCAGCCACGGCGATAGCGGAGGAGTTGTAAGTGGTGGAAAGGCCCGAGGAGAAGGCCAGCACCAGCACGTCCTCCCCTGCCTGGAGCATGGGCTCCAGTACGTCGATGTACTGAGAGACATTCACGGCGGAAGTCGTCGCCATCTTCCCCTCCCGCAGGCGGCGGTAGAACTCCTCGATGGGCATGGCCCGCCGGTCCGGATGATCCTCATAGCTCTCTTCTTCCATCGTAAAACACAGGGGCAGAACGGTAACACCCGATTCCTCCACCATGGCCGCGCTCATATCGGCGGCAGAGTCGGTGACAATGCGATAGTTGCTCATGGAAAAAACCTCCTTATCATGGGCCATATCCGGCCCTCTTCCCCGGGCACGCTCACTTCCCGGCACGCTCTTTCTTTCGGCTGCTCCGCTCCGGCTCCGGCGTATGCCGGGCCAGGATATCCAGCACCCGCTGGCAGGCCAGACGGTCTGCATAGCTGCGCAGGGCCAGATCCAGGGCCAGACGGGGCAGGTCTTCCTCCTCCCCCTCTTCCGGCAGGCTCTGCGCGGTCTCGCTCAGAGCGGCATCCAGCTGCCGGCAGAAGTAAGCGTAGAGCTCCTCTGCGGTGCGCTTGCGCTCGGTCCCCGCGGCAATGAGACGGTTGGTCTCTTTTACGGAGAGCACCTGCTTGAGCACACAGATCGCGGTGAGATACCCCAGATGGGTGCGGGAATAGCGCTTTCCCTCAGCCCGGGGAAGCAGGCCATCCTTGATATAGTTGTTTACCATGGCAGAGGTCAGCAGTTCCCCCTCCCCGTAGTGGATGAGCTGCCGGGGCAGATAGGAGACGACCTGATCCATATACAGCCCAATGTCCGGAAAACCCTCCCAGTCCACCGGCCGCTGCTCCTGCATCCGCGCTTTGAGTTCCTTGAGTTCCTCCATCGAGTATCCTCCTTGACCGCTTTGTTCCGGAGTATTGTGTTTTATTCTATCACATTTTCCACAGGAAAGCAAAGGTCGCTTCCCCGCATGTTATGCCGCTTTCCGTCACATAACACAATCGGCTTTGCCCGGAGAAAAAGCCCGGCCCATCTCTCCAGGAGGGCCGGGTGCTGTGTGGTTATCCGTTGGAGCCTGCGCTCTCCAGGTACTCGTCATAGGTCATCTTGCGGTCGATGAGCTTGCCCTCGGCCGTAAAGTCAAAGATCCGGTTGGCCACGGTCTGCACCAGCTGGTGGTCGTGGGAGGAGAAGAGCACATTGCACTTCACGGCCTCCAGACCGTTGTTGACCGCAGTGATGGACTCCAGATCCAGGTGGTTGGTGGGCTGGTCCAGCAGCAGCACATTCGCCCCCGAGAGCATCATCTTGGAGAGCATGCACCGCACCTTCTCGCCGCCCGAGAGGACCTTTACGCTCTTGTACACATCGTCGCCCGAGAAGAGCATCCGGCCCAGGAAGCCCCGCAGATAGCTCTCGTGGGGATCGGGGGAGAACTCCCGCAGCCACTCCACCAGATTCTCGTCGTGCCCCTCAAAGAAGGCGGTGTTGTCCTTGGGAAAATAGGAGAAGGTGGCGGTCTGGCCCCACTTCACGGTACCCTCGTCGGGCTCCATCTCGCCGGTGAGGATCTTGAAAAGGGCGGTGTGGGCGTTCTCGTTGTCGCCCACAAAGGCGATCTTGTCATCGTGCCCCACGATGAAGGAGACCTTGTCCAGCACCTTCACCCCGTCGATGGTCTTGCTCACGTCGGTGACAAAGAGGATGTCCTTGCCCACCTCCCGCTCGGGGGAGAAGGCCACCCAGGGATAGCGGCGGGAGGAGGCGGGCATCTCCTCCACGGTGAGCTTGTCCAGGAGCTTGCGCCGGGCCGTGGCCTGCTTGGACTTGGACTTGTTGGCGGAGAAGCGGGCGATAAAGTCCTGCAATTCCTTGATCTTCTCCTCGTTGCGCTTGTTCTGGTTCTTGATGAGGGACTGTACCAGCTGGGAGGACTCATACCAGAAGTCGTAGTTGCCCACGTAGAGCTTGATCTTGTTGTAGTCGATGTCCACAATGTGGGTGCAGATGGTGTTGAGGAAGTGGCGGTCATGGGAGACCACGATGACGGTGCCCTCAAAGTCCAGCAGGAAGTCCTCCAGCCAGTTGACCGCGTTGATGTCCAGGTTGTTGGTGGGCTCGTCCAGCAGCAGGATGTCGGGGTTGCCGAAGAGCGCCTGGGCCAGCAGGACCTTCACCTTGAGGCGGGCGTCCAGGGTGGCCATGTCGTTGTAGTGGAGCTCGGTGCCGATGCCCAGCCCCTGGAGGATGCGGGAGGCGTCGCTCTCGGCCTCCCAGCCGCCCAGCTCGGCATACTCCTCCTCCAGCTCACAGGCGCGGATGCCGTCCTCCTCGGTCATCTCCTCCTTGGCGTAGAGGGCCTCCTTCTCCTTTCCGATGTCATAGAGGCGCTGGTTGCCCATGATGACGGTATCCATGACGTTGTAGGCGTCATAGGCGTTCTGGTTCTGCTTGAGGACCGACATCCGGGTCTTGGGCAGGATGGAGACCTCGCCCTTGGTGGGTTCCAGCTCCCCGGAGAGGATCCTCAGGAAGGTGGACTTGCCCGCGCCATTGGCGCCGATGATGCCGTAGCAGTTTCCCTTGGTGAACTGAAGATCCACATGGCTGAACAGGGGCTGACCGCTGTACTGAAGGGTCAAATCAGAAACGGTGATCATTGCTTCGCTCCTTATCTCTCTCAAAAAGTAATCATAATCTTGTCTATGATACCATATCCCATCCCAAAATGGTAGAGAAAAAAGGACGAAAACCAGCCTCTTTCCCGCCCTCTTCCACCATGGAACCGCCAGTTTTCCCCTGTTCCGCCAGAGGCGGCGTCTTTGGGAGAAGGAATTCCTCCCGATCCGGAAAAAATCTGATATAATAGAGCCGAATCCGCAGCGCAGCACACACAATGGCTTGCCCATATGCCTGCATCGCGACCTTTAAAGGAGGCCTCTCTATGAGCCTGTTCCGCTGTCCCATCTGCTTCGCGCCGCTCACCTGTGGGGAGCGTACCTATACCTGTCCCAATGGCCACAGCTACGACATTTCCAAGGAGGGCTATGTCCATCTCCTGCCCCCCAACCAAATGCACTCCAAGGCCCCCGGGGATGACAAAGCCATGGTGGCCGCCCGCAACCGCTTTCTCTCGGCCGGATATTATCAGCCGCTGCGCGCCGCCCTGGAGGAGCTGGCCCTCCGCTATACCCCGGCCTCCGGTGCCGTGGTGGACTCAGGCTGCGGGGAGGGATACTATACCGCCGGGATCGCGCGGGTTCTGCGGGAAGCAGGCCGCGCCCCCACAGTGGCCGGGATCGACATCTCGAAATTTGCCCTCCGGTGGGCCGCCAAGCGGGACCGGGAGAGTGAATTTGCCGTGGGCTCGGCCTACCGCCTGCCGGTGGCGGACAGCTGCGCCCATCTGCTGGTCAACTGCTTCTCTCCTCTTGCCGTCAGGGAATTTCACCGGGTCCTGAAGCCCGGCGGCGTGTTCCTCTATGTGGTGCCCGCGCCGGAGCACCTGTGGGAGCTGAAGGAAGTCCTCTACGACACCCCCTATCTCAATCCGGATGAGACCATCCCCTACGAGGGGTTCCAGCTCCTGGAAGTCGTCCCGGTGGAATCCGTACTCCATATCGAATCCCCAGAAGACCTCCATGCGCTCTTCCAGATGACCCCCTACTGCTGGAAAACCACCAGGGCCGGGACAGCGCGGCTCCATGCCCTTACCCGGCTGGAGGTGCGGGCCGGATTTCGCATACACGTGTTCCGCCGGGATATGCTATAAAAAGGACCGGCGCAGCCTGGAGGCCGCGCCGGTCCGTGTATCGAAACACTTCAGCACACTTCATAATGCAGGCATTTTTTCAAGGGAATGCACGCCGCCGCGCGCGGACGGCGGAACGCCGCCAAGTCCATCCCGGCTTTACAGCAGGATGACCCCCGCGTCCTGGCACACCGCGATGGTCTCTCCGTCCCACACGCTCGCCTGCACCTCGCCGATATGGGCCTTGTTCCCGCCCGGCATATGCCGGGCGGGGCCCGTTTCTCTTTCTTCCTCGGGGCGAATGAATCGCCCCTGCGGCAAGGCTTTGCCCCGGCAAAACCTTGATCTGGGCAACGCCCATCCCGGCTTTACAGCAGGATGACCCCCGCGTCCTGGCACGCTACGATGGTCTCCCCGTCCCACACGCTCGCCTGCACCTCGCCGATATGGGCCTTGCCCAGGAGCAGCATGCACAGGCGGGACTGGCCGATGCCGCCGCCGATGGTCAGAGGAAGCTTGCCCTCCAGCAGAAGCTTGTGGAAGGTAAGGGAGCGCCGCTCATCGCACCCGGCCGTGGTGAGCTGCCGGTCCAGCACCTCGGGGCTGACCCGGATCCCCATGGAGGAGACCTCAAAGGCTTTTTGCAGCACCGGATTCCACAGCAGGATGTCGCCGTTGAGGCTCCAGTCGTCGTAGTCGGGGGCCCGGCCGTCGTGGGGCCCGCCCGACTTGAGCGCGCCGCCGATCTGCATGAGGAAGGTGGTGGGATGGTCCTTGACCCAGGCGTTCTCCCGCTCCTTGGGGGAGAGGCTGGGCCAGCGGTCCTCCAGCTCCTGGGTGGTGACAAAGCTCACCTCCGGGCACAGCGCGGGCAGCGCGGTGAGCCGGGGGTAGACCGAGCGCAGGGTGGTCTGCGTCTCACACATGGCCTTGACGATGGTACGCACGGTCTGCTTCAGATACTCCACATTCCGGTCCCGGGGGGCGATGACCTTCTCCCAGTCCCACTGGTCCACATAGACTGAGTGGAGGTTATCCAGCGCCTCATCCCGCCGGATGGCGTTCATGTCGGTGTAGAGTCCCTCTCCAACCGAAAACTGATACCGGTAGAGGGCCATGCGCTTCCACTTGGCCAGGGAATGGACCACCTGGGCGTCCCGCCCGGCGGAGGGGATGTCAAAGGTGACGGCCCGCTCCACACCATTGAGGTCGTCGTTCAGGCCGGTGGCCGCCTCGACGAACAGAGGGGCGGAGACCCGCATCAGATTGAGCGCGCCTCCCAGTGCATCCTCAAAAAAGCGCTTGAGAAGGCCGATGGCCTTCTGGGTATCATACAGGTTGAGGCATGGGGCATAGCCCGCCGGGATGACGGTCTTTTCCATATGAACATCTCCTTTTATCCATCGGGACACGGGATACCATCCATCGTTTCTCGATTTAATATACTAACGCATTATAACCCACAGCACCCCGCCTTGCAAGAGCGGACTCAGGAAATTGCAGCAAACTTTTTTCCCACTCTCCGCGTCTAACAGATAGCCACACAAAACCAGAAGGGAAGTAGAACATGCCGCGCAGAGGTCACACATACCGGTCGTGCGCACCCAGATGCCCGGGGGCGCTGGTTTTGTGCGCCTTTTTTCCCTATCCTTGCGGCAGTCCTGTGACAGCCCCCTGTCCTCCCGCCGCGTCGAAAGGGGGCTTTTCATGAGCGCCCCCCCGGAGCACCGCGCCATTCTGACCGAGTATATCCTGGCCCATCAGGCCGATTTCTACCGTCTGGCTTACAGCTATGTCAAGGATCGGGACGCCGCATTGGACGTGGTGCAGGAGAGCATCGTCAAAGCCCTCACCAAGGCCGGTTCCCTGCGGGAACCAGCCTATGTCAAAACCTGGTTTTACCGCATTCTGGTCAACGAGAGCATCACCTGGTTTCGTCAGGGGAAGCGGCTGGTCCCGCTGGAGGATCAGCTGGAGCAGGAGGCCGCGTCCGAGTGTGACCCCGGCGTCCGGCTGGATCTGTATGACGCCATGGAAAAGCTCAGCGAAAAGGAACGGACGGTCATCCGCCTGCGCTTTTTTGAAGACCTGAAGCTGGAGGAGATCGCCCAGGTCACCGGCGCAAACCTTAACACGGTCAAGTCCCGGCTCTACAAGGGACTCAAACACCTGAAAGAATGGACCAAGGAGGATGATCATTGATGCATGAGCATTGGAAGGAAGCCAAGGAGCGCTACGAAGCCATTGAGATCCCGGAGGCCCTCTCCTTTGCAACGGAGTCTGCTGTGCGCCGCGGAAACCGCCGGTATCTGCGCCGTCGGGCGCTTCAGCGGGGATGGGGGGCCTGCCTGGCCGCCTGTGCCTGCTTCTGTCTGCTGGTCAACAGCAGCCCCGCCTTTGCCAGCGCCGTATCTTCTCTCCCCGTCCTGGGGGAGCTGGCCCGGATCGTCACCGTGGAGCAGTACCAGATCAATGACCGGGAGCATCTCATTGATGTGCGCCTCCCCGCACTGGCGGATACCGGCGATACCGCTCTGGAACAGCGTATCAACACGGAGATCCGCACCCGCATCGACCAGGTCCTGGACGATGCGGAGGAGCGAGCCCGGGAGGCCCGGGACTCCTTTGTGGCCACAGGCGGCCGGACCGAGGATTTTATGCCCATCATCATCGATGTGGACTATGAGGTAAAATGCTCCAACCCGCCGTATCTGTCCTTTGTGATCTACAAGACGGAAACCCTGGCCAGCGCCTATACGGAGATCTATTCCTACAACCTGGATCTGAGCACCGGGACGGAGCTCACCCTTCCCGGCCTTCTGGGGCCTGACTGGAAAGCCCGGTGCGACCAGGCCATCCGCGATGAGATGGCCCGCCGCACCGCGGAAGAGGACGCGGTCTATTTTACCCAGGAGCAGGGCGGCTTCTCCGGTGTGACCGACGATCAGGCCTTCTATCTGGACGCCGGCGGGAATCCGGTTCTCTTCTTTGAAAAGTATGAGATCGCGCCCGGTTCCATGGGGATTCAATCCTTTTCTGTTCCGCTTACCTGATCCGGTATGCTCCGGGCCGGCATAGCCGGTCCGGAGCATCTGAAAAAATTGAAATTTTTTTGAAAAAACGGTTGACAAACGGAGGGTTTTCATCTATACTAAGTCCTGCCCTGTTTCGAGGGGCTGCCAAAAAGGCGGTATAGCTCAGTTGGCTAGAGCATGCGGTTCATACCCGCAGTGTCCCCGGTTCGAATCCAGGTACCGCTACCATAGGTCTGATTCAGACCTTCGCTTGGCGCGTTGGTCAAGCGGTTAAGACACCGCCCTTTCACGGCGGTAACACGGGTTCGATTCCCGTACGCGTCACCACGACGGGAGAGGAATCGCTCCCGCCAATTGGAGGCTTAGCTCAGCTGGTTAGAGCGCCTGCTTCACACGCAGGAGGTCACTGGTTCGAGTCCAGTAGTCTCCACCATGAATGTCCCAGGACCACACGGTTCTGGGACATTTTCTTTTATTCGCCGCGGGAAAGGGGCCGGACTGATATGAAATGGAACGCAGAAGCATTGGACCGTTTTCTGGAGGAAAAGACCGCCGGGCGCAAGCTCCCCGGTGTAGCGGTCTGTATCCGCGGGCCGGAGGGCGTGCTCTTCTCCAGGGGCTACGGCCATCGGGATGGGGCCGGCCTGCTCCCCGTGGACGGCGACACCATCTTCGGTGTGGCCTCCATGAGCAAGTCCATGACCGCCCTGGCGCTGGCCATGCTGGAGGAGGAGGGCAAGCTCTCTCTGGAGGACCCGGTGGTCCGCTATTTTCCGGCCTTCCGGGTACCGGGCAACGCCCGGGACGAGGTGACCCTCCGGCATCTGGCCACGCACACCTCCGGCATCCCGCCCATGGAGCCGCTGGAGTGGTCCATCGCCAAGAACACCCCCGGCCGCGGCAGCAGCTGGGCCCGCACCCTCCAGGCCTCCGCCCCCAATGCCATGTCCACCATCCAGGAGGTCATTGACTACATCGCCCAGGGCCGCTACCCCACCCTGGGCGCGCCGGGCGAGATCATGAGCTACTCCAACGAGGGGTATGCCATCCTCTCCTATGTGGTGGACCAGGCGGCCGGCATCCCGCTGGAGCAGTTTTTGCAGGAGCGGGTCTTCCGCCCCCTGGGCATGGAGCGCTCGGTGATGGACGTGGCGGGCGAGAAAGCCAGAGTTCTGGCAAACGGCAACATTTCCGCCCTCTTTGACCTGGATGACGAGGGGCGGCTCTACTGGGACGAAGTTTGGTCCACCCTGCCCCCCTTCCGGGGAAGCGCCTGTGTCCGCTCCACCGCCCACGATATGGCCCGGTATTACCAGTGTCTCTCCAACGGCGGCGTGCTGGACGGGGTCCAGCGCCTCCCCGCCCGGGCGGTGGAGAAGCTGGCCGGACCGGCCTTCCCCACCCAGGAGAAGGCCTTCTACTGCCTGGGCCTCAACAAGCGCCTTCTGGACGGGCATGTGTACTGTGAGCACTCGGGCGGCCTCCATGGGGTCTCCTCCGAGGGAGGATACCTGCAAGGAGAAAACTACGGCTTTGCGGTCCTGTGCAACCAGGGCGAGGTGGACGTAAGCGACCTCCTGTGGGCCCTCTACAACGCGGTGACCGGCCGGCCGCTGGAGGCCGACCACCGCTGGCTCCGCCCCGCCGGCGGGACCTTCTCCCAGCCGGAGCTCCTCACCGGGCGCTACGTCTGCCATGAAGGAGTGCCTGTCCACTGGACGGTCTCCTGCCCGAATGGAGAACTCTCGGTGGACCAGGACGGCACGAAGCGCCGCCTGGTCTGGTGCGGCGGCGCCTGGTTCCAGCAGCTGGACGAGGAGGGCCGGGTCATGGGCCGCTGCCGCTTCCATATCCGCAACGGACAGGCCTGGGGCGTCCAGGTCTATACCCGCGTCTACCAGCGGGAAGATACAGAAAAGGAGACTCAGCTGTGAGAGAACCAAAACCATCCGCCCCTCTGACCTGGACCGTGGAGGAGGACGGCGTCCTGCTCCCCTTCCTGCTCGCCCACGTCAAGGGCAAGTCCCGCAACAACATCAAGTCTATGCTCTCCTCCGGGCAGTTCCGGGTGAACGGAACGGTATTTACCCGCTTCGACCACCCCCTGGCTCCCGGCGACCGGGTGAGCCTGGCCCCCAGGCAGGCCCGGGAGGAGGTCCCCAGCCTCCCCTTCCCGGTGCTCTATGAGGACCTGGACATCATTGTCATTGACAAGCCCGCCGGACTCCTCACCATCGCCAACGAGAAGGAAAAGACCCGCACCGCCTACCACATCCTCACCGACTATATGCGGGAAACGGTGAAAAACGGCCGGGTCTTTATCGTCCACCGCCTGGACCGGGACACCTCCGGCGTGGTGCTCTTTGCCAAGAATGAGGCGGCCAAGCTGGCCTTCCAGGAGGACTGGGAGAGCCGGGTCCGCCGCCGGGGCTACCGTGCCCTGGTGGAGGGGGTCCCTGAGGAATCCCGGGGCCGTATCCGCTCCTACCTGCGGGAGACCCGCACCCATCTGGTCTACTCCGGCCCTCCGGGCCGGGACGCCAAGGAGGCCATCACCCGCTACCGGGTCCTCTGCTCCGGGGGCGGCTATGCCCTTTTGGAGGTAGACCTGGAGACCGGCCGTAAGAACCAGATCCGCGTCCACATGTCCGACCTGGGCCATCCCATCGCCGGAGACCGGCAGTATGGGGCCCAGAGCCGCCCGCTGGGCCGTCTGTGCCTCCACGCCCATGAACTCACCCTGGTGGACCCCCGCACCGGCGAGGAGCGCACCTTCTCCGCCCGGGAGCCCGCCGCTTTCCGCCGCCTGTGCCGTGGTGGGAATGGGGAGGGCCGGAGATGAGCCCTGCCATCCGTCTGGAGCCCCTCACCCCGGCCGACGGGTCCTATTTCTATGCGCTGGGCTCCGATCCCCAGGTGGCCCGGTACATGCGCTTCTCCCCCCTCACCGATCCCGCCCAGGGGGATGAGCTGGCCCAGTCCTACACCACAGGGGGCAATCTGGCCTGGCGCATTGTGGACGCTGTGAGCGGCCGCTCCGCGGGGGTGGCCGCCCTCAAACTGGGGGACCATGAGGACACCCGCCGCTCGGTCTCCCTCTTCCTGGCCCGGGACGCCTGTGGACAGGGATACGGCGCGGCCGCCGTGCGCGCCCTCCAGGTGCGGGCGGTGGAGCTTGGCTTTTCCACACTGGCGGGATTCATTGTGGAAGAAAACGCCGCCTCCCGCCGTCTGGCCGAGAAATGCGGCTTCACACTGGAGGGGATCCTCCACTTTCCCCACATTAAGCCGGGGCTGTGTCTCTATGGCTGGAGGGCTTGACAGCCGCCCCGTTCCGGAGTATACTGACACACCGAGGGAATGAAGTTCTCCCTGGCCCGCCCGCCGGGCAAAACCGCCATTACGGCTGATGACTTCTGCCAAGCGCAGGAGGCATCAGCCTTTTTTGCGCTCTAAATTCCGGAAAGGACGGTATTCTCATGCTGACAAGTCTTGCGCTCATCCTGCTTCTGGGGTTCTTCGGCTCGGCCGTGGCCCAGAGGCTCCACCTGCCCGGTCTGCTGGGCATGCTCCTGGCGGGCATCCTGCTGGGGCCATCCCAGCTGAATCTGCTCTCCCCCTCCATGCTCTCCATTTCTGCCGATCTGCGGCAGCTGGCCCTCATCGTCATTCTCACCCGGGCGGGACTCTCCCTGGACCTGGCCGACCTGAAGCGGGTGGGCCGTCCCGCCCTTCTCATGTGCTTTGTCCCCGCCTGCTTTGAGATCTTCGGCATGGTACTGCTGGCGCCCTGGCTGCTGGGCATTTCCACGCTGGACGCGGCCATCATGGGCGCGGTGGTGGCCGCCGTCTCCCCGGCAGTCATCGTCCCCCGGATGATCCGGCTGATGGACGAGGGCTGGGGGACGGAGAAGCGCATCCCCCAGCTGATTCTGGCCGGGGCATCGGTGGACGACGTCTTTGTCATTGTGCTCTTTACCGCCTTTATCGGTATGGCTCAGGGCGGCAGCTTCTCCCCCGCCGCGCTGCTCTCCGTACCGGCCGCCATCGCGCTGGGGCTGGCCGCCGGGCTGGGGCTGGGCACGGGACTGGCCCGCTGGCTGGACCTCCCCGCCCCGCGCCTGCCGGTGCAGGTGCTGCTCCTGCTCTCCCTGGCCTTCCTGCTGGTGGAGGGGGAGCACCGGCTGGAGGGGCTCATCCCCTTCTCCGGCCTTCTGGCTGTCATGGGGACCGGCATCGGCCTCCAGCGCCGCTCCAAGGAATGCGCCAAGGCCCTCTCGGGCGCCTTTTCCACCCTCTGGGTGGGGACCGAGGTCATTTTGTTCGTCCTGGTAGGGGCCGAGGTGGACGTCCGCTATGCCGCCTCGGCCGGCGCCATGGCGGTGATCACCGTTCTGGGCGCCCTGTGCTTCCGGGCGGCGGGGGTCTGCCTGTGCCTGCCGGGGGCCGGCTTTTCGCCCCGGGAAAAGCTCTTCTGCATCCTCTCCTACCTGCCCAAGGCCACGGTCCAGGCCGCCATCGGAGGCGTGCCGCTGGCCATGGGGCTGGGCTGCGGGGAGATCGTGCTCACCGTGGCCGTCATCGCCATCCTGGTCACCGCCCCTCTGGGCGCGCTG
>ENA-UERZ01001494-UERZ01001494.1-human-gut-metagenome-genome-assembly--contig:-NODE-1494-length-16513-cov-8.446885_pt1 | contig 16513 bp, 7 predicted proteins | sample MGYA00242997_ERZ507998 | MGnify/ENA primary metagenome ERZ507998 (study PRJEB26167, sample SAMN06115470) | human gut metagenome | host: Homo sapiens | place: China:Henan | collected 2016-06-23 | study... | reverse complement strand
AAAAGTAAAATGCAAAACAAAGGATTTGTAAAGGTTTTTGCGGTATTACTCACGCTGGTATGCGTGTTCTACCTCTCTTTCTCCTTCGTGACTCGCCATTATACCAATAAGGCAAAAGAGTTTGCGAAAGGCGACGTGAAGGTAGAGCAGGATTACCTCGACTCTCTCTCCAACGAGAAAGTATGGTTGGGTAACTATACGCTGAAACAGTGTCGTGAAATGGAAATCAGTTTAGGTCTGGACCTTAAGGGAGGTATGAACGTTATCCTCGAAGTGTCTGTACCCGATGTTATCAAAGCATTGGCTGACAACAAGCCCGACGAAGCTTTCAACAAAGCACTGGCCGAAGCTGCCAAACAGGCAACCACCAGCCAGGACGACGTGATCACACTGTTTATTAAAGAGTATCACAAAGTTGCACCGGGTGCCAAACTCTCTGAACTCTTCGCGACACAACAGCTCAAAGACAAAGTAAACCAGAAATCATCAGACGCCGAAGTTGAAAAGGTGCTGAGAGAAGAAGTAAAAGCTGCCGTAACGAACTCATACAACGTGCTTCGTACACGTATCGACCGCTTTGGTGTGGTTCAGCCCAACATCCAGAGCCTCGAAGACAAAATGGGACGTATCATGGTGGAACTTCCGGGTATCAAAGAACCCGAACGTGTAAGAAAGCTGCTTCAGGGATCGGCTAACCTCGAATTCTGGGAAACATACAACGCCAAGGAAGTAGCTCCTTACTTGCAGGCTGCCGACTCTAAACTCCGCGCAGTCCTGGCACACGAAGCTACCGTCAACGATACAGTTGCCGCAGTAGATTCAACCGCCTTGGCTGCAGCAGAAGCTACTCCCGATAAAGCAGTCAGCGCTGCCGACAGCCTTGCTGCCGCACTGAAAGGCGGAGAAAAGAAACAGCAGGCTTCTTCTGCCGATCTGGAACAACTGAAGAAAGAGCATCCGCTACTGGCTATCCTGAGTGTAAATCCGAACGGAGGCCCTGTGGTAGGTTATGCAAACTATAAAGATACAGCGACTGTCAATTCATACCTCGCTATGAAAGAAGTGGCTGCCGAGTTGCCGAAAGATCTTCGCCTGAAATGGGGTGTTTCTCCGTTCGAATACGATCCGAAAGGACAGACTTTTGAATTGTATGCCATCAAATCAACCGAACGTAACGGTAAAGCACCGCTCGAAGGTGACGTTGTAACCGATGCTAAAGACGACTATGACCAATACGGCAAACCGTCTGTAAGCATGTCGATGAACTCTGACGGCGCACGTCGCTGGGCATTGCTGACCAAGCAGAACATCAATAAGTCCATCGCCATCGTATTGGATAATTATGTATATTCCGCTCCGAACGTAAGTAACGAGATTACAGGTGGTAACTCACAGATCACCGGCCACTTTACTCCGGAACAGGCAAAGGACTTGGCTAACGTATTGAAGTCCGGTAAGATGCCGGCTCCTGCACACATCGTTCAGGAAGACATCGTCGGTCCGTCACTGGGTCAGGAATCTATCAATGCAGGTATCTTCTCATTCGTTGTCGCTCTGATCCTGTTGATGATCTATATGTGCTCTATGTACGGATTCATCCCGGGTATGATTGCCAACGGCGCTTTGGTACTGAACTTCTTCTTCACACTGGGTATCCTTTCATCTTTCCAGGCTGCGCTGACCATGTCAGGTATTGCCGGTATGGTGTTGTCACTCGGTATGGCGGTGGATGCGAACGTGTTGATCTACGAACGTACCAAAGAAGAGCTTCGTAGCGGCAAAGGCGTGAAGAAAGCATTGGCGGACGGTTACTCAAATGCCTTCTCTGCTATCTTCGACTCCAACTTGACTTCTATCATCACCGGTATCATCCTGTTCTATTTCGGTACAGGTCCGATCCGTGGTTTCGCCACGACTCTGATCATCGGTATCCTCTGTTCATTCTTTACAGCCGTGTTCATGACCCGTCTGGTTTACGAACACTTCATGAGCAAAGACAAACTGCTGAATCTGACATTTACTTCACCTATCTCTAAGAAGATGCTGGTAAATACACACTTCGACTTTATGGGTGGCAACAAGAAATGGCTGACTATCACAGGCGTGATTTTGCTGATCTGTATCGGTTCGCTGGTAACCCGCGGTTTGAGCCAGAGTATCGACTTCACCGGTGGACGTAACTTCAAGGTTCAGTTCGAAAATCCGATCGAACCGGAACAGGTACGTGAGCTGATCTCTAACAAGTTCGGTGATGCCAACGTAAGCGTTATCTCTATCGGTACCGATAAGAAGACTGTACGTATCAGTACCAACTACCGTATTCAGGACGAAGGTAACAATGTAGACTCTGAAATCGAATCTTACCTGTACGAAGCATTGAAACCGATGCTGACTCAGAACATCACACTGGCTACATTCATCGACCGCGATAACCATACGGGCGGCAGTATCATCAGTTCACAGAAAGTAGGTCCGAGTATCGCTGACGATATCAAGACTTCAGCCATCTGGTCGGTTGTATTCGCTCTGGTTGCTATCGGTCTTTATATCCTGATCCGCTTCCGTAACATCGCTTACAGTGCGGGTTCTGTAGCAGCACTGACCAGTGATACACTGATGATCTTAGGTGCTTACTCACTGTGCTGGGGCTGGATGCCGTTCTCTCTGGAGATCGACCAGACTTTCATCGGCGCTATCCTGACTGCTATCGGTTACTCAATCAACGATAAGGTGGTAATCTTCGACCGTGTGCGTGAATTCTTCGGCCTGTATCCGAAACGCAACGTAAAACAGTTGTTTGATGACTCTCTGAACACAACTCTGGCACGTACCATCAACACCTCTTTGAGTACATTGATCGTGTTGCTGTGTATCTTCATCCTGGGTGGTGACTCTATCCGCAGCTTCGCCTTCGCAATGATCCTGGGTGTTGTCATCGGTACACTGTCATCTCTGTTCGTTGCTTCTCCGATTGCATATATGATGCTGAAAAACAAAAAAGGTTCGGCACCTGCAACTACTACAGAAGAATAAAGCCTAATATATAAGGTATAAAAAAGCCTCCTCCGCGTAATTGCGGAGGAGGCTTTTTATTTTCTGACAGACCTTCCCTTCACAGAGACACGATCGAATGAAAAAGAAATAAAGGGGCGTGAATACAGGTGCAGTTTACTCAATCTTCCTCATGGTCATTTGACCAAGGTGATCACATCGCATACAAAAAGTAAGTGCATTCTTGCCCCGCCGGGAAGAATGCACTTGCACACAAACAAAACAAACAATAAGCCGATCTGTCACAGATGGGCATTGGCCTTAATTAGAACTTTCACAATCTCACCGGGAGGTATCCTGATGCTTCTTCTCAAGATTCATCTTTGCACCCGGTTTGAATCTCACCGTCTTTTTTCCCGGAATAGTCATTATCTCTCCCGTAGACAGATTATAACCTTTACGGGCTTTGCGCTCTTTTACTTCAAAGGTTCCGAAACCTACCAATGTGACGGATTCTCCCTGATGTAGCGCCTCGGCAATAGCCTCCATCACACCTTCCACCACAATGGCAATCTGCTCTTTCTTTAAATTGCTTTTAACAGCAATACTTCTAATTAAATCAATCTTCTTCATGTTTAGCTTTTTATCAATTATTAAATAAACGTTTCAAAAACTACTGTCTCACACATCGAATCTGGAAGCCGGCTGCAGAATGATATACAACACCTTCTTCTATCACCTTCTCCGATGAAACTTTACTTCCTCTACCCATATACTGCTTACCAAAATCATCGATAATCGTAAAGTAATCACTCAACCAATAATATCCGACGCCTGATTCACGGAGTTGACCGTCAGCAACACTACGCATTCCTGAAGCCGGAAGAAATTTACCATTGTTAAAGTTCCAGCCATTAGCCCAACTGCCAACTTTATTTTCCGGTGTAAATCCATACTGCATATACTCCCGTCCTTTAGGCAGTCTCCACGTTCTATTATCAGGTAGTTCCCCTTTGGAGATCTGCGTACTTACATACTTCTGTGAATACCCAATCAAGCGGCACGGGTCCCCGCCGCCATTTCTGAGGTTAGCATAAGTATGCAACTCCTCCGACGCGAAAGCCATCCAATTGGAAGACCATGTACGCCCGGTGCTTACCGGATCAAACCAGGTAACGGGACTTCCCGTATTGCTCCATGCAACGACTCCGCGACTTTGAAAGAACGCTCCGGTCTCTTCTTTACTGTCCGTAAATACCAATGTGGCATTATCGGTTCCACGACCTGAATTAGATACGGTTACATTGAATTCCATAGCTTGAGCATATTTCCATACTGCATAGACATCTGTATCCTGACCGGGTAGCGGTGTGTAACTTGAACCTAAACCATAGAACTGCCCATTAATCATCCAACCGGTAAAGAAGAAATCCTCATTGCTGCATTTGAGCCTGGGAACTGCCAGAGTCACGTTCTGTCCAGGCATCACATATTCATCCTCAGGTAGCATATCACCAGCATGACCGGTTCCTGAAGGCAAGTTCAGATGATACTTGATCTTAAATCTTTTTGTCCATTCGGCAGATACCTGCATGTTACTTAGAACGGGTATATTGGCCCCCAAAATGTAATGCACACCTCCGACGCTCCAGCCGGTATGTATCCACGCCGGATCACTGCATACCAAACGGGTAGCGGATAAAGTCACCATCTTGCCCGGAGCTATCTTCTGTAAAGCGGGTAAAGGAGTTACGGAAGTGGTCCCTACCGGAGCATTTGCCAGATAGCTTACTTCATAAAGCAGCCACTTAGCAGTTATGGTCATATCCCCATTGACAATGACCGATGTTCCCGGTGCCTTCTCTTGTCCACCTACCAGCCACGCCTGATGTACCTGCAAAGGATCACTGCTATGCAGTTGAACCGGCAACATCACGCTACTTCCCGGCGCCACAATTTCAGAACGCGGATAGCCGGGTACTGTTCCGGACGGTGGCTGCGGTGAGTAAGTTACTTGATAATACCGCGTCCATTCGGGATATATTTTAAGGTCATTTGTCACGATCGTATTTCCGCCAAAAGCGCCTGCCGTCCATGCAGTGTGTTTCCACCTCGGATCACTGCAAACCTGTAAACCTTGGGCTTCCGTTGCTAAAGTAACCGATGAATTCTGGGCTACTTTCACAGGAGACGGCAAAGTACCGGTGACAGTAACACCGGCAGGGGCACCCGCAGGCGCCTTTGCCAGATACTCAACCCAGCAGTCACGTGACCATACGGCAAAAGCCTTTCTGGAACCGGATGCATGCATCACATAGTTTGCGCCCAATCCATGATAAACTCCATCGATGCTCCATCCGGTATGCACATAACCTGGATTACTACATACCAACTGGTTCGTCGAAAGTTTGATACTCGTACCTCCGGCAGCAACATAGACTCCCGGAACCGTTCCGGACACTAAAGCCGTACCTGCAGGAAGATTAGAGTCATACTCTAGAGAAGCACCTTGGCTAAAAGTCGCATGAAAACTGCCAACACTAGTGTTTATAGTAGTATTTTCTCCCAATCCAAGATTATTGCCCCAGCCGGTATGAGTCACAGACGGATCACTGAAAGTCAAAGGGGTAGAGGGCAGCGCAAAAGGTTTGCGTTGCTCCACAAAATGATTGGCCGGCAGTTCCGAGGTTAATGTTGCTCCTCCCGGCGGAGAAGCATAATAAGCGACAGTAGCTAATTCCGGCCAATCGGTAGACGTATTATCTACGACACAACGAACCGGAAGAGCCACGTCCAAAGCAGTTGCCTGTATTGCAGCATCCCCTCCCTGAAACCACAGCGAAGCAGGTTGCCATCCGATACTGCCGGAAATGACAGAAGAACTCCAGTAGTGTCCGGAGACACCCGGTTGCTCGATAAAGGTTCCATCTTCTTTGCGTGAACCCGATGCCGGAAAGTAAAATCGATCCTTTATCAATCTCCCGTGAACAACTTCACCAGTACCGTCTGTCGCAAGTCCCCCTATCGGTAACCAAGATCCTTCAGTTCTATATATACTGTTCAAGACAGCTTCCAAACGTACTTTCACAGGCATCTTCCATTTCTTTCCCGGAGGAGCCCATCCGCGCTGCGTAAGATAACGGCAGATATCACCAATACGATTACCCGGATTATGAATATGTGTCAATACATTCTCCAGATCTGCTCCGGGAGCTAAAGAGGCGGGATTAAACTTAGGAATGTTCGGAGACTGATTGGTTTTCCATACAGGATTCACTTCTGCTGCATCGAGCTGACGCACATCAGTTGCGCTGCTTCCTCCTTGCAGTGCAATTAAGGAACCATACAGAAAATACACTCCCTGTTTTTGGTTTCGGGCAGCAGGAACATACGACGGAACATCATCGAACGTCAATCTGCCTTGTGCCGCGTCCCAATAAATATTAGATGCGGCAGGGAGATCGTTATACACCCGATTCTCTATAACAACGACGGATTCTCCCGCAAGGCCCGACAATTTAGCACTTTGTGGGCCCGCAGCCTCCTCGACAAAGAAGTAAACAGGGACAGAAGGAGAAGTAACGGAAGAGATGACCTCGCTATCCCGGTCCGGAGATGCGGGAGATATTGCCAGTCCAGACTTAGACGTACTTTCAAGAATACGGATCTGGTTGAAATCTCCCAACAAGAGTCCTTGAGAACCTGAAGCATAATTACCGGAAACACCCATACCGGCAGCTTTCAGCTTTATTTCCCTACGCAATCCTCCAACCTGAACATCAAGGGTCGTTTCTCCCTGCGCCCCCTTGGCAAAATCCAACTTAATGGCAGTCGAGTCTGCGGAGATCGAAGTAGTTTTAAGAGTCACACCGGCTATCCCGGACGACATGCTTACCACTCCCGGAGTAACCGTACTTCCCGGACGGCTGTACGCATTGGTCCCTATCACACATACCGTAACATCCTTCTGTTCTTCATCCGTATAAAGCACATAAGAAGAATTCGTCAGCCCCAAATAATAAACACCATTACCTGTTATTTCATGCGAATCGTCTACCACCGTAACATTGCAAAGAATTCCGCTACTACCCGAAGGAGCAGCAATCGCCTCATCCATCGTAGAATAGCCTCCTCCTTCCACACGTACCAAATTTAGCGTATAAAGATAGTTTCTTTTAAATGCCAGCTTTTCTCCTTTACTGTTTTTCAGACTCGCGCGATAATAACGAACCGGTCCGTTATCAAACTTACCGGCAAGAATAACATCCGAACGGTCAGCCGGGCCACCTGCCGTTTCATATACATAAACAGGATAGTCTTCACTTCCCATACCTGCGGTTATATGCCCGGCAAATCCTGTTGAAGAGGCTATAATCGGATTGTCCAACCGGGAAGCACTACCCGATTTATGACCATAATCGGTAAATTGAGCCGTAATAGGTAAAGTTTCATTCACATTTCCATATTCAAAAGCAAGTGCTCCTTGTACCGGTACGTTAATAACAGATACTCCAGTCAAAATAAAACCATCGGAAGCATGTGCACCGGAAGCATCTACGTATAATTTAGATACGATCCGTTTTAGGCGAAGAGGGGTACCGACAGTTCCTACAGTAGTACCTGTGATAATCTGTGGCAATGGACAATAGGCCGACATCGGGATCTTCTTCCCTGTAAAAGGAACTGTCGCTTGCGGAATTGCTAATGCAGAATTACCCGCCACAGGAGAATCCGACGGATCGCCATACAGAAGAAGATTGGTAACTGCATCGGATAAAGTTGTCGTAGTCGTAAGACTTCCCAACTTCACCTGTATCAATTCATCTGCATTTGAAATCAACAGCAAAACCACTGAAGAATTGCAGGCACTTAATTGTGCATAAAGCTCTCCGGCCGAGGTCATATTGGCTTGTACGGCTTCCAAGAAAGTCGCATCTTTATCATTCCCCAGAAAAACCAACACCCAGGGAGGTCCCATAATAGTTTCATCGGCCGCTGTCCCCGAACGTGTGGCAGGAGATTCATAATCGCTTCCTTTATGAAGAGAAAGAAATACGTTCACTTTACCTTCAGGAGCCTCCGGAAGCAAGGGTGAACCTGTTACCGGAGAATCATCTGAACAGGATACCGGCAGAAAAGCCAATATCCCACACATAAGTATCCCAAGAAAGGATTTAATATTTTTATTCAAACACATTGTATCTTACTATTTTAAGTGACAGATTTTCCATTACTATTGGCGGATGCAACGAATGGCAGTTTCAGCAGTGCTAGCATACGGTCTTATAGCAATTCTCGAGCCTAACCTTATAAACCCTCCCCATGCATATATACTTGGCAAATGTGGAATACTAATTTCAGCGGTGGGATATGTAATATCCTTTGTACCATACTTCGCATTATATGGAAAGAAAGTATTATTTAAAATAGAGTAAACTCTTCCTTGTGAACTATCTTGAAATGGATGTAATAGAGCAGCCAGTTCGTTGGCAGTAGGTAATCGCCATGTCCCATTGTCCGGCAATATTCCGGCGGCTAATTTTGCATTTATTTCATTTAGAGGAATACCTACTAAACGACATATATCACCCACCCCCCGTTTTAATCCACTTACACTATGTATCACACGTCCTCTATCATAATCTGCTACGGTGGGTGATGCTATACTCACTCCATTCACAGTAAATCCAGGTAAAGTAACAGAATTGCACCTCAATATATCCCAGAGAAATAAGGTTCCTGTTTCACCTTCAGATGCAAAAATGAGAGTTGCATCAATTGCACCAGAATTAGAAAGTTTCAGATTAGTTGATGCAAATGAACTCTCAGGTACATTTGCCCAACAGGGTTCTACTTTAATATCGCTGAAAACAGGCATTTCGTCCCCCCAATTATAACGAATACCATTCACCAAAAGTCCGACAGCTATCTTAACCGGTGAAGACATAACCGCTACCTGAACATTTGGTAAAGAATAACGTTCCCCTGGCTTCACGAAGTGAATATTATTGGGAAACGAAGGAAAAGCCGAATAAAAAGCAGCTCCGGGATATGGAGGGGTACAAACATACTCTATTTTACAAAATTTAGTCCATTCAGGTATAATCTCCACTTCAGTGCTTCCTACCCCATCAGCACCGGCCACATATGAATCACCAAAATCAAAATGCCGTCCATTTACAAGCCATCCGGAATGAAAATACTTTGTTACCACTTTATTCCCTTCACGTACTTCGTAATCATTGAATTTTGTAGACAGCGCTGGCAATACTATCGTTTCCCCCTCGTTCAACAATGCCGGTGGCGAAACAGTATACAAGTGACTTTCTTGATTCAGAGGATCGGTATTCGAATAAACAACACGATAAACTTTTGAATAATTATTCTCAGAATCAACAACGCAACGAATGACTCCAACCGTCGATGAAGTATTCCAATCTTGCACAGAAGTGCTTAGATATTCAAAGTAAAGTCCCCGGGCTGAAGCACTGATTGCAGCGGAAGCAGACCAATATCTCCCTCTAAACCCATTATCATTAGCTGGAAGATAATAGCGGTTATTTGTACGAATTCCATTGCCAATAACAGTGCTACCCTCACTCGAACTGCCAGAAATATAACCCCAACCCGGAGTAGAAGCAGTAGTTTCCCGAACCCCATCGCCCAAAAGCTTCAGTTCATCTAAAGTAGGCATCCGCCACTTCTTATTTCCGGGTCCCCATTCTCTTTGCGTTATAAAGCGACAGATATCACCTTTCAGATTTTTAGGATCATGTAATCCCTTCTGAAGAATCAGATTCTCATCATCTCCCCCAACAACAGAAAATGCAGAGATCCAGACCGGAGTAGAAATATAACCCCATTTTCTATCACTCTTACGTGTGGCCAGAAAATTATATCCGGTGTTATACCCTTGTAAAGAACCCCAATAAAAAGACGCCCCCTGAAATTTCTCATGTTCCGCTCTGCATCCCGGTGCAGGAGTATCATCAAAAGTAAACTTCTCGAGAACCCTATCAAAATAGATATTAGAACCAGCAAACTCCACTCCTTCCACAGCGATTGTATGCGCAAATCCTCCTGCCATCAATAGCAAAGTGTCCGCAAGAGAAACTTTGTTCCGTTTTATGGTAAGAGTTCCCATGCCTGTTCCTGTATCCTGGTCATAGCTGTAATTGATCTTAGTCCGTATCATATCAAATTTAGAACTCACAGGATCACCTGTAGAATTATAAGTATATAGTACAGGAGATAGGCTGACAGATACAGGAGGCAAGTTTTTGGTTGTAAACGTAACAACACTCTCAGAAGCATACGAATAACCGACATTGACCCGTGAGAAAACGATCTTTGCTCCGGGAATCGTATCATAAGCAGCCGTATTCTGCCATGGTTCTACACTTACATTTACATCGACATTCAGCGGATTCACGGTCAGCATATATCGATAGTAAGTGTTACGCCCAAGTGAGTAGTCAGCCGGAATATCCGTACTCTTTCCCAATAATATTTGCCATGTTTCTGACGCTCCATTACGTTCAGCCTCTATTTCCATAAAAGAAGCACGCCCCTTCCCTGCCGTATTATCCCAAATGTACTCCGGCAAGATAAAGCTATTCTTTCCCTGTACAACAGATGTATACGGATATCCTGAGGGAACATCTTTCTCTCCGGCGATAGAAACAGGTGTAGAAAACGAACGCGTATCAGTAACCGTAAGCCCGCCGGAAAGCGGATAAGCAGAGGGGGAAAGAAAAGAGAACGAAGGTAACTGTTTAACAGTGACCTGCCTGATCTTTATATCTTCATCCGTATTTTTTCGTATCTCCAGACTCGCCTTTGAAGCAATGCGCTCCAACTCAACCGAGAACGCTGAATTCCAGGTTAATCCTTCATCCACACTGACTTCCCCTGTGACCGGAGTTGAAGAGGCTGCATTTCTTATCCGGATATCCAGATGCTTGCATACCACAAACTCTGCCGTATCTATAGGTAGAGTAACCGGTACACTTTTAATTTCTGATAAAGATGGCTCTCCGGTTAATGCGGAATTCATGCCCGTCGTTTCATTACCGATCACAAACAAATCGTAATCACCCGGACGAAGATAGAGTTTAAACACTCCCCCTGTATGCTCTAAACCGGATGATGAAGGATCACTTAAATCGGCACGGCGATTCATTTCCACCTTTCCACTGTTTTTCGCCACAGCAATTACACGCAAGCGCTTCAGAGTCACTCCGGATTCACTTCCTCCTAAAGTGACATTACGAGTCATAAGTTCTACTTCTACCGGATTGTCTCCCGAAGTATATCTTCCTATTTTATCTTCCAGTTCACAAGAGATAAAAGACAGCAGCAAAAAGAATATATATATTCCTTTTACACATCTCATATACTTTTTCTTTAATAAGCTCATTTTATGCAATCAATTTAGATTCAGTTCATTAATAGTATACTCCGCCCTCTACTTTTAAAACTTTATACACTCTCAAAAGAAGGTGTTTTGTGCCGGCCTACGCCTACCTTGTCCTGACAAAGTAGCTTCATCCCGACGACAAAACAACCTTCCAACACGAGAGAGGCACGAATTCACTCTAAAAAACAAATTCTATTTACCCATAAAAACATTCGTAGCCACTCCGTTTGAATTCTCACTTTCCTTGTCAGACCTCCGGAGTAGTACTGACAGTTTCCCAGCCATTTACCCGCAAAGAGATAATGACTCCGTCTTTAGAAAGCACCAATTCAATCAGATAGGTATCCTCTCTATCCAAATCCTCCTGAGTATGGTATGCGGGAGAGGACATAATAGCATTGATCAAATCTTTTGTAAATCCCGGAATAACATCTGTTCCATCGGGATTCAGCAATTTAAGGAACAGATGCCCGTCAGTATACAGGCGCAATACATCAAACTGGAAAACACGGGTATCATCCGCTTGAGATGCGCTATAATAAGGAACATATATAATCGTACCGGCATCGGCCGGCGTAACATTTTCTGAGTTAAAGCGTCCGTTATCAGAGGTGATACGGGCTGATGAACCATCAGCGATTCCCTTCACACGGACTTCTATCTTATTCGTGTTTTTCATTAAGTCTACTACACCTGTCCCACCGTTATCAGCTGTGATCTCCACGGAGTCCAGGCGCCCAAAGAACAACTCACCAAGTGAGTATTCCAAATTTTCTTTCTGCTCAAAATACGCTTTTACACGAAAATCCGAAAGAGTGGTAATCCCCGGAGAGACAGCCGGGCTAAACTGTTGAGGAATACCTGTCTTAAAAATGCCAATCTCGTAATCACCAACCTTACCTCCCAAGCATAAAAGGGTCCATTTCCCCTCAGGAAGGTCAATAGGCATCCGGTAGCCATTCTTCAAATGTGCTCCTTTGTCCCGAAACATTTTGCGATAAATGCCGAGGGAGTCGAACGCATACACATCTATATGGTGGACAGCTTCTCCAAAACGATCGCCTTCACCCGTATGCAAAAGATAACGTGGCTGTAACATAAACATCCGTGAACATTTACTCAAGTCCTCGTAAACACAACTGCTAAATAAGGCTGTATAGAGAGCCAGTCCTAAAATGAGTGAAATAAGTAGAAAAAACGAAGTGCTGTTTTTCTTCCCGACAAATATCATATATCAACTAATATAAAATAAGAAACATTCAAATTGTATCCGGTGCGGGGTATTTCCCGCACCGGAAAAAGACAGAGTAAAGTTAAACTTCAGGCTTAACCTGAACTACAGTCCACTGACCTATGCTTACAGTAAGATCTACAGAAACAGTTTCCGGATCGGGGTCCGGAGTTACAGGAGGAACCGGAACATCCATAATATCCTTGATATCGGCAAGGTTAATAAAGTATACCTTACCGGCTTCAAAGTCTGTAATATAGTTAGTAGCTGTATTATCCTTTAAAGCAACCACATTAAGCCAGCCGGTTTCCGGACCTGAGCCACCAACTTTCTTATCAAACTCAACTTCCATGATAACATGGATCGATTTCTTCATAACATCTTCCTTTGTGGTAGGAGAAGAAAGATCTTGCTGAGGGAAGAAGTTATATCCATCGGCTTGTCCACCCGCAATCTGAGCCACTCCAGTTCCTACACCTGCTCCTAAATCAGTATTAAACATTTTCTCAAACTGACCGGATGGAGCATAATCCGTACCCCAGGCAGCCGACACAATTCTGGTCAATGAAGAAGCACCTCTGGTAAGCTTAACATTATTAATGTAAATCCCCTTTATCTTTAAATCATTCAGATGTGTCCAGGGGCCGGCCAGACTACCCTTTACTTCCACACGCGCCATATCAGGGTTTATTGTCGGAGTGTAAGTTGCATTTCCACCACTTCCTGGATTTATCGTTGCTCCTCCAAACAAACGCACTTTACTTGATGTAGCTGATCCTTGACGAGTGTTTACATTATCAGTTTCAGTACTATTATCACCATTAGCCTCTACCTCAATCCACTGTGCCGCACCAGAAACTGTAATAGTGGACATTGAACCAGCTGTAATGTTTTCACTAATTGTATTGGTAATTGCACCACCTTGTGAAACACGTGCGATAATTTTTACAGGTCCATTAATAGTCACTTTATTCCCCGTAGTAGTCTCAGGATCAATAGCTCTACTCGAAGCTCCGCCGAACTCTGGCAGCTTCACAGTTAAAGCTACCGTCTTAGGAGTACTCTCCGTAATTTTTTCATCGTTGCTACATGCAGCGAACGTCATGGTTGCAGCCATTAAGGCCAGAATCGATTTTGTAATTCTCATTTTAATAAAAATTTAAATTCAACAATAAATAAAGAATCATTAAACTTCTTATAGTATTAAGGTATAAGTATAGTGTACTTTACTCTTCAGAAGCTATTCGCTCCAGCTCCTCCTTCAGGCCCATAAATCTGGGAAGAAGTGCTGTAATATCAGAGTCCATTTCTGTACGGTATACATATTTAGTATCTTTACGGCATGCCTCCAACAGAAGTTCTGCTGCCGCTTGGTAGTCTTCCAAGCGCACATTCACAATCGCTCGGAGATATTCAACCGCAGCTGTTTGAGGCAGTTGCTTTAACAAATCTTCCGACTTTGCATGATAGCCCAAACAAGTCAAGGCAACAGCTGTATTGTAGTCCGGATATTTCTCCAGGATACCCAAAGCTCTCTGATATTCACGATTGGACAGGGCCTCAAGTCCTTGGGCATACTCCTCACGCTCAGGAGTAAGATGGTTCACACTGTCACCCGCTATATCAAAACGACGCGCCAGAGTAGCATCAGCCAAGTCGGCAACAGACGCAATTACGAATGTCAATGTATCCGCCGGAGGAAGACTCCATACGCTATGGTCCGTAGCGAGCACGTTTCCCCGAAGAGTTATATGTAATTTCTTCATTCCCTCACGTACCGGGATGCGATACATATACAGATAGGAGAAGTCTTCCGAAGGATCAGCTGTTTGATTGACCATTGCACTGTCAGCATAAGGGAAGCGGATAATACGGTCACGAATCAAATCCTGATGATCCCGGTTATATTCATTCTCTGCAATCGCTTTTCGGAAGTAGCGATGGGAAGCGATCTCAATAGAATCCCGGCGAGTGAAACTGTAGTTACGAATATCCTCAAGACGCCCACCGGACAGATAAAGTTCCTGAAAGCGGGAAGGAACATCTTTAACTGTCATTGCACGAGGAAAACGATAAGCCGGCCAAAAATCCGTACGGCGATCGTATTTTTTCTGGTACGAAGCACGTATACCAACCGTATCATAACCGGCGATAAATTTTTCCACGCTGCGTTCCAAGACATTACGCTGCATACGTTGCTTCAAAGTATTACGGTTTCCCTCTGCTTTCGTACTGATCCATCCATGACGCTTATCCATAAGTGTCTTCCACTTCAGATAAGCCAGACGTCTACGTCGCTCTGCTTCATAGACCTTCCAGAAAAGCCTCTGCCGTGCAAAAATATCTTTGCGGATACCTTCACGATCCACAAAAGCACTGTCATATTTACTCTCCGGTATAATACCCTTTAGGAAATCATCGTATGCTTTATACTGGCTTTCCTGTGTACGGATAAATTCTTTTCCCCGCAGAATAACAGGAGACAGCAAAACAGAAGAGTCTTTTTCTATCAGTTCCGGGTACATTGTCAACTTCCAGCAACTGTCCAATAGGACTTTAGGAGCTTTTACATAAAACATCAGGGTGACCTCGCCATTACGTTCCAAGATTCGCTCTATACTTTTACGCTGAGCAACAATATCAATGCGATCCATATCAATTGATTTCCAGATATCTTCTTCAAGAGAATCAACCGAAGAAACGGGATTGTCAACAACCACACTATCCCGGAAACCGACAGTTTCGGAGACTGCAAAAACGCTATCCGCAGAAGAAGTATTCGGCAGCTCGACAGTAGCTCCGCCAGCCTGCATAAACAAACGCATAGTCAAAGGAGATTTTGAACCGCATGAATATACCAGCACACAGAGACAGAGCACCCCTAACATTTTATAGATACGATACCCTATCGATATAGTGACGAACTTTTTTTGATGTATCATCTTACAACAGAATAAGAAATGAGATTAATAGAATTAGAATAAATAGACTATATTCACTGCCAACTTGGTCGGAATCAGACGTGCTCCCTTAAAAGTAGCCACTTTCTGCCCGCATGCCTTACAAACATATTTATCATAATGGGTCCACAAGACCCCAAGACCTGCCTCAAACTCTAAATTCCAATGAGGAGAAAGAGGACGATTGTACCCCAAAGAAAGTCCGCCTCCAAAACCGTAGCCTTCGTAACGATATTTATCGCCAAAAACTCCACCGACATTATACATGGTGCTCACTCCGTGAATTCCAAGAAAATAAGAACGCCCATAAGATTCACGGATCCAATAACGCACTCCGGGAGAAGCAGACAAATTGCGAAGTCTCGCATCTCCAAAAGAGAAGGGATTATATTGAAGAGGAAAGTGGAAGGTCCAACGATGGGAAAACTTCAGCCCGAACTCAAGATTCATATTGGTAGTACCCCAACCCAAAACATTAGTTTGCAAAGAATAAACCTGCCCACGAGCTGTTTCGACCCCTAAAAACGTAGAAGAAACAACCAACAGAAAGAGAAACACAGATCGCTTAAACGCCATAACTATTATTCAACTTGTTTTGCTTAAAAAAAACATTAGACTTATCGGATACATAAAATCCGCAATATCTTATACTCCTCCACCGAACCACATCAAGATTCAATTGTTACGGTTACAAAAACCATAGAACATCTATTTTAATCTTCTTACACAGATCAAGTTCATCTATCTCAATAGGATAGATAGTGATAGAAAGTACTCCTGATTATCAGCGTTATATACATAATATTGTTTCAGCAAATGTTTTTCTATGCGATAGGCACATGTCGATTTTAAATAGATCGCTGTATAATAATATATTATATCAAAATCCGGCGAAACATATTATGAAACATT
>ENA-UERZ01001488-UERZ01001488.1-human-gut-metagenome-genome-assembly--contig:-NODE-1488-length-16591-cov-5.828206_pt1 | contig 16591 bp, 19 predicted proteins | sample MGYA00242997_ERZ507998 | MGnify/ENA primary metagenome ERZ507998 (study PRJEB26167, sample SAMN06115470) | human gut metagenome | host: Homo sapiens | place: China:Henan | collected 2016-06-23... | reverse complement strand
CTGCGAGGCTCTTGCAGCATAAATCGAAGAAATATACTTTATTGACAGTCTGAAAACCGCCTGTGCCGTCACCGGCACAGGCGGTTTTCTTTTGGATCAGATCCCCCATAGATTGCGGAGCACGCCGTAGAGCAGAAGATAGGCCACACCGCACCAGATGAGCGTTTGTTCCCAGCGGTTTGGCAGTCCATGTCCGGTGCGGACATAGCGCACCGCCAAGGAGAGTAGGAGCGCAGCCAGAAAGGGGAGCAGGAGCATCAAACCGGGATTGGCCTGCCATGCCCCGGACGGGTCCAGCCGAAGCAGGGCAAGGCACATCCGTGTAATGCCGCAGCCGGGACAGCTCCACCCGGTGAGCAGACGGAAGGGACAGGGGACGGACCAACCGGTCACAAGGCAGAAAGCGGCGTACGCCAGCCCGGCGGCCAGCAGGAGCCCCAGACCTTGCATCAGGCGAAGGGCGCGGGCACGCATCAGGCGATCTCGTATTTATTCAGCTCATTCTGGATCAGGGCCAGAGTCACAATGGACAGACCGAACAGGTTGAGGATAAGGAAAATAATGGGCAGGGAACCGGTGGGCTCTCCGTGCTGGGCCCGGGCGTCATCCATGGCCTCTCCCATTTTATAGCCCCAGTAGATGCCATAGATCCCGCAGGTAATGAGGCTGAACAGGAAGGCCAGACCGCCGGAAGTCTGATAGCGGTCGGAGACGACACGGCTCTCCTCGGTCAGGCAGATGAACCAGTAGATACTGTAAATGCCGCAGGTAATGATGGAATAGATCACACACAGGGGGATGCTTCGCTGTTTCATATCAAACACTCCTCTTGTACAGCTCTTGCCCACATTATACCGAAAACATACGGATATGACAAGTAGGGGACGGGTGAAGATTGAAAATTAGAAAATTACTCCAGAACTGCGCCCCGCGCGGCAGAGGTGACGAGCTTGGCATACCGGGCCAGATAACCGGTTTTGACCTTGGGTTCGGGGCAGACCCACTGGGCGCGGCGCTCGGCCAGGGCGGCCTCGTCCACTTCCAGCTCGATCTTGCAGGCGGGGATGTCGATGGAGATGATATCCCCCTCCTCTACAAAAGCGATGGGGCCGCCCAGCGCGGCCTCGGGGGAGACGTGGCCGATGGAGGCGCCCCGGGTAGCGCCCGAGAAACGGCCGTCGGTGATGAGGGCCACGCTCTCGCCCAGACCCATACCGCAGATAGCAGAGGTGGGATTGAGCATTTCCCGCATGCCGGGGCCGCCTTTGGGACCCTCATAGCGGATGACGACCACATCGCCGGCGATGATCCTGCCCTCGTAGATGGCGGCGATGGCCTCCTCCTCGCTGTTGAATACCCGGGCGGGGCCGGTGTGACGCATCATCTCGGGGGCGACGGCAGAGCGCTTGACCACACAGCCCTCGGGAGCCAGGTTGCCCTTAAGTACGGCGATGCCGCCGTCGGGGGAATAGGGATTCTCGATGGGCCGGATGAGCTCGGGATTTCGATTCTCCACGCCGGCCAGGTTCTCCGCCATGGTTTTGCCGGTGCAGGTCATGACGCTGGTGTCCAAGAGGCCGCGCTTGGTCAGCTCCTTCATCACCGCGTAGACGCCGCCGGCGCCCTCCAGATCCTCCATGTAGGTGTCGCCGGCGGGGGCCAGATGGCACAGGTTGGGGGTTTTGGAGGAGATCTCGTTGGAGAGATTCAGGTCCAGCTCGATGCCGCACTCGTGGGCGATGGCGGGCAGGTGGAGCATGGTATTGGTGGAGCAGCCCAGGGCCATGTCCACCGCCTCGGCGTTGTGGAAGGCGGCGGGGGTCATGACGTCCCGGGGGCGGATGTCTTTCTCCACCAGTTCCATGATCTGCATACCCGCGTGTTTGGCCAGGCGGAGGCGGGCGGACCAGACCGCGGGTATGGTGCCGTTGCCCCGCAGGCCCATGCCGATGGCCTCGGTGAGGCAGTTCATGGAGTTTGCGGTATACATGCCGGAGCAGGAGCCGCAGGTGGGGCAGGCGTTGTTCTCATAGTCCTCCACACCGGCCTCGTCCAGCTTGCCGGCCTTATAGGCGCCCACCGCCTCAAACATATGGGACAGGCAGGAGCGGCGGCCGTCGTTGAGCCGGCCGGCCAGCATGGGACCGCCGGAGCAGAAGATGGTGGGGATGTTCACACGGGCGGCGGCCATGAGCAGGCCGGGCACGTTCTTGTCGCAGTTGGGGATCATGACCAGGCCGTCAAACTGGTGGGCCATGGCCATGGCTTCGGTGGAGTCGGCGATGAGATCCCGGGTGACCAGGGAGTACTTCATGCCGATGTGGCCCATGGCGATGCCATCGCACACCGCGATGGCGGGAAACTCCACGGGAGTGCCCCCGGCGGCGCGGATACCGGCTTTGACGGCCTCGGCGATCTTGTCCAGATTCATATGGCCGGGAACGATCTCGTTATAGGAGCAAACCACGCCGATGAGAGGGCGCTCCAGCTCCTCCTTGGTGTAGCCCAGAGCGTAGAAGAGGGAGCGGTTGGGGGCGCGCTCCACACCCTTTGTCACATGATCACTGCGCATGGAAATGACCTCCTCAAAATCGCAAACAAAAAGTTGTATGATGACGCTTGTGTTGTATGATAACTTATTATAAAATAAGAGCAAGAAAGATGTCAAGCGGGAGAAGGAGGCTTTTATGGAGAAAAAAAACCTGGCACAGCAGACCGCGGAGCGGCTGTATGCCCGGATCGTCCTGGAAAAAGAGATCGCCCCGGGCGAGAAGCTGCCCAATGAGCTGGAGCTGGCTCAGGCGCTTGGGGTGAGCCGGGCGACCCTGCGGGAGGCGGTGCGCACCCTCACGGCCCAGGGGGTGCTGGAGGTGCGCCGCGGAAAGGGCACCTTTGTCTCTCGGGAAGTGGAGGGCATTGAGGATTTTGGTTTCAGCGGCCTGAGCCGGGTAAAGGGGCAGCTGCGGGATCTCTTTGAGCTGCGCAGCATCTTTGAGCCGGCCGCCGCCCGGCTGGCCTGCGGCCGGGCCACCGAGGGAGAACTGGCTGACATTTTGGAGCGGGGGGCCGCGGTGGAGCGGTGTATCCGGGCGGGGAAGGACCGCACCGCCGCGGACGGGGCCTTCCATGCGGCCATCGTCCGGGCCACCCACAACGAATTCCTCACCCGCCTGCTGCCCCTCATCGACCGGGCGGTCATGACCGCGGTGGAGGCGGGAGAGCACGGAGAACAGCTGGCGGAGGATACGCTGCGGGACCACGCGCTGCTCCTGGAGTTTTTTGCCCGCCGGGACGGCGCCGGAGCCGAGCACGCCATGGCCATCCACATGCGCCACAGTATGGATGTGATGGGACTGGAAGGGGAATAGAGCGGAGCCGCCCCGGCGGAACAGGAACGTATGGAACGCGGGAAAGCCTTGCGTCCCAAGAACTCTACTGCTGGTCGGTTGACCTCGGCCGGCCCTCCGGATAGGATGGGAGAAAAGGAGGGAAACGGTATGTACGAAATTGAGAAAGAGCGCTTTGGCACCTTTTTGAACGAGCTGCGCCGGGAGCGGGGCATGACACAGAAAGAGCTGTCACAGCACCTCTATGTATCCGACAAGGCCGTGAGCAAATGGGAGCGCGGATTGAGTCTGCCCGATGTGACGCTGCTTCTGCCGCTGGCGGACTGCCTGGGAGTGAGTGTGACCGAACTGCTCCGGGGGACGCGGAACCGGACGGGCGAGCTGCCGGTGGAGGAGGTGGAGGCGCTGGTGAACGCCTCGCTGCGCCTGAGCGAAGAGGGGCAGAGGGGACGCGCGCAGCGCCGCCGGAAATGGCAGCTGGCCTTTGTCCTCTGCGCGCTGGCCGGGCTGGTGCAGACCGTGCTTCTGCTGACATTAGGCGGCTATGGATGGCCGGACCTGGAGAACACGGTGGCGCTGGTGGAGCTGCTCTGCCTTCTCTTTGGAGCCTATCTGTGTTTTGGGGAAAAGGAGCAGCTGCCCGCCTACTATGACCAGAACCGCATCAGCAGTTACAGCGACGGGCCCTTCCGGATGAATCTGCCCGGGGTGCGCTTTCATAACAGCAACTGGCCCCACATTCTAAACGCCATGCGGGGGTGGCTGCTGGGCGCGCTGGCGCTTTTTCCGGTACTGTGGTGGGGACTCCGGTATCTGTGGCCCGGATCGGCCGGATGGGGGGAGCGTTTTCTGGCCCTGGCGGCCATGCTGGGCATGCTTCTGACGGCCACTGTTGTAGGCAAACGCCATGAATAGGAACGGAAAATTAAAAATATTCAGATGAAACAAGTCTGGATCGAACAGAGGCGGTTGAAAGATGCGGGCAAGTCAGGTCCGATGAGGATTGCTTATGATTACTGTGCTGAACCGCTGCGAATTGACCTCTCGCTTTACCATGGAAGAATAAACAAGCCCGGAAGGCCAATGGCCTTCCGGGCTTGTTGTGTGATGGGATTTAGTTGGAGGCAGTGTCCAGATCCTGGTCGCCGCCCCAGATCATGTTCTTGCGCAGCTCCTCACCCACGACCTCCATCGGATGCTTCTTGAGGAGGGCGCGCTTGGAGTTGAAGAAGGTGCGGCCGTTCTTGTTCTCGGCGATCCACTTGCCGGCAAAGGTGCCGTCCTGGATGTCGGAGAGGACGGCGCGCATGCGGGCCTTGGTCTCCTCGTGGGGGATGACACGGGGACCGGAGACATACTCGCCGTACTCGGCGGTATCCGAGATGGAGTAGTTCATCATGCCCATGCCGCCCTTGTTGATGAGGTCGATGATGAGTTTCATCTCATGGATGCACTCGAAGTAGGCGTTTTCAGGCTCATAGCCGGCCTCCACCAGCACCTCGAAGCCGCAGCGCATCAGGTCCACCACACCGCCGCACAGGACGGTCTGCTCCCCGAAGAGGTCGGTCTCGGTCTCATCATGGAAGGTGGTCTCCATCACGCCGGCCCGGGCGCCGCCGATGCCCGCGATGTAGGCCAGAGCCAGCTTCAGGGCGTTGCCGGTGGCGTTCTGCTCCACAGCCACCAGGCAGGGCACGCCCTTGCCGGCCACATACTGGGAGCGGACGGTGTGGCCGGGACCCTTGGGGGCGGCCATAAAGACGTCTACGCCGGCGGGAGGCACGATCTGGCCATAGCGGATGTTGAAGCCATGGGCGAAGGCCAGGGCCTTGCCCTCGGTCATGTGGGGGGCGATCTCGCTCTTGTAGACGTCGGCCTGGACCTCGTCGTTGATGAGGATCATCACGATGTCGCCCCACTGGGCGGCCTCGGCGATGGTCTTGACGGTGAGACCGGCCTTCTCGGCCTCGGCCCTGCGCCTGGAGTCCATGCGCAGGCCCACGCACACATCGCAGCCGGAATCCTTCAAGTTGAGGGCGTGGGCGTGTCCCTGGGAGCCGTAGCCGATGATGGCGATCTTCTTGCCGTCCAGGTAGCTGAGCTCGCAGTCCTTCTCGTAATACATCTTAGCCATGATCATACACTCCTTTTGGTCTGAGGTGGATTCTTATTGGTTCTATGATACCATGCAGGGAGAAAAAAGAATGATAACTAGGTTACAATCTCGGAAAAGATTTGGGCGGCACCCCTGACATGGGCGCGCCTTGTAGGGCGTGGAAATCAATCAAGCACCCGTTCCAGCTCGATCTCATCCTCGTCCGCCCGGCCGGTGGCAGAGAAGCGCAGGGTCTGGTACAAATGGCAGGCGGCGGAATTTTCCGGGCTGACGGTCAGCCGGACGATGCCGGAATCTCCAAAGGGCTTGGAACGGATATAATCAAGCGCCGACTCCATGGCCGCTCTCCCATAGCCCCTGCCCTGGTGCTGGACATCGATCATCAGATGCCAGATAAAGTAAGCCTCTTCGTCATAGTCATAGATGACCATCAGGTATCCGACCACTTGACCGGCGCGGCAGACCGCAAAAGGGGTACACTGCTTGCGGTATACATACGCCTGGGCCAGACTTCGGATAGAGTGGGATACAAATTCCTCCTGCCGGGCATCTAATTGCAGGGAAAAGCAGGCAAGAAAATTGGATTCATCCACTTTCTGCAAGGTAATACGGTCCATATTTCCTCCTTTATAGCTGGAGGGCTAACGGATGAAAACCCTCCCTCTGGTTGACAGGAACCTGTTTTCATACAGCTTCATACCTGATCTCCCCCTTTCCTTGAAAGAATATCTATATAGGAAAACACAGAGGACTCTGTGGAATCTGCCAAGGCCCATGTCCTGCGTGCGAAACGCTTGGACGCCGCAGAGCGGCGGGTCTTACAGGAAATTCTTGCCCAGGTTGAACTCGGCTTTTTCCTTGTTGTCGTCGCGGATGGTGTAGGCGCCGCGCTCCAGCGCCACCATACCGGTACGCACCAGTTCCAGAATGCCGAAGGCCTCCAGCAGTCCCTGCATGGCCTCGGCCTTATTCTCGTCGCCAATGAGGGCGAGGGTCAGGGATTTGAGGGAGACGTCAATGATGGACGCCCGGAAGATATTGGCGATCTGGATGATCTCGTTGCGGAGATCGGGGGTCTCGGCCTTGACCTTGAACATGACCAGCTCCCGGCGGATGGAGCGCTCGGGCAGCAGCTCCTGCACGGAGTAGACGCAGAAGAGCTTGCTGAGCTGGTTCATGACCTGCTCAATGGTCTTGGCGTCCCCCATGACCTCGATGGTGATGCGGGAGACTGCCGGGTCGTCGGTGGTGCCCACGGCCAGGGACTCGATGTTATAGCCCTTGCGGGAGAAAAGACGGGAGACCTGGGAGAGAACGCCGGCAGAGTTCTCCACAAGGACCGACAGGGTGTGGCGGGCGACAGTGACCGGATTGGATTTCATGGCGTTCCCCTCCTTATTAATCCAGCAGAAATTCGGTTGCGGGCGCGCCGCCGGGCACCATGGGATGGACCATAGCGTCCTTGTCGATGGCGCAGTCGATGACCCAGGCCTCCCCGCTGTCCACGGCGGCACGCAGGGCGGCTTCAAATTCTGCCTGGGTCTTGGCCCGGGCGCCGCGGAGGCCGTAGGCCTCGGCCAGCTTGACAAAGTCGGGGCCGCGGTCCAGATCGGTCTGGGAGTAGCGCTCCCCGTAGATGAGGTGCTGCCATTGGCGGACCATGCCCAGCGTGCCGTTATCAAAGATGACGATGATGACCGGGATGCCGTAGTGCTCCACGGTGGCCAGCTCGTGGCAGTTCATGCGGAAGCAGCCGTCGCCGGTGCAGAGCACCACGGTCTGGTCCGGATTGCCCACCTTGGCGCCCATGGCGGCCCCCAGGCCGAAGCCCATGGTGCCGAAGCCGCCCGAGGTGACCAGCTGGCCGGGACGGGAGAAGTGGTAGTACTGGGCCGACCACATCTGGTGCTGGCCCACATCCGTGGCGATGATAGCCTGGCCGCCGGTGACGGCGGAGATAGTCTCCAGGATCTCGTGGGGGTGGAGGATGCCGTCCTGGACGAAGGGAACCTCCTTGTGGGAGAAAACGAACTCCCTCCACTCGGGATAGTCGTGGGCGGGGAGGCGCTCATTGAGCAGCTCCAGCACACGCCTTGCGTCGCCGATGATGTGGTGGTCGGTCTGGACATTTTTGTCGATCTCGGCCCGGTCGATGTCGATGTGCACGATCTTGGCCTGACTGGCAAAGGTGGCCGGGTCGGTGGCCACCCGGTCGGAGAACCGGCAGCCGATGGCAATGAGCAGGTCGCACTGGCTGGACGCGATGTTGGACGCGTGAGAGCCGTGCATGCCGATCATGCCGGTAAAGAGGGGATGGTTGCCGGGGCAGGCGCCGCCGCCCATAATGGTGGAGGCCACCGGCGCGCCCAGGCGCTCAAAGAACGTGCGGAACTCCGGCACCGCGCCCTTGGAGCGAATGACGCCGCCGCCCACCAGAATGAGGGGGCGCCTGGCCTCCTCGATCATAGAGAGAAGCTTTTCGATGTCTCCATAGTCGGGCTCAGGCGTCTTGAGGTCGTGGCTGGAGCGGCGCAGCATGGCGCCCAGGCGGCCGTGACGGCCGTGCTCCGAGACGGGAAGAGGCTCGTAATCGGCCTCGGAGGCGGTGACATTTTTGGTAATGTCGATGAGCACGGGGCCGGGACGGCCCGAACGGGCGATGGCAAAGGCCTCCCGCACCACATCGGCCAACTGGTCCGGGTCCTTGACCAGGTAGTTGCACTTGGTGATGGGGATGGAGATACCGGTAATGTCCACCTCCTGAAAGGAGTCCTTGCCGATGAGGCTTTCCACCACATTACAGGTGATAAAGACCACCGGAGAGGAGTCGTAGTAGGCTGTGGCAATGCCGGTGGTCAGATTGGTTGCGCCCGGCCCGGAGGTGGCAAAGCACACGCCCACCTTGCCGGTGGAGCGGGCATATCCGTCGGCGGCATGGGAGGCGCCCTGCTCATGAGCGGTCAGAATGTGGCGGATCTTATGCTTGTATCCGTGCAGCTCCATCTCATCATAGATGTTCAGGATCGTACCGCCCGGATAGCCGAATACCGTATCCACGCCCTGCTCCAGCAGGCACTCCATCAGAATTTGGGAACATTTCATTCTCATAGGTCTGGGGCCTCCTTCATACTGGTCTATATACGCAAAACGGCCTCGTCCTGAAAGGACGAAGCCGCTATACTCCGTGGTACCACCTTAATTCGCGGAGAACATGCCCCCGCGCACTTGCTGCCCCGCTAACGGAGGGGAAACCGGCAGAGCCTACTGCCGGGGTACGCCCCCGGGTTCAACCCGCTGCTCCTGGGTGATGTTCGAGATGCGGCGGTCCCGGGAGCTTACACCATCCGCTCCCTCTCTGCGCGTTTCCGCCGCCTCTACTTGCCCAGTCATCGCCTTTGACGATTCATAAGTTCCGCCCGGCGGAAGCCCTGGAACAGACCTCTGCGGCGGAGTGTGAAATTATGATAAGAATACTCCCGGCACGGACATTTGTCAACTGTTGGTTTTTACAAAGACAGCGTACTAGTGCTTTAAAGTATGGTGAAAATGAAAAGAAAAGAAAGCCAAGATAGACCTCTGGCGGAAAAAAGAGGCGGTTTTTTGAAACGAAAAAAAGTGATATAAGGGTAAACTGAATGGTTTATAGAAAAAAGCGCAATTTTTTTGCGGAATCACTAGACTTTTTCGGCCGGCTGCGATATGATAGTATCTGTTTGAAAGTGCGGTTTCGCACGGAAAAGAGAGCGGCGGAAACGTGCCACAGTTTCCGTCCGAGACTGGCCCCGGGAGGGGCCTGATTTGTGAGGTGGACCTATGAAATTATCCTTTTATGGCGGCGTGCATCCCAACGAGCACAAGGAGCTGACCTGTACCAAGGCAGTCGAGCCGCTGCGCAAGGCCCCGGCTCAGGTGGCTCTGGCCATGGCGATGCATGTGGGCGCACCCTGCGCGCCCGTGGTGAAGGTGGGCGATCCGGTGACCGTTGGTCAGAAGATCGCGGAGGTGACCGGTCTGGGCGCGCCCATCCATGCCAGCGTCTCCGGCAAGGTCGTGGCCATCGAGCCCCGCCCCTACTGCGGCGGCGGCAAGGTGATGGCGGTCGTGATCGAGAACGACTTCCAGAATACCTTTGGCTCCGAGCTGACCCCCCATCCCGACTATGAGAAGCTGACGGCCGACGAGATCATCAACATCGTCAAGGAGGCCGGCATCACCGGCATGGGCGGCGCGGGCTTCCCGACCCACGTGAAGATCAGCTCCGGCATCGGCAAGGTGGATACGCTCATCGTCAACGCGGCGGAGTGTGAGCCCTACCTGACCTCCGACCACCGGCTCATGCTGGAGGATGGCGCGCGCATCATCAAGGGCCTGAAGATCCTGATGAAGACCTTCGGCCTGGACAAGGCCTATATCGGCATCGAGGACAACAAGCCCGACGCCATCGAGAAGATGAAGAGCCTGGCCGACGGCGGCATCGAGATCGTGGTGTGCCGCACCCGCTATCCCCAGGGCGCAGAAAAGCAGCTCATCCAGCGCATCACCGGCCGCGAGGTGCCCCCCGGCGGACTGCCCGCCCACGTGGGCTGCGCCGTGTTCAACGCCAGCACCACCGCCGCGGTGTATGACGCCGTGGCGGAGGGCAAGCCCCTCACCCAGCGGATCGTCACCCTCACCGGCGGCGCGCTGGCTGAGCCCCGCAACGTGCTGGTGCCCTTCGGCACCCCCATTGAGCACCTGGTGGAAGAGGCCGGCGGCTTCAAGGAGACCCCCGATCGGGTCCTGCTGGGCGGCCCCATGATGGGCATTGCCGCCTATGACCTGTCCGCCTGCACCATCAAGGGCAACAACGGCGTGCTGTGCATGACCAAGGCCGAGGCGGCCGAGCATGTGGAGGAGCCCGCCTGCATCCGCTGCGGACGCTGCGTCAACGTCTGCCCCATGCATCTGACGCCCGTGTACATGCACCTGTATGCCGAGAAGCGCCGCTGGGATGAGGCCGAGGGCCTGCACCTGATGGACTGCATCGAGTGCGGTTCCTGCAACTACATCTGCCCTGCCCGCGTGCCCCTGGTCCAGTCCTTCCGGATGGCCAAGTTCGAGATCCGCACCCTGGCCATGAAGCGCAAGGCCGAGGCGGAGAAGGAGGCTAAGAAAGCATGATCGATACCAAGAATCTGAAGCTCTCCGTGGCTTCCTCTCCCCATGTCTGCTCTCCGGTGAATACCAGCCGGCTGATGCTGGACGTGCTCATCGCCCTGGTCCCCGCCCTGTGCATGGCGGTGTATGTCTTTGGCCCCCGCGCCCTGACCATGACTGCGGTATCGGTGCTGGGCTGTGAATTCTTTGAGTGGGGCTACCGCAAGCTTCTCAAAAAGCCTGCCGCCAACGGGGATTTCTCCGCCGCCGTCACCGGCGTGCTGCTGGCCTTTGTCTGCCCGGTGACGCTGCCCTACTGGACCCTCCTGATCGGCGACTTCTTTGCCATCGTGGTGGTCAAGCAGCTCTTCGGCGGCCTGGGCCAGAACTTTATGAACCCCGCGCTGGCCGGCCGCGCGTTCCTGATGATGTGCTACCCCATCGCCATGACCACCTGGGTGCTGCCCGGCGTAAAGAACTGGGCGGGCGTCTTTTCCGCCGCTGACGCGGTGACCGGCGCCACCCCCATGGCCTCTCTGCACGCCCACCTGGATGTGGCCACCGGCGCCAATGTGCACACCCTGCCCGCCGACGGCCTCGCCAACCTCTTCGTGGGCAACGTGGGCGGCTGCCTGGGCGAGGTCTCCGCGCTGCTCCTGCTGCTGGGCGGGGTCTATCTCATCTGGCGGGGCGTCATCCGCGCCCGTATCCCCGTGGCCTATCTCGCCACGGTGGCGGTGCTCTGCTTCCTCTTCCCCCAGGGCGGCATTGCCCGGGTGGACTGGATGCTCTACAACCTGTGCGGCGGCGGTCTGATGCTGGGCGCCTTCTTCATGGCGACCGACTATGTGACCAGCCCCGTCACCAAAATGGGAGAGATCTACTTCGGCATCGGCTGCGGCCTGCTGACCATTTTCATCCGCTATTTCGGCGGCTATCCCGAGGGCGTCAGCTATGCCATCCTTCTGATGAACATCTGCGTGTGGCTGCTGGATAAGGCCGGAAAGCCCGGCCGCTTCGGCGTCACCAAGGAAATGAAGGCCAAGGCAAAGGAGGGCGCGGCGAAATGAGCGAAATTGTCATGAACAAGAAGAAAGAGCCGGGCCTGGCCATGCTGGTTGTGGTCCTGACCGCCATCAGCCTGATCACCGCCCTGCTGCTGGGCGCGGTGAACATGATTACTGCGCCTCAGATCGCGCTGAACACCGAGAAAAAGACCGCCGAGGCCATGCAGAAGGTGCTTCCCACGGAGGACGGAGTCTACACCCCCGTGGAGTACACCGGGGAGGATTCCACCGTGCAGGCCGTGTACCAGGCCGGCGACGCCGGCTATGTGGTCCAGGTCAAGCCCGCCACCTCTTTCAGCGGAACGTTTGTTGTGATGGTGGGCGTGGGCAGTGACGGCGCCTGCACCGGCATTTCCATCGTTGAGACCGGTGAGACCTCCGGTCTGGGCTCCAATGCCGGCAAGCCGGATTGGCAGGCCCAGTTTGTGGGGCAGAGCGGCAAGGTCTCCGTCACCAAGGACGGCGGCGAGATCAACGCCCTTACCGGCGCCACCATCACCTCCCGCGGCGTGTGCGAGAGCGTCACCAGCGCGCTGGCGGCCGCCGCCAGCCTGGGCTAAGGAGGGTATTGAACATGAATGTGAAAAAGCAATTTCTGGATGGTCTGATCTTCCAGAACCCTGTTACCGTACAGCTGCTTGGTATGTGTTCCGTGATGGCCATTACCACCAGCCTCTTCAACGGCCTGGGTATGGGCGTATCCGTGCTCATTATCCTGACCTGCGCGAATATCGTTATCTCCCTGCTGCGTAAGATCATTCCCAGCAAGGTGCGTATCGCCTGCTACATCGTCGTGATCGCCGGGTTCGTGACCATCGTGGACCTGCTGCTCAAGGCCTATCTCCCCAGCCTGTCGGAGAGCCTGGGCCTCTTCATTCCCCTGATCGTGGTGAACTGTATCATCCTGGGCCGTGCCGAGTCCTTCGCCTCTAAGAACGGCGTGGCGGCCTCCGCCCTGGACGGTATCTTCCAGGGGCTGGGCTACACGGTGATCCTGGTCATCATGTGTGTGGTCCGTGAGCTCCTGGGCAACGGCACCTTCGGCGGCGGCATCCTCAACGGCGGCGACGGCATCCGCCTCATTCCGGAGGGCATCCCCGCGCTGGGCATGGTGCTGCCCGTGGGCGGCTTCCTGACCCTGGCCGTGGTGATCGCTGCCATGCAGTATTTCCTCAACAAGCCCAAGAAGGGCAGTGACAAAAAAGAGGAGGTGGCCAAGTAATGCTGAGTTTCACCGAACTCTTTAGCATCGCGCTGGGCGCGATCCTGGTCAACAACTTTATTTTCGCCCAGTTCCTGGGCATCTGCCCCTTTATGGGCGTGTCCAAGAAGATCGATACTGCCATGGGTATGGGCATGGCCGTTATCTTCGTCATGGGCGTGGCCAGCGCCGTGTGCTGGCCCATCAACCACTTCATTCTGGAGAAGTTTGATCTGGTCTTTATGCAGACTGTGACCTATATCCTGGTCATCGCCTCCCTGGTGCAGTTCGTGGAGATGTTCCTTCAGAAGGCCATGCCTTCTCTGTATGAGGCGCTGGGCGTGTACCTGCCCCTCATCACCACCAACTGCGCCGTGCTGGGCGTGGTGCTCCAGAATACCCAGAACAGCTATGGTTTCATCGAGAGCTTGGTCTACGGTGTCACCGGCGGCGTGGGTTTCCTGCTGGCCATTGTGCTCTTTGCCAGTGTGCGGGAGCGGCTGGAGTTTGCCGAGTGCCCCAAGGCCTTTGAGGGCTTCCCCATCGCGCTGGTGACCGCCGGCCTGCTGGCCCTGGCCTTCCTGGGCTTCTCCGGCCTGAAGGTATTTTAAGGGAGGCTGGAAAGAATGAACACTGTTATTGCTGCTGTTGTCGTGCTCGGCGTGCTGGGCGCGATCTTCGGCCTGATCCTGGCCTACGCCTCCAAGGCGTTTGCCGTGGAGAAGGACCCCCGTGAAGAGGCCATTGCCGCCTGCCTGCCCGGCGCCAACTGCGGCGGCTGCGGCTACCCCGGCTGCGGCGGCTATGCCGCCGCCGTGGCGGCCGGCAAGGCGGCCACCAACTGCTGTGCCGCCGGCGGCGACGCGGTTGCCGCCCAGATCTCCGAGATCATGGGCGTGAAGGCGGAAGCCTCCGCCAAGATGATCGCCCAGGTGCAGTGCACCGGCGGCTGCCGCGGCCATGAGCAGTACGAGTATGTGGGTATCCAGGACTGTGCCGCCGCGGCCCGTCTGCCCGGCGGCGGCCCTGCCGGATGCTCCTTCGGCTGTCTGGGCTTTGGCACCTGCGAGGCCGTGTGTCCCTTTGACGCCATCCATGTGGTGGACGGCGTGGCCAAGGTGGACGAGGAGAAGTGTAAGGCCTGTAAGAAGTGCGTGGACGTCTGTCCCCGCCACATCATCCTGCTGGCTCCCTACAAGACCAAGCGCCATGTGGCGATCACCTGCTCCTCCAAGGACAAGGGCGCCGATGTGCGCAAGGTGTGCGACAACGGCTGTATCGGCTGTGGTCTGTGCGCCAAGGCCTGTCCCAAGGAAGCCATCACGGTGGACAAGAATCTGGCTGTCATCGACTATGATAAGTGCGTGGGCTGCGGCCTGTGCGCCCAGAAGTGTCCCCGCAAACTGATCACTGTGGACGGAAAGGTCCCCGAGGTGAAGCCCGCCGCGCCCAAGGCGGCGGAGTAACGTCCGGTCAGAGGGCCGGCCCGTTTTGACGGCCGGACGATCCCGCGAATAGAGGCGGGAGAGCAGAAAGATCCCCGGTTCCCTTACAATGGGAACCGGGGATCTTTGCGTCAGACCGGAGCGGCCTCCGGACTCAGCGGCCTCAGCCTCTGCTGCGCAGCTGGAAAGAGGCGCACTCGGTGGAGTCGCAGCTCTTGGGAGCGGCAGCGCCGCAGCAGCCCACCTTGATCTCGTTAAGGGTGCAGCAATTCTGCTCGCAGTGATGGGCACAGCTGGAGACGGAGCACTTGATGTTGTGATTAGCCTGGTTGTTCATAACGCATTTCCTCCTTTGCGGTGATGATATTATTACATCCCCGCAGGAGAGAAGCATACGCGCCGGAGCTTATTTTTTCGGTTCGGATGCCGGAGGCTCGGGAAGCACCTGGGGGATAAAGCGGCGGGCGAAGCGGCCCTTGCCCCGGGACTTGACATAGAAATAGCCGATGAAGGAAAAGACCACCGCGCCGATAAAATTGACGAACAGGTCCTTCATGGTATCCAGTATGCCGATATCCAGATAGCCGCCCAGACCCAGGGGGATCTCACGTCCGCCGGCGGTGACCACAATAACGTCGGTGATGCCCTGGATGGCGGTGGGCACATTGCCTCCGTCAGGATCCAGCATGACCGAGGAGATGGTGTTTACGACCGTATCCTTCTGCATATCCAGATGGAAAAACACATCCATCGTGCATTCAAAGAACTCCCACAACACGCCGATGGTCATGGAGAAGCAGAAGGCCATGATGGCCAGGTACAGGGGAGAGAGGGAGAAGGAAAACCGCTCGTTCCGGTTGAGAATATCCAGCAGGGAGAAGCCGATGGCGGCGCAGAGAAAGCCGTTGAGGGTGTGGAGCATGGTATCCCAGTAAGGGATAGAGATGTAGTAAGCCTGGATCTCACCCAAAATTTCAGCGGAAAAAATAAAGAGCAGGATGATGACTTCCAGCGTGTCAGGCAGATCGATCTGAATTTTCCGCTCAATAAAGCTGGGAACGAGAAATAGGATCAGGGTCAGCACACACAGAAAGACATTTTCAAAATTTCCGTTGAAAAATTGAGCCACCATGACCACGACCACCAGAAAGCGAAGGATCTGATAGAGCAGGGCCACCATGGGAGAGCTTTTCACCTGGGCGCGGAGGGAGGAATCACGCCAGCGTTTCATCGGGAGCCCTCCGCCGGAGGAAGCTGGAGGGAGACATGCTCATATTCCCGGGCGGAATCCAGATTGCCCGCCTTCTCCTCCTCGGTGAGCGCCCGGCGGACTTTGGCGGGAGCGCCCATCACCAGGCTTCCGGCAGGGATCACGGTGTTCTGGGTGACCAGCGCCCCGGCGGCGACCAGAGAGTCCGCCCCAATCACGCAGCCGTTGAGGAGCGTGGCGCCCATGCCGATGACACAGCGGTCTCCCACCGTGCAGCCGTGAAGGATCGCCCCATGGCCTACGGTCACGTCCCGGCCGATCTGAACAGGGAATCCCTCGTCTCCATGCACCATGCATCCATCCTGGAGGTTGGAGCCGGTCCCTACGTGGATGGTGGTGGTATCGGCGCGGAGGACCGCGCCATACCAGACGCTGGAGCGCGCGTCCAGCGTGACCTGGCCCACCAGTGTGGCATTTTCCGCCACCCGGGCGTCGGAATGGAGCTGCGGCGTATGTCCTTCAAAGGGTTTGATCATATGTGAAATTCCTCCGTTCTTGGATTGCGGTATGTGGACAAGGCCGGTCAAGGCCGTTGAGCCGCCAGACCGTTTCTTTTATTATAATGCGTATGGGACAAGGCCGCAAGACTGGGAAAAAGAGAACGGGACCTTCCGGGAGCGTGTAAAATTTGATTTGGGTTGTGCATAGAGTGAGGTATCACCACAACAGGAGGAAGATACCATGGACTTAAAGCAGAATCAGATTACGGTGGGCCAGCTGTTGGCAGATCCCCGGAGCCGGAGCGTCCTGCAGAAAAAGCTGCCCGCTGTCCTCAAGCACCCCCTTACGGGAGCGGCCAATACCGTGACGCTGGAGCAGCTGCTGGCTTTTGCCGGAGCCTATCTGCCCCAGAAAAAGATTGATGAGGTGATGGAAGCGCTGCAGAAAGCCTGAACAGAGATATGGGAAGAGGGACGGAATTACCGTCCCTCTCAGCCTGTCGAAAAAGTCCAGCAAAAGCTGGGGTTTTACGTTTGTAAGAGGTAAAATAGAAGCAGGTGGTGAGAAA
>ENA-UERZ01001481-UERZ01001481.1-human-gut-metagenome-genome-assembly--contig:-NODE-1481-length-16670-cov-5.688965_pt1 | contig 16670 bp, 17 predicted proteins | sample MGYA00242997_ERZ507998 | MGnify/ENA primary metagenome ERZ507998 (study PRJEB26167, sample SAMN06115470) | human gut metagenome | host: Homo sapiens | place: China:Henan | collected 2016-06-23... | reverse complement strand
AATAACATCTTTGCTTTCATCTACCCAAATTACCGTGCTCACATCGTCCTGCTTAATCCCTATATATAGATCGGCGGGTATGTCGTGAACCATTCCCTGTCGGAATATACTATGTTCATTATCAAGTAACATGCTCCCACTATTTGAGAGGGGTCTATAAGTCAAAGAAAGAAGATATTTCTCTTTGTTGACATAATAGATGGAACGCAGAGTATCTGTTTCGTGTCTATCCCATTCCACATACCCCTCCGGCACATAGGTGGGCCGCCAGACCCCCAGCGGGGCGGGTTCCCCGCCGTCCCCCTGAAACTGATACTCGGTGTATTCCGGGTGCCAGGTGTTCCACATCCGCACCACCCAGGCCCGGGCCGCCGGGTTCGCGGCCAGGACCAGCGCGGCGGACAGGCCCAGCGCCACCAGCGCGCAGGCCGCATATCGCAGCGCGCTCTGCCGCCGGGGCATGGCGCGCCGCCTGGCATAGCGGAACGGAGCGCGCAGAAGGCATTCACGCGCCCGCAGGTAGTCCCGGGAGAACTCCGGCTCCCCCGGCAGGGCGGCCAGGGCCGCCTCCAGCAGAGCATCCCGCAGCCGCGCATCCCGCTCAGTTTCCATACTCATCATATCCCTCCCTCCGCAGCACCGCCACCAGCCGGGCGCGGGCCCGGTCCACCCGCTTGCGGGCGGCGGTCTCGCTGATGGACAGGCGGCGGGCGATGTCCCGGATCTCCCACTCCCGCACGAAGCGCAGCTCCAGCACCTCCCGGTCCCGCTCCGGCATGGCGCGGATGAGCTCCACCAGGCGGCGGTAGCCGTCCGCGCTCTCGGCGGTCTCGGCGGCCGGGGCCTCCCAGTGCTCCGGCAGGGCGGTGAGCCGCTCGTCCGCCCGCAGCAGGTCCAGCGCGGCGTGTTTCACGATAATAACGGCCCAGGGGCCGATTTTGAGACAGTCTTCTGCAAAAATTTTTTTGAACTGGTCAAAGTGCCCGGCAATGTGGACCATGGCCTCCTGCACGGCCTCCTCCGCCCGCCGCGGGTCCCGCAGCAGACCCAGGGCCACGGCGTAGAGTTTGCGCTCATACCGGCGGTGGAACTCCCGGAAGAGCGCCCGGTCCCCATCGCTCTCCAGCAGCGACAGGCAAAGGGACAGCATATTATCCTCTCCTCGCCGCATTCTAACCTGCGCAGTGCAGAACGCGGATATTCTCCCTAGTATTATAACGGACGAGCCGGCCGTTTTGAGACACCTTTTTTGTATTTTTCTTCATTTTCTTCTCCGGCGCCCCGCTTTGCACCGGGCGGAAACTGTGCTAGAATAAATAAAACGCTTTCATTTCAACGATTCAGACGAGGAAACACCATGGAACTGGCTAAGGTAGAACCCATCCGGCTCCCGGCGGGCCGCCGGGTGCTGGTCATCAGCGACATACACGGCAATCTCGCCTTTTTTGAAGCCCTGCTCCGGCAGGTGGGCTTCTGCGCGGACGACATTCTCATCCTCCTGGGGGACGTGCTGGAGAAGGGGGTGGACAGTCTGGCCACCCTGCGCTATGTCATGGCCCTGCGCGAGCGCTGTGAGATCCATATGCTCTGCGGCAACTGCGACAACCTGACCTTTCACTTTGTGGACCAGACCCCCGACATCCCGCCGGAATTCTACGACAGCTACGTCTTTGGCTGGGGGGAGAAGTGCGTCCTCACCCAGATGGCCCGGGAGGCGGGGGTGCCGCTGGAGAGCCCGGCGGACTTCCCCCGCCTGCGCGCCGTCATCCGGGAGCGCTTCGCGCCCGAGCTGGCCTTCCTCCGCGCCCTGCCCACCATTCTGCTCAGCGAGCGCTTTCTCTTCGTCCACGGCGGGGTGTACCGGGAGGACCGGCTGGAGGAGCTCTCCGCCTGGCGGTGCATGAAAAACGACAATTTCCTGGGACTCGGCCTCTCCTTCCACCGCTGGGTGGTGGTGGGGCACTGGCCGGTCACCCTCTACGACCCCAGCATCCCCTCGGCGGCCCCCATCATCCTGCCCGAGCGGCACATCATCAGCATCGACGGGGGCTGTCAGCTCAAATGGGACGGGCAGCTCAACGCCCTCATCCTCCCGGACGGGGCGTCGGAGGACTTCTCCTGGCAGAGCTACGACGGCCTTCCCACCGCCGTGGCCCTGGACCGCCAGGATGCCTCCACGGACTCCATCAACATCCGCTGGCACGAAAACCCGGTGGAGGTGCTGGAGCGGGGGGAAGAGTTCTCCCGCTGCCGCCACCTGGCCAGCGGCCGGGTGCTGGACATCCTCACCGAGTACCTCTATGAAAAGGGTGGCGTGACCCGGTGCGAGGATTCCACCGACTACCGCCTCCCGGTGGAGCCGGGGGACGCGCTCTCCATCGTGCGCGCCACCTCCCGGGGCTATCTGGCCAAGAAGGCGGGCGTCACCGGCTGGTATACCGGCCGCCTTCACTCCTGATGCAAAAGACCGTACGGAGGTCAGCGCTCCGTACGGTCTTTTGCCCCGTTCAGGCCCGTGCCAGCAGCTCCGCGGCGATGGCGTCCGCCTGGGCGTGGACCCGGTCAAAGTCCACATGGGGATTATAGAGGGCCTCCAGCGCATCGTGCATGGCTTTGGCCTGGGCCATCGCCTCCACCGCCTCGTCCACCAGAGCGGCGGACATCTTGCGGGAGAAGCGCAGGCGGCCCTTGTTCCGCCGCAGCTGCTCCTGGTCCGCCATGGCGTCGATGCGCAGGCGGCGGTAGGGCCGCTTGCCCGGGCAGGGCAGGGTGGAGGTGCTGGAGACGAACCCCAGGGACAGCGCCGGGATGAGCACATGGCGCAGCCGCTCCGGGTCCATGGGGTCGGGGCAGAGGATGACGTCGTATCCCGCCGCCCGGGCCCCCGCCGCCAGACAGGACAGGAGGGGATGGGCCAGCCCCCAGTTGTCGCACAGCTCGTAGAGGCGGCGGCACAGCCCCTCGGCGGTCTCAAAGTTGCACAGCACCCCCCGGCAGGAGATGGCGTCCAGGAAGCGGGATCTGGCCTGACCGGGCTCCTTGCCGGTCCGCCTGCACTCCCGGGAGAGGATGCCCCTGGCCCGCTTTACCATCCGCTCCTCCACCGCCGGAGTAAGGAGCAGGGCGCGGCGGTCGGCCTCGATCTGGGCCGCGGCGGCCAGGCAGCGGTAAGCCCGGCGGTAACACTCCGGATAGCCCTCCATGCATCCGGTCAGCTCCTCCCGGATGGCCTTGAGGGCGGGAACATCGTAACACTCCCCCAGGTTCACATACCGGTCCACCGCGCCGGGGCAGGTGGGCTCAATGACGTGGGGCGCCGTGGCGTCCACCACCGCGGCGTGGAGCTCTGGAATATGTACGGCGTCCAGGGAGTCGGGATCGCCGGAGCACTGGATGTACTCCACACGCAGGCCGCGCTCCTCCATGGCCCGGCCCACCCGCCGCATCAGAGTGGATTTTCCACAGCCCGGCCCGCCCTTCAGAAGGAAATAGTCCTCCGCCGGTCCGGGGGCGAGGAGCTGGTCATAGATAGAATAAAATCCCTGTGGGGAATTGGCTCCCAGATAAAATTGGATCCGTGGCGTTGCACCCATAGAAAAGACCCTCCGTTCCGGTAAATTCATTCCATTCTCACCATATGCCGGGACGGAGGGGGCGGTGCGTGAAAAGCGCCCGGCCGCCGGGGATTCCGGCGGCCGGGCGCAAAGATCCGGTCAGGGGGCGTGGGGCTCGGCGGGAAGGGCGATCTCAGGCATCAGCTCGGCGGAGATGATGCGGAGCATCTCCTCCAGCCGCTTGGCGTCTTCCGCGGGGAAGCGGCGCTTAATGCGCTCCATGACCGTGGTCAGATAGCCGTAGCTGATGTTATAGTAGTCGATGTACTTCTGGGTCACAGAGAGGTGGTACTCCCGCTTGTCCTCCGGCGACTGCTCCTTGCGGACATACCCCTTCTGGATCAGGCTGTTGACTTTATAGGCCGCGTTGGGCGGCGAGATATTTACAAACCGGGCGAACTCATTGATGGTCGGCCGGCCCAGCGCCATGATGATCTCCATACAGAAGGTCTCCACAGCGGTGAGGCTGGCCTCCCGGTCCTGAAAGCGGGAAAATACCGCCTTATAAAAATGGAGCTTGAATTTGGTATACACACTGTTGAATGTCTGATCCAGCATAGGCCCTTCCTCCGCACTTCTCCACATGATTGTCTTCATTTTACCAAAATTCCGCCGCGGAGGCAACCGGATGTCACTGAATCACAAAGGTCAGCTCGGCCTGGGCGGCGATTTTTCCGCCCACCCGGGCCACGGCCTTTCCGTAGCCGATGGGCCCCCGCCGCTCCACCAGCTCACAGGAGAGCTCCAGCACATCCCCGGGCGTGACCGGCTTTTTGAAGCGGCAGTTCTTGACCCCGCCGAATACGGCCAGCCTGCCCCGGTTTTCAGGCAGGCTCAAAGCGGCCACCGCGCCGGTCTGGGCCAGGGCCTCCAGGATGAGCACGCCTGGCATGATGGGCTGTCCGGGAAAGTGGCCGGGGAAGAAGGGCTCGTTCATGCTCACGCATTTGACGCCCTTGGCGGACCTGCCCGGCTCGCACTCCACGATCCGGTCCACCAGCAGGAAGGGGGGGCGGTGTGGCAGGATCTCCATGATCTCCTTGATGTCCAGTTCCATGTCTTACTCCTCCAGACGCTTGAAGATAAGGCTGGCGTTGTGTCCGCCGAAGCCAAAGGCGTTGACCATGGCGTGCCGGATGGCCGCGGGGCGGCCCTCATTGGGCACGATGTCCAGATCACAGGCGGGATCGGGGACCTGATAGTGAATGGTCGGGGGCGCGAACTGATCCCGCAGCGCCAGCACCGAGAAAATGGAGGCCACCGCGCCGCTGGCGCCCAGCAGATGGCCGGTCATGGACTTGGTGGAACTCATCATCAGCTTGTAGGCGTGCGCGCCGAACGCGGACTTGACGGCCTGGGTCTCGCCGGAGTCGTTGAGCGGCGTGGAGGTCCCGTGGGCGTTGATGTAGTCCACTTCCTCCGGGGCGATGCCCGCGTCCTGAAGGGCCAGCCTCATACAGGCGGCCGCGCCCGCGCCGTCGGGGCAGGGGGCGGTGATGTGGTGGGCGTCGCAGTTGACGCCGTAGCCCACGATCTCACCCAGGATCTTGGCGCCCCGGGCCTTGGCGTGCCCATGTTCTTCCAGCACCAGGATGCCGGCGCCCTCGCCCATGACAAAGCCGGAGCGCTCAGCGTCAAAGGGGATGGAGGCCCGGGCCGGGTCAGACACGGTGGTGACCGCGTGGAGGCTGGTGAATCCTCCCAGGCCCATCTCGGCGATGGTGGACTCGGCGCCGCCGCAGACCATGACCTCGGCATAGCCGTCCCGGATGTGGCGGAAGGCGTCGCCCACGGCGTTGCTTCCCCCCGCGCAGGCGGCCACCGGACAGGTGCACATGCCCTGGAGACCGTACTTGATGGCGATCTGCCCCGCGGCAATGTTGGGGATGATCATGGGAATAAAGAAAGGGGAGATCCGGTCAAAGCCCTTTTCCGCCCCCTTAAGGCACTCGTTCTGGATGGTATTCATCCCGCCGATCCCGCTGGAGACCGCCACGCCGCAGCGGGCGGCGTCCTCCCGCTCCAGATCAAGGCCGCTCTGCTCCAGCGCCTCAGCGGCGGCTGCCATGGCGAACTGGGTGAAGCGGTCCATGCGCCGGGCCTCCCGGCGCTCCAGATAGTCCTCCGCCTGAAAATCCTTGACCTCGCCGGCCAGCTTGACCTTCATCTTGGAGGTATCGTACTGCCGGATGCTGTCAATCCCGCACACGCCGGCTTTGGCGGCGGCCCAGGACTCCTCGGCTGTCTTGCCGATGGGCGTGACGGCGCCCATTCCGGTGATGACAACGCGTCGTTTTTCCATAGTGTTCCTTCCTTTCGGAGAGACAGTTTTGTGGGATGGAGAGGACTTACACCGCCATGCCGCCGTCCACACAGAGGACCTGGCCGGTGATGTATCCCGCCTCCTCGGCGGCAAAAAAAGCGACGGCCCGGGCCACGTCCTCGCTCTGTCCCAGGCGGCCCATGGGGATGGACTTGAGGAGAGCCTCCCGCGCGGCCTCGGGCAGCACGGCGGTCATGTCGGTGTCGATGAAGCCGGGGGCCACCAGATTGACCGTGACATTGCGGCTGGCCAGCTCCTTGGCGATGGACTTGCTCATGCCGATGAGCCCGGCCTTGCTGGCGGCATAGTTGGCCTGGCCGGGATTGCCCCGCAGGCCCACCACGCTGGAGAGGTTGATGATCCGCCCGTACCGCTGCTTCATCATGGGCCGGTAAGCCGCCTTCATGCAGAGGAAGGCCCCCTTCAGGTTGGTGTCCACCACGGCGTCAAACTCCTCCTCCTTCATCTGAAGGGCCAGCTTGTCTCTCGTGATGCCCGCGTTGTTGACCAGGATGTGGAGGGAGCCAAAGGTCTCGATGACCTGCTTCACCATGGCGTCCACCGCGGCGGCGTCCGCCACATCGGCCCGGACGGCAAAGCACTCCACCCCCAGCGCGCGGCAGGCGGCGGCCACGTCCTCGGCGGCCTGGGCGTTTCCGGCGTAGTTGACCGCCACATTGGCCCCCTGACGGGCCAGCTCCAGGCATACGGCCCGTCCGATGCCCCGGCTGCCGCCGGTGACAAGGGCGTTCTTTCCGGTGAGATTCATTGTCATGCTCCTTTCAGGGCGGCAAGGACCCCGTTCAGGTCCTCCACGGTGTCAATGGAATAGGCGGCCACATCCTTGACCGTCTTGCGGACAAAGCCCGAGAGGGCCTTGCCCGGACCGATCTCCACGAAGATATCCACCCCGTGCTCGGCCATGCGGCGGATGGTGTCCTCCAGATAGACGCTGCTCTGGACCTGCCGCTCCAGCAGCCCCGGGATGGTGTCCCCCGCGCCCAGCACATCCCCCTTGCAGTTGAAGAGGACGGGGAAGGACATGGGCCGGAAGGAGACCGTGCGGAACTTCTCCCGCAGGGCGTCTCCGGCGGGGGCCATGAGGGAGGTGTGGAAGGGCCCGCTCACCTTCAGGGGGACCACCCGGCGGGCACCCGCCCCCCTGGCCAGCTCCCCGGCCTTCTCCACCGCCGCGGCGTCCCCGGCGATGACCAGCTGTCCGGGACAGTTGTAGTTGGCGATCTCGGCCACGCCCAGCCCGGAGGCGGCGTCACAGGCGGCCTGGAGCTTTTCCCGCTCCAGATGGAGCACCGCGGCCATGCCGCAGGGGCGCCCGGCAACAGCCTCCGCCATGGCCTTGCCCCGGAAGGCCGCCAGCTCGATGGCGGTCTTGGGGTCGAATACGCCGGCGGCGGTGAGCGCGGAATACTCCCCCAGGCTCAGCCCGGCGGCCATGGCGGGGCGGATGCCCGCCTGATAGAGCAGCCCCGTCACACCAGCGGCAAAGGCCACCATGCAGGGCTGGGTGTAGCGGGTATCGGAGAGCCGCTCCTCCGGCCCCTCAAAGCAGAGCTTTTTCAGGTCAAAGTCCACGGGCGCGGCGTCGAATACGTCCCGGAACAGGGGGAACTGCTCGTAGAAATCCCGGCCCATGCCCACGTGCTGGGCGCCCTGGCCGGCATATAAAAAGGCGAGTTTCATCGTGTGCTCCTCGTTCAATGATCTGGGACGGATGCCGTCCCGGTTATCTGGACTGGTTCAGCGCCCGCAGGCAGGCCTCCGACTGGGCCTGGAGTTCCTCAAAGATAGCGCGCAGGGGGCGGATGCTGTGGACCATACCGGCCACCTGTCCGGCCATGAGGCTGCCGGTGCGGGTGTCGCCGTCAAAGACGGCCCGGCGGAGGCTTCCCAGGGTAAAGCGCTCCAGCTCCATTTTGTCGGCGCCGGACTTCTCCCGGGCCAGGTAGTCCTTGGTCATCTGGTTCTTGATGACCCGGACCGGAGCGCCCGCCGAGCGGCCGGTGACCACGGTGGAGCGGTCCTTGGCCGCGATGACCGCCTGCTTATAGTTCTCGTGGATGGGGCACTCCTCGCTCACCAGCAGGCAGGTGCCCAGCTGCGCGCCGCAGGCGCCCAGAGCATAGGCGGCCAGGAGCTGGCGGCCGTCGGCAATGCCGCCGGCGGCAATGACGGGGATGTCCACCGCGTCGCACACCTGGGGTACCAGGGCCATGGTGGTGGTCTCCCCCACGTGCCCGCCGCTCTCGGTGCCCTCGGCGATGACGCCGTCCACCCCGGCCTTGGCCATCATCTTGGCCAGAGAGACCGCGGAGACCACGGGGAAGACCTTGGCCCCCGCCTCCTTCCACAGGGAGACATAGGGGCCGGGGCTGCCCGCGCCGGTGGTGACGACCGCCACCTTCTCCTCGGCGGCGATCTTGGCCAGCTCGCCGGCCTGGGGATGCATGAGCATGATGTTCACGCCAAAGGGCTGATCGGTCAGGGTGCGGCACAGATGGATGTTCTCCCGGAAGGACTCCGGGCTCATGCCGCCCGCGCCGATGAGGCCCAGGGCGCCCGCGTTGGAGACGGCTGCGGCAAAGGCGCCGGTGGCGATGTTGGCCATACCGCCCTGGATAAAGGGGAACTCCGTCCCCAGGATCTCGTTGAGTTTCATGTAAACCTTCCTTTCGGAGTTGGAGGAGGCGGCCTTACCACTCGAACAGGGCGCCGCCCCAGGTGAGGCCCGCGCCAAAGGCCACGGCCAATACCTTCTGTCCCCGCTTGAGCAGCCCCTGCTCCACCATCTCGTCCAGCGCGATGGGAACGGAGGCGGCGGAGGTGTTGCCGTAGCGCTCCATATTCTGATAAAACTTCTCCAGCGGGGCATGGAGACGCTTGGCCGCCGTCTCAATGATGCGGCGGTTGGCCTGGTGGGGAACGATCCAGTTGATATCTTCCAGGGTCAGGCCGCTCTTGTCCAGCAGCGTGCGGGCACAGGAGGGCAGGGTCTCCACCGCAAAGCGGTAGACGCCGGGGCCGTCCATATGGATGTAGGTGGTCTCGGGTCCAGGCCCATTGAGCCAGAGCACCTCGGCATTGCCCCGGCTGCCCAGGTCGGCGTGCCAGAGCCGGTCCTCCAGCGCCAGCACCGCCGCGCCCGCGCCGTCGCCGAAGAGGACGCAGGTGCTCCGGTCGGTCATGTCAATGACCCGGCTGAGCTGGTCGCAGCCGATGAGGAGGGCGTACTTTTTCTGCTCTTCCAGGGCCAGCATGCCCCGGACGCTCTCCAGGCCGTAGAGGAAGCCGGTGCATCCGGCGCTCACATCAAAGCAGGGAATGTTCTCAGGCAGTCCCAGCGCCGCCTGCACCAGGCAGGCGTTGGCGGGGGAGGCGTGGTCCGGGGTGCAGGTGGCCACGACGCATCCGGCCAGCTCCTCCGGCGCAATGCCGGCGCGCTCCAGAGCCAGGCGGGCCGCCCCGGCGCAGAGATCCACCGAGGTCTCCCCGTCGGAAAAATGCCGCTCGCCGATACCGGTGCGGGTGCGGATCCACTCGTCATTGGTGTCCACGATGCGGCTGAGGTCGTCGTTGGTGACCACCTTCTCCGGCACATACCGGGCGATGGATACAAAGCGCAGTCCTCTCATAGGGCCTCCTTTCGGGCGTTGAGGCCCATTTCACGGAATTTCTGATAGCGGTGTGCGGCGGGAGAGCGCAGCTTGAGCAGCTGGGAGAGATGGGCGTGGACGGCCCGGTCCACCGCGCGGTAGACGCTCTCCGGCTCCCGATGGGCGCCGCCCAGAGGCTCAGGGATGACCTGGTCGGCTGCCCCCAGCGCGAGGAGATCGGCGGCGGTGAGCTTCATGAGCCCGGCGGCCTCGCCCGCACGGCCGGAGTCCTTCCAGAGGATGGAGGCAAAGCCCTCGGGGGAGAGCACGGAGTAGACCGCGTTCTCCAGCATGAGCACCCGGTTGGCCACGGCCAGCGCCAGGGCGCCGCCGCTCCCGCCCTCGCCGATGACCACGGTGATCACCGGCACCTCCAGAGCGGACATCAGGGCCAGGCTGGAGGCGATGGCCTCCCCCTGGCCGCGGGCCTCCGCCTCCAGCCCGGGATAGGCGCCGGGGGTGTCCACAAAAGTGAGGATGGGGCGGCCGAACTTTTCCGCCTGCTTCATCAAACGCTGGGCCTTTCGGTAGCCCTCCGGGGAGGGCATGCCGAAGTTGCAGGCCATGTTCTCCTCCAGATTTTTGCCCTTCCGGTGGCCCAGGACCGTGACCGGAAGTCCGTGGTAGAGGGCCACGCCGCCCAGGATGCTGGGGTCCTCCCGGCACAGCCGGTCCCCCTTGCACTCAAAGAAGTCGGTAAAGAGAGCCTGGATGAAATCCGCGGTCCCCGGGCGTCCGGCGTGGCGGGCCAGGTAGACCCGGTCCTCGGGGGTGCAGTCCCGGCAGGCCTGGAGGAGCTCCTCTTTGTCCCGCAGGAGCTGGGCGCGGCGGATCTGGGACGCGGCGTCCGCCGCATCCCCCAGGGCGGCGAGCTCCCGGTCCATGACCGCCAGCTTGGCTTCCACTTCTTTAATCACGGAGCTTGCCTCCCTTCTCGTGGAGTGTGAGGATGCGCGAGATGGTCTCCCGCATCCGGGCACGGGGGACGATCTGGTCCACAAAACCGTGTTCCTCCAGATATTCGGCCCGCTGGAAGCCCTGGGGGAGCTTCTGGCCGATGGTCTGTTCAATGACCCGGGGGCCGGCAAAGCCGATGAGGGCCCCCGGCTCAGCCAGGGTATAGTCCCCCAGCGAGGCGAAAGAGGCCGTCACCCCGCCGGTGGTGGGGTGGGTAAAGACCGAGATGTAGAGTCCGCCGGACCGGGAAAACTTCTCCAGTGCGGCGCTGGTCTTGGCCATCTGCATGAGGGAGAGGATCCCCTCCTGCATCCGGGCGCCGCCGCTGGCCGAAAAGATGACCAGCGGAAGGCGCTGCTTTCGGGCCGCTTCCACCGCCCGGGTGACCTTCTCGCCCACCGCGACTCCCATGCTTCCCATGAGGAACCGGCTGTCCAGCACAGCGGCGATGATGGGGCGGCCGTTGACCTTGCCCCGGGCCGTGACCACCGCCTCCGTGAGGCCGGTGGTGCGCCGGAGCTGGTCCAGCTTCTCGTCATAGCCGGGAAAGTTCAGCAGATTTGGCATGGAAAAGCGCTCGTCCAGCTCCTGAAAGGTGTGGGGGTCCAGGAGCATGGACAGGCGCAGATAAGCACCGATTTTGTGGTGATGGCCGCACCGGGGGCACACATACAGGGCCCGGACCAGGTCCCGCTTGGAGATGGCCGCCCCGCAGGCGGGACATTTTTCAAAGACTGCGGCTTCTGGGCGCTTGACGGCCGCCTTTTCCCGCAGTCCCCGCTGCTGCTGGAGCTGCATGAGCCGCTCCCGGCGGGCGCGAAAGAGGTGATTCAAGGCTTGCTCGCCTCCTTATACCTTAGTTGGATGCCCCGCCGCAGTCCCACGAGAGGATCTCATCCATGTGTCCGGCCAGAAATCCCGTGTCGTACTGGCCCCGGACAAACTCGGGGTGGTGGAGCAGCAGGTGGGCAAAGTCGGCGGTGGTGGGGTAGCCCTCAATGACCAGCTCGGCCAGCGCCCGGCGCATCCGGCGGATGGCCTCCAGCCGGGTGGGGGCGTGGACGATGAGCTTGGCCACCAGGGAGTCATAGAAGGGACTGACCTCATAGCCGTTATAGAGCAGGGTGTCCACCCGCACGCCGGGCCCCCCGGGCAGATGGAGAAAGCCGGTCCGGCCCGGACAGGGGCGGAAGCCGTGGCGGAAATCCTCGGCGTTGATGCGGCACTCGATGGCGTGCCCCCGGAGGACCACCTCGTCCTGTGCCACTGAGAGGGGGAGTCCCGCGGCGATGCGCAGCTGCTCCTTCACCAGATCCAGGCCGGAGACCAGCTCGGTGACCGGATGCTCCACCTGGATGCGGGTGTTCATCTCAATGAAATAGAAGTGTCCCTCCTGATCCAGCACAAACTCGATGGTCCCGGCGTTTACATAGCCGGCGGCTTTCGCCGCGGCCACAGCGGCCGCGCCCATGGCCGCCCGGAGCTCCGGGCTCAGGGCCTTGGAGGGGGATTCCTCCACCAGCTTCTGGTTCTTGCGCTGGATGGAACAGTCCCGCTCCCCCAGGTGGATGATATGGCCCTGGGTATCGGCCAGGATCTGAAATTCAATGTGGCGGGGGTTGAGGATAAGCTTTTCCAGATAGAGTTCGCCGTTGCCGAAACAGGCCTCGGCCTCGCTTCTGGCCTCCTGAAAGAGACGCTCCAGATCCTCCGGGGCGTCCACCCGGCGCATCCCCCGGCCGCCGCCGCCCGCGCTGGCCTTGAGGAGCACCGGATAACCGATGGTCCCGGCCAGGTCCAGGGCGGCCCGGGCATGGGGCAGAGGTCCGTCCGAGCCGGGCACCACGGGGACCCGGTTGGCCCGCATCAGGGCCCGGGCGGCCGATTTGTTGCCCATCTGCCGGATCATGTCGCCGCTGGGCCCAATGAAGGTCAGTCCGCACTTGGCGCACAGGTCGGCAAACTCGGCATTCTCCGACAAAAAGCCGTATCCGGGGTGCACGGCATCGCAGCCGCTCTCGGTGGCGGCGGTGAGGAGGGCAGGGAGGTTGAGATAGCTCTCCGCCGCCCGGGCCGGCCCCACGCAGACCGCGCGGGTGGCCAGCTGGACGTGGAGGGAGTCGGCATCGGCGGTGGAGTACACCGCCACAGTCTCTATCCCCAGCTCCTGGCAGGCGCGGATGACCCGCACCGCGATCTCGCCCCGGTTGGCGATCAAAACGCGCTTGAACATGGTTCTCTCCTTACTTGAGGCGGAAGAGGGGCTGGTCGAAGCCCACCAGCTCTCCGTCCGACACCAGCACCTCGGCGATAATACCGTCGGCGGGGGCGGGGACCTCGCTCATCATCTTCATGGCCTCCAGGATGCACACGGTCTGCCCCTTTTTGACCGCCGTGCCCACGGGGGCAAAGGGGGCGGCGTCGGGGGAGGATGCGGCGTAGAAGGTTCCCACCAGGGGGGCTTTGATGAAGTCCGCCCCGGTATCCGGGGCCGGGGCGGCAGGCTCCGGAGCGGCTTGGACCACCGCGCCCGGCACAGAGGCAGAGGCGGGGACAACCGCAGGCGCCGCAGGCAGGCTCTTGTCCAGCATGAGGCGAACATCCTTCTGCTCCAGCTCGAAATGCTGAATGGAGCTGGCCTCAAAACGCTCCATCAGCGCGCAAATCTCCTTGAAGTCCATGGCTTAGGCGTGCTCTTCCAGGTAGCGGACAATGTCGCCCACGGTCTGCACGTCCTTGAGGACCTCGTCAGGCATAGCCACGCCCAGCTCCTCCTCCAGCGCGGCGTTCAGATCCACCGCGTCCAGGGAATCCAGCTCCAAGTCCTCGGTCAGGCTGGCCTCCATGGTCACGCTCTCAGGATCACAGCTCAGGTTGGCAACGATGATATCACGCACTTTTTCAAACATAAAGAAACTCCCTCTGCGACAGGGTCGCCTGTTGTTGTTTTTGCATTTTAGTTAAAAAAATTTAATTAAAATGATTTAAGCGTATTTTAGACAGTGGACAGCCAAATGTCAAGAAAAATTTTGTACTAGAATCTCCGGTATAAAAAATGGAGTGCCCGGAATGGACGCTCCATTTTCGTGCTGTCTGAGCCGGCTCAGGCCAGGATACACTCCATATCATACCATACGGCCCCGCCGTGGACCGACTGCGAGACGCCGCAGCTGCAAAACCCGAAGGTCTCATAGTAGTGGATCAATTCTTCCTTGCAAGTGAGCACCACACGGCGTTTTCCGGCCTGCCGGGCCTTGGCGAGATATTCCTCCATCAGCCGGGCGGCCACCCCCTTCCGGCGGTATTCCGGCAGGACGGCCAGGCCCAAAATCGCCATCGTTTCCCCCACGCTGTCCGCTCCGCCCGGCTCATAGATGGCATCACAGATAAAACGCTCCCGTGTGGCGGGGCCGTTGAGCAATCCCACCACCGTTCCATGTTCCTCCGCCACCAAAAACCACGCAGGAAATGCGGCGATCCGGTATTGGAAGGCCCTGCGGGTGGCCGCCTCCGCGGGCGGAAAGCCGGCGTTCTCTACCCGGCATACCGCATCCAGATCGGCAGGGGTGACCGTACGAATATGAATATGCATCAGCAACGCTTCCTTTCGCTTTTGTGAATGGACTTCCATTTTTTATGCGTCCCAAAATGGAGTCGATTTTACATCGGATATATCATGTATAATTACTCAAATATGACATGAAAATATGGGGCAGCCCGGAGGGGCCGCCCCATGCCATAGTTACAGACTTACTTGCTTCCCTTCAGCGCTTTCATGCGGTCGGCATGGCTGAGGATGCGCTTGCGCAGGCGCAGGTTCTCGGGCGTGACCTCCAGCAGCTCGTCGTCGCTGAGGAACTCCAGGCACTGCTCCAGAGACAGCTGGCGGGGCGTGGTCAGACGCAGGGCCTCATCCGAGCCGGAGGCGCGCATGTTGGTCAGCTGCTTCTTTTTGCAGATGTTGACCGAGATGTCCTCCTGCTTGGGCGTCTCGCCCACCACCATGCCGGCGTAGACCGGGGTGCCCGGCCCGATGAAGAGAGCCCCGCGCTCCTGGGCGTTGAAAAGGCCGTAGGTCACCGCCTCGCCGGTCTCAAAGGCCACCAGGGAGCCGGTGGCGCGGCGGGCGATGTCGCCCTTGTAGGGGGCGTAGCACTCAAAGACCGAGGCCATGATACCCTCGCCCTTGGTGTCGGTGAGGAACTCGTTGCGGTAGCCAAACAGGCCCCGGGCCGGGACCAGGAACTCCAGCTTCATCCGCTCACCCACCGGATTCATCTCCAGGATCTCACCCTTGCGGGAGCCGATCTTCTCCATGACGGCGCCCACAGAATCGGCGGGCACATCCACCACCAGGCGCTCAATGGGCTCGCACTTCTTGCCGTCGATCTCCTGGTAGAGTACGCGCGGGGGAGAGACCTGGAACTCATAGCCCTCCCGGCGCATGGTCTCGATCAGGATGGACAGGGACATCTCGCCGCGGCCGGCCACATTGAAGGAGTCGGTGTTCTCGGTCTCGGTGACCCGGAGGGAGACGTCCTTCAGGGTCTCCCGGAAGAGGCGCTCCCGCAGCTGGCGGGAGGTGACGAACTTGCCCTCACGGCCGGCAAAGGGGGAGTCGTTGACCGAGAAGGTCATCTCAATGGTGGGGGCGGAGATCTGTACGAACTCCATGGGTTCCACCGCGTCAGTAGCGCAGATGGTATCGCCGATGGTGATGTCGCCGATGCCGCTCATGGCAATGATGTTGCCAGCGGAGGACTCGGTCACCGGCACCTTGCCCAGACCGTCAAACTCATAGAGGGAAACCGCCTTGGCCTTCTTGGCGGGCTCATCCGGGGTGTGGAAGTTGCACACTGCGATCTCCTGATTCTGCCTGATGGCGCCCCGCTCGATGCGGCCGATGGCGATACGGCCCACAAACTCGTTGTAGTCGATGGAGGACACCAGCATCTGGAAGGGAGCCTCCACATCGGCCTGGGGCGCGGGGATATAGTCCACAATGGTCTCAAAGAGGGGGGTCAGGTCCGTGCCGGGCACATCGGGAGAGTAGGAGGCGGTGCCCTGACGACCGGAGCAGAACAGGGTGGGGGACTCAAACTGCTCATCGGTGGCGTTCAGGTCCAGCAGCAGCTCCAGCACCTCGTCCATGACCTCGTGGATGCGCTGGTCGGGACGGTCGATCTTATTGACCACCACGATGACCTTGTGGCCCAGTTCCAGGGCCTTGGAAAGCACGAAGCGGGTCTGGGGCATGGGGCCCTCGGCGGCGTCCACCAGCAGGATGACGCCGTTGACCATCTTCAGGATCCGCTCTACCTCGCCGCCGAAGTCGGCGTGGCCCGGGGTATCCACGATGTTGATTTTCACGTCCTTATAGTGGACGGCGGTGTTCTTGGCCAGGATGGTAATGCCGCGCTCGCGCTCCAGATCGCCGGAGTCCATGACGCGGTCCACCGTGGCCTGGTTTTCACGGTAAATGCCGCCCTGCTTGAGCATTTCGTCCACCAGGGTGGTCTTGCCATGGTCGACGTGCGCGATGATGGCTACGTTTCTCAGTTTGGTATTCTGCACGGTAAGCACCTCTTAAAACAAGTTGGTTTATGACCTCTCCCTCTGAGACCTATCGCCGCCCGGGCCGGACCGCCCGCTCCGGCGCACAGCCCGGCTTTCCGCAGGGAGGGAGCTCCTGCGGCCGCGCCATGCCTGGCGGCTGCGGCAGTACCGGATCAACCGCTCACGTTCGGGTCTTCTCCGCACCGCCGCCCAATCAGCAGAGAATATTATAGGCTATACCCGGTGGAAAAGCAACTTTTTTTGTGTTTAGGACCCTCTTTCAGCTATTTTCCCAATGTGTGTGTCAAAAACCGGATTCTATACGTGCGCTTTTTGTCCCGGAGCGGGAACCGCCCTCAACCCGGCGGGGCGCTTCGCCGTTGACATGTCCCCGCGTTTCGGTTAAAATACAAATCGTGATCGACTGATCCCGATCGATCCGCCCCTGTACCTCACCAGGATAGAGGGTCCGCCTCCTAAGGTTGCGTTACAACGGCCACCTCAAAAAAAACTAAATAAGGGATTGCAGTTCGACTTTGATCGGGCTAT
>ENA-UERZ01001480-UERZ01001480.1-human-gut-metagenome-genome-assembly--contig:-NODE-1480-length-16691-cov-3.769472_pt1 | contig 16691 bp, 19 predicted proteins | sample MGYA00242997_ERZ507998 | MGnify/ENA primary metagenome ERZ507998 (study PRJEB26167, sample SAMN06115470) | human gut metagenome | host: Homo sapiens | place: China:Henan | collected 2016-06-23... | reverse complement strand
CCTGTCCCTGCTGTACAACGATGGCGCCGCAGGCTATCAGTCCCTCCAGGTAACCCCGCTGGACTTCACCGGCTGGAAACAGGTCACCGTCACCCTCCCCGGCGCACACTTCGAGATTCAGGGTCTGCAGGTCAGCGCCACCACCGCCGCAGACGGTACGGTTTCTGTCGGCGACAAGCTCTCCGGCACCATCTATATCGACCACATCACCGCCACCGCCTCCGGCACACCGGACAGCGCGGCGCCTGTGGTCTCCGCCTCCCTCGACAATTCCCTCTGGCAGGTGACCGCCTCGGTCGCCGACGCGGTGGATGGCATCCTGCCAGCGGGCAGCGTCACCGTCACCTACAACGGCGCCCCCTACGGCAGCTATGATCCCGCCACCGGTCTTGTGACCGTGGCCCTGCCCGGCCCCGGGGAGAGCCACGAGGCCATGCGGATCACCATCACCGCCCGGGACCTCTCCGGCAACATCGGCCGGGCCTCCGTGGATGTGGAGCCCTACGGCGTGGACCACAAGTTCACGGACATCAACGACTACTGGGCGGCCACCTATGTGGACTTCCTGTACAACGCCAATATCACCACCGGCTACGCCGACGGCACCTTCCGGCCCAACGACAACATCTCCCGCCAGCAGTTCGCGGTGATGCTGTATCGCTACCTGGGGCTGGACGGCACCCAGTATGAGAGCGTGACGCTGCCCTTCGCGGACAACGCCTCCATCGGGGATTACGCCCTGACGGCGGTGAAGGCCCTGTACACCGAGGGCATCATCAACGGCTCCACCGGCAGCGACGGACGGCTGTACTTCAATCCCGGCGGGTCCCTGACCCGGGCCCAGGCCGCCGCCATGATCGGCCGTACCCAGGAGAAGGGCTACGCCATTGTCGATCTGACCTTCTCCGACACCGCCTCCATCCCTGCCTACGCCACCTACTACATCCAGACCATGGCGGCCCAGGGCGTCATCAGCGGCTATGCGGACGGCACGTTCCAGCCCGGAGCCAACATCACCCGGGGTCAGATGGCCAAGATCCTCTACAACCTGATGTGAGTTTCGCCTTTCAGAGGCCGGCGCATCCGCGCCGGCCTCTCCTTATGGAGAGCGTCTTTTCGGAATCTGCCGGGTGCTGCAAAGCGCTATCGACTCCAATCCCCTGTGATTTCAGGAAAGGGTCTCCCCCGGGGCCCGTCCAGGCAAATGCCGCCGGGCACAGCCCTTCCCGGTCGGCCTCTATTCAGGCGGCCAGGGCTGTCCGGTGAAGCCGGAAGATGGAAACGGTGCCTGTTGACAGCTCCTGCCCCAGGGTGTAAAGTAATCATATTCCACATCCTGTCCGCGGACAGGATGTCTCTTTGCGAGGAGGCCCCCCATGAAGCTGAGACGTTCCGCCTGCATTGACACGCTGTACCTGGAGCTGCCCTTCCTGGACCGGTTCCAGGCGGCAAAGGAGGACGGCTTTGACGCCGTGGAGTTCTGGAGCTGGGCGGACCGGGACCTCTCTGCCGTCAAATCGGCATCAGATCGGGCCGGGATCCCTGTCTGCGGCTTCAACGGGGACGCGGACCTCTCTCTGATCGACCCTGCCCAGCGGGAGGCGTATCTGGCCTTTCTGCACCGCTCTCTGGAGGCGGCCCGGTTCCTGGGCGCCTCCGGCGTCACCGTCCACTCCAACGGTCTGGGGCTGGGGGGCGTGGTGCTGGCGCCCCGGGAGGACCTCTCCCACACGGTGAAGCTCTGCTCCCTGTACGCGGGCCTTGCCGCCAGCGCCCGCCTGGCGGAGGAGGCAGGCGTCACCCTCTATCTGGAACCGCTGAACATCTCCACAGACCACCCCGGTAATTTTCTGCGGGACACGCAGACGGCGGCGGAGCTGGTACGCCTGATCGGCTCTCCCCGCCTGAAGGTCCTGTATGACATCTACCACATGCAGCTGAACGAGGGCCGCCTCTGCGACACCATCCGGCAGTACGCCGATACCTTCGGCCATGTCCACGCGGCAGACGCCCCTGGCCGCCGTGAGCCCGGTACCGGGGAGATCGCCTTCCCCCGGGTCTACAAGGCGCTGGAGGCCGCCGGCTACACAGGGCTGGTGGGCTATGAGCTGTTTCCCGCCCGCTCCACCCGGGAGGCTGTAAAGGCCATTCTGGACGCCGGCTGACACGTTGACCGGTACCCCCTGTATTCTGCGAAAAAGGACGGATCCAACAAGATGCACTCCATAAAAATCGCTCTCTCCCGCTATGGCTGGTTCACTGCCGGGGTCCTGCTGAACGCCTTCGGCGTGGCCCTGATTACCAAGGCCGCGCTGGGGACCTCCCCCATCTCCAGCCTGCCCTATGTGCTGAGCCTCCGCTTTCCCGTCACGCTGGGACAGTTCACTTTTTTGATGAATATGCTGTTCATTCTGGCGCAGGTCCTGCTGCTACAGGTTGCTGTGAATGTGGTGTTCAGCCTGTTCATTGATGTGAGCATGGGACTCCTCTCCTGGATGGAGGTCGGTGTGCTGCCCATGCGGCTGCTGGCGCTGGCCGTGGGCTGCGCCGTGCTGGGCTTCGGCATCAGCGTCGAGGTGGCGCCCCGGGTGCTGATGGTCCCCGGCGAGGGGATCGTCCAGGCCATCGCAGTCGTCACCGGCCGACAGTTCGGCAATGTAAAGACGGCTTTCGACGCCACGCTGGTGTCCACAGCCCTGCTCCTCTCCCTGCTCTTCTTCCATCAGCTCCAGGGCCTGGAGATCGGCACCATTTTTTCCGCACTGGCGGTTGGCCGGTTCGTGAACCTCTATAACCGGAGACTGCCGCTGATCTCCCGCATCTCCGCCCTGGGTGCAAGAACCTGAAAAATCAGTGTTGCATCCCTTCCGTTGTTATGGTATATTAGCAGATAAGTAAGTTGGCCTGCCGGCCAGGAAGGATCTGTGAACCCGCGTGGACGAACCTCCGTTGCCCACCCATACATACCGAGGTGTCTTTCAGAAGGACAGTCTGCCCCAAGGGGTGAGACTGCCCTTTTCGCGTTTTGGGCCTCAGGGATCCGCTGATTTTTTTGAGGAGTGATGATTTTTCCCATGGACAGTTCCACTATATCAATGACCGTGGCCATCGTCCTGCTGGTGATGATGTCGGCCTATTTCTCCGCCACGGAGACCGCCTTCTCCTGCCTGAACAAGATCCGGATGAAGAGCCGGGCGGAGTCCGGCGACCACCGGGCTGCTCTTGCCATGGACCTGGTGGAGGACTATGACCGGCTGATCTCCACCATCCTCATCGGCAACAACATCGTGAACATCACCGCCTCCACTGTGGGCACAGTGCTGTTCACCAAGCTGTATGCGGCTTACGGCCCCACCGTCTCTACGGTGGTGTTGACGCTGGTGGTGCTGATCTTCGGCGAGATTTCCCCCAAGAGCCTGGCCAAGGAGCACGCGGAGAGCTTCGCCATGTTCTCCGCGCCCATCCTGCGGGTGTTTCTGCTGGTCCTGCGGCCACTGAACTTCCTGTTCTCCCAGTGGAAGCGGCTGCTGAACATGATTTTCCACCCCTCCGAGGACCAGGGCATCACGGAAGAGGAACTAATCACCATGGTATCCGAGGCGGAGAACGAGGGAGGTCTGGACCAGCACGAGAGCCAGCTGATCCGCTCCGCCATCGAGTTCGGCGACCTGGAGGCCGGGGACATCCTGACGCCCCGGGTGGACATCGTGGCGGTGGAGGACTCTGCCTCCATGGAGGAGATCGCCGCCGTGTTCGCTGAGAGCGGCTACTCCCGCCTGCCGGTGTACCACAAGGACGTGGATGACATCGTGGGCGTGATCCATGAGAAGGACTTCAACGCCGCCCGCTACCGGGGCCAGGGCAACATCTCCGGCTGCATCACGCCGGTCCACTATACCACCGCCAATGCGGACCTGGGCCTGCTGCTGCGGACGCTGCAGAAAAAAAAGACCCACATGGCCATCGTGGTGGATGAGTACGGCGGCACCGAGGGCCTGCTGACCATGGAGGACATCCTGGAGGAGCTGGTGGGCGAGATCTGGGACGAGCACGATGAAGTGGTGGAGTCCTTCCGCAAGCAGAGCGACGGCAGCTTCCTGGTGGCCGCCGGCGCCGACCTCTCCGACTTGTACGATCTGTTCTCCATCAAGGGGGACTGCGACGCCAGCACCGTCTCCGGCTGGGTGATCGACCAGCTGGGCCGCCTGCCCCTGGTGGGGGACCACTTCCAGGCGGAGGGCCTGGACGTCACTGTGACCATGGTGGACCACCGCCGGGTGCTGGAGGTTCGGGTGGCCGTGGCGGCGGAGGCGCCGGAGACCGCGGAGGGCGCGGCACAGCACTGACCGGACGAACCCGCCGCCCGTCCCGCCAGAGCCCCGGCGGGACGGGCGGCTCCCTCATTTGAAACCGGAGGTCTTATGTACGTCTATTCCCTGGGACAGTGGCTGCTGTTCTTCTTTCTCTACTGCTTTCTCGGCTGGGTGTGGGAATCCTGCTACGTCTCCGCCAAGCGGCGCCAGTGGGTGAACCGTGGCTTTCTTCACGGCCCCATGCTGCCCATCTATGGCACCGGCGCCGTCATCATCCTGCTGGCCACCATCCCCGTGCGGGACAGCCTGTGGCTGGTTTTCCTGCTGGGCATGCTGGCCGCCACGGCGCTGGAGTATGTCACCGGTGCCGCCATGGAGGCCCTCTTCAAAGTCCGTTACTGGGATTACTCCAAGCAGCCCTTCAACCTCAACGGCTATATCTGCCTCACCAGCTCCCTGGCCTGGGGCGCCTTCTCCATCCTGCTGGTGCGGTTTCTGCACCCGCCTGTGGAGGATCTGGTGCTGCGGCTGCCCGCCTTCCTGGTGGATCCTCTGGCGTTCCTGCTGACCATCGCCGTCACCGTAGACGCAGTCCGGTCCTTCCAGGCCGCCATGGACCTGCGGGAGGTCCTCACCCGCCTCACGGAGGAGAACGAGGACCTGCGCCGCCTTGCCAAGCGGGTGGAGGTGATCTCCGCCTTTGCGGAGGAGGACCTGCGCCGCTTCCGGGAGCGCACGGAGGTGGAGCGGCTGCTCCGGCAGGAGCGCTGGGAGGACACCCGCCGCCAGATTCAGGAGGCCTATGCCAAGGGCGCCCGACGCCGCCAGGCCCAGCTGGAGGAGTCCCTGCGCCGCCGGACCGATGCCAAGCTGACGGCCCTTGCCAACATCCAGGAGGCTCTGGAGGCCTACCGGGACCGGCTGGCAGTTGCCAGGGACCTGACAGAGGAGTCTCTGGAGGCCCGCCGGGCGGAAGTCCAGCAGCTTTTGGACCGACTCCGGGACCGGGAAGCTTCCATCCGCGCCCGCACCGCCAGGCGTTATCGCCAGTCCCTGCGCATCCTGCGGGGCAACCCCTCCGCCAGCGCCAAAGCCTTTGCCGAGGCCCTGGAGTCCCTGCGGAAGCTGGGGGATCGCCGGGAGGGGGAGGACGGCGAATGAGGAAAGCCGGCGCAGCAGCCCCTGCTCTGCAGAGCGGTCGTTGGTTCCATACGGAGCGGACGTCCCTTCTTTTCGTGTCCCCTTATAGCAATTCTCCATCTCTGTCTGAACCGACGATCTTATACAAACAAAGCGGCACAGCCTTCGGCTGTGCCGCTTTGTCGATCAGGATGGCAGCGTGGACTTGTTCTCCGCAGCGGGCGGGTCCGCGGGGAAATCCAGAATCCGCCGGATGCACAGGGCATAGACTGCGATGCTCACCACCGGCCCCGCGATGTCGGAGATGGGTTCCGCATAGAATGCGGCCCGGGCGCCGAATACCGCCGGCAGGGCAAACAGGGCGATAAAGTACACCGCCTTCCGGAAGGCGGACAGGGGCAGGGCCAGCTGTACCTTTCCCATGCCGGTGAATCCGTCCACAATGGCGTACTGCAGCCCCAGGGGGATCAGGGCCAGGGTGCAGATGTGGATGGCGGAGAGGGCCTCCGCTGCCAGCTCCGGCTCCGTGGTGAAGAGGCGCACGAAGAGAGCGCCCCCCAGACGGGCCAGCAGAAACAGGGCCGTCACATAGGCCACGCACAGTCCGGCGATGAATGCCTGGGCCTTCAGGATCCGGTCCCGCCGCCGGGCGCCGTAGTTGTACGCCAGGATGGTGCCTGTGCCGGCGGAAATGCATCCCAGGGGCATGGTCAACACCAGCATGAAGCTCTGGGCGATGGTGGCGCAGGTCACCAGACGGTCTCCCAGCTCCGCCCCGCCATAGGACTGGAGGATGGCGTTCATGGAGATAATCATGATGTTGTCCACGCCGATGATGAGGAAGGGCGTCATGCCCACCGCCAGGATGCGGAGCATCAGCCGCCCGTCGTAACCGCCGAAAGTGATGGCGATGGGCACAGACTTGCCGAAGAGGAACCGCAGTACATAGAGGCAGCTAACCAGCTGAGAGAGGACCGTGGCCACGGCAGCCCCAGCCACCCCCATGTCAAAGAGAAAGATGAACACCGGGTCCAGCACGATGTTCAGTGCCGCCCCCAGCATGACGGAGATCATGCCCTTCCGGGCGTAGCCCTGGCAGATGATGAACTGGTTCAGCCCCAGAGCCAGCAGGTTGAACACCGTCCCGCAGAGATAGACGGTGAAATAGGTATTGGCGTAGCCGTAGGTGGCATCGCTTGCGCCGAAGGCCATCAGCATGGGCTGGCGCAGGGGGAACACCCCCGCCATCAGCGCCACGGAGCAGACACACAGCATCAGAAAGCTGTTGGAGAGGATCCGCCGGGCCTCCTCCGTTTTACCCGCCCCCATGCGGATGCTCATGAGCGGCGCGCCGCCCACGCCGATAAGAGAGGCGAATGCGCCGATCAGCGTCACCACCGGCCCGCAGACCCCCACGCCCGCGAGAGCGGTCTCCCCCACCAAGGGGATGTTGCTGATGTAGATGCGGTCCACGATGCTGTACAGCACGCTGACGAACTGGGCCAGCATACTGGGTATGGCGATCCGCAGCACCAGGGGCCGGATGGCGTCCGTGCCCAGATTGTTCTCCAGCTTCATAGCAGGTCTCTCCCAAAACACACAAAAATCGGGCTGTCCGCACCGGACAGCCCTCTCATTATAAAGACACGGGATTCAGTTTGCAACCCCCGATTCGCCCCGGAGGATAGCGGAGAGCTGTTCGCACAGTGCGGCGGCCTGCCCACTGCCAAAATAGCCGATACGGACCACCCGGCCGTTGACCCTGGCTTTGCCGGTGCCGTTGGAGACGGAAAGCTTCCGCTCAAGGTCCCCGCTGGCATCCAGATCCACGATGATGTCGCCGATCTCCGAAATAACGTCTGCGACTGTCAGTGTATCCCAGCAGAAATGATAGGTGTACTGATCCAACAGCTCCAGGATTGCCTCTGCCTGTTCGCTGTCCGCAGAGACAGTATAGCTCTCAGAGTCTGTCTGGCTCTGCCCGTCTCGCACATCGAGGGTGACCAAAAAGCCGTAAAAATCCTCGCCCTCCAGATCCACCGCATCCCCGATGGAGCGGGGCCACAGCATCCAGGCTGCAAAGGCCAGGACGGCCGCCGCCAGTAGGACCAGTACCACTCGCTTCACGCTTCGGGCCATGAAATCCCTCCTCTGCAAATAGGGCCGCCGGGGCTCAGCCGCACTTGCGGACGCTGCCCAGCAGGGTCTCCAAAGCCATCAGCCCCACCAGCACAGCCAGCGCCGCCAGCAGGATCAACAGCCACTTCCACTTGCCGCGGATCATCTCTCCGCCCCCTCGGTCTTGTTTTTCCCAACATAACATAGGCCATGGAATTTGTCCATACCGCGTCTGAAGGCAGGCACTCAAATTCCCTGCAGGTCAAAGGCCGGGGTGTACTCCTCCCTGGCCGACGTCCGCTCCTGGGTGTAGCCGTCGGTGATCCCGCAGTTTTCCATGTACTCCACTGCCGCCCGGTACTCCGCCTTGGTCACGTGGCGGGCCAGTTTCCCTTCTGCCCCTGGCTGGGGCGTGTACTGGCTCATGAGGGAAAACAGCACCTCCCCGGGGCGGAAGCTCTCCGCCACCCAGTCGATGACTCTTCGGGTGTTCTCCAGTTCCCCCGGCAACAGAAGATGTCGGATCAACACACCCTGCTTTAAAAGGCCGTTTTCCATCCGGTAAGGCCCGGTCTGGCGGAACATCTCCAGAATGGCCCGCTTGGCCCAGTCAAAGTAGTCCGCCGCGCCAGAGTATTTGCGGGCAGGTTCGGAGAGGCCATACTTCAAGTCCGGCAGATACACCTGTACCTTCCCCTCCAGACGGCGGAGGGTCTCCGGTTTCTCATAGCCGCCGCAGTTCCACACCACCGGCACGGGCCATTCCTCGTCCCCCAGGGCCTCCAGAACCGCGTCGGTGAAGTGGGTGGGGGTCACCAGGTCCAGGCAGGCGGCCTCCTGTCCGATCAGCTCGTGAAAGATCTCCCGCAGCCGCTCCGCCGTCAGGACCTTTCCCACCTCCCCCTGGGAGATGGGCTTGTTCTGGCAGAAGCAGCACCGGAGATTGCAGCCGGAGAAGAACACGCACCCGGCGCCGCGCTCCCCCACCAGGCACGGCTCCTCCCAGAGGTGGAGCATGGCCCGGGCCGCCACGGGCACGCTGGGCATCCCGCACACGCCGCCCCGCCTCGTCTCCGTCCGCTCCTCGCCGCAGTTTCTGGGGCACAGGCGGCAGATCACAGCAGGTCCTCGGGGCGGAAGTCCGGGCCCAGGTCCCCGGCCATCCAGTGCTTGCGGCACAGCCCGATGTACTGGTCGTTGGCCCCCAGCACCACCTGCTCACCCTCCTTCAGCACCTTGCCGGCAGCATCGAACCGGGCGTTGAAGGTAGCTTTCTTGCCGCACCAGCAGATGGTCTTGACCTCCTCGATCTTGTCGGCCATCACCAGCAGGGCCTCGCTGCCGGGGAACAGGTCCCCCTTGAAGTCCGCCCGCAGGCCGTAGCAGATGACGGGGATGCCCAGGTCATCCACCAGACCCACCAGGTACATGACCTCCTCCCGGGTCAAAAACTGGGCCTCGTCCACGATGACGCAGGCGTTCTGCTGCAGTTCCATGACAGAGAGCTGCTGCATCTCGTCAAAGTAGATGCAGGGATAGGTGAGGCCGATGCGGGAAACCACCATGTGGTCCCCGTCCCGGGTGTCCAGCCGGGGCTTGACCAGCAGGGTCTTCTGCCCCCGCTCCTCGTAGTTGAACCGGGTCATCAGGGCGTTTGCGGTCTTGCTGGAACCCATGGCCCCGTATTTGAAATAGAGCTGTGCCATTTGTCTGTTTTCTCCCTCTCTATGTATCTTCTTATGCGGCACTCCGCCGCCTTCTCTTTGGTGCCGGTCCCCTCCGCCGGGAGGGATCCTCAGCCCTGCAGCCCACGGTCGATCTTCCGCTGGGCCTCCCGCCGCCGCTGTTCCTCCAGCTGCTCCGCCGCTTTCTCCGACGTCAGGGGCTTGGGGATCTCCTCCTCCGGAATTTCCATCACCATCCTGCGGCAGCTGCGGCAGAGCCAGGCGGTCTTGTACCTGTTGAAAAGGCTCCCCTCATGGAGGATATCGATCTCCGGGCCGCTGGCACCAAAGAACCGGTTGGGCCAGCCGGGCCACCACTGGACACTGTCCCGTCCCCCAGTGATCGTCCCCACCTCCATCTCCTGCCCGCACCAAGGACAGATCATGGGCGGGGGCGGGGTCTCCCGCAGGGCCTTCTTCTCCTTCCGCTCCTCGTTCCAGTCCCGGAGCTCGTCCATCAGGCTGGGAGCGCAGTCCTTCTCCTCCTGCCCCGGCTCCGCCGGACGGGACGGCTTTTCCGGCTCATAGTCCCAGGGATCCTCGCTTTTCTTCCAGAAGGGCACGGTCACTCCTCCTCTCGGCTTTCGGATAAATGCTCTGCATCAGCCCCGTAGATGATGCGGCGGTTGATCTCCTCGGAGGTCAGATGCTCCGCCCGGGTGCAGTTGGCCGTGTCAAGGACCAGCTTGCGGCACGCCCCGCAGTGCCAGGCCAGCTTGTAATCGCTCCAGAAGGAACCGTCCCCCCGGAGGTAGAGGGTTCCGTCGGCATCCGCCAGGCGAAACGCGCCGGGACGCTCCCACACCAGGCGGACAGCGTCCCTTCCGCCCACCAGATACCCCATCCGCATCTCCTGCCCGCACCAGGGGCAGGTCATGGCAGACGGCGTCTGCTCCTCCGCTGTCTCCTTCTCCCCTGGGACCTTCCACGCCTCCCCGTCGGCGGCCGGGGGCTGGGGCTCCCCCGCTGTCCAGGTGCGCCGTTTCTCCGGCTCCATATCCCAGGGATCCTCGCTTTTCCTCCAGAAGGGCATCACGAATCCTCCTCGTTTTGCTCTCTCGCCTGCCGGATGCGTTCCTCAAAGGTCTCCCCCGTCCGCCGGGGCAGGAAGGAGACGGGCTCCGGCGTCTCCTTCCCATGGTAATAGCACCACAGCCACCGGAGGCACCAGACCAGCTTGCGGATCAGCAGGGCCAGCAGGGCGATGCCCGCCAGGTTGATGAGTTCCATTCAGTTGCCCTCGTCCTTCTTCTGGTCCTCGGAGTCCGGGACCTCCTCATAATCCACCGTATACACAGGGCCGTGAAATTTCGGCTCCTGCCTGTCCTCGTCCTCCGCCCGGTACCGGGCGGACCGCCTCCGCACATGCCGCACCACCAAGATCACCGCCACGAGAATGAGAATGGGCACCGCAAACCGCAGCGCCACCAGCAAAATACTCCCCAGCAGCCGAAACAGCCCCAGGGGCAGTCCCACCAGCCAGCCCATTCGTCACTCCTCCTTCAAGCGTGCTGCCGCTTCCGTGTAATACCGCCCAAAGGCGGAGGGCACCGCCCGGTCCGACAGGGCTCCGGCATCTGCCCAGACGAAGTCCGCCGGGCCGTCTCCCGCCACCTCCAGGGTGTAACCGGTCATGTGCCACTCCACATGGGTAAAGATGTGCTTCGCCGTCAGTCGGCTCTCCCACCGCCTGGGCTCCAGGCCCCAGACGGACACCGCCGCTCCGGCGGCAGCCTCGTCCAGGGCTCCCTCCACGTTGGGAAACTCCCACAGGCCCGCCAGCAACCCGGTCCCCGGCCGCTTCCGCAGGGCGATCTTTCCGTCCCGCACCAGCAGGAACACCGTCTTCTCCTCCACCCGGCGGGGCTTTTTGGCCCCCTTCACTGGCAGATCCTCTGCCGTGCCCCGAAGGCGGCCCTTGCAGAAGGCCATGGCCGGACACTCCAGACACCGGGGCGGGCCGTTGGGTGCGCAGACCGTGGCCCCCAGCTCCATGGTGGCCTGATTGAAGACGCGGATATCCGCCTCAGCCTCCGGCATGACGGCCTGGATCTGTGCCCGCACGGCCTTTTTTACCTTGGGATCGGCAATATCGTCCCGGCAGTCCGTCAGCCGCATGACCACCCGCAGCACGTTGCCGTCCACCGCCGCTTCCCGTCGGCCGAAGGCGGCGGAGGCAATGGCGCTGGCGGTGTAGTCCCCCACCCCCGGCAGGGCCAGCAGGTCCTGGTAGGTGTCCGGAAACCGGCCGCCCTGCTCCGCCACGATCCTGGCGGCCTTCTGCAGGTTCCTGGCCCGGCTGTAATAGCCCAGGCCCTCCCACAGCTTCATCAGCCGCTCCTCCGGGGCGGCTGCCAAAGCCTCCACCGTGGGGAATGTCTCCAGAAAGCGGGCATAATACCCCAGCACCGCCGCTACCCGGGTCTGCTGCAGCATGATCTCCGAGACCCAGATCTGATACGGGTCTGTGGTCCGCCGCCAGGGCAGGTCCCGGGCATTGGCCCGATACCACGCCAACAGCGGCCCCGGCAAATCTTGTAAAACAGTTTTGGTTGTCAAATTCTCACCGCACATGGTATGATTGTACCATATCCGCAGAATGGATATGGCACCCTTTCCGAACTTGCGCCGCTGTATCAGCCTGTCCAGCCGCACAATCGCCGCATTGCGGTTATTGTACCACATCCGGCGCCAACTTCCCACCCCCTGTACAAAAATTTTGAAAGTCTCTTGACTTTCCCCCGGGTGGAAGGTGTACCCTGTCCCCAGAGATGAGGTGTAATCCCTTGAAAATCAATGAAGTGGAAGCCCTGGTGGGCATCACGCGGAAGAACATCCGCTTTTATGAGGCGGAGGGACTGCTCTCCCCCCGGCGGAACAGCCAGAACGGTTACCGGGACTATGGGGAGACTGAGGTGGAGGTCCTGCGGCGGATCAAGCTGCTTCGGAAGCTGGGCCTTCCGCTGGAGGAGATCCGGCAGATGCAGCACGGCGCCTACACCGTGGGGGACGGTATGCGCCGCCATCTGGTGTCCCTGGAGCGGGAGCGGCAGAATCTGGAAGCGGCCATCCGCTTCTGCGGGACGCTCACAGACCGCAGGGAGCGGCTGGAGGAGCTGGACGCCCAGTCCCTGCTGGATCGGATGGCCCAGATGGAACAGGAGGGAACGACCTTTATGAACAAGCAGAAGCAGGACACCAGGCGCCGCCGCTTCGTGGCGCCCATCGTGGTCGCCATCGTCATGTCAGTCCTGATGGCGGGGCTGATCTGGCTCTTCCTCTGGGCTTTCGAGGTGGATCCGGCCGGTGCGCCGCCCCTGCCGGTGCTGGCGCTCTTTGTGGCCATCCCGGCGGCAGTGGTGGTCGGTGTGGTCATCGCCCTGGTCCAGCGGGTCCGGGAGATTGAGCGGGGAGAGGAAGACGATGCGCGGAACTACTGAGCGGCGGGATTGTCGACAAGCAGCGGTGTCCGCCGCAGGGACGGCCGTATGGCTGCTGGCTGCGGCCGCGGTGTTGCTGTGGGTGCGGCAGGCCTTTTTCCCCAGCGGTGCGGCATCCGTTCTGCTGGCGGTTCTGGCCGCTGTCCAGGCAGCAGGGCTGATCCCGCTGGGGCTGGCCCTGCGGGACCGCTTGAAAGAGATCAAAGGAGGAGAATTATATGAAGCTCGTCAGTATTGAGACCATTCCCGGCCAGGAATTTGAGGCCCTGGACATCGTGCGGGGCACGGTGGTGTACAGCAAAAACTTCGGCCGCGATTTCATGGCCGGTATGAAGACCCTGGTGGGCGGAGAGATCACCGGCTACACCGAGATGCTGGTGGAGGCCCGGCAGATCGCCACCAAGCGCATGGTGGACGCGGCAGAGGCTCTGGGAGCCGACGCAGTGGTGGGCCTGCGGTACGCCTCTGCCTCCGTGATGCAGGGGGCGGCGGAGGTCATTGCCTACGGAACGGCTGTAAAGTTCAAATGATGCACGTCACCTTTCTGGACCACAGCGGCTTTCTGGTGGAGCTGCCCGGTCTCACGCTGCTCTTTGACTGGTGGAAGGGGGACCTGCCCCCCCTGCCATCAGGCCCCCTGCTGGTCTTTGCCAGCCATCGCCATCCAGACCACTTTGATCCCCGGATTTTTGCTCTGGATGACGGGCAGCGGGATGTCCGATTCCTTCTTGGCAAGGGCATCCATCTGACAGACCGGAACCGGAAGAAATGGGGACTCTCGGAAAAAGCCGCCGCGGACTGCCGGGTGCTTTCCGGCGGGGAGAGCGCCTCTCCCCTGCCCGGCGTCACCGTGGAGGCACTGCCCTCCACCGACGAGGGCGTGGCCTTTCTGGTGACGGCGGAAGGCCGGACGGTCTTTCATGCCGGGGATCTGAACTGGTGGCACTGGGAGGGCGAGGACCCCGTCTGGAACCGGAACATGGAAGCGGACTTCCGGCGGTATGCGGAACCTCTCCGGGGCCGGAAGATCGATCTGGCCATGCTGCCTCTGGATCCTCGTCTGGGGGAGGACGGCTTCCGTGGCCCCCGGTACTTCCTGGAGCTGGCGGATATCCGCCGCTTTCTGCCCATGCACCAGTGGGGAAATTTTAACTTTACAAATCAATTCCTGTCATGCTATACTTCTTTCACATCCCGAACTGTGTACGTTAACAGAGTCGGTCAAGTCTTTACATTTGAGGAGGAAGCGGACACATGAAGATCGATGGCAATGAACTTGCAATTGAGCAAAACGAGCTGGACCGGGAGGGCCGCCATACGGAAGCCATGGCCATCAAGCGGGAATTTCTGAAGCAGGTGCGGGAGAGCGGTGACCACTGCCCCTGCAAGCAGGCCTGCCCTCACCACGGCAACTGCTTTGAGTGCGTGACGCTGCACCGTGGACACCGGGATCACTCGCCCATGTGTATGTGGGCTATGGTGAATGAACGGCTGCATAAGCTCTCCCGATTGACAGAGGGACCCTGCGGTCCTATGAGGAGGCGCACCGCTGAGGAAGCTCCAGAAAAGCGCCCGTGCCAATCGGCACGGGCGCTCTCCTCTTCATCTGTCTTCAATCTGCAAGGATCAGGCAGCTGCCGGTCACATCAGGGCTGTGGCCCGTTAGCTCCGCCACGAAGTCCGTGTCCTCACCGGCGGCACTGACCGCCGCTTCCAGCGCGGGGATCTGGTCAACCGTGGTGACGGCGTAGACTCGGTCCACCAGCGGGGCGATATCCGAGAGTACCAGGCCGGCAGTGTCGTCGGCGCCGGAGGTGATGACCTCCGGCGGCAGCTCAATGGAGACAGCCACACCATACTCACCCAGAGCGCTGCGCAGCTCCTCCAGGAACAGCCGGATGCTGGCCGCCCGGTCGGCGCCGTTGTAGTCGATCTTGTCCAGCTTCCCTACTGTGGGATAGCCCACATCCGTTAGCAGGATTTCATCAAAACCCTGTTGTGCCAGCTCCGCCGCCAGGGTGCACAGGTACTGCCGGGCCGCCGGCTTGCTGGGATCCAGCCAGTTTCCGTTGTTCCCGTCGTAGAAGATATAGCCGCCGGTGTTCTTCAGTCCCATGCCCTCCACGTCCGCGCGGGCGGCAATGGGGTCCAGGAAGCAGCTCATCCGGCCGATGGAGTGGTAACTGCTTTCCGTCACCTCCGCCAGAGCCGCCGCCGTGTCCTCCGCCGTGCTCACGGTGCCGGCCGCGGCGCCAGTGGCAGCAAAGTAGATGTGTCCGGTGCTGTCTTTCAGCGTGACGGCAGCAGCGTTATAGGCGGGAGCAGACATCACAGAGGCTCCCAGCCAGGCATCTTTCCAGCCCGCCTGGGTCAGCGGCGCGGCGGAAGCAGAGAAGGCAGCCAGAGCCTTCGGCTTCTCCGGCTCCTGAATGGTAATCTCTACGTCCTCTGGGGGCACTTCCTCTTCCGCGGGGGGCGTCTCCGTCTTCCATGGCAACTCCAGGTGGAAGCTGCCGTCCCTATCGTAGACGATATACTCCTGCAGCCATAGAAAGCCCACCGCCGCCAGGATGATGAGCACCAGCAGCACTGCCAGCGCGATCTTCCCCTTGGAGGTCCTGCCCCGGTAGCTCCGGTAGCCCTTGGTGCCTCCCATGTCCGTCACCTCTTCTCCAGGAGATTGCCCCTGCCCGTCAGGGCTGGATGGCGTTGAGCTTGTTCACGCGCCGCTCATGCCGGCCACCCTCAAAGTCCGTGGAGAGGAACACCTCCACCATCCGCTCCGCCAGGTTCTTGCCGGTGAACCCCGCGCCGATGGCCAGCATATTGGCGTCGTTGTGGCGGCGGGTCATCTCCGCCTCCAGGGAGTCGGCACAGTGGGCGCAGCGGATACCCTGCACCTTGTTGGCGGCAATGGAGATGCCGATGCCGGTGGTGCAGATGACGATGCCCCGATCATACTCGCCGGAGGCCACAGCCCGGGCCGCCGCCTCGCCGAAGTCGGGGTAGTCGCAGCTCTCCGTCGAGTAGCAGCCGAAGTCCTTGTATTCATGGCCCAGCTTCTCCAGAAGCTGGATGATGTCGCATTTCAGCGCGTAGCCGCCGTGATCAGAACCCAGAGCGATTTTCATGGTGATCGTTCTCCTTTTCAAATCAAGTCATCCCATTCGGAGAGGAATGGGGCTGGAATGGATTTATTATAGCCAGTTTTCCCCTGAAAAGCAAATCACAATTCATGCCACACTGGTTTCCCCTGCCGGAAGGCGGCAAAACGGCGGAATCCGCAGGCCCGCAGCAGCGCCTGCCCCTCCCGGACGGCACAGCCCACAAACCCCGGCGTGTGGGCATCCGTCCCCAGGGTGACGATCTCGCCGCCCAGGGAGCGGTACAGCCGCAGCCACTTTTCGTCCGGCAGCGGGGTGTTGCCCCGGTTGGTGTTGAGCTCGATCCCGATGCCCTTGGGGATGATGAGGCGGAAGATCTCCGCGATCTCCTCCTCGAACCCGTCGAAGCTGACATGCATCCCCCGGTTCTCGTTCAAATACCGCAGGGGCAGCGTCAGATGGCCCAGTACCTGGAATCGCCCCCACTCCGCGAGCTTCCGCACCTGGCCCAGGTAGTCGGCAAGGCAGTCCCGCGCTTCCTGTTCATCCCGCGGGGTAAGGAAATACAGGTCCCGGCCCTCCATCTTCTCCGACAGGGTGTGGATGGAGCCGCTGAGAACGTCCAGCGGCGGGGCCTCCGCCAGCATGGACTCCATCCGCCTGATGCCCCACACGGCGTCTCCCAGCTCCGCGCCCAGGCGCAACGTGATCCGGTCCCCCACCGCCGTCCGGGCGGCGCGGAACTCCGCAATCATGGGATCCCAGTCATAGGCCCCCCGGGGTTCGGTGGTGCCGAACCGGATGGGCTCCACATGGTCTGTGAAGCAGATCTCCTGGAACCCCAGCCGGATG
>ENA-UERZ01001460-UERZ01001460.1-human-gut-metagenome-genome-assembly--contig:-NODE-1460-length-16930-cov-5.375660_pt1 | contig 16930 bp, 14 predicted proteins | sample MGYA00242997_ERZ507998 | MGnify/ENA primary metagenome ERZ507998 (study PRJEB26167, sample SAMN06115470) | human gut metagenome | host: Homo sapiens | place: China:Henan | collected 2016-06-23... | reverse complement strand
GCCGTTCCCGGCAGATGCGGCGGCACAGGGCGTTGAACTGGACTACCTTTTCCAGATCCATCCCCAGGCCGCGGATCCGCCGGATCTTGGTCAGGGAGTGGCCGTCTTCATCGCAGACGGTGACAATGATGCAGCTGGGGATGACAAATACCTCGGCGGTGAAGATGCCGTAGGCTTCAAAGATGCGCTGGATGGATTCCTCCACCCGGTAGATCTCAGCTCCCGTCTCCATCAGACGGAAACCAAGCTCGGTGGCCAGATCCAAAAGCTGGTCATAATTAATGCTCAAAGTGCGCCGCACCTGCCTTTCCATAGACTGACGGCAGGGGCAAGCCCCGCGTCCGGTCGTTACCGAACACTAAGCTTACCTCTTTTTGACGCACGGGACAAGCAAAAAGTTGTTTTTAAGAAAAATTTTATAATCTTGCTTAATAAAATAGAAGATTGTCGAAGTCAATCGGGGGAATTGCTCTGTTCGATGGCCTGCCGTTCGTTACAGAGCTCCTGATAGAGCTGATAAAAGGACCAGGCGGCATTCCCTGGAGTCAGCACTGCCTTGTAGACCGAGCGGGGAATTCCGGCCTTGCGCAGGGCGGCCAGCGTCTGATCCAGCGCGCGCCCGGGGAGGCCGGAAAAGACCAGAATGCTCTCCTCAATGGAAACAGGAGCGGCGGCGGGAGGAGGCGGCACTTCCAGACCTGCGAAGGAGCCCACCGCCTGGCCCAGATCCTCCTCGGTGATTTGCTTGACCCGCAGCCCCATGCGGATGAAAACGAGGCGGGCTCTCGCGGCCTCCTGCGGGGCGGAAGCGTTATAATAGAGGACAAGCCCCTGCGGTTTGGACATGAAAAAGACCTCCTGGAAGAATAGGTTTTCCACAGCGGAGCCATAAAATGTGGAGAAGTCAGTTTACGATTTTGGCCTTGGGATAAACATGCTCCATCCGGGCGTCCGGGAAGCGGGTATCCAGAAAGGCGGTCACGGCATTTTGAGGGGCATCCGGCTGGGTCTGGCGCTGGGAGTAGCGGGCCAGAGCCAGGGCGGAGATGGACATATTGCACACCATAAACACCAGAAGGACCCAGGTCCCCACACGGCCCCAGCGGATGGGGATGCGCTCGATGAGACTGGAGAGGCATGGATAGATGTACTTGAGCCAGACCACCGCGGCGATTCCCCAGAAGAAGCAGAAGAGCAGATTGATCCGCCCGCCCAGGTTGAAGGGGAGATGGCTGTAATCCCAGAAGATGGTGCCGAACACCAGCTCGGTAAAGACGCTGCACACATATTCATAGGCGCCGCCCAGGATGGTCCCGGCCAGAAAGATGGAGCCGTCGCTCTTATCCTTGTATTTATAGAGGGCCGCGGTGAGCATGACGCCGCCCAGCCCCCACACCACGCTGAAAGGCCCCCACACCACACTGGAGCGGCTCATCCACCAGCCCATCGTCAGCCGGCAGAAGACCATTTCGATGAGGGCGCCCAGAAAGGCGGCGATGACGAAAAGCCACACCAGTTTGTGAAAGCAGCAGCCCTGTGCAAAGACAAGGGGCTTTTCATGGCGGCGGGTCTCCTCCTGGGCTTGGACGATTTTCTCGGTCTCCAGGTTGGGATAGGCGTGGATCACGCGGCGCTGGATCCGCCCGGTGATGGCATTTCCAAAATGGCTGGAGAGATTGCGGAAATCCTCTTCCAGTTCGGTGAGCTTTTTGACGCGGAAGCGCAGCTGGAGGACCGAGACCAGGGAGAGCAGGAAGTCCAGGCCCACAAGCCCGTAGACCACTGCCAGGACGGTCTGGCCGAGGGAACGGGGGATGAGCTGTGTCAGCCGCAGAAGAAGGGGGTTCCCCAGCCGGATGCAGACCACGGCCAGAGCGCCCCAAAGGGCCAGAAGCGGAACGGAGATATAGCCCTCAAACTGAAAACGGTGCTGGGTAAAGTCCCACCACTTCCGGTGAAAAATGCGCTCAAGCAAAAAGCCGGTCACAAAAATCAGAAAGGCGGAGAGCACGGCGCCTCCCAGAAAGAGAAAAAAGAGGTTGTGGGCCAGTTCCGGGAGAAAGATGGAAAAGAGAACGGCGGCCGTGCCGTAGATGGGACACAGAGGCAGGTTGAGGAAACCGGTGTTGATAAAGGCGTGCTTGCGCAGAGAGGACGCCACTACGCCGGCACACCAGCCCAAAAGGGAATAGAGCAGGAAGAGCCAGAGAAGTTGATAGAGGGAATAGGTCATAGAGACTCCTTTTTGATGTGCCCCGGATCAGCAGGGCCGGACATGGCGGACGGTGAGGACGCCTTCCCAAATGGTGAATTGAATGTCCCATCCGGCGAAGGTCAGCCCGTAGAGACGCTCGGAATCCTTCTGGTAGCTGGGGCGGGGGTCCCGCGAAAGCACACCCAGCAGGGCGGCGCGGTGTTCCGCGGGGATCTGGTCCAGCAGGGCGGAGGGGAACGCCACCTCCAGCCTGCGCTCATCCAGGCCCAAAGTAAAGCCGCCTGCGGCATCCGGATGGAGGTCCGTGGCAATATAGGGCTTGATGTCGTAGATGGGGGTGCCGTCCATCAGGTCGGCCCCGGCCACCTGGAGCACAGGCCCCAGCTCCGGATGGTGCTCCACGCCCAGAAGGCGCACGGAGGAGAGCCCGATGGGGTTCGGGCGGAAGGGGGAGCGGGTGGCAAACACCCCCATACGCCGGTTGCCGCCCAGACGGGGCGGGCGGACGGTGGGAGACCAGGTCTCCCGCACCGCGCCGGAAAACTGCCAGATCAGCCAGACATGGGAGAAGGACTCCAGTCCCCGCAGGGCGTCCGGATTGCGGTATTCCGGCGCAAAGACCACCGTGCCCCGCAGCTCCTCCACCAGGCCGCTCTGCCGGGGAATGCCGAATTTGGTGGGGAACTGGGTGTGGATGTGGGCGATCACATGGATGGAATGGGTATCAGACATAGCATACCTCGTTTCACGGACGGGCGTCGGCGCGCCCTCCGGTCACATCTTGGAGCAGGGCGGCGAGCTTTTCAAATTCCACAGGTTTGGCAATGTGGCCGTTCATACCCGCGGACACAGCCTGGGAGACATCGCTGGCAAAGGCGTTTGCGGTCATGGCGATGATGGGAACGCCGGCCGCGTCGGGCCGGTCCAGAGCCCGGATGGCCCGGGCGGCCTCATAGCCGTTCATTACCGGCATCTGGATGTCCATAAGCAGGGCGAAATAGGTCCCCGGCGGGGTGGACTGGAACCGCTCCAGCGCAACCCTGCCATTTTCGGCCACATCCACCAGAAGGCCCTTTTCCTCCAGGATCGTGACGGCGATCTCCTGGTTGAGCTCGTTGTCTTCCACCAGCAGCACGCGCTGGCCGTCAAAGCGGACCGCCTGGGGCTGCTGCCTGTGATGCCGGGCCGATGTGGTGAGCACGGCGCGCAGATTGTGGGGCTGGAGCGGCTTGGAGACAAAGAGGTCCACTCCGGCCTCCCGGGCTTCTGTTTCGATATCGCTCCAGTCGTAGGCGGACATGACGGCCACCAATGTCTCGCCGCCGGTCAGGGCGCGGATGCGCCGCACCGTCTCGACGCCGTCCATGCCCGGCATTTTCCAGTCCACCAGAACAATGTCGTAGTGCTGCTGCTTTTCCAGCTCATGCTCCAGCATGCCCAGGGCCTTGGCGCCGCTGCCGGCAATCCGGGCGGTGACCCCCATCTGGGAGAGAAGGGCGGCGGCCTGCTCCAGGACCGTGGAGTCGTCGTCCACCACCAGGACCCGCAGGTCGCCGGGCAGATGCGGTTCGGCAGAGCCGGAGTGCAGATCGGGGTATTTCAGGGGGATCTCTACGGTAAAGCAACTTCCCTTCCCAAACTGACTCTCTACCGAAATGTTGCCGTTCATCAGATGGACCAGGTTTTGCGTGATGGCCAGCCCCAGCCCGCTGCCCACCCGCGCGTCGGTCTGGCGGTCCTGGGAAAAGGCGTCAAAGATTTGCCCCAGGAAGTCCCGGGTGATGCCGATGCCGTCATCCTGCACTTGGAAGGTGAGCAGGTCGGAATCCGCGGTCAGACGCTTGCAGTCGGCGCGGAAGGAGATATGTCCATGCTCGGGTGTGTATTTCAGGGCGTTTCCAAGCAGATTCATCAGGATCTGGTGGATGCGCAGGGCGTCGCCGGTATAGGTGCGCCGCAGCTGGGGAGAGACGGTTATGCGCAGCTCCTGCTCTTTGAGAAGCGCCTGGGAGGAGCCAACCGCGCTCAGGTCCTGGATCAGCTGCGGCAGATCAAAGGGCTCCTGCGCAATGGAGAGTTTGCCGCACTCGATGCGGGAGAGATCCAGAATATCATTGATGAGGGAGAGCAGATACCGGGAGGAAGCGTTGATCTTGTGCAGGCAGTCGGCGATCTTTTCCGGCTCCTCCAGATGGGAGGAGGCGATGGTGGTCATACCGATGATCGCGTTCATAGGCGTGCGGATGTCATGACTCATCCGGGAGAGGAAGTCCGTCTTGGCGTCGTTGGCCTGTTCCGCCAGCTTCAGGGCGTCCCACAAGGCCTGCTGCTGGCGTTCCTGTTCGGCCTTCTGCGCCTCGATATCCTTGAGGTAGATCATGATGCGCAGGATGTGCTCCTCCCGCTCCACCAGCTGCACCTGGAGGCTGAACCAGTGGTATTCGCCGGAGACAAGCCGGTTGGGCGCTTCCATAGAACACTCCTGTGCTCCGCTCAGAAAGAGCTCCAGCAGCCGCTCCTGGGTAAATTGCGCCAGAAAGTGCTCCCGGTGATCCGGATGGACAAAATGGTCGGCCACCGTCTGAATGTGCTCGGACAGGGTGACGCCGCTCTCCATCGGGGTGAGCACGCCCGCCGATTCCTTCCAGATGACCAGATCGCCGGAGTAGAGCTCCGCCTCATAGATGGCGTCATAGAACCGGCTCACCGCACTGGAAAAGCGGTGGTTGGCCCGGCGGTTCTCCTCCAGGGCCTCCGCCAAGCGGTACTGAGACGTCTGGATCTGGGCCTTAGGCTCGTCAATGAGCCGGAAGGTGCCGATGACCCGCGTGACCTCCCCGCCGTCCAGAAGCGGATTTCCCTGGAGCAGATACCAGTGGGGTTCGGCCTCCTGATAGGGGATGAGGCGGACCTCCGCCTGCCAGAGGCCGCCGCGCAGGACCTGACGGAGCTGTTCCAGGTCCGCGCCCGAACAGCGCCCGCGCCGGATGACGTCCTCCAGATATCCGGGAATGGTAAGGCTGGATTCGCCCTGGCTGTACTGGATGTAGAGATGGTCCTGGTGCAGGAAGTACTCAAAGACGATGTCGGCGGCGCCTTCCGCGACCAGGCGGTATTTGGCCTTCTCCTGCTCCAGCGCCTCCACGGCTTCGTGGCGCAGGGTCACATCCAGCAGCAGGAAAAGATAGACCGGGTATCCCCCGTCTTCTTCCACACAGGTTCCCTCGCACTGGACCCAGATGGAGCGGCCATCCCTGCGCCGCATGGGGAATTCCAGTGAAATGGGCAGATGCCGCCGGGCCTTACTGTGGATCTCAGAGAGGATATGGGGCTGGTAATCGGGGAGGATGCGGTGCCCCATGCCCTTGTGCGGAGGCATGCCGAACATTTCCAGAAAGGTGGAACTCCCGCCCAGGAAGGTGGTCTGCGCATCGATCCAGAACTTGGCAACCCCGCCCGGCAGAGAGTCGTAGAGCGCCCGCTGCTCGGCGGCATGCCGCAGGGCTGCCTTGGTCTGGTGCTGGGTGCGGCCGGTGAGCAGGACGCGGTCCGGCCTGCATACGGAGGGGGAGAGGGGCAGCAGGGTGAGAACGGCATGGCGCTCGCTGCCATCGGGCTGCTTGAGATCCAACTCCAGCGGGGGGAGCGGGGCCGCAAAGACGTGACGCAGCTGCTCCGGAGAGAGAAACTGTTCCAACATGGGCATACGGCTGGAAGAGACCTGGCTGCACAAAAACGTGCGCAGTTCTGCCAAAGAGCCCTTCTGGCCGGACAGGCAGGGCGGGCAGGCATAGTACTCGTCCGCGTGAAGGTCCAGCACATAGGCAAACAGATCACAGCAGGCGGAGAGCGCCGAGGCCGGTACCGTGCCGGCACAGGGGGAGGAAGTATCCCCCTCCTCTTGCGGAAGCGGACGGGAGAGCATCTCCGCCTCTGCGCCGTCCTGCCAGCGAATGGGCGTGACAGAGGCGTCCGGGAGGTCGGGGCAGAGGCTTCCGGGGGCCAGCCCGGGCGTTAGGGCGGCGGCCCGGTTGCGGAACAGCAGCGTTCGGTTCTGGGGATGGACGATGTAGACGGCGGTGGTCTCCAGGCCGTCCAGGATTTCTTCGAGAGAAGCGCGGAGATTTGACATAGCAGTACCTCCATGGGCACACAGTAAAAGTCCGGGATGGGCCTGCCCGGAAGGCGCTGCGAAGCATAAGGAACGTGGTTGGGGACGAGCGGAAGGCTCAGCGATCGGCCCGAATGAGCTGACAGACCGTCTCCACATGGGCGGTGCGGGGGAACATATCCACAGCCACAGCCTTCTGGGCGGAATAACCACACTGGGCAAAACGGGCCAGATCCCGCGCCAGCGTGGCGGGATCGCAGGAGACGTAGACGATGCGCTGGGGAGCCATGGAGGCCGCGGTCTCCACCACATCCTCGCGCAGGCCCTTCCGCGGGGGGTCCACACACACCACATCGGGGCGGAGCCCCTCCTGGGCCAGACGGCGCGCGGCCTCGCCGGCATCTCCGCACAGGAAGCGGGCGTTGGTGATGCCGTTGCGCTCGGCGTTGGCCTGGGCGTCCCGGACGGCCTCCGGGACCACCTCGGCGCCAATGACAGCGCCGGCCCTTCCCGCCATGGTGAGGCCGATGGTTCCGATGCCGCAGTAGAGGTCCAGGACTGTTTCCGTTCCGGTGAGCGCAGCAAATTCCGCCGCTTTGCCATAGAGGATCTCGGTCTGCTCCGGGTTGACCTGGTAAAAGGAGGGGACGGACAGGCGGAAGGTCAGGCCGCAGAGCGTGTCGTCCAGGAAATCATTCCCCCAGAGCGTACGGTAGGAGCCGCCCAGAATGACGTTGCTGCGCGTCTCATTCACGCCCAGCACGACGCCGGTGAGGCCGGGCTCGGCATTGCGGAGGACCTGCACCAGCTCTGCCTCGTGGGGCACGCTGGTTCCATTGACCAGCAGGCAGAAAAGAGACTGGCCGCGGCGGTTGGTGCGGACGTAGACATGCCGCACAAGGCCCTTGCCGCGCTTCTCCTGATAGGCGGGGATGTGGAAGGCTGTCATCCATTCCTTGGCGGCGGTGCGCAGCCGGGCGGCCGCTTCGCTCTGGAGAAGGCAGTCGGCTACGTCGGTGACCGTGTGGGTCCCGGCCTGATAGAATCCGATCCGGGGACCGGGACAGACCGGGAACTGGGCCTTGTTGCGGTAGCGCTCGGGATGGACGGCCCCCAGGATCGCCTCCACCGGCAGATCCAGTCCGCCGATGCGGCGCAGGGCGTCCTCGACCCGCTGGCGCTTGGCGGAGAGCTCTTCCGCGTAAGTCATGTGGCGAAAACGGCAGCCGCCGCACTGGGCGTCATAGGGACAGTCGGGAGCCAGCCGGTGGGGGGATGGAGTCAGGACCTCCACCACATGGCCCCAGACAGCGGTGCGGCCTACCTTATCCAGATAGACCCGGCAGGTCTCGCCCCGCAGGCCGCCCGCCACAAAGACGGCCGCGCCGTCCAGCCGGGCGACGCCGGCGCCATCGCTGGAATAGGCGTCTACGGTCAGTGTTTGTATGGTGTGTTCCGTCATCCGATCCATGAGACAAGATACTCCTTCAGGGCAGAATAGGGGACGGGGAGCTCCACAGGGCTGTTGTTGGAGCCCAGATCCCCGGATTGGAACCAAAAGACGAATCCGTCCCTGGTCAGATAGAAGTTCTCCGGCTGAAAAGCGGCCTGGAGCTGCGCCTTTTCCACGCCCTGCTGCATCAGTCCGGCAGCCGTATCCGAGGCCAGAATATACTCCAGCGCCTGCTCGGAAGCGGCGATGGCGTCGGTAAAGCACTGGGTAAAGGTCAGCGAGGCGCCGGTGGTCAGATCAAAGAGCTCCCCCATGCGAAAGACCGTGGGGTGGGCGCTCCCCTCTGAGGAGGCGTAAAACTCCCGGGCAAAGGAGATGACCTGCTCATTCTGATAGAGGGAGGTATAGGTCATCTCCTCCTTCATGGGATGGACAGGAAGCCCAAGGGAGCCGGAGAGCTCATAGTCACTGAGCGCGTCCTGGGCCGTGGTGGCCGTGGTGTTGTCCAGCAGAGCCTGCCCCTCGGCGGCATACCAGGCGGAAATGGCGGCGAGAGCCGGGGAGTCGGACTTATTTTCGAAATCCGGCAAAGTATAGGACACGGACAGTACGGTGGTACCGTCGTCGGCGGTATAATCCTGTGTAAAGACCTGCTCCGAGAGCACGGGCGCAACATAAGTATAGGTGGGGGTGGGAGATGGGGTGGAAGCCGAAGGCGTGGGAACCGGCGCCGTGGAAGGAGACGGAGCGGGAGCCTTGGGAGAACAGGACGCCAGAACCAGCAGCAAAGCGGCCAGCGGGAGAAGTGCGGATCGTTTCATACAGAATCTCCTTTCCGGTGCGGGAAAGGGCCGCACCTTGAAAGCCCTAGAATATCTTATTATACCCTTCTTCCGTGCTTGCGTAAATGGGTAAAGCTTGCATAAGAGGGAAAAGAACCGTAAAATAGAGAAAAAGATCATAAATAGGAGACAGAGAGGAGCGACCCCTGTGGACTGGTGCAAAAAAGCGCTGGAATTTGGATTTGATCATGCAGGCATGGTGCGCGCACAGGACCTGGAGTGCCTGCCGGAGGTGCGGGATATGTGTGCGGCGGACCGGTGCAGGGCCTTTGGCACCCGGTGGACCTGTCCCCCTGGCTGCGGCACCCTGGCGGAGTGCGCGGCGCGGCTGAAGGAATACGGCGAGGGGGTGCTGGTACAGACCACGGGAATACTGGATGATCCCTTTGACGCGGACGCCATGCTGGAGACGGAGCGGGTGCACAAGGTGCGCTTTGCCGCGCTGGCAGAGGCGGCCCGGGCGGAAGCGGACGGCTGCCTGCCCTTGGGAGCGGGGACCTGTGAGCTGTGTCCACGGTGCACTTATCCGGACGCGCCCTGCCGTTTTCCGGGGCGGGCGGTCATCTCCATGGAGGCCTATGGGCTGCTGGTGTCCAGTGTCTGCGAGCGGGCCGGCGTACCCTATTACTACGGACCAAACACCATTACCTATACCAGCTGCGTCCTCTTTCCCAGGCGGCATGGGGCAGATACGCCCATTGGCTAAAAGCGCAGAGCCAGCTTTCCGCCGCAGCGGCAGCGGTAGCGCTCCGGATGCTGGGTCAGACGGGAGGCGCGGGAGCGGGGAAACTCCCGGCCGCACGAGAGACACACGACCAGGTGGCGTACCGGCTTTTCGTCGGCGAGCCCCAGAGAACTGGGAAGTGCGGTGCGGGTGATGGAGTAGCCGTAAGCGGCGTTCATCTGTCCGGCATAGCGCCGCCAGAGCGCGCCGTGGTTCTGGCAGCCGGAACAGGTGTGGAGCAGTTCGTGGGCCAGTGTCTGACGTACGGCCTGCTCTGGGGCGTCCAGCAGGCGGTGGGTCAGTTCAATATGGTATGTTCCGCCCCGAAAGAAACAGCGGCCGAACCGGGTGAGCGCCCGGGTATTGATCTGCACATGAGAGTCGATCCGGGAAGAAATCGGGATGCCCAAAGAACGGGCAAAAGCATGTCGAATGGATGCAAAATATCCCCTCCTTTCTGACTACTATACCATGAGATGAGGATAAACAGAAGCGGGGAAAGGAACCCCGTTTGCAAACTAGAAGGAAATGAAACGTATTGAGACTATATAGTTTCAATACGTTTCATTTTTGCAACATATCTTGAAACAAAAGATACGGTTGTTCCAAAGAGAAACTTATTGTAAATAAAGTGAAAACTTTTTGTTAAGAATTTCTTGGAGGAAATGTAAGGGTATTTTTGAAAAGGAGTAGGATAATTTGCACAAAAAAACCTGCAAAGAGAAAAGTGCAGTTTGAAGAAATGGAGATTGGCACAGGCGTTGCTTTTTACAGAGGCAGCATTAAGGCCTGCGAGAGGACCTTGACAGCCTGTAACCGCGTTGGAGGAGGGACACGTACAGTCGATATGCGGGAGCGGGCAGGAGCCGGCGACTCCGCCGGACGGCTGGGGCCATGGGAGCACCGGCCGAAAGCAAGAAAGGAGAGATAGAACGTGGAGAAAAAGAAACTCAACACACGGGCATTGATCCCGGTCGCCACTGCCATTGTGGCCATCGTGTTCATTGCGGTCGGCATGATCGACTTTGGATTTTGGGATGGAGGTCCCACCCCTGGATTTTTCCCCATCATCATCGCGGTCGTCCTGCTGCTGGCCAGCATCGCCAGCTTCATCCAGGTGGCCCGGGATAAGGATGGGAAGGACGTCCAGTACAATCGTGCCGAGCTGATGGTCATTCTGGGCGCGGCCGGCATCATCATCGGCAGCATGGTAATCGGCCTGATCCTGAGCTGCCTGGTGTACCTGGTGCTGTGGCTCAAGCTGGTGGAGCATGCGCCCTGGAAGCATGTGATCATCATCGAGGCCATTCTGGCCGCCATCATCATCGGCGTATTTGTGGTCTGGCTGCAGGTCCAGTTCCCCATGGGCCTGTTTGAGTTCATTCTGTAAGGAGGTCTGAAAAAGCATGGAAAATTTTGCAATGCTCTTTAGCGGGTTTCAGACCGTTCTGGACCCCATGAACATCGGCGCCTGTATGCTGGGCGCCATCCTGGGTCTGATCGTGGGCGCCATGCCCGGTATCGGCAGCCTGGCCGGCGTGGCCCTGCTGCTCCCCCTGACCTACAAGTTTAACCCCACCACCGCCATCATCATGCTGGGCGCCCTCTACTACTCCAACATGTACGGCGGCTCCTTCAGCGCCATTCTGCTGAATATCCCCGGCGATACCCCTGCCATCACCACTGCCCTGGACGGTTATCCCATGGCCAAGAAGGGCCGCCCCGGCCAGGCCCTGGTGGCCGCCAACCTCTCCAGCTTCATCGGCGGCACCATCGGCATCCTGATCCTGACCATCACTGCCTCCGGCCTTGCCCAGGTGGGCCTGATGTTCGGCTATGCCGAGATGACCGTGGTCCTCCTCATTGCCATGACCAGCATCAGCTGGCTGATTGGTGAGAATCCGATCAAGGGTATCGTCATCACCATGCTGGGCATTCTGGTGGCCAGCATCGGCATGGACACCCTCTCCGGCGTGCCCCGCTACGACTTCGGCAACATCTACCTGCTGGGCGGCATTACCTTTACTCCCTTCGTCATCGGTTGTGTGGGCTTCGCTCAGGTCATCAAGCTGGTCAATGAGCGCAAGGCTGACGAGGAGAAGCGCCAGAGTGAAGAGCGCAAGATCAAGCTCTCCATCCGCGGGAGCCTCCTCAAAGGACACGATTTCCGCCGCATCCTGCCCCCCATTCTCCGTTCCGGCGTGCTGGGCACCTTCGTGGGGGTTCTGCCCGGCTCCGGCGCGACCACCGGCTCCATGGTGGGCTATGCCATGCAGAAGAAGTTCAAGAGCGAGGAGCCCATGGGGACCGGCGCCATTGAGGGCATCGCAGCCTCGGAGGCCGGCAACAACGCCGCTGCCGCCGGCGCCTTCGCTCCCCTGCTGGCCCTGGGTATCCCCGGCTCTGGCACCGGCGCCGTTCTGCTGGGCGGCCTGATGATGTGGGGACTGAATCCCGGCCCCCTGCTCTTCGATACCAACCCTGAGTTCTGCTGGAGCCTAATCTCCTCCCTGTATCTGGCCAACGTGTTTACCCTGCTGGTGGCCATCTTGATTATCCCTGTACTCATCAACATCCTGAGCGTGCCTGTCAAGTATATGATCCCCATCATCACCTGCGTGTGTATTGTGGGCGCTTACAGCACCTCTTACTCCATGTACGGCGTGGTCATCATGTTCATCTCCGGTATCATCGGCTACCTGCTGGAGAAAAACGGCTTCCCCACCGCCCCCATGCTGCTGGCCTTCGTTCTGGCGCCTATGCTGGAGGAGAATATGCGCAAGGCCTTCATCGCCTCTCAGGGCAAGCTGAACGTCTTTGTCAACAGCCCCCTGAAGCTGGTCCTGCTGGCCATCTTCCTGGTGCTGATCCTGACTCCTGTGGTCAAGAGCGTCCTGCGCAAGGTCAAGGGCAGCAAGCCCAAGGCCGCGGTTTGATATTCTCTGGACATACACCATATTAAAAATTAGATTAGTAAGGAGAAGATGAATCATGAATATGAAGAAGAAACTGCTCTCCCTCTCTCTGGCGGCCATGATGACCGTCTCTCTGGCGGCCTGCGGCGGCTCTTCCGACATCAACGAAAACGGCGAATTCAATCCCACCAAGAATATCACCTGGATCTGCACCTCTTCCGCGGGCGGCGGCTCCGACCTCTTCACCCGCAAGCTCAGCGAGATCATGACCAACGAAAAGCTGGTCAATGACCAGACCATCGTGGTCTCCAACGAGACCGACGGCGCCGGTGAGGTGGGCCGCAACAAGATCGCCACCATGAAGAGCGGCGCGGACTACAACCTGCTGACCTTCAACTCCGGCGACCTGATGCCCATGGTGGACAACACCAAGAACCGCGCGGAGAACTTCCGGATCCTGGCCATCATGGCGGTGGATAAGCAGCTGCTCTTCACCAGCGAGACCGCTGCGGAGCACAAGACCGACTACGCCAAAGCCGGCGGCGACCTGACTGACTTTGCCGCTGCCATTGAGGCCGCCAAAAACGGCACCTATGTGGTCATTGGCGGTTCCAAGGGCGACGATATCGCCACCTACAACGCCCTGCTGGAGGAGCTGGGCCTGACTCAGGACCAGATGGGTTACATCACCTATGACTCTACCGGCGACGCCATCACCGCTGCGCTGGGCGGCAACCTGGACTTTGTCATCTCCAAGCCCGCCGCCGCCTCCCAGTATGTGGAGTCCGGCGACCTGACTCCCACCCTGGCCCTGTCCACGGAACGCTTCACCGGCAACCTGGCTGACGCGCCCACCCTCTCCGAGATCGGCGACTATGAGAATGTGGAGAAGCCCGTGTGGCGCGGCGTGGCCGCCCCTGCTGCCATGAGCGATGAGGCTGCCACCTACTGGAGCAATGTTCTGGGCAAGTGCGCCGAGAGCGAGGCCTGGCAGGAGTACCTGGAGCTCAACCAGCTCATCGACGAGTACAAGGCCACCGAGGAGGCCACTCAGTATGTGGCGGACTTCCAGGCCGACTACCTGGCTTCCAAGGAAGGTTGAGCCGAAGGCTAAAATATAGTATCATGGGAGCGGACCTGCGAAATCAGAGGGTTCGCTCCCTGTTTTCTGGGGGCATGTCCCGGCCGGCGGGCCGGGGGAAATCGAAACGGATGGGAAAGGAGAGGCCTGATGGTCAATGTCATCGTATTTGTTCCTGCGCCGGAAATGCTCAAGCCGGTGGAACGCCTGGTAGAACGGATGCAGAGCGATGAGGTCCACATTGACGCCGTCCATTGCTTTGGAACGCCGGAGATCCTGCACCATCTGGAGCGTTATGACGTCATTGTGGCCCGGGGGATCACCTATGGGAAGATTCAGGAGCTCTACCCGGACAAGCATGTGACCCACCTCAGCTTTGACGGAATGGACATTATGGGGGCGCTGCTCCAGTGCCGGGAGGAATTTCACCCGAGCAGGATCGGGCTGTGCCTCAAACGGGAAGAAGTCCAGAGCATCCTGGGCAGCCTGGAGGAGCTGTGCCGGGCAAAGATCCGCATTTATGAGGTGACGGATGAGCAGAGCGCCATCCAGGCGGTGGACTCCTGTCAGAGCGACGGAATGGACGCTGTGGTCTGCGGTGGTACGGTTGGACACATCTGCCAGGGCAGAGGGATGCCGTATACCTATATCCACATTCGCTCCGAGACGCTGGAGCACGCTCTGGTGGAGGCAAAAAATACGGCGGTAAGCATCAATACGGAGCGGACCAAGAGCAATATCATCCGCATGATCCTGGACGGGGATGAGGATGCGGTGCTGGCCGTGGATGAATCCGGGCGTGTTCTGGAGGCCAATGGACAGGCGTACCAGCTCTACCATCTGGCCTTTGTGGCAGACTGGAAGGGGCGGCGGGTGAGCGATATCCACCCGGACCTCACCTTTATTGGAAACCGGGAAAATCCCTGCCGGGACGGCGATGAAAACTTCCTCAATCTGTATGGGCAGCGCTATCTCATCAAATACAAGCTTATTTCCGGCGAGACCTCCAGCCTTGGGACCCTGATCACCACCCAGGCGGCGGATAAAATTTTACAGGAGGAGCGCAAGATCCGCCGGGGACTGCTCCAGAAGGGACTGAGCGCCAAGTACTCTTTTCGGGATATCATTGCGGTGAGTCCTGTCATGCAGCACAAGGTGGAGATGACCAAAAAGTTCAGCCAGGCCCCGTCCAATGTGCTGATTACCGGGGAGACCGGTACGGGAAAGGAGCTTTTTGCGCACAGCATCCATGCCGCCAGCAGCCGGGCGGGCCAGCCCTTTGTGGCGGTCAACTGTGCGACCCTGCCTGAGACCCTGCTGGAGAGCGAGCTGTTCGGCTATGAGCCGGGGGCCTTCTCCGGGGCGTCCCGGGAGGGAAAGACGGGCCTCTTTGAACTGGCCCACCACGGGACCATTTTCCTGGATGAGATCGGGGAGATCCCCGTCACGCTCCAGGCCAAGCTTCTGCGCGTGCTCCAGGAACGGGAGATCCGGCGTGTGGGAAGTACGGCCGTCATCCCGGTGGACGTGCGTGTCATTGCCGCGACCAATGTCAATATCCAGACCCAGATCGCCGAGGGGAAGTTCCGCAGCGACCTGCTGCACCGGCTCAATACCTTGGAGATCTATATCCCGCCCCTGCGGGAGCGGCGGGACGATATCCTTCCGCTGGTGGAGAGTCAGATCCGCGTACTGGCTGCCGAACAGGGAAAGAGTCCGCCGCTGCTGACTCCGCAGGCCCGGAACCTGCTGTGCCGCTATGCCTGGCCGGGCAATGTGCGGGAGCTGCGCAATGTCTGTGAGCGGCTGGTGGTGCTCAGCAGTGCGCAGGCGGTGGATGAGGAGGCCCTGCGGGATCTCCATCTCTTTTTCCCGGAACGGGAGAGCCAGGTAACGATAGAAGTAGAACGGCCCATGCAGGAGCCGATCACCTTTCAGATCCCGGCAACCATGAAGAAAAAGGATCTGGCCCGGGAGCTGGGGATCAGCCGGACGACGCTCTGGCGCATGACCAAGCGGCAGGAGGCCCTCCGAAAGCAGCAGGAGCAAAAGATGCCCTGAGCGGTCATCCTGGTGACCGGCCTGCGGTTTCTCGTCCGCGGCAGCGGGTCTGTGCTCCCGGATGGAGCGCTCTCCTTTTTCGGTCAAAAAGTACTGAAAAGCCCCCGGAGGATACCTCCGGGGGCTTTCAAATGGCTTATAGAAAGAGACGCTGCGCTGTGAGCGCGGCGCCGCGCCCGCTTACGCCATAAAATGCATATTCATCTGCCCGCAGTTCCGAGCGGGAGAGGACGGACCGGGCCTGCTCCACCGCATCAGGGGCGAGACGCAGGGCAATGCCGCAGCTGGCGGAAACCTCCCGCAGGACCGGCATGACCTGGAAGGGAAGATGCCCCTTCAGAACACGCTGGGCCTGAATGGCCCCGTTGGAGGAAGAAAAGGTGATGAGACAGTAATCCATGCCTTAGAGAGAGATCACCTTGCCCGCTTCCTGCATGCGGGTGAGAATGTCGTACATATTGCTGACAGTGCCGGCGGAGAGCTGGCCGGCGATCCCGTAGAAGTTCAGGCAGGTGCCGCAGACCAGCACCTCCACGCCCCGGTCGAGCAACGTTTTGAGGTGCTGCGCCACCTGCTCATCCCCGGCGGGCAGCTTCACGCCGGCGTTCATAAACAGGATAGAGCGGGGGAGGTCGTCGGACTGGGCCAGGGTGTAGAAAAACATCCGCATCAGGTTGGCGCCAAGCTCCCGGTCGCCGTCGCCGATGGTGTCCCGGCCCACAAAGACGGCGTAGCCGGCAGAGGAAGAAGCAGCGCAGGCAGGCTTCTCCACAGAGGCGGCAGGCTGGGAGCCGTTTTTCAAAAAGGACAGGCAGTAAGCCCCGTCTCGCTCCTCCACAGAGGCGTCAAAGCCCTGGTTGGCGGCGAGGCGCTGGAGGTTTCCAACGGCGGTGGGATTGTCGACCAGAACGGTGAATTGACTCTCGCCGGCGGAGATGGCCTCCTTGGCCATGAGCACCGGCATGGGACAGGCCTTTCCCTTGGCGTCGATGATACGGGACATAGCAAAGATCTCCTTTAAATTAAATGGTTTCTCTTTTTGAAAATTATTATAGGTTTGGAGAGGGGAACTGTCAACCGGAATGAGACGGGGGGAGAGAAAGAAAACGCTTTTCCCCTGAAAAAATCGGGGCGGCGGGGAGCGCTTTCTGCCCAAACAGGAGGATACGGGCCTTTTATAAAAAAATTCAATATTATTCTTCCGCTTTATTAAATAAAAATGGGGAGCAGACACTGGAAACTGTTGTGTCGGATACGAAACTTCTTGACAGGGGGAGCGCTTGGTTCTAAAATAGATTCGGTGTAATATTTTGAAAAACAAGAGGGGAAGTTTTTCGAATTTTGTGTGGATTGGCCAAATGGGGCAAATTCCACAGACATCATAACAACGAAAATGACCAATAAATAGTTATGGAGGTGTGTTTAAACCTTGATGCAGACAATCATCGCCTGTGTGATCACGGCCGTGATCGCATTTGCCATAGGAATCCCCGTCGGCATTCAGTGGCGGAAAAACGTGGCGGAGAAG
>ENA-UERZ01001453-UERZ01001453.1-human-gut-metagenome-genome-assembly--contig:-NODE-1453-length-16994-cov-3.977597_pt1 | contig 16994 bp, 21 predicted proteins | sample MGYA00242997_ERZ507998 | MGnify/ENA primary metagenome ERZ507998 (study PRJEB26167, sample SAMN06115470) | human gut metagenome | host: Homo sapiens | place: China:Henan | collected 2016-06-23... | reverse complement strand
CTTCCATTCATCTGCTGCTCATCGGTGATGCGGATGCTATGGAAAAACGAAGAGAATTATGGGAATATATGCGTCAGATGGATAAGGGGCTGTATAAGACCCTGCGTTATAAACGCCTCAGTGGGCTGACATATCTTCCGGGGAAACTGGGAGATTTCGCTACACTGACAGGATACCGACTGGCGCGGAAACTAGTGAAATTTCAATAAAAAAGAAGGCGGAACAAATGGAGAAACTTTACATCGCTTTGGTAGATACACCAGGTTTTTTTGCGGATATCATACGCCGTGTCATAAAAATTTCATACTGTCATGTGGCATTGTCTTTTGATGTGGATTTCCAGGAAGCTTACAGTGTTGGAAGGCGTGATCCAGCCATTCCTTTTTTCGCAGGTTTCATTCGGGAGAATACCCCAAAAATACTGCGGGTATTTCCAGAGGCACGGTATCGTGTCTGTGAACTCTCCTGCACAGCGGAACAGAAAGAACTGCTGCGGGAAAAAATGAATGCCTGTTATGAAAAAAGATTTCGATACCATTACTGTATTATTGGACTGCCTTTTATCTGGATGCAGAAGCCATTTTATCAAAAGAATCACTATACCTGTTCTTCCTGTTTGGCAAGAGTTATGGATGATGTAGGGCTGGCACTTTTTGATAAGCATTTCTCCATGGTCACACCAAAGGATTTTTATGAATTGGAACAATTACAGGTGCTTTACGAAGGATATTTGTCAGATTACTTCGTGAGCCGTCATTTATTTTATGGGAAAGGAGAACTGTATGGTACGTAAATATGTAGGCAGTATTCTGTTTTTGTGCCTGCTTATCGGGATTACCATATATGTCCTCATAGAAAACAATGATATGCGGGCTGTGGCCGCAGCAATGGCACGGGCTGAGCATATATGGATTTTGGCCGGAATTTTGGCAGCGCTGTTTTTTGTGGCGGCGGAGGGCAGTATCATTTGTTATCTGCTGCGGGCAATCGGACGGAAAAAGCCATTGCTGAAATGTATCAGCTGGTCATTTATCGGATTTTTCTTTTCCGGTATTACGCCATCTGCCACAGGGGGACAGCCTGCCCAGCTTTACTATATGAAAAAGGCGGGATTGCCATTGGCAGACAGTACACCGGTACTGATGGTAGTGGCTGTGCTGTATAAATTTGTATTGGCAGTTTTGGGGCTGTTTATCGCAGTTTTTTGGCATAAACAGTTAGGTGCTTATTTTCAAGGATATTATTGGCTGTTCTATCTGGGGATTGTACTGAATGCCATATTGGTTGCTGTGCTGGTCTGGGTTATGGTAACGCCAGTTTGTGCGGAAAAAACAGCATTGTTTCTGGAAGGGCTGCTGGTGAAGATCAGACTGCTTCAGCCTAAAGAAGAACGAAAGAAACGTCTGCGGGAAGCAGTGGCAAGATATGGAGCAGTGGTACGGTTTTTCCAGGAGAATCCAAGAAAAATCGTGGTGGCAACAGTTATGACGCTTGTGCAGAGATGCAGTCTGTTTTTCCTGACATGGTTCATTTATCGTGCCATGGGGCTGGAAGGCGTCAGTCTGTTTTGGATTATGGTGTTGCAGGCGACGGTATATATTGCGGTGGATATGCTGCCATTCCCCGGTTCGGCAGGTATTTCAGAATTGGTTTACGCAGCGGTGTTTGCGTCCGTTTTCCCGGGGAGCGATTTGGCGGCGTCCATGTGCATTTCCAGAGGCATCAGTTTTTATATGGTGCTGCTGGTAAGTTTGGGCGTTTGGTGTGTCTGCCATTTTCGCAGTCAAAGAGCATAAATCAATGAAATGAAAGGAAAGGATAGAAAGAGGGAGCAACTATGATGAAACAATGGAAGGGGAAACCTGATGTGATCGTGGCAGGCGCAGGCTTTGCAGGTGCTGTTGCGGCAAGAGAGATGGTAGAAGCCGGAAAACAGGTGTTGGTTCTGGAAAAAAGAGACCACATTGGCGGAAATATGTATGAAGAAGAAAATGAAGCGGGCATCCGTATCCATGTTTATGGCCCTCATATCTTCCATACTAATGATGAGAAAGTATTTCACTATATCCGGCAGTTTGGACAGTGGGATACATATGAACATCGGGTGAAGGGCAAAATCAAAGAAAAAGAAGTTCCCATTCCTTTTAATTTCACTTCTTTGGAAGCCTTATTCCCCATGGAGTAGGCCAAAAAGCTGGAAGCAAAACTGCACAGAACTTTTTCTGGAAAAACAAGAGTGACAGTTCTGGAATTGATGGAGCATACAGATCAGGAAATTGCGGAACTGGGACAATTTGTGTTTGACAATGTCTTTAAAGGGTATACTGCAAAACAGTGGGGCATGCCAGTGCTGCAAGTAGACCGTTCTGTCATCAGCCGTGTGCCTGTGGTGCTGGGCAGGGATGATCGCTATTTTGGCGACTGTTATCAGTTGATGCCGACAGAAGGTTATACAAAGATATTCGAAAATATGCTGCGTCACAAAAATATTGTCTGTCAAACGGGTGTGGATGTGATGGATCTGCTGACATTGCAGCCGGACGGTACTATGCGCTTTGATGGAGAATTGTTTGACGGTATATTTATTTATACAGGCATGCCGGACGTTTTGCTGCAAAACTGCTTTGGATTTTTGCCTTATCGTTCTTTGCGTCTGGAATTTGAAACATTGCAGCAGGATGATTTTCAATCTGCAAGCGTTGTCAATTATCCCAACAGCGAGGACTTTACAAGAATCACGGAATTTAAAAAATTAACAGGACAGCAAAAGACAGGGGTAACTACCATCCTTCGGGAGTATCCCATGGCATTTACGGCAAATGCCGGTCAGGAAGCTTATTATCCCATTGAAAATAAACAGAACAGAAGTCTTTATGAAATGTACCAAAAGGCATTGCAGCAATGGGACAACCTGTATCTGTGCGGCAGATTGGCAGAGTATCGCTATTACAATATGGACGGTGCTATCCTGCGGGCGCTGGAATTGACGCAGGAGATTTTGCAGAAGGAAAAAGTATGTCTGGCAGCGAACGTATAATGTGAATTTATACATGTTTTGTTGTATATTTATTTGCATTGAGGTATCTTTTCTGGTATACTGATATGAAAGACAGAGAAACGGCATTGCAGGATTTGATCCCACTGAACCCAGTGGAGATGCCGTTTTGTAAGACAAGACAGGAGGTCGGAAATATGTCTGAAGACAAAATCACAAACGGGCAGATTCAGATCGCAGATGAAGTTATTGGTGTCATTGCTGTAACAGCGGCACTGGAAGTAGACGGCGTGACAGAAGGCGCTGGAAGCGGAAAAGGTTTTGTAGAGTTTTTCGGTAAGAAAAGCCAGACAAAATGTGCCAAAGTGGAAAGTGACGGCGATGAAGTGATACTGGATATGGAAATCATCGTGAACTTTGGTACCAAAGTTCAGGTTGTTGCTGAAGAAGTGCAGAAGAGAGTCAAAAATGCCGTGGAAACCATGACAGGACTTTCTGTGCCTGTTGTCAATGTGGCAGTGGCAGGCATCGTGAAGGAAAAAACCGCAAAAGCGGACGAAGAAGAATAAAAAAAACGGAATTATACCACTCCTGTATGGGAGTGGTATTTGTCCCTATTGTAATGAGAAAAGCGGAGGAAGATTATGAGCCGAAGAAATGCAAGAAAAAATGCCTTTGTACTGTTGTTCCAGATGGAATTCAATGCAGCGGAAGAACAGGAACAGATGACAGATCTGTTTTTTGCGGAACAGGATGAAGTGGTAACAGAAGAAGACAAGGCTTACACCATGGCAGCAGTGGAAGGTACCAGAGCAAACCTGGAAGCCATTGACGCTGTAATTGACAGCTTTGCAAAAGGCTGGAACACTCAGAGAATGAACCGCGTGGATCTGGCGATTCTGCGACTGGCAGTATATGAACTGAAATACAGCAAAGATGCGCCTGTGGGCGTTGTTATCAATGAAGCGGTGGAACTGGCCAAAAAATATAGCTCTGACGAAGCGCCTGCATTCATCAATGGCGTGCTGGGGAAAATCGCTTCTGCCTGAAGGGAAATGAGCCGGTATGATTGAACCGAAAATTTTCACGGTTGGACAGATCAATCGTTATATTCGCAATTTACTGGAAAATGATTTTATATTGAGCAGCCTTTTGGTGAAAGGGGAAATTTCCAATTTCAAAGCCCATAGTTCCGGGCATTTGTATTTCACATTGAAGGATGCATCCGGTGCGCTGTCCTGTGTCATGTTTCGGCAGGATGCGGCGGGGCTGCCCTTTGAACCGGAAAACGGCATGCAGGTGGTGGTATATGGACACATTTCTCTTTATGAGAAAACAGGACAGTATCAGCTTTATGCGGAATTTATGGAACCTTTAGGCATTGGAGCCTTACAGGTTGCTTTTGAACAGCTGAAAGAAAAATTGGCGGCAGAAGGATTGTTTGATGGGGATTTCAAAAGGGAAATTCCGAAAAATCCCTCCTGCATCGCAGTTATCACATCCCCCACAGGGGCAGCGGTGCGGGATATTCTGCAAATCGTCAAGCGTCGAGACCCTAATGTGAAAGTGGCTATTTTTCCCACATTGGTACAGGGAGAACAGGCGGCGGCAGATATTGTCCGTTCCCTGAAACTGGTCAATGAATGGGGAAAGGCGGATGTCATCATTTTGGGACGCGGCGGCGGCTCCATGGAGGATTTGTGGTGCTTCAATGACGAAAATGTGGCAAGAGCCGTTTTTGCGTCAGAGATTCCTGTGATTTCTGCCGTAGGTCATGAAACAGACTTTACTATCACGGATTTTGTGGCGGATATGCGGGTGCCTACGCCTTCCGCAGCAGCGGAACTGGCAACAACGCCTCTGGCTGAACGGCGGGAAGCTTTTCACCGATTGGAACTACGACTGGAACGTGATGTAAGCGCCTTGCTGACATCTTGCCGCAGGCGGCTGGATTTGCTGAAATCCCGTCCCGTTATGGAAAGACCTTTGGAGCGGATTTACCGTACCATGATGGATGTGGAAGAAACCCAGCAGCGGCTGGATAAAGAAATGACAAACCGTTTGATGCAGCGGGCAGAACGCTGGCAGTATCTGACCAATCGTTTGGAAGCCGCGTCACCGCTGGCAGTCATGTCACGGGGATATGTGATGGCTGTCACATCATCAGGAAACTTACTGACTTCCGCAAAACAGGCGGAAGTGGGGGATAGGGTCACCCTGCATTTGCAGGATGGCAAAATAGAAACGAATATTCAGGAAAAGGAGGTGTTTGCCCATGGCGAAGAAGAAAGTTACCTTTGAAGAAGCCATGACACGGCTGGAGGAAATTGTTGACCGGCTGGAAAGGGAAGAAGTGCCTTTGGAAGAAGCGGTGAAGCTATATCAGGAAGGCTTGAGCCTTTCGGCAGTCTGCAAGGAAAAACTGGCGGTGGCAGAGGGAAGCATTGTGATGCTGCGCAAGGAAGCAGGCTTATGGGAAGAAACACCTTTTGCAGAGGAGGATATGGAAAATGGACTTCAAAAGTGATATGCAGGCACGCATTCAGGAAATCGAAGCTGCTTTGCAGACATATATACCCAAACAGGAGGTATTTCCTCCTGTGATCTTTGAAGCAATGGGTTACAGCCTTTTTGCCGGCGGCAAACGCCTGCGCCCCATGATGGTGCTGGCGGCATGTGAAGCCGTAGGCGGCAAAAAGGAAATGGCAGTGCCTTTTGCTTGTGCTTTGGAAATGATTCATACATATTCTTTGATCCATGACGATCTGCCGGCTATGGACAACGACGATTATCGCCGCGGCAGACTGACCAGTCATAAGGTATTCGGAGAAGATATGGCAATTCTGGCAGGGGATGGTCTGCTTCATCATGCTATGGAAACCATGGCGCAGACATGTTATGAAAATCCCTGCAAGGAAACCACCGGAGCTATGCTTGCCATTGCCAAAGGTGCCGGTATCCATGGGATGCTTACCGGTCAGGTGGTAGACGTTTATTTTGAAGGCAAACCTATCGATAAAGAAACACTGGATTTTATCCACATCCATAAAACAGCGGCAATGATCCGCGGCGCACTGGAAGCAGGCGCTAGAGTGGGCGGCGCTTCTGAAGAAGTGGTTGAAAAATTCGGTCTGGCAGGCGAAAAAATCGGTGTGGCGTTCCAGATTCTGGACGATATTCTGGATGTGACCAGTACCATGGAAGAACTGGGCAAACCTATCCACAGCGATGAGAAAAACGAAAAGACAACTTATGTGACTTTGTATGGCATTGAAGAATCCAGAAAGATCGCCGCAATACTTTCCGATGAAGCTGTGGCAATTTGGAAAGAATTGGGCGAATCCTGTGATTTCTTACAGACATTGACAAACTATTTGCTGCAAAGAACATATTGAGCAAAAGAAAGAAGATGATTCTATGGGATTTGAATCGTTTTTATTGAATAAACCCTTTTGGGCGGCAATCCTTTCCTGGGCATTGGCACAAGGATTTAAGACCATCCGCCCCATTGTGACGGAACGAAAATTTGATGCCAGCAGATTGACTGGGACAGGCGGTATGCCCAGTTCCCACTCATCTCTGGTTATGGCGCTGACTACCAGTGTGGGGAAGTATAACGGCTTTGATTCGGCATTGTTTGCCATCTCGCTGATTTTTTCCTTTGTGGTCATGTACGATGCGGCAGGTATCCGGCGTGCAGCCGGCAAACAGGCGGAGATCATCAACTATATGATCGAGCATCATAAACTGCCGGAACTGCAGAAAGTAAAGGAACTGCTGGGTCATACGCCATTGGAGGTATTTGTGGGAGCGATTTTGGGGATTGTCGTAGGATTGTTGTTTTAAGATAAGGAGAGCAGGTGATTTGTGTGGGCGGAATATTGGACCGTATCCAATCTCCGGAAGACTTGAAAAAATTGAATTTACAGGAAATGGAGCAGCTTTGTAAAGAGCTGCGCCGCTTCCTTCTTCGGGCAGTTTCAAAAACCGGCGGCCACCTGGCATCCAATCTGGGTGTGGTAGAGCTGACGGTGGCGCTGGAATACTGTTTCAGATTGCCTCAGGACAAAATTGTTTGGGACGTAGGTCATCAGGCGTATATCCATAAAATGCTGACAGGACGTAAAGAAGGTTTTTCCGCTCTGCGTCAGTTGGATGGGCTCAGTGGGTTCCCGAAACCCCATGAAAGCGCTTGTGACGCTTTTGCGGCAGGCCATAGTTCCACATCTATTTCAGCGGCTTTGGGTATTGCAAAAGCAAGAGATTTGCAGGGCAGAAAAAACCATGTCATTGCTGTCATTGGCGATGGTTCCATGACAGGTGGTTTGGCCTATGAAGCACTGAATAACGCAGGCAGAGAAAATACTGACCTGATTGTTGTTTTGAATGATAACCAGATGTCCATTGATACCAATGTGGGTGCCATCAGCAAACATTTGAATTCCCTGCGCACCAGCAATCGGTATCAGGCATTTAAAGAAAATTTCAAACAGATTCGTGATATGGTACCTGTCATTGGGAAACCGGCTTATTCCGTACTGGAAAAGGTAAGGGACAGCGCAAAGCTGCTGCTGTTGGAAGGTGCTGTATTTGAAGGCATGGGCTTTAAGTATATTGGCCCTGTGGATGGACATGATTTGCCGGAATTGATCGAACTGTTTAAGAATGTGCAGCAGATGCATGGGCCCATTCTTATCCATGTGAAAACAGAAAAAGGCAGGGGGTATCCTTATGCGGAAGAACGTCCGTGGGATTACCATGGCGTCAGCCCCTTTGATCTGCGGACAGGGGAACCTCTTTCCAAGAGCGGTAAACCCAGCTGGTCTGCTGTATTCGGCAAAAAAATTGTGGAAATCGCGAAACGGAATCCAAAAGTTGTGGGTATCACTGCTGCCATGTGCAGTGGAACAGGATTCCAGAAATTCCGGAAGGAATTTCCGAAACGTTTCTTTGACGTTGCCATTGCGGAGCAGCATGGGACAACCTTTGCGGCAGGGCTGGCAAGTCAGGGGATGATTCCTGTTTTTGCAGTGTATTCTTCTTTCCTGCAGCGTGCTTATGACCAGATCATCCATGATGTCTGCATGGAAAACCTTCATGTGGTATTTGCCATCGACAGAGCGGGGATTGTAGGTGCTGACGGGGAGACCCATCAGGGCGTATTTGACCTTTCTTTCCTGCGTCATATCCCCAATATGACAGTGCTTTCACCCAAGAATGGATGGGAATTGGAAGCAATGCTGGATTATGCAGTGAACGTCTGCAAAGGTCCTGTGGCAGTGCGTTATCCTAGAGGGACTGCATCAGAAAACTTTGAAATGCAGCGTCTGCCCATTGAATATGGCAAGGCAGAATGGATTGCCAAAGGGGAAGACATTGCCATTCTGGCAGAAGGCCATATGCTGGATGCGGCTTATGGCGCAGTGGAACGTCTGCGGGCAGAAGGAAAGAATCCTTCTTTGGTAAATATCCGCTTTATCCGTCCTTTGGATGGAGAAATTTTGCGGGCAGTGGCAGAGAATTGCAGCCATATTTTCACAGTGGAAGATAATGTCCGGGACGGCGGCTTTGGTTCCGCAGTGCTGGAATTTTACAGCGATCATGACATTGCAGCCAATGTGAAAAACCTGGCGTTCCCTGATGAATACATCGAACAGGGGACACAGGCACAGCTGTTTGCGAAATATGGTCTGGATGCAGAAGGGATTTATCAATCCATCAAAAAAACGTTGGGAGAGTAAGTTATGGCAGAAAAAGTGGAAAAGGAACGGCTGGATGTGCTGTTGGTGCAGCGTGGGCTGGCACCGGGCAGAGATCAGGCGAAAGCATATATTATGGCAGGCAATGTCTATGTGGACGGCATGAAAGAAGATAAAGCCGGTACAAAGATTCCTGTAACTGCGGAAATCGAAGTGCGGGATGCAGCCATGAAATATGTCAGCCGCGGCGGCTATAAACTGGAAAAAGCCATGGAAGTTTTCCCCATTACACTGACAGATAAAATCTGTCTGGATATTGGCGCTTCCACCGGCGGTTTCACAGACTGTATGCTGCAAAACGGCGCCGCAAAGGTATATTCCATCGACGTTGGATATGGTCAGTTTGCATGGAAACTGCGCAACGACCCCAGAGTCGTTTGTCTGGAAAAAACCAATGTGCGCTATGTGACGCAGGAACAGGTGCCCGATGCGGCGGATTTTGCGTCTATTGACGTATCTTTTATTTCCCTGACAAAAGTTCTGCCTGCAGTATTGGGCGTTATGAAAGAGGATGGACAGCTGGTTTGCCTCATCAAACCCCAGTTTGAAGCAGGAAGAGAAAAAGTAGGGAAAAATGGTGTTGTCAAAGATATTGCCGTACATAAAGAAGTCATCCTCATGATTGCGGATTATGCTATGGCAAATGGTCTGGGCGTGATGGGACTGGATTTCTCCCCCATCAAAGGACCAAAAGGCAACATTGAATACTTGATTTATCTGGATAAAAAACAGCCAGGTGCAACAAAAGAAGAAGTTCATACATGGGTAGAAGAAATCGCAGCAAAATCACATGAAGTTTTATAATGCTGCATGGGGGCGAAGGTATGAAAAAAGTAGGAATACTTCCAAATTTGGAGAAAGATAAGGATTTTGCGGTAACCAATCGGCTGCTGCAATATTTGAAATTGAAAGAGTGTCAGCCATGCCTGTCCATGAAGGCAGCAAAACTTGCCGGATTGGAGGAATATGGCTGCTTAGAAGAAGAACTGTATCGGGATTCGGATTTTCTGATCTCTTTGGGCGGCGACGGTACGCTTCTTGTTGTTGGCAGAAAATCAGCGCCTTATGGTACACCTATTTTGGGTATCAATCTGGGTACGCTGGGATTTTTGACAGCGGAAGAAAAAAATCATGCGGAGTATGCCATTGATAAAGTATTGGCAGGCGATTATAAAATGGAAAAGCGCATGATGCTGCAAGCCACCATTGCAAAGGATCAGGAGCGTATTGAAGGGATTCTTGCTCTGAATGACATTTGTATCACCAGAGGTCTGCTTTATAAGATTCTGGAGTTCAATATTTATGTCAATGAGGAGTATGTGGACACCCTTCGGGCGGATGGTGTCATCATTTGTACACCTACGGGCTCTACGGCGTATAATCTGTCTGCTGGCGGCCCTGTTCTGAAAGCAGATGCGCAGATCATTGCCATTACACCCATATCTGCTCATACCCTCACCAGTCGTTCCATTGTGGTTTCGGCTGACGATGTGGTGACAGTGGAGATCAATCCCAGAGAAGAGGCGGATTTTACCGTCAGTGCCGATGGGCAGGATGCCTGGACGCTGACAGGTAAAAAAGTTGTGCAGGTGAAAAGAGCAAAGGAATATGCTTCCATTATCAAAACAAATCCGCAGAGTTTTTATGACGTACTGCGTCAGAAACTCAGCAGATAGAGAATAGAAAGGTTGTGACGAGCTTGAAAATTGCCAGACATGCGAAAATATTGGAACTGATTGAAAAATACGATATTGAAACCCAGGACGAACTGGCGCAGAAACTGTGTGAAGAAGGCTTTATGGTAACACAGGCAACTGTTTCCAGGGACATTCGGGAAATGAAGCTGACAAAAATCGCCACGGAGCGGGGAAAACAGAAATATTCTGTCATTACCGGCAATGATCCGGAAATTACAGAACGCCTGACAAGGGTATTCAAAGAAGCTGTTGTAAAAATGGACTATGCCCAGAATATGATTGTCATTAAGACACTGGAAGGTATGGGTATGGCGGTAGCGGTAGCACTGGACAATATGCAGAACCCTGAAATCCTGGGTACCATTGCCGGGGATGACACAGTATTCTGTGTAGTCAGAACGCATAATCAGGCAGCGGTGATTATTGAAAAGCTGTATCGTATCATTCATAGTGCCTAAGAAACGGGGAATGTAAAAATGCTGGAACATTTGCATATCAAAAACGTAGCGCTGATTGCAGAAAGTGAACTGCATTTTGAAAAAGGCCTGAATATTCTCACAGGGGAAACAGGCGCCGGAAAATCCATGATTATTGATTCCCTGCATTTCGCACTGGGCGGTCGGGTCAACCGTGATTTTCTGCGGAAAGAAGAACAGTCGGCAGTGGTGGAAGCATTGTTTTCCACAGATAACCCGAAGGTTTCCGTATTTCTGGAAGAAAACGGCATTCCAGCTGAGGAGGATGGCACATTGCTCATTGCCCGCACTATGCAGGCTTCAGGAAAAACCGTTGCCCGTGTCAATGGCAGCACCGTTACAGCCGGCATGCTGAAAGAACTGGCAGGGGAATTGCTGGATATTTACGGGCAGCATGAACATCAGTCATTGCTGAACCCAAGCCGGCATATTCATTTGCTGGATCGTTTTTGCGGTGAAGCATTGGAAGAAAAACTGGTGGAATACCGCAAAGAATTTGGCAGAGAAAAAGAACTGAAAAAACAGCTGGAAATGCTCTGCGGAGAAGAAAGCAGCCGTGCCCGGCGATTGGATATCCTTCAATTTCAGAAAGAGGAGATCGAGGGTGCATCTATGCGCGCTGGTGAGGAAGAAGAACTGCTGGAGCAGAAAAAACGTCTGGGCAGTGTGGAAAAACTCATGCGTCTGTCCGTGGAAGGCGTAGAACTGCTTTATGACGGCAGGGAAGGTATGGCTTCTGCTTGCGATAATCTGGGAGAGGCGCTGCGGTGTTTGCAGGAAGCAGCGGCACTGGATAACAGTCTGTCAGAACTTTGCGAGCGCATGGACAATGTGTATGCCCAGTTGGAAGACGGCGCTAGGGAATGGAAAAAGTATACCCATTTGCTGGAAGCAGACCCGGACGCACTGGAAAACATCGAGGAACGTTTGCAGACCATCTACCGCCTGAAACGAAAATATGGCGGCAGTGTGGAAGCGGTTCTTGATTTTTATCAGAAAGCAGTGGAAGAACTGGATTTTCTGCAAAACAGTGAAGAACGTGCGGCGGAACTGGAACAGGCGTTGCAGGCAGTTCATGAGCATATGACAGCTTTAGCTGGAGAAATCACAGCTATTAGAAAAAATACAGCTTTGCAGGTGCAGACACAGGTGGAGCAGGCACTGCACGATATGGAAATGGCACAGGCAAGATTTTATATTTCCATGGAAAAACGGGAAAATTTTGCCACAGACGGTCTGGATAAAGTGGAATTTCTGATTTCTGCCAATGCGGGGGAGGACTTGAAGCCTCTGGCAAAAATCGCATCCGGCGGGGAAATGTCCCGTGTGATGCTGGCATTGAAAACAGTGCTGGTGGATGCAGACGAAATTGGAACCTTTATTTTTGACGAAATTGACACAGGTGTCAGCGGCAAGACTGCCAGAAAAGTTGGGGAAAAAATGAGTCTGCTGGGGAAAAAACGGCAGATCCTGTGTATTACCCATTTGCCTCAGATTGCGGCTATGGCAGATAATCATTTTCGCATAGAAAAACATGTGGCGGAAGGGCGAACCACCACAACCGTAGAAACATTAGATGAGAACGCTTCCTGTCGGGAGATTGCGCGGCTCATGGGTGGTGAGGAAATCACCGAAACCACCATGGCGGCAGCAAGAGAACTGCGGCGGGAAAAACCTTGAGGAAAACCCTCTTGACAAGTAAAATATACATTGCTACAATGAGTTTGTTCATCGGAGGGTGCGTAATACAAAAGAGATTACAGTCGGATAAGATGGCAGGTGAAAGTCCTGCTTCTTATCCGGCTTTTTTTGTGAAAGGAGAATCGTATGACACAGGAATTTTCATTGACGGAAGGGAAGATCAGTACCACATTGCTGCGTTTTGTGCTGCCCTTTTTGCTTGCCAGTTTCTTGCAGGCGTTATATGGTGCGGCGGATTTGTATGTGGTAGGACGTTTTGATACGGCAGCAGGGGTATCAGCTGTTGCCATTGGCAGTCAGGTTATGCAGACCATTACAGGCATCATACTGGGGATTTCTACCGGTGGTACAGTTTTGCTGGGCAGATGTATTGGTGAGGCAAATCCCAGAGGAGCGGCAAAAGCAGTGGGCACCATTGCGTCGTCTTTTTTGCTTCTTGCAGTGATTTTAACTCCGTTGATGCTGTTTTTGACAGAATCTATTGTGACTGTCATGGAAACGCCTCGGGAAGCGGCAGAGGCAGCCAAAGCGTATATTTTTACCTGTTCCGCAGGGATTCGCTTTATCATTGGTTATAATCCGTGGATTGGGCGACTCCAAAACACCTGTGTATTTTATATTGCTTGCTTGCGTTGTGAATATTGGTGTGGACTTTTTACTGGTAGGCGGTTTTGACATGGGAGCGGAAGGGGCTGCCATTGCCACTGTTGCTGCTCAGGCAATCAGTTTTCTTGCTGCACTGATATATATTAAAAAGAAAGGATTTTCCTTTCCTGTATATAAAAGGGATTTTATCCCTGACCCACAGTCAGCATTGAGAATCTGGAAAGTGGGCCTGCCTTTGGCATTGCAGGATGCATTGGTCAATATTTCTTTTTTGGTCATCACAGCCATTGTGAATACATTGGGGCTGGTGCCTTCGGCAGCGGTGGGTGTTGTGGAAAAAATCATCATTTTCGCTATGTTGCCGCCCACATCTTTTGCTTCGGCTGTTGCTGCCATGACAGCTCAGAATCTGGGAGCGGGAAAGGCGGAACGGGCAAGAAGAACATTATGGTTTGGGATTGGATATGCATTGGTCTTTGGTGTTTTATTCTGCATATACTGTCAGTGGAACCCGGAAAGTATCACAGGGATATTTGCCAAGGAGGCAGAGGTGGTCAGTGCAGCGGCAGATTATTTACGGTCTTATTCCATAGACTGTATTCTGGTTGCCTTTATTTTCTGCATGAACTCCTATTTCAGCGGCTATGGAAAATCGGTAATTTCTTTTGCTCACAGTATGCTGGCGACTTTTGGTGTGCGTATTCCTGCCACTGCGTTTCTGAGCCGTTATGCAGGGGAATCCCTTTATGTGATGGGTCTGGCTTCTCCCTTGGCAACCTTTGTTTCACTGGTGATCTGCCTATTTTTCCTGCGGTATCTCCATAGAAAAACCGTTGGAATTTTGTAAGAAAATCATAACAAAACCATAACAAAAAACGGATGATTTTCTGCTATGCTATAAAGAAATATGGCAAGGAGGATGGAAGAAGATGAAAAACAAGCATTTGTGGCTGGCTCTGGGGGAGGGTCTGCTGTTTATGATACTTTTTCTGCATCGCTACGAACTGGAGTGGATGTGCTGGGTGCAGATGCTGATCTGCATCATTATTGGCATCAAAGTTCTGGATCATTTGCGGGCATATTATGAAGATAGAAGAATGGCTGGGAAAAAATAAAAAAGCCCTTTTGCTACGAAAGCGATATTTCTGCGGCAAAAGGGTTTTTTGCATGATTAATCTTTGCGGTATTCTTTTTCAGTTTGCGCAACACGCAGCAAAGAGGATTTTTCGGGCATGCTTTCTTCTTTTCGCATGGCATCTCGATCCAGCAGCCACTGCATATACATCAGCAGTTCGTCGCGGCTGTTTTTACTCAACTGCGCATAATATGTTTGGAAACGGTTAAAGTCTATGGATTCGTCATCTACCATATAAGGATGGCGGATATCGTTGACTCCAAGAAGATAGTCCAAAGAAACATCGAAAATAGATGCGATTTTTTTCAAATCGGGGATAGAGGGCTGATTGCGTCCGGATTCATAGTTAGCAATGGCAGTATAGCCATAGTTTAACATTTCTCCCAATTTTACCTGTGCCAGTTTTTTTTCTTTTCGCAGCATTTTCAGACTGTCTTTAAATTCCTGCAATCTGCTCACCTCGTTTAATTTTCGCTTTTGCATGACTGACTATGCGTATATTCTACAATCGTAGTCTATTTTTTATTATAGGAGTAATAAAGAACAGATAAAAGGCATTGTCACAGATAGAAAAATATTTTTGACAATCTTTGCAATTTGCAAAAGTGAGAGGGGAAATAAATAATTTTGATATTCTGTCTTTAATTCCTATTGACAAACTATGAAAAATGTGGTACATTTAATTCACATAAAGCATATAAGAATACTATGATATATAAAATGATAATTTGTTTAAGAGGAGGACAAGACTATGGCAACAAAAATTTATATGGATCATGCAGCAACAACTCCCGTCAGAAAAGAAGTTCTGGAAGCAATGCTTCCTTATTTTACAGAAGATTATGGAAACGCATCCGGCATTTACGGCATTGCCAAGGAAAGCAAAAAGGCAATGGAAAAAGCCAGAGAACAGGTGGCAGCTGCCATCAACGCACAGCCCTCTGAAATCTATTTTACAGCAGGCGGTTCCGAAAGTGACAACATGGCACTGCGCGGTGTGGCAGAAGCCCTGAAAGATAAAGGTAATCATATTATTACCACAAAAATCGAACATCATGCGATCCTGCACACATGTGAATATCTGGAAAAACATGGTTTCCGTGTGACATATCTGGATGTGGATGCAGATGGTAAAGTCAGACTGGAAGATCTGGAAGCGGCTATCTGTCCAGAAACCATTCTGATTTCCGTGATGTTTGCCAACAACGAAATCGGCACCATCGAACCTATTGCAGAAATCGGAAAACTGGCACATGAAAAAGGCATCTACTTCCATACAGACGCTGTACAGGCGATGGGTCATGTTCCCATTGATGTGGAAGAAATGCACATTGACCTGCTGTCCATCAGTGGTCACAAACTGGGTGCACCAAAAGGTATCGGCGCCATTTATATCCGTAAAGGCGTACGCATCACACCTTTGATCTTCGGCGGTGCACAGGAAAAGAAAATGCGTGCCGGTACAGAAAACATCCCCGGTATCGTAGGTCTGGGCAAGGCTGTGGAATTGGCTTCCGCAGAACTGCCGGAAACAAGAGCAACACTGGAAAAAATGCGTGACAGACTGATTCACGGTATTCTGGAAGCCATTCCTTACAGCAAGCTGAATGGTCATCCCACAGACCGTCTGCCTGGCAACTGCAACATTTCCTTTGAATTCATCGAAGGTGAATCCATGCTGTTGCTGTTAGACGCTTTGGGTGTAGCGGCATCCAGTGGATCTGCTTGCACATCTGGTTCTTTGGATCCTTCCCATGTGCTTCTTGCCATTGGGCTGCCTCATGAAAAAGCCCATGGTTCTTTAAGACTGACACTGGACACAGACAACACAGAGGAAGAAATTGATTTTATTTTGGAAAAACTGCCTCAGATTGTTGCAAGACTGCGGGAAATGTCTCCCCTTTACGAAGAAATCAGCAAACAGGCAAAATAATATAGATACAAAGAGAAGGTTATAAATTGATTGTTTGAATACTCAGGAGGAATAATTTATGGAATACAGTGCAAAAGTAATGGATCATTTTATGAATCCCAGAAACGTAGGCGAAATTGAAGACGCCAGCGGTGTTGGCACCGTTGGTAACGCAAAATGCGGCGATATTATGAAGGTATATCTTCAGATTGAGGACGGCATCATTCAGGATGCAAAATTCAAGACATTTGGCTGTGGTGCAGCCGTAGCAACCAGCTCCATGGCAACAGAACTGGTGAAAGGCAAAACCATTCAGCAGGCGTTGGAAGTAACCAACAAAGCGGTTATGGAAGCACTGGATGGACTGCCCCCTGTAAAGGTACACTGTTCCTGTCTGGCAGAAGAAGCTCTGCATGCGGCACTTTGGGATTATGCAGAAAAAAATCACATTGTTATCGAAGGTCTGAAAAAGCCTGTCAATGACATTGATGAACTCCATCACCATACAGAAGAATAAAGAAAATCAAAAAGTCCGATTCTCTTTCGGGAGCATCGGACTTTTTCTGTATTTGGAAAGAGTAGGAAAGCCTTGTTTCCCTGTGGGGAATATGGTACCATGAGAAACGAAAAACGAAAATAACATAAGGTCGGTGAAACCATTGTCAAAAGGAAAAGTAATTATCGGAATGTCTGGCGGTGTAGATAGTTCTACG
>ENA-UERZ01001440-UERZ01001440.1-human-gut-metagenome-genome-assembly--contig:-NODE-1440-length-17137-cov-114.300703_pt1 | contig 17137 bp, 8 predicted proteins | sample MGYA00242997_ERZ507998 | MGnify/ENA primary metagenome ERZ507998 (study PRJEB26167, sample SAMN06115470) | human gut metagenome | host: Homo sapiens | place: China:Henan | collected 2016-06-23... | reverse complement strand
AAAGTGGTGCCACCAGGAATCGAACCGGGGACACAAGGATTTTCAGTCCTTTGCTCTACCAACTGAGCTATGGCACCCTTGTTTTGTTTAACGGGTGCAAAGATATGAATCTTTTTTGAGTCTTGCAATAGGCAGAGCTACTTTTTACTGATTTTTATTCTTCCAAAGAATTCCAGCCTTGTGCTTTTAGTTCGACTTCGCCTCCATCACGACCTACCAAGTAGTTACCGAGATCGGGTTTTGTAATATGACCGATTACTTTAACACCTTTCATTTCAGATACTTTATCATGATCAGTGAGAGGAACAGTGAAAAGTAATTCATAGTCTTCACCACCATTTAAAGCTGCAGTTACCAAATTCATATTAAATTGTTCAGCCATTGCAGCCGTCTGATAATCGATAGGAATTCTATCTTCATATACGCGACATCCGACATTACTTTCTTTTGAAATATGCAAAAGTTCGGAAGACAGACCGTCTGATATGTCCATCATTGCTGTAGGGATAATCCCCGCATGACGAAGCATCTCTATAATATCTTTACGAGCTTCCGGCTTCAATTGACGTTCCAACAGATATTCTTTGCCTGTAAAATCCGGTGTGAAATCTTTTTCACCTTTAAATATCCTTTTTTCGCGTTCTAATAATTGCAATCCCATATAAGCAGCTCCTAAATCCCCGGAAACACATATCAAATCCGTTTCTTGGGCTCCACTGCGAAGAACAACTTTGTCTCTTTCTCCTTCCCCAATACAAGTGATACTGATGCAAAGCCCTGTTAAAGAAGCAGAAGTGTCTCCTCCGACAATATCGACTCCATACACATCACAGGCCAACTTTAGCCCAGCATAAAAATCTTCTACATCCTCAACAGAAAAACGTTTGGAAATACCAAGTGATACAGTGATCTGCTTAGGCAGGCCGTTCATGGCATAAATATCGGAGAAATTTACAACAGCCGATTTATATCCGAGATGTTTTAAAGGTACATAAGTCAAGTCGAAATGAATACCTTCCAATAATAGATCGGTGGTGACAAGCACTTGTCTATCCTCATAGGAGAGGATTGCCGCATCATCGCCTACGCCCTTTATCGTACTATTATTCTTTATTTCAATCCTGTCAGTTAGGTGGCGAATCAAACCGAATTCGCCTAATGTTGATATTTCTGTCCTGTTACTCATATTTGTTTTGTAATATATTATTTTTGGGAAATGTGATAATATGTTTTTTTATTGTCTCATTAAAACTCTGCTCATTGTAAAACCTGATTACAATCGGTAGATAATATAAATATTTCTTCCAACTTTCCGGAACAAGAAGACTGTTTTTTAAACGTGCTGCATCTTTTTCTGTTACTAAAATCAATTTTCCAGGTGAAGTCATCTTTTCGAATATCACATCCAATTTCTTGAAATCTGACTTGCTAAACGTATGATGATCAGGAAAAACGACCGGCAACACTTTATTTGAATACTTTTCTGCCTCACGAATAAATGGAGTGGGAACTGCAATACCTGATATCAACAATATATCATCTTCTTTTCCAATATTTTTATGGTTTAAGAAACGAGCTTCCGAGGGGAATACAGGTTTGACTTCTCCATAAACGATGCTGGTAAAAAAAAGTAACTGGTGAGCCCGCAACTTCATATTTTCTTCAATAATACGAAAATCGATCGGCTTCATATCTTCGTCGCATTTAGTAACAACCACGATATCTGTTCGGTTTATATTACTTATCGGTTCTCTCAGGTGTCCGGTAGGCATTAGTTTATCATTATAAAATAAACGATGGTAGTCACTCAACACGATCGAAAGGGAAGGGTGCACATATCTATGTTGATATGCATCATCTAACAAAATTACTTCAGGTCTGTCTTTTTCAGGGAGGGATAAAAGATTTTGAATCCCCCGGCGGCGATTAGCGTCGACAGCGACAAGTATATCCGGAAATTTATTTTTCATTTGAAAAGGTTCATCTCCGATCTCCAAACTGGAACTTTCAGAATCAGCAAGAATAAACCCCGATGTTTTTCTTTTGTACCCTCGGCTTAATACTGCAATGCGATATTTATCTTTCAGTAAACGTATGATATATTCTGTATGGGGAGTTTTACCCGTTCCTCCTACAGATAAGTTTCCTATGCAGATCACAGGAATAGAATATTGTTCGGAATGTAAAATACCCCAATCAAAAAGTCGATTTCGCAACCATATCCCAATTCCATATAAAAAGGAAAGGGGAGCCAGGTAGGAATTAAGTTTTATTTTGTCAGTTTTTTGCATGTAACTTCTTATCTGCTGACAAATATAGTTAACTTATCGGTGGCTGTCAGTTTTTTATTTGTTTATTTCAAAAAGAAGATACAATTTGAATCTCTTTGAAAGATAAGTTTGCGTTTATTCTGAAATATTTTCAGGGAGTTTGTGACTATACACATTTATTGTAGAATTAAGTCAATATCCGGATAAGATATCCGTCGTATCTTTGTTGTCTTCTTGATAATCTCTTGTAAATTATATACTTTTGCATTGTCCCAATTAACATGCTATGCCATGAATGTCAAAATAGAAGAAAGCTGGCGAAAACGCCTTCAGGAAGAATTTGATAAGCCATACTTTGAGCAGTTGGTCACATTTGTCAAGAACGAATACAGAAGCGCACATGTGCTTCCTCCCGGACACCAGATCTTCCATATTTTTAATGCCTGTCCATTCGAGAAAGTGAAGGTTGTTATACTTGGACAAGACCCTTATCCCAATCCGGGACAATATTACGGAGTCTGCTTCTCCGTCCCGCAAGGAGTTCCCATTCCTGGATCACTGGCCAACATATTCAAAGAAATACACCAAGACTTAGGCAAACCGATCCCCACATCCGGCAATCTGGACCGTTGGGTAGAGCAAGGCGTGTTTCCTATGAACTCGGTCCTGACTGTACGGGCTCACGAAACCGGCTCACATCGGAATATGGGATGGGAAACTTTTACAGATGCAGTGATAAAGAAATTGAGCGATGGACGTGAGAATCTGGTATTCATGCTGTGGGGAAGTTATGCAAAAGAGAAGATCTCCCTTATCGACACCCATAAACACTTGGTGCTGACAACCGTGCATCCGTCTCCACGCTCTGCTGACCATGGTTTCTTCGGCTGTAAACACTTCAGCAAGGCGAATACTTTCCTCCAAAGCAAAGGTATTCAAAAGATTGATTGGTAAGAAGTACGAGTTCCGGACATCCGGGTGTAGCCATTCCGGACATCCGGGTGTGGAGAGCGGTAACATCCGGGTGTAGAAAGGCGGAAGATGGGCATGTTACCAAACTTTTCTGCTTGCTTTTCGTTCTTTTCCTACTTGTTTTAGTAAAAAAGTACCTTTATGTTGAGGGAACTATCTCCACACAGATATATATCGGCACGGTTCCCTGCGTTTTTGTAAACAATACCGGCTACCCGTTTCAACGGCAGGTAGTGATACAAGTGTGATACAGGAATCCGGTATGTATCACTCCTTGCACACCATGTTTGTCAATGCTTGCAAAACAAAGTGTGATAGAGTGATAGAGAAACTGGATTATTGTGCAAGAGAGAACCGTAAGCTGATACCGTAGTTTGAGTTTGAAGTCGGATAGGATGCACTCGATATCAACGGTTCATTGATCTGAATATCATAGAATGCACGGACCGTCAACGCACGGCTCAAACCGTAATCAGCCGAGAAGGAGATTGTCTTTGCGATGTTACCGCTAGTAGCCTGCGTCAGTTGCGTGTCGATTTTACGAATCAACGACTGCATCTTGTTGAACGAGAAATCAAGGCGAACGGTGAGGTCATTGCTGAAATCACGCGTTTTCTTCATCTTCAAAACCTTGTTGAACTCGGCATATTTGTAACCCAAACCGATCGTCACTTTCTTGGAAAGTGCTTCGACCAATTGGTAGGATGTCGTGTTCAGGCTTAAATTGCGGGTAGTCGAATAGTCCGCCCGAACCGTCACGTTATTCAACAGCGTCGCATCTGCACCCAACAAAGGACTAAACGCTTCGGTAAGGCTGACAGACGAAATCGAATAAGGAGACGATGGTGTCGGGTTATCGTTCAGAATCGACTGGATATATCCCAGTCCGTCCTGCCCGGCATCCACCCAATTCAAGAAGGATGTGAAAGCACCTACCGAATAAGAACAACGGTACTGGTGACTCAACGTCAAGCTCTTGAAATATTTCTTGACAGCCGGAATCTTGATCAAGCCGTCGTAAGTAACGCGCCAGTTAGGCAACATGCTCTTCAACGAAGGGAAAGCCGTCAAGCCTACCTTCTTCGGGTCCTTACCGGTATAAGCGGCCAGAAATGCAGGAATCAGGACATCCGCCGAATTCCGGTTGACACCGTTCACATTATCTGTTCCCGGATTATAAGGCATTCCTCCCAAGCCTTTATCATGGATAAAGCCCACATCCGGATATTTCAAGCCGGAATACTTGCTTTCGATACGTTGGGCAATGATCTCGCGGTTTGCCAACAACTTGTCAAAAGCTTTCGAAGAATAGTTATTCATAGCATTGCCACTGCCTCCGAATGCGCTTCCCAGCGCGATTGTCGTCATGGTAAAGTTTCCCCCCATAATCTCCGGCATACCTTCATACATAAATTGTATTTCCGTATTACGCGTATCGTTGCGAAGAGCCGTCAAGTCGATCTTCAATCCAGTGATCGGTTCGAGGTTCGCCCGTATATTCAGATTTTTCGTACTGGTCATGACTGCGGCATTCACGTCTCTCTCGGTATCCGTAATCAACCAGCCTTTTTCATATGCCTCGTCTATATAGCTACGACGCACGTCACCGAACGCAAAACCGATCCCCGGGGAAAGTCCGAATGAAGAACGTCCCTGGCCAAAGATATCACCGATCTCCGGACGGAAACCGGGCAGCATCATACCGGCAGAGTTCGTAAACTGAATATTGAAACGGCGCACCATCATCAAAAAGCGGGCACTGTGTTCAACCGCCTTGTAAAGAAAATCCTCAGTAGGGGCCGGTCCCGGTATGATCGTCAACTTCAAGCGCACCGTGTCTTGGTTCAAAATCTTAACTTGTGCGAAGTTGATCGGCTTGAACTTTACTTTGTAGACACGCCCGTCCGTTCTTCTGGCCGTGATTTGCACCTTTTTCGTAAACATTCCATGCTCGACAACCGTAGCGCTGTCCGGACTCAAGACAATTTCTTTTTCCAATTTCGGCTTTTTCTTCTTCTCCGTTTTTTTAGCCGTAGTCCGGGTATTGTTAAACTTCTGGTTGATCTTCTTCAAATATTTGTTTTTGTTGTAGAGAGATAACAGGTTCAAGTTCGCCTGCAAATCGAACTGACGCTGGTTCTTGATCGTATTACCCATCTCGATATCTTCGCTTACCGTCGCTCCACGATCCCAGTTGTAAGTAGCATTGTAGCTCAAAGAAGCATTGGTCCAATCCAGGACCGGGATCAGCTGCAACGGCAACTGCCAGGTCGCCATAAACTGTTGGTCATACTTCATCGGGGTTCCCAGGTCAGCGATGCTCTTCTTCACGGAATCTTTCCATAACTGGTAACCGTCCGGGTTCAGTTCCTTATTCACCTGCACATACGGTTCTTCGATACGGGCATTCGTACCGGAACTGAACGTTATGTTCAGGTTATTCGTAAAAGCCCAGTTCAAACTGAAAGCACGGTCCCAATAGAAGTTCTGGCTGAATGTCACTGGTATATCGTTGGGGACACCTGTTGCCGCTCCTGTCAGGTCGCGTAATTTTATTTCGTAATAATTACGCATCATGGCCGTCTGGAAGTTGATAGACGGGGCCACATTAAACGCCAGTTGTTTGGCATAGCGCGTATAACCGTTGTTTTTCTTCAATAACTTATCGAATGGCTTGATCGGCTTGACATAAGGCACATAGCTATAGGCAAAATTAGCACGATAGTCTTTCGTCGTTTCATATTCCGTTTCCGGATTTTTCTTATCATTAATACTGTACGAATATCCGAGTGTAAAGTTTGCCGGATCATAAGGCATCGGATTCTTACTCTTGATATTCACACGCACGTTATTGAATGAAACACTCTTGATAACCGTCCTATCTTGAGAATAATCACGGATCGAATCCTTCTCAGCCTTTGTTTCTGCCTTATCGATAGCATCCTTCAGTTTGACATCCTGATCCAGCGGATTGTATTTCGGATCATATGTTTCTTTCGAATAGGCATAATAGAACGGGATGCTGACTTGCGCCTTTTCCGGAAACAGTTTACCCAATTCGATAGAGGTCGCCACGTTATACTGTTTGAAGTCCTCCATCCGGCGTTCATTCAAAGACTGGTCAAGAGCACCAAAGCCGGCCGTTTCGATACGTCCACCCACATTCACCGTTCCCAAGTCGGAAAGCGCAACATTCAAATTCGCATTAGCAGCCCACCCACCTTCTTCATTGAAGTCGGTCAGGCGCAATTCGTTCACCCAAACTTCCCCGCTCTTCAACTTATTACGCACATTACGCACACCGATCATGACTGTCTTCACTTCGGAAAGACTCGGATTACCTTTGACACGGATCGTATTACCATCGTTGTCCGGATCCCTACCAGAATAGACAGTCTGGAAAGACACTCCATTCGTACCGGACCGTTTTTCCCGGTTACGCTCCAGTTTCAGGTCCGTCAGAATCTCCAAACGGAAATTCAACATGTTTTCTGCCGGCCAAACGATTTTCTGGTGTTCCGAATTGTTATAGTTATACTCCCCGTGCGGAGTCAATTTCAACGGTACTTCATATTCGTAATAGTTATTCTTATAGTCCGATCCCAGGCGGATAAAAACAGCGAGATCGCCATCTGCAAGATCGTTTACATCCAATTTCGGAGCCTCGGCATGGGTAAACAGTTGCAAGCGCTTATACTGCCGCAAATCATAATTCGTATTCTTATACACGGCACGTGCATCTTGAGCGGCAAGGTCCGTTATCTTTAAAGAAAGCGCCTGTTCGTTCTCCTGACGAATCTGAGGCTGGCTTGGATCCAGTACACGGCTGACGCCCGGGGGCAATGTATAGCTGACCGGATCCCTGTCACTGTTTTCCTCGATATTGACAGTCGAGACTTCCAATTTACCCTTCACTGCGGGCGGCATCTTCGGATCGGACAAATCCTGCTCGTAGGATCGCCATTCTCCGCGTACCAATTGCAGAGTACCGAAGCGCAACACGACCGATTCCTTAAATCCTGTCATATACATACGCATGAAACGAATCGTCTTGAAATCATTGATTGCCCCCACACGACGCTGGTATTGTTTTACCGGAATCTTAAATTGATACCAGGTAACGGATTCTGTCGTACCATCCGCCAATCTTACTGATGAAGTACGTTTATCCGCAATGAAGTTTTCACCGACAACCGTATCCTGCGGAGTTATCCTGACTTTGTATTCGAAATATTTTTCATTTTTATTCAGAGTATTGTCCTGATTGATGTCTTCTACATCAGGCACGGTCTTGGAAGAAGTGCTGTAGCGCTCGCCCGAATCGTTGATATCTTTCGAGTTTCCTTCCGTTCCATTATAGCGTTTGTAACGTGTTAAGATATCCACCTCCTGAGAATCATAGTCCGAACCACGAAAATAGTGGAACTTGTCACCGGCCGGATCAAAGAAAGGGGACAGCTGTAACGGGTCGTTCTCCATCTCGGTTAGGGTTACCGCATTCAATTTCTGGCGTAATTTATTCAGATAATCCTGGTAAGCCGGATATTCCTTTTCTTCATCCGAGGATAAACCGTTCAGGCCGACATCCTGCAACAGACGTGCACCTGCCGTATTGTCGAAGGCATAAACTGTACTCTGCTGTTTTGGAACCTTACCCCAAACAGTATAATCGACCTTAGACGTATCGCCATCGATTGGCAATCCGTTTTCGAAGAACTTCTTTTCATCCTTCAATATGTCTTCCGATATCTCACCCAAATTAAAATACAGATCCCCCCCTGTTGTCTGACGATCATAAATGAACGGATCGAGCATCCAAAATTCGATATATTCGACATTCGCCGTCTCAAAGTCACTCTGGTCTATCTTTCGCATCATTCCACCGAAACGCTTTTCCGGGTTTTGCAATGTTCCGTCAGGATTAATATTATCGGCATCCAAGTTATACGGTCCGCGTTCCTGCGGATAGTAAGCCATGTTCAGAACTGTCAACGTATTACTTTCACTCATGCTTTGCTGCCGTTGCGGGAACAACTCTCTCGTCTCGATAGCACGGACATAATGGTTGGACAAATCTTTTGTCGTAATATATTTCGGACGCAAAGAAGAATTTTTACGCGTAAACAATCCGTCGATCGTGTACCAAGCGAGCAAAGCACGACTTTTCCCGTAATCGATATTATTGGTCAGTCCAGCTTCCGGGAACAATTGAGGCGTACCATCGTCATAAGGCACACTGGACAACTGCCAGGGATAAGGGTCGGAGAGGTCAAAATTGCTCTGTGTCGACTCGAAGTCATCCAGATACGAATATCCACCCGTGTTCTTGTTTTCGTAATGCCCGGCAATCAAATGAGCGAACTCCGCATTGAAAGATATCTGGCTGGGTTTGCTTAGGTTCAGCAACGGCAGCTTGTCGAACATATTGGTAAGCCACTGACTCTCGCCCTTATAAGCCATATTGACACCCCAGAGCGTATTCTTTATCGCTTCGTCGCCCATCGTCGTCTTGGTGGTCAACGGCATTTCGGACATGTGCATGATGGTAGCGCCTACCATCAGATTCGAGTTGAACTGATAGTTCAAGTCCAATCCCATCATGGTCTTACGCTGCATGTTATAGGCTGTCTGGTTTTCCAGCGAGACGCTGACCGGCGTGCCTGCAGAAATAATACTTTCGTTCAGGATCGTTACCACGCCGGAAGTATAGTCAACAGTATAATCTACATTCTCGGTTAATATCGCTCCTCCAGCCGTTACTTTCACTGAACCTCGCGCTACGTTGGAAGCTCCCAACTGTATCTCGGCACCCGAAGAGGCTTTGTATTCCCCCTCCAGTTTGAACTTATTCTTTTCAGCAATCTGTCTGGCGACAGTCAATGTCGAGTCGTAGAGTTCCTGGAATACATATTTGTCAGCAATCGCATCATTGTTAATCTTTTTACGCAGATAGGAACCGAATGGTTCCACACTTGGAAAAATAATTTTCCCATTATCGGCAAGGACGGTCACACCTTCAATAAAGTCGTATATACCATCCGGATGCGGCTGATTGTTGGAATCATAGCTATCCAGGTTCAGCACTCGTAACAAGATTTGGTTGGCAATCGCCCCTTCCGGCAAATAGTTGACATACGTACCGGTTGTATCGCTTTGATACATGATATTCAACTTGAACTTCTCTTTTTGGACAGAGTAAGCTCCTAATGAATAGATATTTTTCATCATCAGGTCCCAAAAAGGCATATCAGGCGACATGGTAATTCCTTTCAACAACTTCACATACAGGCAAGAGGCAGCCGATGAAGGGTTGTCAGTCGAGAACTCGCCAACCTGATAAGTCTTTCCATCCGAATAAGTATAATTGTAAGCGACAGCCAATACCTCATCTGCCTGCAACTGTGTTTTCAGCGAGATATACCCCAACTTCGTATTGACCGTATATTCGGACGCATCCAGCAAACGAGCGCTTTCCACTTCTTCATACTCCGTACCGTTAACAAAAGTTCCTCCCAACGCCTGATTTACCGTGCTGATATCACGAGCACCGGTAAATTGTTGGTTAAGGGTATTATATAATGTATTCGTATTATTATAGGGGATAGACAGCGCCCCCGAAGGAGAAACGACCGCCGTATTCGAAATATTATCATGCTCGGCCAGATCGGCAAAAGCGACCACGTTACGCGCCTGGTCATAAGTAGCCCGTTTGTTTGTCACCCAAACTTCCACCTTGCTGATCGTGACGGGAGAGGAAATCGTATTCAGGTTCTTCACCGCCTCATCATAGCGGTCGCGAAAATAGTGTGACAGGAAAAAGTGACGATTCTCGTCATACTGGTCAATCGTCAATTCGAAAGGTTTTGTCTGCACGCCCCCTTTAGAACTGACCGTTTTCGATTCCGACTCCTGCTGTGCAAACAACGCATTGACTCGCAGCTTCCCGAACTGGAGATCCGCTTTCATACCGAACAGGGCTGCTCCTCCGTTGATTAGGGAGTTACTGGTTGTCATACTTACATTTCCGGCTTCCAGCGACTTGATAATTTCATCTTCCTCCCCGGTATAAGCTAATTTCAGTTTTTTGGAGTCGAAATCAAAAGAAGTTTCGGTATTATAGTTCATATCGAAATTCACTTTGCTACCAACCGATGCCTGTACATTCAATTGAACATTCTCATCGAAATTAAAGAAGGTACGGTTACGAGCACGTTCCGGCAAAGAGGGATTTTTGGTTTTATTCTGCTTCAAGCCTAACTCCACTTCGGCCGAACCTTGCGTTTTCACCCGGACACCGCCCGGCCCAAAGATACGTTCCGCCGCACCGATATTGAACTGCATATCAGCTAAGTTGAACTGCTTATTAGCCGCCTTTTGAAATTCTTCCTCGTTTTTCTGGCGATAGTAGGATTGAACGGATTTTTGGAAACTATAATCCTGGTATTCCTCAGGAGTCAACGAAATAGGAGTAGTCAGATCGGCATCACCTAACTTGGTACGGACTACATATGTCCCGGTTCTGATATCATATTCGACCACTGATTTCACGTTATCCGGCGTCTTCAAGTCAGCAGGTGACTGCTTGGTAAGATCCTGATATTCTTCAGGGACCGTCTTAGCTACCGGAAAGCGGGTGCGCACCTTCGGCACCGTATCATCCGGAACGACCGGCTGTTCAGTATCCGGCAACGACATCTCATAGGCCAGAAAATCCGTATTCATAGAATACAGACCTGCACCAAACAGTAGAATTGTTATCCAGAGTATAAATTTCAGTGTCCTTCTCATGTTAATTGACAATTGACAACAGACAATGACAACCGACAATTCCAAATTCTCCTAAATTGCCAATTGCCAATTATCCATTGCTTAAAGCATTCTTAGGGCTGTTTTAATGACCTGCTCGACAGCCAGTGCAGGCGAACCTTTCAATATCGAGTTAACCGCCTTTTGCGAAGCGGCCTTCTGGAATCCAAGCATAACCAATGCCGCCACTGCTTCTTCTGTGACAGCACCACTGGCAGCGACAGAAGAGGAGCCACCTGTCACTGTCATTCCCTCTATCGGCTTTACCTTGTTTTTGAGATCAACTAGAATACGTTGAGCTGTTTTCAATCCGATTCCTTTGACTGACGTCAGAGCTGTTTCGTTCTTATCTGCAATCACCCGGATCAATTCGGATGGTGACAGGGAAGAAAGGATCATCCGGGCAGTATTGGGACCGACTCCCGACACGGAAGTCAACATCAGAAACAGTTCGCGCTCATCTTTTCCTGCAAAGCCAAAAAGCAAATGGGCATCTTCACGTATTACTTCGTACACGTAAATCTTCCCGGTCGGTTTCCCATTATAAAAAGTATATGTATTCAAGGAGATATTCAGTTCATAACCGATTCCGGCACATTCCAAGATCATCCTGGCCGGTGTCAGTTCTACTATCTCTCCCTTGATATATTCTATCATGTATCTTACGTCTTTATGATTCGCACCTATTATAACGCAAAATTAGACAAAAGCGTATATCCGAACTATCTTTTTTAGTATTATTGTTTCCAAAACCCCGGCAACAAGATTGTCAGCACCGTAAAGATCTCCAAACGTCCGACCATCATCAGAAAAGACAAGAACCATTTCGATACCACCGGAACATCAGCATAGTTTCCGACCGGTCCCAGACTACCAAGTCCCGGTCCAACGTTACTGATCGAAGAGATAGTAGCCCCGATCGTCTCCTCAAATCCTACCCCATCGATCATCAGCACCATACAGCTGACAAATATTAAAGCAATATAGGCAAAAGCGAACGCCAATACCCGGTGGACGATATCACCAGAAACAGCATGCCCGTTCATTCGTACCGGAATAATGGCATGTGGATGCGTCTGCTTCTTAAACTCATTAAAGAGGTTCTTGGTCAAAATCACAAAACGGCCCATTTTCAAACCTCCACAAGTAGAGCCAGCACAACCACATACCACCATCAGAACTAGCGCTAACAGCCAGAAAAACGGTCCCCACGGAATATAATCGACCGTTGCAAACCCACATGTAGACACCAATGTCACGACCTGGAATACCGTTTGCCTAAAAGCTGTACCAAAATCGTCCACAATTCCTTTATACATGATCCAGACTGTCGATATTGCCGTAATAATCAGTACGAACCAGAAAAACCAGCGTGTTTCTTCATCCGCAAATAACTTCTTGGGCCTACCGTTAAAAAAGAAATATATCAAAGTAATATTGGTCGCACCGATAAACATAAAAATCGTAATTATATATTCGATATAGGCAGAGTCCCAGTAAGCGATACTGGCATTTTTCGTGGAATAGCCACCTGTAGAAATACAAGTGAGCGCATGATTGACAGCGTCATACAAGTCCATTGGACCCGCCCATAAAAGACCAATAAGGATAATGGTCAGGAACAAATAAACTCCCCACAGGCGCTTGGCCACCTGGGTAACACGCGGACGGAAACGTTCGTGCGTGATACCCGGAGTCTCGGCATTGAACATCTGGGTAGCCCCACCTCCGATAATAGGCATCAGCGCTACAGTAAACACGATCATTCCAATACCGCCCTGCCATTGCGTAAGGCTCCGCCAAAACAATATCCCGTGCGGAAGTGCTTCGATATCGGTCAATATGGTAGAGCCTGTCGTCGTAAAACCGGACATCGTTTCGAAATAAGCATCCGTCACATTATCTATATAGCCACCTAAATAGAATGGTAACATCCCCAAAAGGGAGAAAAGAGCCCAAGTCAATGTAACAGTCAGCATCCCTTCCCTGCGCCCGGCCGTATGTTCATTGGCTCGTAGTCCGATCAGCATAAAAAGGACTCCCGTTCCGAACATGATACCACTCGACTGAAGAAGCGGATAGAAGTCATTTCCTTCATATAAGAAAGCGACTGCCGTTGCAGCCAGCATAAACAACGTCTCAAGGATGAACATCATCCCTAACATCTTAATTATAAAACGAATGTTCAGCATAATATGCTATTAACAATTGACACATTGAACAGAGAAAAGAGACAACCCTGAGTTGTCCATTGACAATTAATTAAAGTAGTCCTCCAATTTACGCATAGCCGTATCCAAACAGAACACCACAACGTGGTCATAAGCTTGGATATGTGTATCACCCTTGATCATCATAGGCTCACCGTCACGAATCAATCCGCCCAACGTCAAATCTTTCGGAAGATTCAGATCTTTTACCTGCTTACGGGTAATTTTCGAATCGGGACGAGCAACAAGTTCCGCCACATCTGCATTGGCAAAAGTTAAACACTTCACGTTCGACACGTCTGCATCCAACAGGAATTGGTAGATATGGCTGGCAGCAATCAGTTTCTTATTGATAACCGAGCCGATGTCCATGCTCTCCGCTAAAGGTATGTAGTCGATATTTTCGATCTTGGCGATAGTCTTGAATACTCCGGCGCGTTTAGCAGCCAGACAAGCCAAGATGTTCGTACTCGAATTATCCGTCAGTGCGATAAATGCCTGTGCATCTTTGATCCCTTCCTGCATCAACAGATCGGTATCGCGTCCGTCTCCATTGATGATCAAGACATTTCCAGGGACAACCTCAGCTATACGGTGACTCTTTTCTTTGTTAGTCTCGATTACTTTTACACGGATATTGTTCGGAAGGTACTGGCAGGTACGGATCGCAATACGGCTTCCTCCCATAATAATGACTTTCTTTACTTCGGGGTCTCGCTTGCCCGCATGCAACCGGACGTCTTCGATATGGCTTTTAGTCGTTGTAAAAAAAACGATATCTCCCGATTCTATACGATCCGTACCACGGGGAATAATGGTCTCGTTCTGCCGTTTGATGGCAACGATATGATAGAGTTTCTGTTCGTTCAGTAATTCGGACAGATGTTTGTTCACAAGTCGGGAATTATCGCGCACCTTTACACCGATCAGAATCAGAGCGCCTCCGAACAACTCCCAGTATTGCCGAGTCCACGGGCGTCTGACAGCCGTAACAATTTCTTTGGCTGCCAGCATTTCCGGGTAAATCATGGAATCGATCCCCATTTTTTCAAACAGTTCCTTGTTTTTAGGGAGCAAATATTCGTAATTGTTGATACGCGCCAACGTCTTATGTGCTCCTAATTTAGAAGCCAGAATGCTGGCTGCCACATTGGTCGTTTCTTCCGGCGTGACACTGACAAACAGGTCAGCCTTTCTGATACCGGCTTCTTCCAGGTCCCGAATGGATGTCGGATTACCCACCATAGGAAGGATCTCCATGCTTGAATTCGTGAAATTCAAACGTTCCTCATTCGGATCCATCAGGATAATATCCTGCTTCTCCTGTGATAACATTTTTGCCAGGTGGGTTCCTACTTCACCGGCTCCGGCTATAATAATTTTCATTTTATATAATAGATTAATTATAAGGATATATATCCTCCGATAACCATCTTTTTTATTTCTCCTGCAATACTTTTGGCATCCATACCACACAGCTTATACAGTTCGGGAATCGATCCATGTTCGACAAACTCATCCGGCACACCAATCCGTTTTACCTGAGGAGCATATCCGTTATCAGCCATAAATTCCAAAACAGCACTGCCCAGTCCACCTTTGATTACGCCGTTTTCAACAGTGATGACACGGCTGAACCTCTTACCGACTTCATGCAGCAGTTCTTCATCCATCGGTTTTAAAAAAATCATATCATAATGGGCAATCGATATACCATCACTTTCAACCTCCTTTATGGCCTTTATCACTTCGTTGCCAATAGGTCCAAGTGACAAGATCGCAATATCATCCCCATCACGAAGTTTCTTGCCTTTCCCGATCGGAAGGATATGCATCTCATTCCTCCAATCTGCCATCTCTCCCTTACCGCGTGGATAACGGATCACAAAAGGGCCGTTACATTCCTTATACCCGGTATACATCAAATTCCTTAAATCCAGTTCGTTCAAAGGAGATGAAATAACCAAGTTCGGGACTGGACGCAGATAAGCGAGGTCGAACACCCCGTGATGGGTCGCCCCGTCTTCGCCTACTAGACCGGCACGGTCCAGACAGATTACCATATGAAGATTCTGAAGTGCAACATCGTGTATCACCATATCGTATGCCCGCTGCATGAAAGAAGAGTAGACATTGCAGAATGGGATCATTCCCTCTTTGGCAAGTCCGGCAGAGAAAGTTACCGAATGCCCTTCGGCAATCCCGACATCAAACGCCCGTTTCGGAAACGCTTTCATCATATAAGTCATAGAACAACCTGTCGGCATAGCAGGAGTGACTCCCACGATCCGTTCGTCCTGTTCGGCCAGCTCGACAAGGGTATGTCCGAAAACATCCTGATAAAGTTGGGGTTCGTTCAACTTATGGACAATGATCCGTTCTCCTGTTTCTTTATTGAACAGCCCTGGTGCATGCCATTCCGTTGCCGACTTTTCAGCAGGCTTGAATCCTTTGCCTTTTTTAGTTTTGATATGTAATAGTTTCGGACCTTCCATATCCTTTATATCATTCAGAACCTTGATCATATAACCGACATCATGCCCGTCGATCGGACCAAAGTAACGGATGCTGAATCCCTCAAACAGATTATGTTGTTGAGTAAGCAATGCTTTCAGACTATTGTTAAAACGAAGGATATTTCCCCGACGGTCATTATTGATCAGTTTCATCTTCCGCAATCCGCGGTACACATCATAACGCATTTTATTATATGCCTGGCTGGTTGTGATATCCACTAGATACTGGCTCAATCCACCGACTGCGTGATCTATAGCCATGTCATTATCATTAAGAATGATAAGCAGGTTGTTTGGATTAGCCGACGCATTATTCAGACCTTCAAATGCCAAACCACCCGTCATAGCTCCATCACCGATCACAGCTATTACATGCCTGTCTTTTTCCCCTTTCAGCGCAGAAGCGACCGACATACCCATAGCCGCCGAAATGGAATTTGAAGCATGTCCGGCAACAAATGCGTCATAAGGGCTTTCCAGAGGATTAGGAAATCCACTGATTCCTTTAAATTTTCGGAGCGTATGAAAAGCCTCTCGACGTCCAGTCAGTATTTTATGACCATACGCCTGATGCCCCACATCCCATACAATACGATCATAGGGAGTATTAAAAACATAGTGTAGTGCAACCGTCAGCTCTACTGTACCGAGACTTGCCCCTAAATGTCCCGGATTCTCCGATAGTACATCTATTATATATTGACGCAACTCTGCACATACCTCTCCCAATTTATCGGGGGACAACTTGCGCAAATCCTCCGGGTAATCAATGGAATTTAATATGTGTTCATCCTTGCATTCTGTCATAATCGCTATAATTTTGTGGCAAATGTAAAGAATTAACGGGAGATAAAATAGTTTTAGTATGTCATTCTTTAGCAGTATGACACAATTAAACCGCTTCTTCTCCTTTCCCTATAATCAAATTTAATCCCATATCATCTACCTTGTAATCCCGTTTAACCAGTTCCATGAGGTATTTAAGGCAATTGTCGTAACGTCTTACGGTGATGTCGGCATAGTCTGTCCCGATTAGCTTCCGGCAGTTGTCATTATGTTCCTTGAATACATTATACAATGTCTTGAAAGTTTCGTCCTTTCCCTGATAGCGGTTCACTATGGCACGTGCGGAGATAATCTTTCCCTCCAGTTCCAAGTCTTGGTAAATCTGATAGAATTTCACACGCAGGGCGTCAATGTAATGGTTAAGTTCTACGGAGTTTCGGTCTTTGCCTGTCGATTTCTCTTTTTCCTGCGACCAAAGTGGGACTTTTACACTCCGCTTTAGTTGAAGTTCCACGTATAGGCGGTCATAAGTGACACGCACACGCACGGGTGCTTCCCCGTTTTTTAACAGTTTGCT
>ENA-UERZ01001433-UERZ01001433.1-human-gut-metagenome-genome-assembly--contig:-NODE-1433-length-17238-cov-13.892372_pt1 | contig 17238 bp, 13 predicted proteins | sample MGYA00242997_ERZ507998 | MGnify/ENA primary metagenome ERZ507998 (study PRJEB26167, sample SAMN06115470) | human gut metagenome | host: Homo sapiens | place: China:Henan | collected 2016-06-23... | reverse complement strand
AAATGATTGCATACTTTCAGAGTAGAGGTTATGTGCTTGAAAGTACAAGAAAGTGTGCATATCCTACAAGACGCAATTGGAAGTATAAAAATACCAATTGTGTTAATACGCTCTTTTTTAAAAACGAAAGACATCAGTTAACTCTTTATTACCAGCCAGTCATTTATGATACCGATGAGAGTGGTATAAATGGGATTGGTTTGATTCGCAATAATTCCATACCCGCTTTAACTGGAGACGGCGATGACAATCGATCGGGTGGTCACTATTACTCTCCAGACTATTTAATTAAGATGGAAGATGATTCCTCTGCACGCTATCTCATATTAGACGCAAAATTCAGCGATTTGGCTTGTGTAAGGCGTCATCATGTTAGAGATCTCGCCTTTAAATATTTGTTCTCTATAAGTCCTGTTCGACCTATTGACGCAATGGCAGGTTTGTGTATAATCTATGGGAAGTGTAAAGCTTCCAATCAGATACAGAGTGCATATGACAAGCAATTGCAAAATCAGCAAATAACGCCTATCGCAGAATTATTGCCTCTGATAGAGAGTGTTTCAAACGATGATCATTACAGCAACCTCGATGCACTTATGCGGAAAGCTTTTATTTCATATTAAAATTCATGAATGACTCTTCCGACTAAAATGAGTGCGCTAAAAAACCCGCAGATTTCATCCTCACACTGGGTGAAATTTGCGGGTTTTTGTGTTTTCGGAGATTGTGAAATATGCAAGGCTGGGCAGACTTGTATATGTACTGGCGACGAAAATGAAGGGTATCCAAAGGGGAGTATCCCCTTGGCTCTGGGTTTCCAATAGGGGCGAGCGGCATCCCTGTTGGCACACGACTTTCCCTCGGAAAGTCTAGTGTGTTATACCTTTGCTTCCGGCTGACGCCGAAAAGGGGTTGGCTGCGTTATCTGCGACTTGGGCAGATGGGCAGCGGGCAGACACTTTTCGGCGGCAGTAGGACAGGCGGATTTTGTACGGACACGGACGAGATCGGGATTTGCTCACAGGGCAAAATCCGCCTGCCCGGAAAAGGAAGCAAAGGTATATCAACTCCCGTCCCGCCGCAGCGGCAGCGCCCTCGTTAGTCTGCGTCGCTCTTGGATTTCTCACGGCTCTTGTAGACATTGTACTGATTCTTGCACCGTGAACTGCAAAAGGCGGCGTTGGACCGGCTGCCCAGAAACACCTTCTGACAGTGCTTGCACAGGCGCAGGGGCTGGTCACCGTCCACCAACATGAAGCTGAACATCATCTGGATGCCCAGCAGCAGGGAGTGAAAGTCCCAATAAATAGTGGGCTTATCCAGCAGCTCAATGTGGTAGCTGGGGGCGATCCCGCCGAACGCAGCCATGGCCTTGCAATACAACTCCCGTGCGTCCTCGTCGATAGAATCGTAGTCATTGTAGTACAAAATGGCGGTGGTCAGCGTAAAGGCCCAGTCCTTGAACTGCTGGGCAACCCAATCGTAGGGTTCCGCATATTCCCGCTGAAAGCTCATGTTCTTCGCCATCGGCTCGTCCATGAAAGTCATGGTCAGGGCAACCATCGTCCGGTCACCGGACACATTCCATGTGGATTCAATTCCCTTCTTCACCAAGTCCAGCTGGTCAAAGGGGTAAAACAGAGACAGATATTTGTCTGTCGCCATGGATTCTTCCTTGATAAAATGGTTTTTCGGCAGGTACACCGCCTCATAGTCCATAAAGGACGGCGTGGTGGGCAGAGCGGTCATCAGCCCCAGCAGGCCGTACCGGGTGATAAACTCCATTATCGCCTTTTCCACTTCTGCTTCCGGCTTGCGTCCCATCATCAGCATCCCTACATTCAGGGCATCCAGCACAATGTTGGGGACCTCTTTCAGCGGATTGTAGACATCCGGCTTTGCACTCTTGCTGGGGGTGATGTACAGCTTACCATCTTCTGCCGTTTTCAGCTCGTAGTGATCGTACCTCACCCAATGGGAACGGGACTGTTCAAACAAATTTTTCATCATACACGCCCTTTCTCCTTAATCGTCCCAATTATCAGGGGCGGTTTTTCTTTTTTCTGCGCTTGGTCTTGTTCTCCCGCCGGATCACGGCGTCCTTGCCCTGTTTTCTTGCGATTTTCGAGTATTCCTCCAAAAACTGGCGTTCCCGCAAGGTCAGGCTGCCGACATGCTCCTGCTTGCCGCACAGATGGTCATACATCTGGCGCTGCAATTTCTTGTGGATGGTTTTCCGCAGCTTGCGGATGTTACGGTCAGACTGCCCACGCACAGCGGCAAGCCGGGTAGTGCTGTACAGCCTCAAAGAGAGGAAATACAGAACTTCCTTATGTTCCTCGCTTAACTCCTCCACCATGCGGGAAACAAAGGCATCGGCGGTCAGGTTGTGCATCTCATAGGGGCAGTCAAACAGAATGTCCAGAAAATTCCCGGCCATCAGCTGCCGGTATGCTGGGTTGTTCATCCAGCGGGGAATGAGTTTGGGTTCCGGCACTGCCTGATATTCCAGCGGCACATCTCCACGGAGGTTTTCGTGGTCCCGCTCCCTGCGCTCCCGGTTCCGGTCCAGCTTGTTCCACTCCTCCACCACGACCCGGAAATCCTTTTCGCTGCGGGCCGCTTCCTCCAGCCGCCGCACAGCTTCCGCCCGAATCTCTCGTTTCAGCCGCTTTTCGCTGACCGGAGCAGCTTCTTCCTCCTCGGTTTCTAGTTCGGCATCATAATCGACGGGATACTCGTCCTGCTCCAGTTCGCTCTCCAGTTCTGTCAGACGTTCTTCCACAAGCGCCTGCTCCAGCGTTTCTTCCGCCGATCCAGGGCCTATTTCATCGTCCCATCCGATGAGGCCACCCTCAGTATCCAGAAGCTCGTCATCAGACAGATACGCCATGACCTCGCCTCTTTCAAAAAATATTTTATGTTTTTTCAAAAATGGTTCCGTTTTACACGCCGGATTTCTCCTATTAGTGAAAGAGTAATCTTAAATCAGATTACATTTTTCGGAACCACACGAATATTGTACAACGACTGCGCCGGAAGCGCAAGAAAGAGAGGTTCTATGGTAAAAACGTCACCCAGCATTTTCTTTCGGAAGGGAGGAAGCGGCAATGACACTGTTTAAACTGGTAAAGCAGAAGATTAGTGTGTCAGATGCGGCGGAGCATTATGGGCTGCAAGTCAGTCGAAACGGTATGACTTGCTGTCCCTTTCACGATGACCAGTACCCCAGCATGAAGCTGAACGAACGGTATTTTTACTGCTTCAGCTGCGGAGCCACCGGCGATGTGATCGACCTTGTGGCGAGGTTATTTGACCTGAGCAGTTACGAGGCAGCGCAGAAGCTGGCTTATGACTTCGGGATTGACCCGGACAATCCACCAGCGGCAATCGCCTTAACTAGACCGGAGCGTCCCCTGTTGAAAGCATACCGGCAGGAGGAAGTGCGCTGCCTACGAGTGCTGTGCGATTATCTGAATCTTCTGGAACGCTGGAAGGTGCAGCGCGCGCCTAAGAGACCGGAAGACGCTCTGGATGACCGGTTTGTGGAAGCCTGCCAGATGCTGGACTATGTGGAGTATCTGGCAGATTTGCTTATTGCCGCCGAGCTGGAACAGCGAGTGAAAATCGTAGAAATACTAAACAAGGATGGCCTGATCGCCAGTTTGGAGGAACGGTTAAAGAGATTGGAAAAGGAGGAAGTTACCCATGAAGAAAAACAAGCAGCCTGACGGAATGCCCGTCTGGTTTGATGGAAAAAGCATCAACGAAGCCCTGTTTTGTGAGGAGTTCTTGCTGGCACACAAGATCATCTTCACAAACGGGGCTTTTTTCACACCCGAAGGCCGTGTGACCGATGAACTTCCCCTGCGGGGAGAAATCTTTGAGGAATTAAAGTGCTGCGCCGTTAGCAACATTCCCCGCAAAATCAGCAACATTGTGGAGCTAATGAAGCTGGCGGCGCTGGTGGAGGATTTCACCCCACAGGCGGACCGGATTCATCTTTCTAACGGCACACTTTTTCTGGATGGGAGGTTTGTGAAGGGAAAACCTGAAATCGTTCGCAACCGCTTCCCTGTGGCCCACAACCCCAACGCCCCGAAACCTGTTCTCTGGCTGAAATTTCTGGATGGGCTGCTCTATCCGGAGGACATCCCCACTTTGCAAGAATATATCGGCTATTGTCTGATTCCCAGCAACAAGGGACAGCGGATGATGGTCATAAAAGGTAACGGCGGCGAGGGAAAGTCGCAGATCGGCGCTGTGCTGGGGACTTTGTTCGGCTCCAACATGAAGGACGGCAGCATCGGGAAAATATCCGAAAACCGGTTTGCCCGTGCGGATTTGGAGCATATCCTCCTGTGCGTGGATGACGATATGCGAATGGAGGCCCTGCGCCAGACCAACTATGTGAAATCCATCGTCACTGCCCAGGGCAAGATGGATTTGGAGCGCAAGGGCAAGCAGAGCTATCAGGGATGGATGTGCGCCCGGCTGCTGGCCTTCTCCAACGGAGATTTGCAGGCGCTGTTTGACCGGAGCGACGGATTTTATCGCCGTCAGCTGGTGTTGACCACAAAAGAAAAGCCTGCTGGCCGTGTGGATGATCCTGACCTTGCTGAGAAGATGAAAGCCGAGGTAGAAGGTATTCTGCTGTGGGCTTTTGAGGGTTTGCAGCGGCTGGCCGCTAATAACTTCAAGTTCACCGAAAGTGACCGCACCAGAGAAAACCGGGAGGCAGTCAAACGGGACAATAACAATGTCTATGATTTTCTGGATTCTGACGGGTATGTTCGCCTGAAAGCCGATATGTCCGCCAGCTCCAAAGAGCTGTACGAAGCATACCAGATTTACTGCACTGAGAACAACCTGCCTGCCCTGAAGCCCCGCAGCTTCAGCGAAGCCCTGATTGCCTGTCAGAGCCGCTACAATCTGGAATACTGCAACAATGTGACCAATGCCGCCGGACGGCGGGTGCGTGGCTTTCTGGGAATCGAGGTGCTGGTGAGAAATCATATATCAGTGTTTTCAGGTGATTCGATGCGTACGTACGTACCGGAGGAATGGAGACGCTAATATCGGGGAGCGGACGCTGTACGTACGTACACTTTGATTGACCGCTGTCCGCTCTTTACAGCAATTCACACAATAATCGAAAAACAGAAAAAGGAGGGCAACATATGAGCAAGCCGCAATATGCCATTCTCCGTTTCGCCAAGTACAAGGGGCCGGAGATTGGGAATATTGAAGCCCACAACGAGCGCACCAAAGAGAAATACGCCAGCAACCCCGATGTGGATATCAGCAGAAGCAAGTACAATTTCCATCTGATCACGCCGCAGCGGAAATATCGTGCGGAGGCGGAGCGGCAGATCAAAGAAGCCGGTTGCCGTACTCGCTCAGACAGTGTTCGAGTCGTGGAAGCTTTGGTAACTGCCACGCCGGAGTTCTTTCAGGGCAAGAAGGAATCTGAGATCAGAGCCTATTTTCAGGAGGCGCTGACATTTATCCAGCAAAACCAAGACCCAAAAACAATCATATCTGCTGTAGTGCATATGGACGAGAAAACGCCCCATATGCACCTTTCTTTTGTCCCGCTGACTGCGGATGGCAGGCTCAGCGCTAAGGAGATCGTGGGAAACAAGAAAAAACTGACCCAGTGGCAGGACAAGTTCTGGGAACACATGGTGCGGAAATACCCCGATCTGGAGCGTGGAGAAAGCGCCAGCCAAACCGGACGTGACCACATTCCGCCCAGAGTGTTCAAAGAGATGACCCGCCTGACCAAGCAAAAAGCCAAGCTGGAAGAACTGCTGGCCGGTATTGGAGCCTTTAACGCAAAAAGCAGAGCTGCCGAGATTGCAGCCTTACTGGACAAGTATATCCCAGCAGTGGAGAAGATGCACAGCACCATGAAGAAGTATCAGGTGGCATTTACGGAAACCACCGTGGAGAACAAAAAGCTGAAACAGGAGAACGCCCATCTGGAGCAGTCTCTGGAGAAAGCGACCCAGGAAAGCACCTTGAAGCAGCTGGCCGATGCCAAGCTGCGGCGGGACTATGATGACGCTGTGGCAGTTCTTGAGCGTATTCCAAAGGAAGTTCTGGATGTGTATACCTGTGGCTCCGGGAGAAAGGAGCGGCCTATTGAGCAAAACTTGTGACCGCCATATGTGGCGGCTTTTTCTTTGTACGTATATGCAAATCTATTATGGAGGTACACCATTTGGCAAAAAAGAAAAAGGTAAATGATTACGGCACCGGGATTCCACAGCACGAGATGGAGGCTTTGGCTCGTGTGCTGCTGCCGGAGATTGAAAAGTTTTATGCCAGCGAAGAAGGGCAGCGTCAGTTTGCCCAGTGGAAGGAGGAACAACAGCTGAAACAGCATATGGCTAAAGCTGGATAAAACAATCGCCGATCAAGTGCTCACTTCGGGCACTTGATATACATAATACCAAATTATCTTTATGCCAAAGGGGACATTCAAACCATATTTACTGTGTGAGCTGTTTATACACGAAAAGGCGGGCTTTCCTCAAACCAACGAGGAAAGCCCGCCTTTTTTCGTTTATCGGATTAAATCCAGGTTTTCTGTAAAAAGAAGAAATCCGAACCCATCTCCAACTTGGAAGATTAAGTTCGGATTTCTATCTTTTGGTCCGAGTGGCGAGAGTCGAACTCGATTAAAACCTAGTAATAATGCGGGTTTGTGCGTTTGGTCCGCATTTAGTCCGCAGTTTTCGTTGATTTTTTCTTATTTCCTGAACAAAAACAGGCGGCCAGAAGAATATATGGCCGCCATTTTTTGTGCTTATTACTCTACCCGAAACCGCCGCGTGATAACCATTTCCTGCGTGGTAAGTTCCCCTTTTATCTCGTCCACGCTGTCTTGAATCTTGTCGATTTTCTGCTCCATACGGTCCATTTTTTCAGCAAGCTGCTTATGTCCATCCGCAATCTGGCGAATCTCTTTTTTCACATCGCTTTCGATATACGCCATTATGCGGTTTTCCGAAGCCGATACCGCCCCGTTGATAAGCTCTGAAATCGCCTGCAAGTCCTCTTTCGTCAGCATCATATCACCCTCCGTTTCATCGCACCCATAGTATACCACGCCGGGCAGGCTTGTTCAAGATTAGTCTGCCCTTCCAATCACATAAAAAACGCCAGCCGGGAAACGCCTTATTCATATGGGTTCTTCGCTGTACTTGCCAACTCAAACAGTACCGCTTTTTGTGCCCGGTTCAGTCCTGTACTGTCCAGATAGGCCCGCAGCTCGTCCTTGTTCAATGTACCGCTGTTATTGGTATCCGCATACCGCAGCATTTCCGCATATATACGGCCAAGCCCGTATTCCTCGGCTTTTTCGTATTTCATCCGTTGCCCGCTGCCCGCATACGCATACCAAAGCGCAGCCTGCTGTCCTGCGTCAAGGCCCTGGCTATCCATTGCGGCATACAGTTCATCCGTAGAAACGCTTCCGTTTTTGTCCGCGTCCAGCATGGGTAGCATCAAAATATACTGCTCTCCGGCGCCCACTGCCTGTGCCGCTTTGTATTTTGCCTTGGCTTCGTCAGAGGCATAAACCTGCCACACCGCCGCCTTCTGCTCCGGCGTCAGCCCGTGGCCTTCCAGTCCCTGCGTCACCTCTCCGGCCGAAAGCGTGCCGTTTCCGTCAGCGTCCATCGCGTCCATCATGGCCCTGAACTTTTCGCCCTCAACGCCTGCGCCCGTGGCCGCGCGGTATGCTTCCGTATACTTTGCGCTTTTGGCCCGGAATCCGCTGTCAACATAGTCCTGCGCCATCGGCAGGCTGTACGGCCCGAACAGCGCCGCCTGTGCGTATGTTCCCAGCGTCGGATTCTCCACCGGGAACTTCATTGTTTCCCTTCCCTGGCTGTCGTATCCGAACTGCCCGCCATTCGCCACAGTGGTGATGCCCTCAAAGGCTTTTTTCAGTTGGCCGCCACCCAACGGGGGAAGGATATAAAACGCGGGTTTTGCCAACTCCTTTCCGATGCCTTGCAGCGCGCGTCCGGCGTCTTTTTCGCCGCTCGCCAAGCCCACAGCATTGGAAACCAGATTCCCCATGTCCGGCAGCGCGCTGCTGATGGGCACCCTGCCGCCTCCTAATACACCTCCCACAAAAGGCAGCTCCTGCGCCACATTTTCCGCCAGTGAAGCCGTTGCCTGTACCGCGCCCTTGCGCTGTGTGGTAAAATCCACACCTTCGCCGCTTATAAGCTGCTGCGCCGCGTCCACCGTATTCGGCAGCTGGTATCCTGTGTAATCTCCAACGGCTTCATTCGCAATGCCCAAGAAGTCAAGCGCCGGGCGTCGGCCCACCAGCTTTTCATACAGGTCATTGAACAAATACGCCCCGATCGTGTACTTCATCAGCCCGGCAACAAGCGCGGCCATGCCTTTTTCTTTCAAGTCGTCGGGCAGGTCCTTGAACAGGTGGCGCAATTGGTTGTTTACCTCAACCTGATACATCGTCAGCAGCCGTGTCAGCGGGTTTTTGCGTTCAAACACGGTCGGCAGCGCGCCTTTGCTCCGGTCCGCCATCAAACTTGCCGCGTATCGGTCCGCCTCCTGCATGGCGCTGGATGCATCCATTCCCGCCTTGATGTTGTCGTAGTATTTTGCGCGTGTCACAACATTGCTTGTGAAGTCGTCGATATACGCCATCGGCTTCGTAAGGGTCTCGCTCAGCTTCTGCAGCTTTGTCATGCTCAACGGGCTGCTTCCCCGCCGGTTCGTCAAAAACACGCTTGTGTCGGCAAACCCGTCGTCCTTGTAGTAGGCTTTTGCGGTCTCCCGTGCAGCGCGCACAAGGCTTCCCGTGCTGCATTCGGCGCTTGCCTGGGTGATCGGGATAAAGTTCGTCAGCCAGCTGCCCGGATTGACGGCCACCATGTTTGCCGCAACGCGGTTTTCCAGGTTGGACATCATCTGGTAAATACCCCGTCCCGCGTCCGCCTCAACGCCCCGGTCGTGGATGCTCTTTTTCCCTGCCAGCTTATTCGTGTATTCGTTCAGCTCCTGCACAAAATGGCTCAAATGCGATTTACCTTTGCTGTACAGTTCCGCTACGCGCGATTCCCGCTGTTCTTCCGTCAGGCTTTCGTCTGCGCGGATGTCCTGCACCTCCTGCTTGATTCCCTTTTCGCTGTTTTTGAAGCGCACAGCGTCCTCCAGTGCACGCAGCCGCTGGATGTCCTCTGTGTGAAAAATCACGTCTGCGGCGGTTTCAATGTAACGGTCAAACCCTTTTAGCGCATCATAGGTTGTTTCAAATCCCGTGCGCTGCTTTGCATTCGGGTTGTATTTCCGGCCCGGGCGGAAAGTATACGTAAGCCCTGCAATGTCGGTCGGCAGTTCGTCCTTGCGCGTGTTCCAGCCCAGTTTTTCGGCTATTCTGCTCAGCAGGCCGTCCGGTTGGCTGTCCGTAAAATGTGGGAAGTAGCCGCTTCTGTACTCAACAGGCGCATATCCGTTTCGCATATACGCCTCGTTCATCTGCTCAAAAATGGCGTCATATTCCTTGCGGAACAGCTCCAGCCCGCGGTTGATTTTGTCCATGTCCAGCTGGCTGCCGTATTTCTTCCGCATTTCCTCCGCCGTCTGGCTCAAAAGCTCAAGCTCCGCTTCGCTGCGCTTGTTTCCCATCGCTGCAGCCGCCTCCGCGCCCTGCAACTCGCCGTATACCTGTAAATATTCGCTTTCGGCCTGTGTCAGGTTCAGCGCAGCAATTCTTGCCCTCTGCTCGTTTTTCCAGCGCGTGGCCTTCGCCTCGTTCGCGTGCACGGGCGTGAAATACTTCTCCGTCAGCGCCCGCGCCTCCGTGCGGTCCGGCACAATGTCCCGCATGTTGCGTTCCATCGTTTCAGTGCTGTAAAAAAGCCCGCCCGGCTTGTCCTTCTAGGCATCGCTTTTGGCAATGTCCTGCGCCGCCTCGCTTGCAAGTCCCGCGCGCCGCTGCGCGTTGTATTCCTTCACAGGCGCAAGGCTGTCCTGCACGGCCTTCTTTGCGTCATATACACGCAGAATACCGCCTCGGTTTTCTCCCTTCACGTCCTCCGGGTCGATATCGCCGCGCAGTAGCTTGTCCACCGTCCGGCTGTCCTGCTCTGTCAAAAGCTCGTTTGCAGTGATCTTATCAGCCTGGCGGCGCAGCCGTTTGGCCGTTTCATACGCAGCCTTCAGCGCATCGGTGCTCACGGGTGCCGGCACGCTCGTTTTTTGTTCCCGTGCCTGCCGCTGCGCCGCCTGGTCCGCCTCATACCGCTGCACGCCTTTTACATCCCGTGTCAGCTGCTCCACGGCGTCGTCAAAACCGTTTCGTGCATAGGCCTTAAAATCGGCGGCATCGTCCCCATAATAAGCGTCCAGTTCAACGCCCGTTTTCCGAATGCTGCGCGCCACTTCACCAATGCGCTCCAGCTGGTCCAGCGGTGCGGAAAGCTCTGCGTCAAACAATTCAGGATACCTTTCGGCAAGCTCCGCGTATTTCACGTCGATAGGCGTGCCGCCTTCGTTCGTCAGCTTTAAGTCTCCAAAATACTGCGTCCGCATGTCTTTGTACTCCCGGCTGCTTCGGCTCTCGCTGTCCAGCGTCAGTGCATTGCCCCGCAGCTCGTCTTTCAGATCCTTGTACTGGTTGTAGTATTCGTCCATCACGACAATGCCGCGGTCATACGCTGCATTGAACACCTCCGAAGCCGTGGTTTCGCTTACCCCGCCGTTTTGCTTGATCTCTGCGGCCATAGCGTCCGCCAGCGGTTTCAGGTATTCGCGCCGCGCGCCCTTCGGCACGCTCAATGCATCGCCTACGCGGTCCACAAATGCGTTTTCCCGCCTGTTTTGGATGCGCTTTGATTTTTCGTTGCCTGCGGCAGTGCCGGGGTTTTCCGCGTTTGCATTCAACTGCAAACCGTCCCCCGTCGCCGTTGCCATGTCCGGCATCCCCTTCATGGGCGGAAGTATAACGCCGGGCGTATCGGCTTCTGCGTTCCGCCAGGCGCCGCTTTGGGCCGTGTCCCCCGCCATAGGCGGCAGAAAACGCCCGCCGTCTGTTGCATTTTCGCCGGATTGTGGTACAATATTATCAAGAGATGTGGTCGCGCCACCGATTGAAGCGGGTTCGCCTGTGACGGAATCGGTCTTGATGGCGTTGGCCGCATCTTTTTTTTGATAAATAATATTTCCGTTCTGGTCCACGACCTCATGCAAATAATATCTATTGTTTTCGGTGCTTTTAGTCACTACGGCGGCAATATAATTTGTGTCGGCTCCTACTTTCACAGGGGCAGCGAAAACCAGCGTATCATAGCCTCTTCCCTTCCAGTTTTGCTGGGTGTCGATCTGCCGCCCCTGCGCGATTACCTGCGGCACAGCTGCAAAAGCTGCCGCTTTTCTCCGCCCAATGCCGTGCGCCATGCTATCCTTCACGCCCCGTTCATCCAAAACCACTTCACCAAGTCCGCGCCGGAACACCTTGTTTCCCAGCGTGCGGAAGTAATCGCCCACCTGCTGCACAAGGTTCTTTTCGGCGTTTTTTGCAAACTCTTTTCCCGTGATTTCAGCTACGGGCTGCATCCCTTGTATTTCCGGGATGCTTCCGCGCAGTTTTTCCAGCAATTGCGCATTCGTGGCTTTTGCTTCCGCTTTAGAAGCTGGCATAGCCTGCTGTGCCATCGGCATCCGGATAACAGGCAAAGGGTTGGAATCCCCCTGTTTCTGCGGTATAATAGTGTTCAAAGATGTGGCAGCGTCACCGATTGAGACGGGGTTCCCGTCAACATAGTCGGTCTTGATGGCGCTTGCCGCATCTTTTTTTGCATCCTGTGCCGCTTCCGCCTCCGCTGCCCGCTGGTCCTCCAACTCCGCCCGCTGGTCGGCCCGCTGTTCCAGCATCGGCAGTGTAAAAAGCTGCTGTCCCGTGCGCGCGTTCATCTGGTACAGTTCGCCCAGGTCGGCGTTTGACAGCTTCGCCCCGTCCGTCGCACGCCGGGCAAGCTCTGCCGCCAGGCTCAGCCTGTCCGCATTGCCGTCCATGTCGCCGTCCGCCGGCGCACGCAGCCCCTCGCTGATCACGTCGTTTGCTCCCCCCAGGGCGTTTATTTTTGCCCCGGTGCGTCTCGTCCGGATATCGCCCGGCGCGTTCATCGCCGCGCTGGTAAGTGCGCCCAGCAGCATCGAATACGCCGTATCCTGTAAGATCTCCCCGCCGCTGCGCCAGTCCTCCCGGTTCAGGTACATCTTTTCCAGCTGCGAGCCAATCAGCTCGCTCAACGCTTCCTCCAGGCCCTCACCGAAAATGTCCGCCAGCCGTTTCACGGCCCTCCGTCCCGCGCTGCTGCCCGCAATGCGTTGAATGGCTTTGTCCATCCAGCCGCCACCAAGACCGGGAATACCGCCCACGATTTTCTCTGTCGCACCCTCCGTCGCGCCCGAAAGCAGGCCGTACACCAACGCCGTGTCCTCGTCCGCGCCATAGGCCCGCGCCTGGGCCGCCGCGTTTCCTGCGGCGGAGGACATGATATAAGGCAGCCCCAGCGTGCCGCCTGTCACAGCATTCACGCCGATGCTTGGCAACATCCCGCCAACGCCCGCCGCAAGGTCGCCGCCCACCTTCCACAGGCCCGTGGCGCCGTATTTTTCATCCAGCCCCTGCGCATACTCCGCCGCTTTGGTGCTGCGCAAGCGGTCGGCGGCCGCGGGAAGCTGTTCCGCCACGGCTTTGTCCGCCGCCTGCGTGTCCTGGGCATACTGCGCATGCTTTCCGCCGAACACCGCCGCCCAAAAGTTCTGCATGTCCCGCAGGTTCACGCCCGTGTCCGTCACATAGCCGTTTGTAAGCTGCGCGTTCACCTGCGCACGGGCGTTGTCCAGAATATTGTTGTAGGCTCCCTCCACGCTTGTCGCTGCGCCGCCCAGGCCCTTTTCGGCAATGTATGCCGCTTTGGATTTCCCCGGGTCAATGCCCGTTTCTGCCGCTTTGTCCTTCAGCCAATTTCCAACGATTTGCCCTGCCTGCTGCCCGACAATCGCCGTTGGGTCCATGCCGAACTGCTGGAACTGCTGCGCGGTTCTCTGCTGCGCCTCGCGCTGCCGCTCCTTCTGCGCCATAGGCATCAGAACAGGGCCGCCGCTTTTCACGGCGGCCCTGTTCTGTTTCTGCGCAGCTGTTTTAGGTGTATCGACCGATACACTTTTTGATGCTGGTACAACGGGAGTTCTGCGTTGTAGCTCTTTCTGATATACTTTTTCAAATTCTTGCCGGTATATCTCCTTTTCTTTTTCGCTCGCGTTCTTAAGGTTCCATTTCGTCACGGTTCATTCCTCCATGTGTTTATATATCACTGAATCGTCAAGCCCGGGAAACTCTTCGGGGACCAATTCAAAAGAGGATTTTGAGAATTTTTCGGCGCCATCTCCGTGCCCTGCGCTATACCCGTTAGCCGTTCTTCGGCCTGTTCGTCTTTAATTGCTTCATATCTGGCCCGGGCGGCTGCAGCGGCCCGAATTTGCGCGGCAGTATTATCATTCTGCTCATTGTTGGACGCAGCAGGCTGTGTTGTTAGGCTTCCTTCACTTGTGCCCCCGCCGCCGTATGCCCTATAAAGCGCCGCCGCCTGCTGCTCGGCAAGCGCCTGCTGCGCTTCCATCAGCGCCTGGTTCTGTGCCGCCTGAATCTGCGCCAGCGTCTGCGCTTTGTTTTGCTCAATCTGTGTCAATCCGCTGGTGTATGTATTGTCGTAATTCAGCAGACGGTCCAGGCTCGCCGCGGCAAGGTCTGCAAGCCGGTCCTGATAGTCCTTGTCATAGGCTGCCTTTGCCTGGTTGTATGCGTCAAGGTCGCTCGCCTTCCCCTCGGCCAGCTGCGCGGCCAGCGTGGCAAGCTGGTCGTTCCTGCTCCGGTCCAGCTCCCCGCGGGCGTTCCCGTATTCGTTCGCAAGGCCCAGCATTGTGCTTTCGCTCGCGCCGCCGCTGCGTCCCATCGCGGCCAGCTGCTGGCCCAGGTTACGGTTTTGCATCTGGTTTGCAATGTATGCCTGCTGCATGGCACGTTCGGTCGCGCTGTTCACGTCTCCCGTGGCCTTGTTGTAACCTTCCTCCCGCAATGCCAGCGCGCTGTCGTAGCTGCCCTTGGCCGCGTCCAGAAGTGAATTGTATCCCGCAAGGGCCGCAGCCTCCTGTTTCGCCCGAGCCTCCGCCTCCGCCGCCTTCTGGCGTTCGTACTGCTGCTGCAAAATTTCCGCCTGCCGCCGCGCCGCTTCTTCTGCCGCTGCCTGCTGCTGGGCATAGAATGCATTCAGCTGCGCCGTTGGGTCATATGTCGTTGTTGGCCTACCGGAGTAACTGCCATTACCGCTTGTGTCGCTTGTGTCGCTTGTGCCGCCGCCCTCGGAAGTGCTCCCGATGTATTGGGGCACGCTCGGTTTCCTTCCAAATTGCGTGCCGCTCATGCCGCCGTTGTTTGCAAGCTGTTTCCGCGCCTGATCTGCTATTTCTTTGTGCGATTGATACCAGGCTTGGTCCTGCTGTGTCCTTTGCGCACCTTTTTCTGTGGCTGCCCCCCATTTATCTTTCCAATTACCTGTTCCTTTCGTGTATGCCATTTTCAAAAGCTCCTTTCCAAAACGGCCCGCCCGCATCACGCCGGGCGGGCCTGTGTTGTATTTATTCCGTTTTTCCGCCCGTCAGGCTTTCCCCCACGTCCTCCGTGCTGTTCTTCACCACAGCGAGGATTTTTTTCAAAAATCCTGGCAGGGGCGCGCCCAGCGCCGCCGCATTTTCGCAGATGCTCCCCAGCTCCGTAACGATGTACCAGCACAACACCAGCGGGCACACAAGCACCGAATATTCAAACGGCAGCTTGATTGCTGTGATATTGTTGATGATGATTCCCAGCAGGCCATCCAGCGCTGCGGCCACCACAACCACGACAAGCATGCCGCCTTTATGCCATAGCCCGGCGCGGGCCGTGGCGCTGGACCAGCCGTCCTTTTTGCTGCCTGCCACGCTCCCGGTAATCCAATCCAGCAGCATGCAGGCTGCAAAGCCGATCACCAGCCAGCCCATCCATCCAAATACAGCCGTAATAGCTCCGGCAATGCCCACCACAGCCAGCTTGATTTTGTTCAGTGTCTCCATCACACTGCACCTCCCAGCGCGGCTTTTGCCGATTCAATTCGCCGCAAATATTCGCCCGCCTGCTCGTTTGCCTTCGTCTCCCCAGCCTGCGCCCGGTCGGCGCGCTGCGTTTCTTCGGCAGCACGCTTGTCCGCTTCATCCGCGCGGCGGGCCTCGGCATCCGCCCGGGCGTTCGCCGCTTCAAGCTGTGCTTTCAATCCTTCTGCAGCATCGCTCGTGCCGCCTCCCTGCGCCACGCAGGCTGTGAAAGCGTCGCCCGGGGAGAGCGTCACAAGCTGGCAGCGGTCGGCCAGCACCACGGCGTAACGCTGCACTCCCGCCACGAAGATGCGCACCCAGCTGTATCCGCCGGAGCTGCCCACCTCGGCCTGCACCGGGTAGCATGTCCCCTCAATCAGCTTGCCGCCGTTGTAGGACTTGTCCACCGCATTCACATCGGGCGCGGTGAACACCTCACATTTGCCGCTCGTCACTTTTAGAAATTTCATACCGTCGTCCTCCATCCCGTTGATTGCTGTACCATATGTGCCCACGGCGTTGGGGTGCCCGGTGTATGCGGTTGGGTCAAGCCCCGCCCCGGTGGTCGTGGCCCGCACCTCAAAATGGCAGTGTGCAAAGGGCGGGCTTGCCAGCGCCGCGTTGCCCGTGTTGCCCATCACCGCCAGCGCGTCGCCGCTTTTCACCCGCTGGCCCACGGATACCAGATTCCGCGCGTTGTGGCAGAAATACAGGTAGTTCACCGCGTCCGGCGTCTGGCCCGCGTCCAGCTCCACGCACACATACCAGCCCCATTCCCACGTTTTGCTGCCCGTAGACCTGTCCACCTTGCGGGCCGTAATAACCCGCCCGGAAATGCTTTTGCCCTTGTAATCGGGCATCCTGATGGTGGTGCTGTCCAGCCCCTCCTCGTCGCTGCCGCCATGCCAGCCCTTGCCGTTGTTCCGGGTATAGCCCCACCGGCTGTACCCGTACCGCACCCGCACGCGGCCCTTAAAAATTGCCATATGTCATGCCTCCTTTACAGCCCCAGCGCGGCAAGCTGCTGCTCCACGAACGTGAGCTGCTCAAGTGAGGCAACGAGGTGCACTTCCTCGGCCGGCTCGCCCGTCGCATAATTCACTTTTGTCACGCACTGTTTGCCGATGGAGCGCGGATAGGTGAAATCTGCATAAATGTTGGTGTACTCTTTTTCCGGGTTTTCCGCGTCGATGTTCTGCAAGGTGATTTTCTTTGTCGCCTCGGCATCGGTCATCAGGGCGTAAAACTCATCCAGTGTCATTGCGTCCGCCGACATGTGGATTTCAAGGTGGCTGCGCGCCGTGGTGGACATGGACGGGTAACATGCGGTCTCGGGCAGTACCTCGTAGGCGCTGCCGTTTTCCAGTGTGATTTTCAGCATTTTGTGTACCTCCTATACAACATAAATTTGTGATATGTACATCTTGTGGAACGTCAGGAATCGCCAGTTAAAATAAGCTGTGCCGTTAAAACTGAACGGGATTTGAAGGTGAAAACTCTTTGCTGTGTCGCCTATCTTCATATACTGATTGCAAATATTCGGGTTATAGTCATTTGCAACGCTGGAAAGCCCGAACCAATCCTCACCGTAGTTTGCTATGTTCAGTTCATAATTTCCCACAACGTGCAACATACTGTATCCGGAAACGTTATATCCGCCGCTTATAATTTTTAGCTGCGTATCACCATAACCGCCGCGGGCTATCAGTTTCCCGTTTTCATTTTTGTTAAATTCGTAGTTGTTGGGATAGGCGCTCCAGTGCACCCAAATATTTCCGTTATTCCCTATTACGCCGTTATTGTAAATGAAAAATTGCTTTTGCCAAACAAGGTTGTTATTGTGATAAACCTTGTTGCTGGCATTACTGTTGTAATACACATTGTTCGACTGTGGGACGTTGTTGCTGTTGTAATATAGCGCCATATTCCCACCGCCTCACGAATAGTTGATCCACAAATTGCCGTCGTAGCCCATGGTTATATTGCTGGCCCGCCGTGCATTGGAAAGCCTGCCGTCGTTGCCTTGGCATACGGTGCCCGCCGCTGAACCAAAGT
>ENA-UERZ01001431-UERZ01001431.1-human-gut-metagenome-genome-assembly--contig:-NODE-1431-length-17255-cov-11.334672_pt1 | contig 17255 bp, 19 predicted proteins | sample MGYA00242997_ERZ507998 | MGnify/ENA primary metagenome ERZ507998 (study PRJEB26167, sample SAMN06115470) | human gut metagenome | host: Homo sapiens | place: China:Henan | collected 2016-06-23... | reverse complement strand
CGATCATTTTTTTTTTTTCTTCATTATGAATTTTCCTTGTTATAAAAAAAAATTCAGTATTCATCAGAAAAGGCCAACTTGTTGCCTCGCTAACAACAAGTTGGCCTTTTCTTCTTTATGCCTTTAACACTTCTAAGCCAAAATAGGTACCGCTGATTTTGAGTAAATAGTATCTCTAATTTATTTCAAATTATCGCGACGGTTGATTTTTAAATATTTGTAATTTTGCTCAATTAGCTTTAGACGTATTTCCAGCTGAAATTTTTAATTATCTTCATCAGAATTATCTAATAAAAAATCTGTAGATACATGGTAAATAGCAGAGAGAATTTTTAAAACGCCAAGCGACGGTTCGGCCCGTCCTGTTTCGTAATAAGCATAGGTAGAGCGGTCAATATCTAAAATTTTGCAATTTCGCTTTGGGTATAATTGTCATATACCCGAAGCATTTTTAATTTTGGTTTAGGTTTTCAATCTTGTTATGTCTTTTTCTCATGTAAAAACCCTCCTAATTATATACAACTTAAAAGAAACTAAAATATAAGGGTTTCAGGTTACAAGGAAGTATATTTTTCGATTTGGCGGTATAGCCCCGTTCAAGGGCTATGCCGTCTTTTCCTGTTTATTGGCTTCTTTCTGTTCCGTCTGCGGGTCAGTCGGCAAATGAATTTCTCCCACAAAGTTAAAGACAATATCTACTTTCTGAAAACGCTTGCCGTCTATCTTCTCCGGCGCATGGACAACGATTTTTTTGATAAATTCATTAACGATAGTGGGTGTTAATTCGGTTATTCCCACATATTTGCGGATAATGGCGGCAAAGCTGTCAAAGTCACTTTTATTCTGTTCGTAGGTATCGACTTCCTGTTGCTCTGCCTTTACCTTTTCTGTAAGTTCTTTCTGCTCTGCTTCTACTCTACGGACAGCTTTAAAAACCGCTCATGGCTGATTGTACCGTTGATGTCGTCCTCATAAATCTGCTTGAAAATTCGGTCAAGTTCTGCAATTCGTTTTATTGCTTGTCCGACCTCACGCCGCTTACGCTTCATGTCCTTTTCTGCTTCATCAAACCGCTGTTTCTGTATCAGTTTCATAAAAGCAGTGATGTCCTCATAGAACATGGCAGTTACGGCAAATATCCGGTTAAGAACGATTTTCCGCAGGACTTCTTCTCTGATGAAGTGTGCCGTACAATCTCCTGTATTGCTTTTATATCTTGCACAGCGGTAGTTGTCTTGTGAACCGTCAAAGCTCTTACAGGTGGCAAAGTGCAGTTTACTTCCACAATCCGCACAGAATACCAAGCCGGAAAACATTCCCTGCCGCACTGCCTTTGTGGGGCGGCGTTTATTTGCCCTTAATTCCTGTACCCGTTCAAAGACAGCTTCCTCAACGATTGCTTCATGGGTGTTGCGGAAAATTGCCTGCTGTTCCTTTGTGGTGGGAATACGTGGGATTTGGAATAACTTTTGAAGTTTCCCGTATGTCCGCAGTAGTCCATGCGTTCCAAAACTGCTACAATCGTGCTTTCATTCCAACTGTATGGATTATCGGGAAGTGGTTTCCCTTTCTGTTTTGCATAATGGGCGCGTGTTGTCAGCACTTTATCCGATTTCAGAGTTTTCGCTATCCGCATAGGTCCGTTTTCGGCAACGCATAAATCAAAAATCCTCTTTACCACAGCGGCGGCTTCTTTATCTACAATCCATTTCTTTCTGTCGTTTGGGTCTACCTTATAGCCATAAGGCGGCTTAGCCAGATGTTCTCCTGACATGCCCTGCGCCCACTTGATTGCCCTTACCTTTTTACTGGTATCTTTAGCGTAGAAATCGTTAAACAGATTTCGGAAAGGGGTAAAATCATTGTCGCCCTTTGCACTGTTTACACCGTCATTGATTGCGATATAGCGCACACCTCTTTCAACGAAAAAGATTTCTGTATAGTAAGTAGCCGACTTTCAGATAGTCACGCCCCAAGCGGGACATATCCTTGACAATGACTGTCGCCACATTTCCGGCTTCAATCTCTGCAATCATGCGGTTAAAATTCGGGCGGTCAAAGGTCACACCGGAAACGCCGTCATCAATGAAAAATACCGGATTGGTAAAGCCATTATCCGAAGCGTATTTTGACAGAACTGCTTTCTGAGACTTTGGACTATTACTCTATGCAGCACCTTAATCTTCTTGCTTGCCTTATTGCCCAAGGCGTTCTTGACATAAGAATTGCCTATACCGAAGGAAAAAACGGCATCGGAATGTACCACAAGAAAATGGGGCTTATCGAAGACGCATACGGAAATGCTGTAGCCTTTTCTGGTTCTATGAACGAATCTGCCACCGCCATGTCGATAAACTATGAAACCATAGATGTGTTTAGAAGTTGGGGGGACGAAAACGAAAAAGAGCGAGTTCTTCTAAAACAAAACGCATTTCAATCAATATGGACGGACAGCGAGCCAAACATTAAGGTTGTAGAGTTCCCAAGAATATCGCAGGTTCTTATAGACAAATACAAGCGCTCTGCTCCCAATTTTGCAGTTGATGACGAGCAGTTTGGTTTAAAGATACCACGCTCCAGAAGATTTACAGACGGGCAAACCGTTCTCACAACGGCTGCCGTAGGAGCAAGAATACCCAATACGGTTACTTTGCACGAATACCAGCAGGAGGCTATCGCCTCTTGGGTTGGGGATAATTACCACGGTATCTTTGACATGGCTACTGGTACCGGTAAGACCTATAGGACTAGGAGCGATTGCAAAGCTGTCTGAAGACCTCGATGACAAACTTGCGGTAATCATTGTGTGTCCGTATCAGCATCTTGTCGAACAATGGGTAGAAGATATAGTGCGGTTTAATATCAAGCCTATTATCGGGTATAGTAGCTCGCCGCAGAAAGATTGGAAAAACCGTCTTTCAAAAGCCGTTCGTGACCAAAAGCTCAGAGCTGATAAGAGTTTCTTCTGTTTTGTATGAACGAACGCAACCTTTGCAAATGACCATGTGCAGGAGCAAATCAGCAAAATACACTCTCCTGTCTTACTTGTGGTTGATGAAGCTCATAACTTCGGAGCTGCCTCGTATGCACGGCTTCTTGATGACCGCTTCACTTATCGTCTTGCTTTGTCTGCAACGCTTGAAAGACATCGTGATGAAGAAGGAACGGCTATACTCTATAACTTCTTCGGAAAGAAGTGTATAGAATATTCCCTTGAACGGGCAATTAACGAAGATAAACTCACTCCATATAAGTATTACCCTGTCGTGGTACATCTTAACGAAGATGAACTCGGCAATTACGAACAGCTTTCCTATGAGATGTCTAAATGCATCATCAAAGATAAAAGAGGAAAGTATAAACTGAACAAACACGGTGAAATACTCGCCTTGAAACGAGCCAGAATTGTTGCGGGGGCTACCGAGAAGCTGGACGCTCTTAGAGAACAGATACAGCCATATATACACGACAACAATATTCTCGTGTATTGTGGTGCTACGAATGTCTTGGACGAGCACTCTGATTTCTCATCGTTTGATGCCGGTGATGTTCGACAAATTGAAGCTGTCACCAACATTTTAGGCAACGAGTTCGGTATGGATGTTGCTCAATTTACATTAAAAGAAAACATGGAAACAAGAGCCTCTATAAAGGAACAGTTTCAGTGTGGAGACAGATTACAAGCTATCGTAGCTATCAAATGTTTGGATGAAGGCGTAAATATCCCAGGAATAAGAACAGCCTTTATCCTCGCAAGCACCACAAATCCTAAAGAGTATATTCAGCGTAGAGGTCGTGTACTGCGAAAAGCACCTCGCAAGCCCTATGCGGTTATCTATGATTTTGTTACTCTACCGAGACCTCTCGATTCAGTTGCTTTGCTCACAACTGAACAAGCACAGAGAGACCTTGCACTTGTTAAGAACGAACTGGCGAGGTTGAAAGAATTTGGGCGGTTGTCACAGAACTCAATGGATGCCAACAATCTTATATGGGACATCCAAGAAGCATATCACATTACTGACGAATCAGAGGAGGGTGAATCTGAATATGGAGGAAATTAAGATGAACGAAAAAGCGGTTGAACGCTTGAAAAGAAAGATAATTTTGCAAGAGAATCAGAACCTTAAAACAAGAACAATGACCGATCAGCAGATGGTGGCTTGGATTAAGAAGCAGATTGAGGAGGAAGCCCAATGTTACTCGAATCAATAAAACTTGAAAACTTCCGTCAGTTCCGAAACGAGTATATTGAGTTTGCCCAAGGAGCTGATGGTCATAGGCGATAACGGCACAGGCTTTCTTTTGGTGTATGTACGGAGAAACCGAATTTTCCGACAAGAATATGCTCAACAAGCTCGTTGCTGCCGAAATGAAGCCTAGTCAAGAGAGCAAAGTGCAAGTTATATTAAAGCTCACACACGGAAATGTCTCTTATACGCTTATGAGAGAGCAAACATATCGTAAGGACTATTCCAATCGCATCAAGGGTGATAATACTGTCTTTGATATTGCTATCAAGGATGCAAGCGGAAATACATCTTATGTAAAAAAGACCTTGTGTGAGGGCGAAGTTAAAAGCATACTGCCAAAAGAATTGTCAAGGTATTTCTTCTTCGACGGTGAGCGTATTGAGAAGATGAGTAAGGACATATCCACAGGTAAAAAGGCTACGGACTTTGCTGAAGCTGTAAAGGGACTTCTCGGTCTGAACGCTATGTTTAGTGCTATTCAGCATTTTAATCCAAGGATTAAAAACAGCGTTATTAGCAGTTACGAGAGTAGCTATAGCGTGGATAGTAACACGAAGATTCAAGAGTACACACAAACTATTGAGCGTTGCAAGGAAGAAATCGCAAGGATTGATGCTCGACTTGAAGAATTAGAGAATCAAATTGAGCAGGCAGCTTCACGAAAGGCGGAAAAAGTCGAAGAAATCAAGCAATACGCCGAGGGCGAAGAACTCCAAAAGCAGAAGGAGAAATTGCTCCAACGAATTGAAACGGTTAAAGCCTCTCGTTCCACTGTTATCAAGGAAATCAGCAGAGGCTTCAACGCTAATATGAGTTCTTTTTTCTCTGCGTCCTTGATTTTGCGGTCACTTGAATTTCTTTCCGACAAGGACTTTGCAGGCAAAGACATTCCGTTCATGCACGCTAAAACCATTGAATATCTCTTAAAGCAAAAAGTGTGTATCTGCGGAACTCATCTTGATGAAGGCTCCGTTCCGTACAACAAGGTAAAGGAACTGATTGATTTCTTACCGCCGCAATCCATCAGCACGACAATAGGCTACTTTAAGAAAGAATCTAAACGCCGTGCAAATTCTAGGCAAGACCTTTACGGTGATGTCCGTGAGAAGCTGGCTGTTATCAGCCAGCAAGATGAAGAACTTGTTGGTTTGAATGATGACCTTCACGCAATCGAGGGCAAACTCAGCAGCGGTGATGTGCGTGGAACGGTTCGTGCGATTAACACTGAGATTCAGCTCTGCGATCAAACAATCAAAAAGAGCCAGACAGAACGCGACCAACTCCTCATCAAAAAGGGCGGCTATGAAAAAGAGGCTGGTCGAGCTGATACCGAACGCCGTAATCTCACGCTTCTTGATGACAAAAACAAAAAGATTGAGATTTACAAGGCTTATGCAGAGCAAATTTACAAAGAGCTGCAGTCTGTTTATGCTTCAAGCGAAGCAGAAATCCGAAGCAAACTTGAAACAACTATTAACGAAATCTTCAAGACAATATATGAGGGTGGACTTTCTCTTACCATTGACGAGAAATACCATATTTCTGTTTATGCAGATGATTACGATGGCGATGTCGAAACCTCTACCGCACAAAGCATTTCTGTAATCTTTGCGTTTATTACTGGCATTATCAAAATGGCGAGGGATAACCGAAACGCCACATATGAAAATGCAAAGCTTCTCTCCTCCGAGCCTTATCCGCTTGTAATGGATGCACCGCTTTCTACTTTCGATAAGAGACGAATCAAGACCGTATGTGAATCGCTACCGAATACTGCCGATCAGGTTATTATTTTTATTAAAGATACTGATGGTGAACTTGCCGAGGAATACATGGGCGATAAAATCGGCTCTCGTCATTACTTCGATAAGAAAAATGAGTTTGAAACAATTTTGGTGTAAGGAGGAAGAAGAATGTTTGATAAGCAATATCGTTTTAGGGGAATACATGCAGTTCGTGTCGATGCTTTGACAAGCGTTTTCGACGAGGCAAGCAAGGCGAAATTGTTTGAGCGTAATGTTGATGTCTATACAAACGCTCCGCTTGTCGGCTTCCTTTATGGTCGCCGTGCAGAAGTGGACGACACAAAGAATCCAGAAACAAATCAAGTGTATAATCAAAATGTCATGGGCGACAGAGTTATCTATTCACAAGAAGAACTCATGTTTAACTTTAGGTTGATTATGCTGCTAGATAAGGAGTATGAACCCGATGAGGGCAGACGAATCAACAAAGCCTTTAGACACATGGGTGAAGACTTTGCCGATGAGGAACGCTTTGACAGCTATGTGCGAGGTGGAATTGATGTCCTTTATGAAAAATTGATTGAAGAAACAAGTACTCCAGAAGATTATGCAAACAATCTTTATGACTTCCTGGAGGAATTTCAAGAGAAGTTTAACGAAGATGTGTCAAGCGAAGATATTTTGAAGCTATGTTCTAAATGAAAAGAGGTGAACTTGAATGGGAACGGACAATCGCCAGGAGGCATACGAATATCTAATTGGCCTTGCAAACAAGCAAGAGTATGTCACCTTTGACGAGATTATGGATTGTGCAGATGACCATGACCTTCCCATTCAAGACTTCGATTGGCTCAGTAATTCCATTACATTGAAGGGTATCCTTGTATATAGTGAAGCTCCTTCGTCTGCCTCTGCTACTGACGAAGATGAGTATGATGATTTTGCTCAAAGCGACTATGAAGCGGTTTATAACAGGATAATTGAATTAAGTCCATCATTAGAACCATTCGTAAACGGAGTAAGAGACATCATTCCACCGCAGCGACACGAAATAAAGCAGTTAAAATATCAGATAGTTGATGGCAATGAGTACGCTCGGTCTCGTATGATTGAGATGCACTTACGCATTGCCCTACGAGTTGCCTTGCAAAGATCCGAAGTCTTCGACATGGATATTGAAGACGCAATAGGCTATGCTTGTATAGGATTGATTATCGCAGTTGATAAATACGACCCCGACACATTTGGAGCGTTTGCCTCATACGCAACTCTCTGGATTTTACAGAATATTTCACGAGAGCAGAGCACACGCCGCCCGCTTGTTTACTATCCTGTGCATCAAAAAGAAAATTACTTCTCCATGTACCCCATTCTAAAAAGCCACGGGTGTATTGAATGTGATGACTTGTGGCAATGTAAAAAGGCTCGTCAAATGGTAAAGGATACATTGGAATGTTCCGATAAAGATACCGAGAGAACCATCTCCCAGATGATTCCAGATTTAAGGATTGAAGATTTGCTTTATATGTATTCTGACGAGTATGGCGAGGACGAAAACAACGATATAATAGTAGGTTCAATACTGGGTAGTATATCATCAGACACAATCATTTCAGATGAAAATGCTCTACAGACGATTTACAATAAAATGCTTAGCGAGATTGTTGCAGACGCATTGAAGTCGCTTACCTCTCGTGAAGAAGCAATCCTTAAACTTCGTTATGGCTTTGATGGCCCAGAACAGACATTGGAGCAAGTCGGTAATAAATACAATATCACACGAGAGAGAATCCGACAGATAGAAGCAAAAGCGTTAAGAAAGCTACGCCATCTTAACTTGATTGAAAGTTACATAATTGGGATGTAGTAAAAACAATGAGCGAGAGTGCAATTCTTATCGAACTGTACTCTCGCTATTTTTATCTTTCCCAATCCTTGCGCTTGGGTTTTCTTTGCCGTTGTGTCTGTGCCTGCTGTTTCTGCCGCAGGCGTTCCCGGACGGAGCGTGTTTCCGCTTCCTCGTGGAGCAGATTTGCGACATCCCGCTTGCTGTCAAACATCATCAGCGAATCGTATTTCTCGCCATAGGTGTCCTGCACACGAGTAACCGCAGAGCGTTCTTTTTCCTCACGGATGGAAAGCCGTGCCTCCATCAGCTCACCGGCGTCAAATTCTGAAGCCTGTTCCTTCAATTCGCTGTATTCCTTCAGTGCGGCATCCAGTTCAGCAGAATACTTTGCCTCCTGCGCTTCCAGTTTTTTCAGCGCACTTTCCATTGCGGCAATATCTTTCTTTACAGAAGAAATACCGGTATCATCGGTGCAGTCCAGAGAACGGAGCAGCATTTCCTTTTCCGTTTTCAGTTCTTCCAATTCTTCCGTCAGCTCCGCAATGCGCCGGGTAAGGTCACGCAGCTTTGGTATCTGATAAAATGGCGTTTCCTTTTTCTCGGCAAGCAGATTTTTCCGTTCTTTCGTTTTTTCTTTAATCTGCCGTACCAATCCCATATACCGTTCCAGCTTTGGTATAGCCGCCTGAATATGCTCGTTCATACGGTGTTTTCCCATACCGATATGGCGAAGCTGGTAGCGAAAGATTATCATATTGCCACGCAGCCGTTCCATCGCTTCCGCAAGGGCGGGAATCGTGTTTTTGACTGTCTGTGCCAGCTTTCTGACGGCGGATTTCAATTCACGAAGCAAAGCATTGTCTGCTTTGATCTGACGGTTTATCTCGCAGCGGTCAGAGATGATTCCCTGCCGTTCCAGCGCACGGGCGGCAACTCCCTCGTGAATGGTGGGCTGTTCGGTCAAGCCCCGATCTGCATGGCTGCGGTGGTCAATGCGTTCTTCATAGCCGTACCGTTCCAGATAACAATTCGCTGCATCTGCCCACGCCTTGCGCCACTGGACAAGCTGTTCTTCGCTGTTCCAACGCTCGGAGATAGGATTTTGCCTTCCGTATGGGTATTTGCTGACTCGTTTATATCCATGCTTTTCCGCTTCGGAGGGCGGCAGATATATCTTCTTGCGGCCGACCTTGTAAGGATACTGCTTCTCCCATCCATCAGCCTGCGCCGCTTTGAATTCGGCGGCGGTAAAGCCCTGTTCTTCGCCGTTTCGGACACAGAGATATTCTTTCTCGGTCTTGTATTGCCAGTTTCCTTTTTCGTCCAAAGGGCGAACCGTGACCATGATATGGGCATGGGGATTGTGCCTAGGCGGATATGGATCATGGACAGCAACATCGGCGCACATCCCATCAGCAACAAAATTGTTCTGGATAAAATCCGTCAGAAGTTCCTGCCATTGTGCCGGTGTCAGCTCAATGGGGAGAGCAGGAACAATCTCACGGGCAAGGCGGCTGTCCTTCGTCTTTTCATTTTTCTCCACCGCATTCCATAAAACGCTGCGGTCTTTCCATTCCGGCGGAGCAAACTCTGGCAGGAACACATCCTGCCATACAAGCCCTTTCTTTCGTGTGAAGTTATGCTGTACTCCATCATAGTCATTCAACATCTTGGAACAGCTTAAATAGGCGGAAGCGGCAACAGCAGAACGCCCATTGCCTCGGCTGACCACTTTTGCTTCCAGATGGTAGATTGCCATTCATTCTCACCTCTCCTTTGTTTTTGTTTCTTTTTCGCAAAAAGAAAATGGGTGTCGCCGGAGCAGCGATACCCATATCTGCGACAAAGCTGCCGGTGGCAGGTTTTCGCAGGCAGTTGGCGCAAGGCAGGGGTACAAACTGTACCCCTGCTCACAGACGCAAAAGCGGGTGTGCTTGCGATAACTGCGTGGACGATGACAGCAGAACCAACCGGGCTGTGGCATCGTCCGGCGGCTCCCGCAGGAGACGCAATCCCCCTCGGAGAGCGCACGAGCCTGACCAACGAGAGGGCTGCCACCACCTGCTTTCGCAGGTGGTGAGTAAGTGCGCCCTTCGGGAAAAAGAGAAGCGCCCCGGTTGCCCGGAGCGCCTACATAACACTTTATCGTAATGCCCAATACAGAAAATCCTCCAGCTTCGTCAAGTCCATCTCAGCCGCAGCCGGATAGACCTTTTCTAAAATCGCACCCTCCTGAATCAGCCGCCGTGTCCGTGCATTGCGTTCTTTCTGCATTTTCTGGTTTGCCTGCGTCCTGCATTCATCGCAGCAGTATTTTGCATTGTTTCTCGTTGTGGTAAAGGTCTTGCCGCAGTTTTCGCAGACGCATTCCCGCTTTCGGTTTTCCGCCGCTTCCTGCCGGTAAAATTTCGCCCGGCAGTTGGGGCCGCAGAACAGTGTGTTTGACCGTTTGGATTCAAACTCTTTCCCGCAGCATTTACAGGTCAGCCTGAACGGCTGTCCCACAATGTGTTCACCGGCTTTGATTTTCTGATACCGTTCCCGGCTTTTTATGCGGTGCCGTTTCAGCTGCTCCTGCCGCTTGATCTCCTCCGGCGTCAGTTCCGGGACGGGCAGTTCAAACCGCCCGATGAATTTCAGGTAAATCTCCACCTCCTGCACCCGATCCCCGTCGACCTTCTCCGGCGCATGGACAATGATCTTGTCAATAAACTCGTTGATCATCGGAGTGGTCAGCTCGGAAAAGTCGGTGTATTTCTTTGCCAGCGCAGGGAACTGCGCTGCACGGCCGGTATCTTCCTCAAAAGCGGATACCTGCTGTTTAGCCTCCGCAGCCGATATTTGAAGCGATTTCTGTTCCGCTTCATACTCTGCCAGCAGGCCTGTCAAAGCGATCTTCCGAAATGCGCCCGACGGCAAAGGATTCATAGAGCTTTTTGATGATGGTATCCAGCTCGGCAATGCGCTTTTTGCTCTTGCTGAGCTTCCGTTTGGTTTCCTTTGCGGCTTCCGCCTGCCGTATCCGGGAAGCGGAGCGTACCTTTTTCATAAATTCATCCTGATTTGTGACAGCAAAGGCGCTGGCTGCACAGATGGTTTCCAGAATCAGCTCCCTGACCGCTTTTGTCCGGATATAGTGGCCGCTGCAAGCGTGGGTGCGCTTTTGATGTGCCAGCGTATAGGAGGAACAGTCAAAGAAGTCTGACGGGTACGGATTTTTCACTGTACCGCCTCTGGAACGGTGGTTATACATCTTCTCGCCGCAGTCGGCGCAGTAGAGAAGCCCGGTCAGAGGATTCGCCTCTCCGATGGTGTCAATGCGCTTGGGCGTTTTCCGCAGCTTCTGCGCCAGCTCCCATGTCTCCTTATCCACAATAGCTTCGTGGGTGTTTTCAAAAATCAGCCATTCTTCCTTTGGGTTGGGGACACTGCTCTTATCCTTATAGGATGCCTTGTGGGAACGGAAGTTGACCGTATGCCCCATATACTCCGGCTTGGATAAAATCTGCCCGACTATATAGCCGCTCCAGTTATACGGGTTGGGGAATTCCTTCCTGCTTTTCCAGACGCCCATACCTTTTTTGCCAAAGTAAACGGCGGGCGTTTCCACCTGCTCGTCAAAGAGGATGCGGGCAATCTCATACGGGCCGTTTCCTTCAATGGTCAGGCGGAATATCCTGCGGACAACTGCGGCGGCTTCCTCGTCGATCAGCCAGTGGTATTTGTCCTGCGGGTCTTTTTTGTATCCGTAAATGGCGATATTGGTGGTTGGCTTGCCGGATTCTCCCTTCACACGGACAGCGGCTTTCTGCTTGCGGCTCAGATCCCGTAAATACCACTCGTTCATGATATTCAGGAAAGGCGCAAACTCATTGCTGTTCTGGTCGTTGCTGTCTACGCTGTTCGCAATGGCAACAAAGTGTACGCCGTGCTGCCGGAAAAACACCTCGGTGTAAAAGCCGGTTTGCAGATAATCACGCCCTGCCCGGCTCATATCCTTTACGATGACGTGCGCTACTTTCCCGGCCTCAATATCCGCAATCAAATCCTTCCATGCCGGGCGGTCAAAATTAGCGCCCGAATACCCGTCATCGGTGTAATGGACAAGATTTTCGTAGCCCTGCTGGCGGGCGTAGGCTTCGAGGTATTTTTTCTGATTGATGATTGAATTGCTGTCCCCGGTCAGGTCGTCGTCACGGGACAGCCTTTCATATAAAGCTGTGATCTTTCCTTCCGTCTGTTTCACGCTCATGATGCGCTCCTTTCAGACTTCCGGCTCATTTGTGGTGATTTCATTATATCACAAGTTCCGGCATGGTGTAACCATTTATGCGTCTGAAAGCGAACATAAGGGATAAACACCCTGCCTGTGCAGAAATGCCCCCGGAAAAGCCTTGTGCCGTAAGGCTTTCCGAGGGCAAAAGCGTTACATCTGCTGTTGTTTTTTCTCCTGGTATTTCCGCACCCGTGCGGCGGTCTGCCTGCGCCGGGCTTCTTCGGCACAGCGCTGCGAACAGTACATCCGTTTCCCGTCAGCCGGGAACGGTTTGCCGCACTGCCTGCAAGCCGTTAATGGCGTCGGCTCACTACTAAACACAGCTTGCAGCTTTGCGTCGGTCGGCAGCACTGCGCTGCGGAAATACCGGCACAGGGCGCTGTTTGTGTAGCAGATACCGAACATGGGACAGTCACAGGCCAGCGGCAGACATCCGTATTCCCTGTCGTAGTTGGCGCACAGAGAAGTAATCAGCTTTTTCATCCGCTGCTTTTCCCGGCCTGTCAGTTCACGGTTTTGGCTTGGCATCGGTCATTCCTCCTTTCTTACTGCTGGAAGTAATCTAAAATAAGAAAAATAGATTACTTCCTCACTAATAGGAGAAATACAGGGTGGTTAGCGGAACTGTTTTTTCGCAAAATCAAAGAAATTTTGAAAAATATTTCTGAAGGGAGGTTTCTGCGGTGTTTGAAGATGATTATGAAAACGAAAGCGATGTCGAGCAAGCCGGTTTATCCGAGCAGGCCCAGAGGCAGCTTGCAAAAGAGCAGCGTCTTATTGAAGATCTGGAAACAGATGCCGCAGAACATCCCTTTGAGGAAGATACCGAAGAAAAAGAGCCGGAACGGAAGAAACTCAGAAGGGAATTGCAGGCGGAAGCCCTTGCCCGTCTGGAGGACGCTGCCAGAACGCAAAAGGATTTTGAAAATGTCATCGCATGGTGGGACAGGTTGGACGCCAACCGGGAGCGCAGGGAACGCTATCATGAACTCAGCCGTAGCGGGGACGATCTTCCGCTGGAATACGGAGCGTCAGTGAATGAGCTCTTTTTCCCGGACACATTAAACGGTGTGCTGGAAAAGCAGCTCCGCAAAGGTGATTTTCTTGATGTGATTTTCTGCTGTCCCTATGACATACACGAGCTTGTGGCGGAGGAAGAACTGTCACAGATCCTTTTGGATTTGAATGAGGAACACAAGGAATTGCTGTTCCTCTGCGCCGTCCGGCTGTTCAGTTCCACACGGATTGCTGGAATACGGGGACAAAGCGACCGGAATATCCGCAAGGTGCGTGGTACGATGTTCAAAAAGATACGAAAAAAGCTGCTTGCCGCCCTGACGGACAAGGCGGAAAAGCAGCAGCCGATGACCTTGCTGGAAAAAGAATTTTTAAGAGAGTGCGGACTGACGGTTGATAACGGAACGAAGAAGCAGTATAATAGATAATATGAATTCGAGTTATTGGGGTTACAATACATAGCGGAGGGTTTAGTGTATGACGAACCTTTTTGAACGCACCAGTTCCCAATGGGTGCGGTACAGCGAATATGAATGGAAAGCGGCAGCGGATGGGACTTTGTATCTTACACCCACAAAAGCAGCGCAGCCGGGCATCTACGATCCTCTGGCGGAATACCGCCAGATCGTGCTGGACGCCATCGACATCGGGCGTATGGGAATGGCAAAGAAACCGGATACGGAAATCCAGACCGCTATCCGCCGGTTTGCCGTGAAGTACGGGCTGTTCGGCCTGATGACCGCACTGCCCACCACGCCGGATTTTATGGAATATGAAGCGGTGTACCTGCCGAAAAACCATTTTATAAAAGAGGAAACGATGTCCACCGAAAAATATCTGGAACTTTTTTTCCCCTTTGACAAGCTGGACGTGATTAAGCACGGAATCGAATCTATGTGGAATATCGAAAATGACCGTGTGATGATGGCGCTGGCGATGACCATGACGGACAAGCCGATGGCGGTCAATATGAGCTTTCAGCGGGAGTATGCGGAACGGTACGACTGGATGAAGCAGCAGTTCATCGACTGGGCGTTTACCTATGTCAACAGTATGCTTTATTATGAAGATTACGACACGTTAAGCAAGGATACCCGCCGTCTGATGCAGCAGAGCATGGCAGCTTTTGGCGGCAATGCGCCCTCCTATCATATCGCTCTGCTGGATAAGCCGACCATTATCTGGGATTTCCACTCTCTTCTTTTGGGCATACAAATGATGTTCAGCTTTATGCTGACCGACAGCAAAAATCCGATCCGTCTTTGCAGGCACTGCACGAAAGCCTTTGTCGCAAGCAGGCCGAGCGCCGTGTTTTGCAGCCCGCAGTGCAAGAATAAGCACAATGTTTACAAGAGCAGGGCAAAAAAACGAAATCGGACGATGATTGATGGGATGGTGATATACAATGGCTGAAAAGAAAAACAACAAACTGCAAATCCGAAACAGCACGGTGGACTTCCTTGTATTTACAAAGGACGCTCACGAGGACGGCATTGAAGTCCGTGTGCAGGATCACGATGTATGGCTGACACAGAAGGCAATCGGCCAGCTTTTTGATGTGGACAGAAGCGTTGTTACAAAGCACCTTAAAAATATTTATGAAAGCGGCGAATTGTCCGAAGATGCAACTTGTGCAAATTTTGCACAAGTTGCGGATAACGGGAAAACCTATCAATACAAATTCTATTCGCTGTCCGCTATTATCGCCGTCGGCTACCGTGTTAACTCCGGCAGGGCAACACAATTCCGGCAATGGGCAACAAAGGTGCTGGACACCTTTGCAAAGCAGGGATATGTCTTAGATAAAAGCAGGCTGATCAACGGCCAGATCTTCGACGAGGATTATTTTGACCATCTGATTTCCGAAATACAGGAAATCAGAGCCAGCGAGCGCCGTTTCTACCAGAAAATCACGGATATTTATGCCACTGCCGTTGATTACTCCGTCGACAGTCAGATTACAAAAGATTTTTTTGCGTCGGTACAGAACAAGATGCATTATGCCGTTCACGGAAATACCGCAGCGGAGGTTATTGTGGCAAGGGCTGACCACACAAAGGAACATATGGGATTGACTTCATGGCGCAACGCTCCCAATGGAAAGATTGTAAAAGCCGATGTTTCTATTGCAAAAAACTACTTGTCCGTTGATGAGATGCAGGAGCTAAATGAGATTGTCACGATGTATCTGGACTATGCCACAAGGCAGGCCAGATGGCATATTCCCATGACAATGGCAGATTGGGCTTCCAAGCTGGATGCGTTTCTGCAATTCAATGATGCTGAAATTTTGCAGGACAAGGGAAAGGTTACTGTTGCAATCGCCAAAGCCTTTGCAGAAAGTGAATTTGAGCAGTACCGGATTATCCAAGACCGTTTGTATCAGAGCGATTTTGACCGTCTTGTAGCCAGCGCAGAGAAAGAAGATTGATGAAGTGAAAAAATGCCCGTTATCAGCCATACAGCCGATAACGGGCATTCAATTAAGCGTATACAAGTTCCGTCAGTACAATTTCCTCTGCACGGTTGCGAATACTATTCATACGGCGCACCCACTCCATCTGGTCGGCCGCTTTCAGCGCTTCGGTTACGCCTTCCTGCTTTGCCATAGCAGATACGATGTTTTCCATACGCTCATTGCAGGCTTGGTCGATTTCCGCCAAATGACAGCGCAAATTTCCTGATGTCAGCAGGTTTGTGTAAAGTATACTTCGGTGTTCTTTCAGATAACGGCGGCGCATACGCCCGTATTTGCCGATCTGATTGTCGCCGGTGTCCGGCAGGGCGAGATTCGGGATGAGGTAATCTCCCTCCCGACGGTAAGTGCCGCCCATCTGTTCAAACAGGGACTTCATAAAGCAACAGCTCCTTTCTGTGTTGGATTTCAGCGGTTATACGAATTTTGCTCCTTTCCTATAACTGCTTTTCAATTCACCACAAATGAGCCGCAGTCATATGTATTAGGTGGCAGAAACCACCCTTTACATATTAACTCTTGATTAACAATGCTGTTGCTATCCCCGTCCAATGCGTCCTCTTGACTTAAACGGGCATATAATGCGGTTATCTGTTCGGGCTTATATGTATTTGCTGTCATGTTCATTCCTCCTGTAATGAACGCCCGACAGACAGGTTGCTATCTTCATTATAACGGACTTTTTTTCCTTTGTCAGTAGGCGTTTTAAGGTTTTCTGATTTTATGAGCCGCTTCATCTTTTCAAAAAGTGGTTCAGAGCCGCCGCAAGAGGTAGACACTTCATAGAATGTGCCGCCGATTTTATAAATCACTGTTTCATCTGCCGGATTTCCCTGTTTCTGCTTATAATCTGATATTTTCTGTTCCTGTTTCCGTTCCATTCCTTTCCCGTCCTTTCTTTGATTTGTAATGTGATAAGTTTCGTAGCAAGCATAGGAAAAGAGTACCTTTTTCCGAAAATGCCCTGCATTTTGCTCGTTGGGGCGTTGGTCGCCAGTGGCGACCGCCTAACGCCGACCGAGCCGGTAGGCGAGATGTTTCCCAAACCCTCTGATTTTCCTATCACTACCTACAACACCATACAACGCGATTTTGCCGAAGTTTTGAAAGAAATTTTTCAAAAAGTTTTTCTTATCTCTTAATACGGAAAAGTTTCTGAAATGCCAAATAAATAACCGCTTAGGGAAAAATAATTTCAAGTATCACAACTTAAAATCCTCCTAAAACTTGACACTGTAAAGTTTAGGCTTTATAATATAGACGGTGTAAAGATTGGAGGACTTAGCATGGCACGGAAACGACAGACTTATCATCATAAAGACTTGCGAAACGCTTTAATTGAAACAGGTATTCAGCTTGTAAGTACAGAGGGAGTAAATGCTTTTTCTTTGAGAAAGGTAGCTGCGGCGTGTGGTGTCAGCCATGCTGCCCCATATAGCCATTTTCAAAATAAAGAAGAACTGCTTGAAGCAATGCAATTATTTATCACAGATAGATTTTCTAAACAATTAGAAAGTACCGTTCAAAAGAATAATAATGTCGCAGAAATATTGAAAGATATGGGGATAGCCTATGTATCTTTCTTTGTAGAGAACCCTGCTTATTTTCAATTTTTATATTCTCAATCCAATATAAAAAT
>ENA-UERZ01001429-UERZ01001429.1-human-gut-metagenome-genome-assembly--contig:-NODE-1429-length-17265-cov-4.872411_pt1 | contig 17265 bp, 14 predicted proteins | sample MGYA00242997_ERZ507998 | MGnify/ENA primary metagenome ERZ507998 (study PRJEB26167, sample SAMN06115470) | human gut metagenome | host: Homo sapiens | place: China:Henan | collected 2016-06-23... | reverse complement strand
CCCATCAATGCATGGACTTCACCACGCTCGAGATCAAAATCGACCTCTTCAATGGCGGCGACCCCGGAACAAAGCTTTGTGATATGCGTTGCCTCCACCAGTTTTTGCACCATGCAGATTCCTCCCTTCTTTTATCGGATATTGACTAAAATGATTATAGCATACGGAAAAGTTTTTATACAAATATGTAAAAAGTATGCCTTTCCATAGAATATAACTATGGAAAGGCATATCATGGAAATTACTCTCCGATGAATTGATTCAACAGGCGCAGATACTGCTTGGCCAGGGGCTGGAGGATGGTGTCGTTTTTTTTGATCCATCCCAGCTTCAGCCGCTCATCGTCGCACAGGGGAACGCCGGTCAGGTCATGCCGGAGCAGAAAGGGGGACGGCGCTCCACAGCCAATGGTGTAGGCGTCTGTTTTTTGGAGCAGATAGAGCATGGTGAGCCCGTCGCTGATGCTGATTTTCCGGTCGGCATCCATGGAAAACCAGCCTTCTTCGGCCAGATTCAGGGAACCGTCCATTCCTTGGTCGTAGCGGAGCAGGGGGTAGGGGGAGAGCTCTTCCGCGCTTATGGACTTTTTTTGGTGAAGCGGGTGCCGTTTGCTGAAAATCAGATAGGGGCGCAGGCGCTTGATGCTGTAAAACTCCAGCTTGGCCTTCCGGATCTCTTTCAAAATGACCCGCTCTGACTGGTCCAGAAAATGCAGGATGCCAATTTCGCTCCGGCCGGAGGCCACGTTCTGGATCACCTCTCTGGTTCTGCCCTCCAGAATCTTGGTGTGATAGCAGGACGTCCCCATTTCGGAGTGAAGAAAGGATACAAAGGACTCGGTTGCGAGGGGAAAATGCTGCAAGCTGACCGAAAATACTTTTCGGTCAGCCGGTTTGTCAATGTACTTCTGTTTTACAGCGGCCATCTGTTCATAAACTGTGCGGATATCCGCTAAAAATTCCTGCCCCTGAGGCGTGATCACAACCCCAGTGCGGCTTCGGACAAAAATAGGAAAGCCGATCTCCTTTTCGACTGATTGGATGGCATGGGTCATACTGGGCTGGGCCACGTAGAGCTGCTTCGCCGCTTCGCTGATGGAGTGGGTCTGTGCGGTGACGAGCAGATATTCCATTTCCTTCAGGGTCATTTGGATTCCTCCCTTCCGGGGACGGCGTGGTAAAAGACGGCCGGGCGCCCTCCGGTCTCATATTCCACGCGGCTGGAGATCTCATGCTGTTCTACCATATAATTTAGATACCGCTGTACAGTTACTTTGGACAGGGAGAGCTGTTGTGCCAGCAGATCCGCAGGCATGGCGCGCTCCTGCCGGATGCGCTGCAAAAGCTGGTCATAGATCTGCGTTTGCAGGCCCTTTTCCCGCAGCGCCGCCACAAATGTCTCTTCCGAGGCGGGGCGGTTTGCAAATACCGCGTCGATCTCGCTCTGATTCAGACGTCCAGTGGAGTTGATAATGCGCCGGCGCTGGTCAAATTTCAGGAGAGTCTCCACCATACGCTCGGAGGAAAAAGGCTTCAGCAGGTAATCGACCACGCCAAAGGGGAGGACGTCCCGCACCTGCTCCACGTCGCTGGAAGCGGTGACGACGATCACGTCCAAAGGGAGGTCCTCTTTCCGCAGGCGGTATAGAAATTCCGTGCCGCTCATCTGGGGCATAAACAGATCCAGCAGGATCAGGTCCACCGGATTGAGCCAGATGTAGTTGAGCGCCTCCTCGCCGTTGGAAAAAATCGCCTTTACCTGAAAATCAGGCACTTTTTCAATGGCGGCTTTCGTTATTTTGGCCGTATCCGGCTCATCTTCTACGATGATGACTCGATACATCTCAAGACTCCTTTGCCGCGGCGCCTTCAAAGGAAATGGTGATGGAGGTTCCTTCGCCGGGCTCTGTATTGACATCAATGCTCCCCTGGTATTTGTCCACCAGCTCCTTCACCAGAAAGAGACCGGTCCCGTGGTGCTCCCCTTTGGTTGAGACGCCCTTTTCAAAGAGGTGGGTACGCACCTCCTCCACAATTCCCCGGCCCGTGTCCGTTACCAGAATGACCGTATAGTTTTCGTCAATAAAGAGGCCGATATTGATCTCCTTGACTGGGATAGAGGCGTCCTTGAGCTCATCGATGGAATTTTCCAGCAGATTTCCGAGAATGGATACATAACAGTCAAAGGGAAGCCCGCGGGTCATGTTTTTGCAGTAACTGTCCGAGAGCAGATCCAGCTTGATGCCATAGCTGCTGGCGCTCACCATTTTTCCAATGATGATGGCCGCGATCCCGGTGGACTCGATCTCATGGGTCACGCGGCTGATGCTGGCCGAAGAGGTGCCGCAGCTCGTGATGAAATTTTTGGCCGCAGTGGTCTCCTGGGCCTCCAGGTAGCCCAGAATCACATGGAGCTTGTTCATGAATTCGTGGTTGAAAGAGCGAAGGCTGTCCACCATCTTATGGCTCTCCGAGAGCTCCTGGGCCAGATGCCGCACCTCTGTTACGTTGCGGAAGATAGAGGCCGCGCCGATGAGTACGCCGTGTTCATAAACCGGGATACGGCTGCTCAGATACTGTTTTCCATGGATACAGACACTGACATTGAACTGGGAGGTCCCGGTTTCTAAAATATGACATAAGTCTGTCTCAGGAAAAATCTCATCCAACTTTCCCTCGAAATGGGACTGATCGGGGCAGCCGAGCATCTGCAAAAAGGCTTTGTTCATCATGATGACCTCGCCCTTCCGGTTGATGGCCACAATAGCCTCATCTAGCGCGTCCAGAACCTCGGTGCGTTCATCGGTCAGACGGCGGTACTCCTCCAGGCCGCGGCCGCGCAGAATGGTCCGAGTGCGCCTGCGAATGGAAATCGAGAGAAAAATCCCGACAAACGCCGTAATAAAGGAGATGATGATATAGAGGTACAGAAGGTGCATGACATCTTCCGTGGGAGACTGGTGAAAGACGGAGAGTACGACATATCCGAGGATGGAACCCGCCGCGCCGGTAACGGGTGTATAGACCATCTCCAGGCCATAGGCCTTGCGGTCCACGGTGGTGATAAAGGGAACGCCGGTGGAGAGCAGCTGCTGCTCGCCGCCAAAACTCAGCGTCCGGCCCACAAAGGCCCGGTTGGGGTAATAGATGCACTGGCTCTCTGCGTTGCACACGGCCACAAAATCCAGATTTTCAATGGACTTGATATAGACATCCAGATAGTTGTTGAGGTATTCCTGATTGTCCCCGAGAGAAAGGGCTTCTGTCACGATCGGTGAGGTGGCCAAAGTGCGGCCGGTCTTGAGAAGTTCTTCTTCCTGTGAGCGGCTGCTGCGGGTCAGTGTGACTGAGAGGGAGAGGACCATGAACAGAAGGACCGTCACAACAATGCCAAAGATCTGAAACAAATAGATCTGATCCTCCACTTTTACATGCTTCCACAGGGGTTTCTTCATATGCCGTGTCTCCTCGCTGTTTCCAATGTGGGTTGGATTGGATCGGGATATAAAAAGTATAGCATAGATCCCATGACTTGACAAAACAGGAGCAGATGAAGAAAAGGGTGAAAAAAACGCATCCGGCAATCTGACCAGATTGCCGGATGCTAGAGCGTGTGAAAAGGATTTGGCTGCGGGGTTCGGTCACTTGCTCTCCACCTGCGCATTTTCCTCTGGCATGGCGGAGACGGCCTTGTCCTTGGGAAGGATCAGGTTGAGCAGAATGGCGGAAAAGGCCGTTCCGGGGATGCCGTTGATGAGGGCGGAGACATAGAAGGGATAGTCGGCCAGCGCGGCAGGCGTCGCGCTGAAGCCCAGGCCGATGGCCAGGGACACGGCGATGAGGAGCATATCCCGCTCAGAGAGCTGCTGCTGTCCCAGCATTTTCAGACCGTTTGCAGCGATGCTGCCGAAGACCACCAGAGTGGCCCCGCCGATGACTGGCGTGGGGATGAGGGAGAGGAAGGCGGCGAGCTTGGGAATAAAGCCCAGCACCACCATAAATCCGCCGGCCGCAGCCACCACATAGCGGCTCTTGACGCCGGTCACGCCGATGAGGCCAATGTTGCCGCTGTAAGAAATGGTGGGAGTGGAGTTAAAAAGAGCGCCCAGAATGCTGGCGACGCCGTCACAGACCACGCCGCGGGAGAGGTCCTCTTTGGTTGCCACGCGGTTGGCTGTGATAAAGGCCACGGTAGAGGTATCCCCCAGGAACTCCACCAGATTGACCAGGGTCAATAGAGCCATGATGATGATGGCGGGCAGCTGGAAGGAGATGCCGAAGTGGAGCGGCTGGGGCAGGGAGAACCAGGAAGAGTCATTCAGCGAGGAAAAGTCCACCATACCCAGCGCCGCGGAGAGCACGAATCCGGCAATCAGGGCGATCAGGACGGAAGCGCCCTTTATAAAGCCCTTTCCCCAGGCGTTCAGTGCAATGACGATGACGAGAGTGAACAAGGCCACACCGTAGTTTTGCAGGCTCCCATAGGTGGGGCTGTCACTGCCCCCGGCACAGTATCCGACGGCGACGCTGACCAGGGTGAGGCCGATTACCATGATGACACAGCCCATGGCCACAGGCGGGAAGACCTTGCGGATAAATTTGACGCTGACCGCGCCGAAGAGGGCCACGGCCACACCGCATACCAGGCTGGCGCCGATAAAGGCGGGGAAGCCATAGGCCTGGGAGATGGCGATGGCGGGAGTCACGAAGGTAAAGGTGGCGCCCAGAATGATGGGCAGGCGGTTGCCTACCGGCCCCACCCCCAAAGACTGGAGTATGGTGCCGATGCCGGCAATAAAGATGCTGCACTGGAGCATGAGGGTGATCTCCGCACTGGAGAAGCCCAGGCTGGAGCCGATGATAAGAGGAATTGCCAGGGTGCTGGCCAGGAAGAGAAGGACATGCTGAAGACACAGAGGAATTAACTCGGGAACAGGGGGCTTTTCATTCAGTTCGTAGGTGCGCGGCGCCTTGTGGTTCATACAGAATTTCCTCCTTTTGCTTTCTCCCTATGGATTTGATAAACCTTATAAATCGTCTCTCAGAGCGGGCTGACGCACGGAGGCGCGCTCCAGCATGCTGCGGGCGGCCTTGCGGACCGAGCGTGCGGTTTCGCGCTCCGAAATGGTAGTCAGAGAACCGTGCTCCACCACCACCTTGCCGTTGACCAAAACGGTATCCACCATGCGCGGATCGCCGCTGAGAACAATACAGGCTGCCGGGTCGTTCTGTCCGCCTGCATAGGAGAACTGACTCCAGTCAAAGAGGACCAGATCGGCCGCCATACCGGGGGCCAGATAGCCGATGTCATCCCGGCCCAGCACCTGTGCCCCGCCGGCGGTGGCCATCCGGAGCACCTGCTCGGCGGAGGGAGCTCGGCTGCCCCATTTCAGCTGGTTGACCAGATAGCAGCTGCGGATCTCCCCCATCATGTTGGAGGCGTTGTTGCTGGCAGCCCCGTCGACGCCCAGACCGATGGAGGCGCCGGCCTCCAGAAAATCCGGGACACGGCATACGCCGGAGCTGAGGAACATATTGGAGTTGGGGCAGTGGGCGATACCCGTTCCGGTGTCGGCAAAAAGGCGGACCTCATCGTCTGTGAGTTGGACACAGTGGGCAAAGTAGAACTGTTTGCCAAACCAGCCCATCCGGCGCATGTACTCCACCGGGCGGCAGCCGTGCCGCTCCATGGAGATGGCCAGCTCACCCTGGCTTTCGCCCAGGTGGGTGTGACACTGTACGCCCCGCTTCCAGGCAAGGTCCCGCAGACCGGTCACGATCTCATCGGTCTCAAAGGGAGGCCAGCACAGGGACAGACCGATTTGACACATGGAGAAGCGGCTGGCGTCGTGGTAGGTGTCAATGAGCCGCTCCGCGTCCGCGAGGATGTCGCCGGCCGACTCCACCAGATCGTCGGGCACATGGCCGCAGCCCTGGGAGCGGCCGATGGTGATGCCGCCCCGGGTGGGGTGGAACCGGATCCCCAGCTCTGCGGCCGCTTCGATCTCCACATCGGTCAGCCGGTGGGCGCCCTGGGGATGGACATACATATGGTCCGAGGAGGTGGTGCATCCGGTTTTCAAAAGATCGCCCAGCCCCACAAGAGCGCCGGCACGGACCAGCTCGGGATCGATCTCTCGGAAAATATCATAGACGACCATGAGCCACGGCTCCAGCGTTAGGCCGTTTGCAATGTGGATGTTGCGCACCAGGGACTGAAAGGTGTGGTGGTGGGTGTTGACAAAACCGGGGGCAATGATTTTCCCCGAGGCGTCGATCACACGGGCGGGAACGGGACCAGCGTCCAGGGCGGGACCGATCGCCAGGATGCGGTTATCCTCCAGCAGAAGATCCGCATTTCGGTAGCGGCTGCCCTTGGAATCCATGGTAAGGATCCAGTCGGCGTTTTTGATCAGCGTGCGCGGCATAGTGGTACCTCCTCACAAAAACTGACTGACTAGTCAGTCTAAAATCTTGTTATCATCATACTACCCACTTGGTCTTTGGTCAATTGACTAGTTTTAATGAAAATGGACAAGAAAATTTGCGCAAAAAGCCAAATAGGGCCAGAGCAAAAAGGGAAGCTTGCAAAGTGCCGCGTTTCTTTTTATAATTTTTGCAAAGGAAGAGATTACCGAGAAAAGGGTGAAATGTGTGCCTCGTACTTTGCAGGAACAGCGCATTTTGGATGCCGCCCTCCGTGTGATGGCCAAATATTCCATCAGCGGGACCAGGATGCATTTGATCGCGGAGGAGGCGGGAATGGCCGCCTCCAATCTACACTACCATTTCAAGACAAAGCATGATCTGCTCCTGGCGCTGCTGGCGGAGATACAGGATCGCTTTGATCTGGAGCGCGGTACGATCATGTTGCAGGAGGCGCATTCCCTGCGTGAGCGGCTGGCAGTCTTTTTTGAGCAGAAGAAAGCGCTGATCCTGGAACAGCCCCGCTATGATAAAGTCCAATTTGATTTTTGGCTTTTGGGACAGTCCGATGAGACGGTCAAGCAGGATTTCCGCCGCTCCTTTGACCACTGGAGAGGGCATCTCGTGGACAGTATGCTGGAATTTTATCCACAGATGAAACCGGAGTATGCCAGGGACCTCTCTTATGTGCTGGTGTCCATGATGATGGGAGCTTCTATGCAGTATCTGAATGGGGATGGCGTATCGCTGGACCGGTATTTTTCCCGGTGCCTGGACATGGTGATCGGGGAAATTGAGGCGGACTACGGGCCGTCGCTCATCAAATAAAAATTGGAAAACGGTCCCCCGCAGTGAGCAAGCACTGCGGGGGACCGTCTATTTCAAGAAGCTGGATGATGGGCAGGGCGGGAAATAATCAGTTCAGAGCGCCGCCGCCCTCCTGAGGATTGAGGATGGTGATGCGGCTGTCCAGAGCCGGAGCAATGGAGCCCTGGGCCTTGATGTACTCGCTTACTACATTGCGGTAATAGTCGTTGGTACGGTTGATCAGCTTACAGCCGGGCAGGTCCTGAGTGGCCATTTCCCCGTTGTGCCCCTCGCCGTTTTCGGGATTGAGGACGTTGAGCATGGTGTAGCCATCTCCGCCGCCGCACATGAAGTCGTTGCAGGCCAGGGTATACCAAGCATTGAGATCCAGCGGAGTTCCGTCCTCCAGAGTCACGGAGACGATGCGCTCGCCCGCGGGCTTGGAGCCGTCAAAGGTGTACTTGATGCCCGAGACCTGGGGGAACTTGCCGTTGGTGGTGGGATATCCGTCCACGCCATTTTCCAGGGCGTCCCACACAGTCTGACCGGTGACCTCCACCAGCGTGACCTTGTTGTCAAAGGGGAGCATGGCAAACACATCGCCCACCGTCACATCGCCTGCGGTAAGGCCGGCACGGATACCGCCGCCGTTCTGGATGGCGATGTCGGCCTCGCAGTAATCGCGCAGGGCGTCGGCGGACAGATTGCCCAGGGGGCTCTCCTGCGTACGCACCAGGGGGCTGGACCAGGCAATGTCAGAGGCGCACTGTCCGATGACCACGTCCATCTGGGCATCCAGGTCAGCCTGATAATCCTCCAGGATGGCCTTGACCTCAGGATCCTCGGGAACGTCGGAGGAGAGGATGATCTGATTGAAGGTATAGCCCAGAACCTCGCCGTCCTTGATGTTCAGGTTGGTCTGGTTAACGCAGGTGCCCACGCCGCCGGGATTCACCACCACGGTGTCCTCAATGTTCAGAGGACGGCCGAAGATGTCGTTTCCGCCGCCGATCTCCAGATCAATTCCGTCGATCTTGGTGGGAACGGTGTTGTTGTGGCTGTGGAGATGGGAGAGGAGAATGACCACATCCGACTCGGCGCTGGCCTTGGTGACGGTCTCCTGGCCCACTTCCCACTGGTCATGGAAGTCGATGTCCTGGGTGTTGGAGTAGTGGGTGGTGGCCTTGCTGCCGTCGTCGGTGAGGCCCACGATGGCCACCTTCAGGCCGCCCACTTCCTTGATTACATAGGGATCAAACTGCTCGGGATAGGCGCCATCCTTCCAGAAGGTGTTGGCGGAGAGCATGGCGTATTCCGCGCGGTCCGCCAGGGAGAGCAGATTTTCAAAGGAGTAGTCGAAGTCGTGGTTTCCCAGCACCGTGGCGTTGTAGCCCTGGGCGTTCATAACGTCCACGCTGGACTTGCCCAGCGAAATATTGGCCAGATCGGTGTTGTAGGGGGAATCGCCTCCGTCAATGATCAGGGTGTTGGGATTGCGGCGCTTTGCCTCGTCAAAGAGCCAGGCAGCCCGGGCAGAACCGCCCACCTGGATCCGGGAGCCGGAAGGCGTGTAGGGGGCCATATTGCCATGGATATCCGAGGTGGACATGGTGGTGAGGATGGTCAGGTCCTGGATAGCGGTATCCAGCAGCAGAGCCGCCTCGCCGCGGGTCATCACGGTATCATCCAGAGTGAGACCTTCCGGGAGCAGTCCGTCCGCCTGGCCCTGGGCCAGGAAGTCCATCTCCTTGTCCGCGCCGTAGACCGCTTTCATCACGGCCAGGGCAAACTCGGTCCGGGTCATGGTCTTGTCCCCCTGGAAGGAGCCGTCGATCTGCTCCATCAGGCGGGCCTCCAGCACAGTGTTGGCCACAGTCTCAGCCCAGGTACCCACAGCATCGGGAGCGGCAGGCATAAGGGCGGCGTCCAGTGTGGCTACCGTGGTGGAAGTGGAATAAAATGCTTTGGTGGTAGGCTCCGGGATGGAGCCGTCCTCGCCGGCCTCGGGCGCGGGGGCCTCCATGGAAAAGACCGGGACCAGGCAGAAGGCCTCATAGAGCATGGAGGCGGCGGCCGAACGGGTCAGAGCCTCCTCCGGACGGTAGGAACCGGTGCCGTCACCCTGGAGCACACCGCGCTGGACAAGGTTGTCGATGCTCTGGGCATAGGGTCCGGAGACATCGCTCAGAGAGACCGCAGAGGCAGGGATGGAGACCGCAAGGCTCAGAGCCAGAGACAGGGGGAGAATGGGCATCTTTTTCATAATCATGCTCCTCATCTCAAATTTTTCGCGTAAGAACAAATTGAGTATAGCAAGGAATCAAACGCTGTGCAAGAGAGGTGGAGGTAATAAATGTGTAAGGAAAGAAAAAACGCCGAAAAATTGGAACGACGAACAGAAAGGCCGCCATAAATACTTGACAAAGAACGTGTGAGATGTTATAATGCAGAAAATTTAATAAACTAAACCAATGAAGCGGAGATAACGGCAGTCATGCCCTTTCAGAGAGCCTGCGGCGCTGGAAAGCAGGCAGGACACAGGCTGTCAAATGGACCGCGGAGGGTGTGGGGAAACGGGGCGGCCCGGAGTATCCGCAACGTGGGGGCATACGTTAGTTGCCGGGGATATGTTGGTATCCCATGGAGTGTGCGGGGATGACCCGCGAAACAAGGTGGCACCGCGGATAATAGCGCTATGATTCGTCCTTGGCAGAGAAGTGGATTCTGTCAGGGACGTTTTTGTTTTTTGGAAAACATCCGGGACAAAATGCCGGAACGATATGAAATATGACAGGAGGAGAAGAACATGAAATTCAATCAGGTGGAGTTTGATACCTACTTTAAGCAGTACCCGGATGAAAAGGGCTTTTATGGGAAGTATGGCGGCTCCTATATTCCCGCCGAGCTCCAGGCGGCCATGGATGAGATCACCCAGGCCTATTTCACCATCTGCAAATCCAGCAAGTTTGTCAGCGAGCTGCGGCGCATCCGCCGGGAGTTTCAGGGCCGGCCCACGCCGGTCTCCTACCTGGAGCGGATCTCGGGCACGCTGGGCAACGTGCAGCTGTATGTCAAGCGGGAGGACCTGAACCACACGGGCGCCCACAAGCTCAACCACTGTATGGGCGAGGCGCTGCTGGCCAAGTATATGGGCAAGAAAAAGGTCATTGCCGAGACCGGCGCCGGCCAGCACGGGGTGGCCCTGGCCACCGCGGCGGCCTACTTCGGGCTGGAGTGCGACATCTATATGGGCGCGGTGGACATCCGGAAGCAGGCCCCCAATGTGGCGCGCATGAAGATCCTGGGCGCCAATGTGATCGAGGTCACCCACGGGCTCCAGACCCTGAAGGAGGCGGTGGACGCCGCCTTTGAGGCCTACTGCCGGGAGTACCGGAACGCCATCTACTGCATCGGTTCCGTGGTGGGGCCCCACCCCTTCCCCATGATGGTGCGGGATTTCCAGGCCGTCGTGGGCATTGAGGCCAGAGAGCAGTTCCTGGAGATGACTGGGGAGCTGCCCGATGCGGTGGTGGCCTGTGTGGGCGGCGGGTCTAACGCCATGGGCATGTTTGCCGGGTTCCTCAACGACCCGGTGGAGATCTACGGCGTGGAACCGCTGGGCCGGGGGACCGCTCTGGGCGATCACGCCGCGAGCCTGTCCTACGGCAGCGAGGGGATCATGCATGGATTCAACAGCATCATGCTCAAGGACGCCAATGGGGATCCGGCGCCGGTCTACTCCGTGGCCAGCGGGCTGGACTATCCCTCCTCCGGACCGGAGCACGCCTTCCTGCACGATCTGGGACGGGTCAAGTACGATGTGGTCAACGATGAGGAGACCATTGACGCCTTCTTCACCCTCTCGCGGCTGGAAGGGATCATTCCCGCCATTGAAAGCGCCCATGCGGTGGCCTATGGCATGAAACTGGCCAGGACCATGGGGAAGGGCTCGGTCCTCATCAACCTGTCGGGCCGCGGAGACAAGGACATGGACTATATCATTGAAAAATACGGGATCCGGTAAAAGAATTGGAACGGGGGAGCGCCGATCTGCATGGGCGCTCCCCCGTTTTGCCGGAGGGAGGGGAAGAACGTTTACCCCTGTAAAATCCCCGCATCGTCGGAAAAGGCGTAGGCAATTTCAAGCCGCTGGTCCGGAAAGACCCGGACCTCCCGGATGGTCTCGGCCATGGTGACCCGGTCCAGCTCGGTGAGCCTGCCCTGGCGGAGGAGCGCCTCCACCCAGGGCAGGCGGAGGGGATCGCGCTCTTTCTCTCGGGTGAGCTGGGAGAGCTGACAGCACAGCGCCTGGATCTGCTTTTCGTAATCCTCCTGATAGGACAGACAGTCCTCCCGGCTGAGCAGGCCGTCCCGGTAATCCTCATAGGCGGACTTTTTCAGCCGGCGCAGACGCTGGAGGGAGAGCTCCAGGCGCTCCCCCTCCCGGGAACCGCCGGAGGCGGGGGGCAGGGCCGCAGCCGACCGCTCGGCAAGCCCTCGGAGATCCCCTGCGGAGGAAATGAGACGGTTGAGATCCTCCAGAACGATCTGTTCCAGAGCGGCGTGAGAGATGCTGTGCCTGGCGCAGACCGTGGGACCATAGCGCTTATAGGAACCGCAGCTGTAATAGAGCCCGCCGGGATGCCGTGTCTTGACCATGGCCCGTCCACAGGCGCCGCAGCGGAGAAAACCGGCAAAGGGGCTTTGGCTCTGTTCAAAGCTCAGCTGCCGGGTACGCTTTTGAAGAAGGCTCTGGACCCGCTCCCACTGCTCCTGGGAGACGATGGGCGCATGGGTGCCCTGGACCACGATCCAGTCCCCGCGCTGGCGCTGCCGCGCCTTCCCGTGCATGCCGGGGCGCTCGCTGCGGCCCTGCTCCATGTTGCCCAGGTACATCTGGTTTTGCAGGATACGGTGGACCGTGGCATAGGTCCAGTAGGTGGTCTGGTCCAACCTGCGCCCGTTGTGATAGCGTTCGCCGGAGAGGCGCTTATACGCGCTGGGACTGGGGATGTGCTCGGCATTGAGGACCTTGGCGATCTTGAGCTGTCCAAGTCCCTCTTCGCAGAGATCAAAGATCCGCTGGACCACACGGGCGGCGGGAGGATCGATCTCCAGCCGGTTGTGATTTGCGGGGTCTTTCCGATAGCCGTAGCTGGGGAAGGCTCCGATAAACTCCCCGCGCCGCTGCTTGGAGCGGATGGTGGAGCGGACCTTGTCCGAAATGTCCTTGGCATACTGGGTGTTGAAGAGGTTTTTGATGGGCAGGAGCATATCATAGCGCCCCTGCTCACTGTCCACCCCGTCGTTGACGGCGATGAAGCGCACCCCGCGGGCGGGGAATTCTTTTTCCAGATAGCGGCCCACTTCGATGTAGTCCCGCCCGAACCGGGAGAGGTCCTTGACCAGAATGCAGTCGATGGTCCCGGCAGCCAGATCCTCCTCCATGCGGCGGAAGGAGGGACGGTCAAAATTGGTGCCGGTGTAGCCGTCATCCTGGTAGAAGCCGATCAGGCGGAGCTCGGGGTGCTCCGCTATGTATTGCTCCAGAAGGCGGCGCTGGTGGGCGATGCTGTCGCTCTCGCTCTTGTCGCCGTCCTCCCGGGAGAGGCGCAGATACCCGGCCGTATTCCATGTGCGCACGGCCGACCCTCCTTTCACGGATGGATATGAGTTTCTTTCATATGGGCCCGGATCAGGGCCTGGACCACAGCTTCCGGGGAACGGTTTCCCTCAAACCGGCGGGAGATACGCCAGGAATCCGGGCGATGGGGCGCGGGTGTCTGAGTGGGCATCTTGCTTCCTCCTTTTCCGTAAGTTTCTTTGTAAGCCTATGCGGGAAAGGGGCGGGATAGTATGCAGAAAAGACGGCCCCGGGATCTCTCCCGGGGCCGTCTCCAGCGGGCGTAAAAATGTTGATACGCTTCTCAACATGAGAACAGTTCTCTTAAAAATCTTCCAGGCCGCGCAGAAGCGTGACCTCCAGCGTCTCGCCGGGCTGGTAGGAGCCACGGCCCAGCTCGGTGATAAAGACGGCGCCCGCCCCCAGCGCGTCGGCCACGCTGCCGCCCCGCCATGGTTTCTGCTTGGTCTGGTATCCGGAGGGCGTGCGCCAGAGCTCCATCATACAGAGGATCTCCATATCGCTGGGGGCCTGGATGGGCTCGGTGAGGATGGCCGGGACGGTCTGGCGGCGTGGGAGGGGCGTGTGGAGCAGCCGGTGCACAATGGCGCGGATGCACCAGTCCATGCCGTAGAGCACCGCCAGGGGAGGGCCGGGCAGATTGATCACCGGTTTCTGTCCAATGAGGGCCACGCACATGGGCTTTCCCGGCGCGGCGGCCACCCAGTGGAAGAGTGCCGCGCCCCGCTCCTCCAGCAGACGGGCGTTAAAATCCTCGGCGCCCTTGGAGGAGCCGCCGTTGAGGAGCACCACGTCGGCCTCCTCCAGCGCCCGGTCCAGGGCGGCCGCCACATCCTCCGGACGGTCCGGCACAATGGGATAACACAGCGGTTCGGCCCCCATCTCCCGGAGGAGATTGTGGGCCAGAATGCTGTTGCTGTCAATGTTGCACCCGCGCTCCACGGCGGCCCCCAGGGGGACCAGTTCGCTGCCTGTTGGGAGAAAGGCGACTTTTGGCTTTGCAAAGACTTCCACCTGGTCCATGCCGCCCATGGCCAGACTGGCCAGGTCGAAGGGGCGCAGCTGCCGGTGCTTTGGGACCAGAAGCTGCCCTTTTCGTATGGTGCTGCCGCAGGGCCGGACCCGGTCCCCGGGTTGGACCGAGGAGATGTCATGGAGCCGGAGCCCGCCTTCGGGCGGGAACTCCACCTGTTCAATGGGGATGACCGCGTCAAAGCGGTCGTCAAAGTCGTCGCCGGTGTCGGCGCGGCAGAAGTCCTCCCCGATTTTCCAGTGGGACATGTCCGGAATACCCCCGCAGAAGCGGGAGGAAGCGACGGCCACGCCGTCCATGGCGGCCGCCCGGACCACGGGGATGGACACCTGGGCGTACAGGTCCTGAACGGGGACCCGGCCCAGAGCCTGGATCGTTGGGACAGTCTCGCTTCGGGAGATAGGGGCCCAGTGCTGGAAGAGCGTCTCCAGAACGTGGGCGCGGGTGGACAGTGGGGACATGGTCATACCTCCTTCTCGATCTGTGTCCCTTCCAGCGCGGAAGAGACGCGCACATCCCACAGGATGCGGCCGTAGCAGGCCTCGATGGACTCGGTGAGCAGGCCGTCGGCGTCGGCATTGCGCTCCATCCAATCCAGGATGCGGGCCTGATGCTCCGGCGTGCGGGCCTCCTGGGGCAGCGTGTGCTCCATCAGGAGCGCGGCATAGCGCCCGCTGGGCGGGAGCCGCCGCGCCTGATGGCGGGAATCATAGCTGGTCTCAGGCAGATAGCCCATCAGTAGCAGGGCGTTGAAGAGGGAGTAAAGCCAGCGGATCCCCCAGGCAGGGGCCTCCGGAGGCAGGTGAAAGACATCCTCCCGGAGACGGCGGCACAGAGAATTGCGGCGGTAGATATGGGTGATATTGCAGCAGTATGCCCGGCTCATGGACACCACCTTCTGAAGGCCCTGTTTCCCGTGGATGGCGGGGGTGAGGGAGCTGAACACCAGGTCAAAGGCTCCCTCCAGCCCCTCGGCCTGGACATCCAGCGACTGGAAGTCGGCCACGCGGAGGGTCAGGTTATCCACACCCTGCTTCTGGGCGTAGTCGCTGCCATAGTGGATCATCCGGGGAGAGAGGTCAAAGCCGGTCACCCAGCGGACCCGGGAGGCAAACGCGGCGGCAAAGCGGGCCGGACCGCAGCCGATATCGGCGATCTCATATTCAGGGCGGAGCAGGCCGCGTGCTTCCAGATAGGCCATGGTGCTCCGGACCCGGGCGTCCCCCTTCTGGGCCTTGGGTCCCTCCTGCTCCCAGGCGTCCGCCCGCTGATCCCATTTCTGGGCGGAGTGATCGGGGCGGTCCACAGGCTGGGACTCCTGCATGGAGAGAAAATAGTCCAGATCGCCCCGCAGATCGGGATAGGGTGTGGAGAGAAGCGGTGTCATAACAGTACCTCCTCAGATCAAAAGGATGCGGCCGGCCGCTGGACCGGCAGGCAGATGGTTCTTTTGGCGCCGTAGCGGTCATGGACCGTGGCGACGTCGATCTCGATGTGATAGACCGCCTGGAGATGCTCCGGCGTAATGACCTGATCCGGGCTTCCGAAGGCGGAGCGCGCTCCGTCCTGCATCAGCAGCACCTTGCTGCCGATGGAGGCGGGGCACTCGGGGCTGTGGGTGGACATGACGATGCAGTATCCCTTCTCCGCCAGGTCGGCCACCACCTCCATGAGCAGCTGGTGGTTGGCGTAGTCCAGGTTGGCGGCCGGTTCATCCAGGACAAAGACCTTGGCCGACTGGCAGATAGCCCGGGCCAGCAGGACGAGCTGGCGCTGTCCTCCGCTGAGCGCGGTGTATTTCCGGTTGGCAAGGTGGGCGGCGTTGAGTTTTTCCAGAGCGGCAAAGGCGGCCGCGCGGTCGGCCTCCTTGGGGGCGCGGAAGGTGGAAAAGTGGGCCGAGCGGCCCATCAGGACCACATCCAGCACGGTGTAGGAGAAAACGGGGGTGTGATACTGGGGGATATAGGCGATCCGGCTTGCCAGCTCCCGGGGGGAGAAGGAGCGCACATCCTGCCCGTCCAACCGGATGCTCCCTCCGGTGATGGGCAGAAGCCCCAGAAGCAAGCGGAAGAGGGTGGTCTTGCCGCACCCGTTAGGCCCCAGCAGGCAGAGCACCTCCCCCGCGTCGGCGGAGCAGCTCACTCCTTTGACCACGTCTTTTCCGCCATATCCGCCGCGGACCTGGTCCACTTCCAGCAGCATATCAATCGCGCTCCTTCCGCTTGATGATGAGATAGACAAAGAACGGCGCGCCCATAATGCTGGTCACCACGCCCAGCGGCAGCTCCATGGAGAGGATCGAGCGGGTCAGATCATCCATCAGCAGCAGATAGAGGGCGCCCAGCATGGCGCTTGCGGGGATCAGACGGCTGTAATCCACCCCCACCAGGGCGCGGGCCATATGGGGGATCATGAGGCCCACCCAGCCGATCATGCCGCCCAGACATACGGCGGCGGCGCTGAGGAGGGTGGAGGCCAGGATCAGGATCAGGCGGAGCCGGCGCACGTTGATGCCCAGCGTGATGGCCTCCTCCTCCTCCAGGGTCAGCAGATTGATCCGCCAGCGCAGCAGCAGGACGACGGCGAGACCCACCGCCATGGGGACGGCGCTCCAGGAGAAGGCGCTCATGCTGGTCTTGGTCAGACTCCCCATGAGCCAGAACGTGATCTGCTGGAGCACATCGTTGGGGTCGGAGACATACTTGATCATGGTAACGCCGGCGTTGCACAGGGCCATGACCATGGAGCCGGTGAGCACCAGGCTGAGGATCTGGGAATGGGCCGATTTGCGGCTGACAAGATAGGAGAAGGCCACGGCGGCAATACCGCCGGTGAACGCCGAGAGCTGAATGAGCCAGTTGGGAGAGCCGCACAAAATGGCAAAGGCGGCTCCAAGGCTGGCTCCGGAGGAGACCCCCAGAATATCCGGCGAGACCAGGGGATTGCGGAACATACCCTGATAGGTGGCCCCCGCCACCGAGAGAGAGGCCCCGATAAAGAGCGCCGAGAGGATACGGGGGAGACGGATGCTCCAGAAGATGGTCACGGCCTGAGGCTTGATCTCTCCAACGGACCCAAAGCGGGAGAGGAAGGCCTGAAACACTTCCTGAGGGGTCAAGGGGTAGTAGCCGATGGCGAAGGAGAAGAGTCCAGCCGCCGCCAGGGCCAGGAACATCCCGGCCAGTATGAGGCGGTAACGCCTGCGGATCACCGCATCCTCCTGCTGATATTCCAACTGCATATCCAGGCCTCCTTCGCTTTTCTGCAACAGAACAGAATGGTGCTTGACATCCGGACCATTGTAGTATCTACATCCAGCGATAACAACTCCTGATTTATTTTCTTTCCGAAAACTC
>ENA-UERZ01001390-UERZ01001390.1-human-gut-metagenome-genome-assembly--contig:-NODE-1390-length-17586-cov-5.314067_pt1 | contig 17586 bp, 20 predicted proteins | sample MGYA00242997_ERZ507998 | MGnify/ENA primary metagenome ERZ507998 (study PRJEB26167, sample SAMN06115470) | human gut metagenome | host: Homo sapiens | place: China:Henan | collected 2016-06-23... | reverse complement strand
CACTGGCATTACATTCAAAATATCTACTCGCATATACCCCCTTCCCGGTAGAAATATTTTGAATTTCCGCTTTATAGTCCGACTTACTTAAATCATAAAATGATGTTGGCCACTCAGCCCCCCGTGCCAAATCTCCATTCAAGATAAACACGTCCTGGGCGTCAGTTCTAGTAGCAGCACTGGCACTAACAAAGCAAAGAGATAAGCAAAGTGCCATCCCAAAAGCAAAAACCCTTTTTAATAATTTAGACATATATACTTTTCTCCTTTCAATTCCATCTACAAATTAATAATTTACATATCCAGATACATCAACGGTGTATGAGGAATTGTTTCGGATAGCCAGCGTATAGTTTCCTCTGTCGTCTACCCGAATCGTCCGATTTATAGACCCGCCCGTCGCGCTTACATAGTGGAACACGCCATCCGAACCAATCAGGCCGAAATCGACATCGGCAGACGCCGGAGTATAACTGGCGTTGATATTGACTGTCTCTTTGGCCGCAAGGGGAAAACTAGTATCCGCTTGCACCCATGAATTTCCGGAAATCGTAACATTAAATCGATTGGTCGCCCGCGGGAGTGAAAAAATCACAGCCGTAGACGGTTCCACTTCTCCCTCTGCCGCCAACGCAGCTCTTTCCGAACATCCAAGCAGAAGTGCGCCGCTCAACATCATACACACGATTTTTTGTACTGCATAACACTCACCCCCTTTCCTTCCAAAGCTCACCAGTCGAACGAAAACATTTTTCCCTTTCTTTCATCTGGGAGCGTTTCCTGTCTTGTATCATTCCAGGGAATAATCTCCTCTTGTTCCTCTCTTTTGCCAGAGACCGCCCCGATCATGATACCCACTCCAATCCCTATGGCCAGCACCAGGGCCAGGATTGCCACAATTCGCTTCTTCTCTGCCAGCTTACCCTGTGACCCATGCTCTTCGTGATCCGATTCTGCTTGCCCGCTCTGCCGGCTCTCCCGCCAGGCATGGATGTCCTGGCTGTCGTCCAGCAGGACGTCCACCGGGACATCGTACAGCTCGCTCAGATATTTCAGGTTATCCGTCGTGGGGACCGCCGTCCCCACCTCCCACCGGGAGATCGCCTGGCGGGATACCTTCAATGCCTCCGCCGCAGTCAGCTGAGAGATCCCCTTTTCCCGGCGCAGCCATGCCAGCTTCTCATATAATTGCATCTTTTTCCTCCTCCGTATCTTACTTCACATTCCAGTCAATGGAAACCACAACCCCGTTGCATTGGCGCAATCTGTGGTTGCACCCTTGATTTTTTACCTTTTTGTGTCTTTCGCTTTATTCTAGAGGTATTTCCATACTCTGTCAACGACAAAAGGCCCCCCTCCCAGGTTCGGGAGGGGGGCCCATGTTTACAGGGTATCGATATCCGATCAGGACACGAAGCCAGCGGCCTTGAGGATCTCCACGGCGCGGTCCTTGTTGGCCTCGGACACGCGGACGATGGGGCCGGTGCAGCCCATACCGTCCTCGGCGTAGATCTTCTCCTTCCACAGAGCCTTCACGGCATCCTCCAGGTCCATGACCTCGATGCCGGGGATCTGGGCGGTGACGATCTCCTTGGGGGGAGCCACCACGTCCTCCGCCGGAGCGGCGGACTTGTTGGCGGCGGCCTTGCGCTCGGCCAGGAGCTTCTCCAGGCCGGCCTTCTCGGCGGCGGCGAACTCGGCGGCGGCCACCTCAAACACCTTGCCCCGCACCAGCTGGGCGGCGTAGTTGATGGCTCCGGCGATCACGGGAGCGCCGGAGGCACGGGAGATGATCATGACCAGGCGGTCATAGCCCTTGCCGATGCCGGGGCCGTAGCCGTAGCCCACGGCCTCGTAGCTGCCGCCGGTGCAGGCGGAGGAGAGCATCTTGGAGAGGATGTTGCCGGTGAGGGAGTCGGTGACCATCACGTCGGCGGAACCCATGAGCACGTCGTTGCCGCGCATCACGCAGCCGCCGTCGGCACGGGCGGACTCGGCAAAGGTGATGGGGTAGCCGTTCTCCTTCAGGGTCTTGAGGGCGCCCTCGGCCTGGCGTGCGCCGTCCACGTTCAGGATGCCCACGGTGGGGTCGGCCACGCCGCAGGCCTTGGCGGCGATGACGCCGTAGATGGCGTTCTTGATCATGCCCTCGATCCGGTCAGTGGAGGAGGTGCCGGTGGTGTTGGCGATGAACATCTCATGGCCCTTGCCGGGGGTGACGGCGCGGCCCACGGTGGACACGCCGATGGGGAAGGGATAGTGCATGGTCACCGCGCCGTCCACGGCGCCGGTCTCCAGCAGCTCTTCCATCTTCTTGTGGGCCTCATCCTCGTCGGCCACGGGAACGGTGGTGACCTCGGGATGAGTGACGGTTCCGATGAAATACACATCGGCGCCGGTGCGGGCGGCCTTGACAGCGCCCTCCATCACGGTCTCTTCGCCGTGCTCACTGCCCATGGCGGTGACGGCGATCTTGGGCTTGGCGCCGAACGTGCCGGTCTCCAGCCCCTCGGCGATGGCCAGGAAGGTATCGGCAATCAGCTTTTTCGTCTTGTCAGCCATTGCGTCTCCCCCCTTACTCGTCATCCGCGGCCAAAGTGGCGGCGAACTGACGGAAGGACTCGGCGATGAGCTTCTTTACCTTTTCGGTGGAGACGCCGCCCTCTTCCACCTCACCGCTGTTCTTGCGGATGACGAAGGACACGCCGTCGAAGAGGTTGGTCATACGGCCCAGGAACAGAGAGCCCTTACCGATGATCATGGCGGTGTTCAGCTCACCGGCGAGCATCTCATCCCGGGCGGGGCCGATGAAGGGCACGCCGGAGGGGATGTGGCCCTGGGTGGGAGCCCAGCCCACCAGACCGTGCTTGGTCAGGAACTCGGGCATGGCCTTCTTTTCCAGATCTCCGTTCTTGACCGCCAGGGCGGCGATCATCTTGTAGTTGGCCAGAGGCACATCACCGGCGCCGGCGGGCTTGGTGATGTCGGGGTTCTGCATCTCGGGGGAGTATTTGTCGATGTCGGTGATCTTCAGACCGGCGCGGGCCAGAGGCTCGGCCACCAGAGAACCGATGACAGCCTGGGGCGCGGAACCGGTGCCCACCGTGTGGCGGCCCAGGATAGACAGGTCGATCTCGGGGTTCACGCCGTCGTTCTGGGAGATGACCACGGCAAAGCCGCCCAACATGTCCTCCAGGATGGGCAGTCCCTTCTTGACGTGGTCCTTACCGTTCATGCCCAGCTTGGCCGTGCAGCCACCGGCGGTGACGATCACGGTCTTGTAGGTGCCGGCCTTGACCAGAGAGGCGGCCTCCACGATGGCATGGGCGGGGCCGGCGCAGAAGCCGCGGGTGTCGGAACCGGTGGCGTTGGGCAGGCCGGCGATCTCGGCGGCCGCCTTGGCGAAGTTGCCGCCGCCGCGCTGGTTCATGTCGCCGCAGGCCTCCTCGCAGCAGTCGATGACATACTCCACCTCGGCCTTGTCAATGCCAGCATTCTTCACGGCGTGCAGCAGAGCCAGCACGCTGGAGGCCTTGGACACCAGGTTTTCGTGCATGACATGGGCGGACAGGTTCACATCGATGTCGTGGGCGCGCTTGACACAGCCCACCAGCTTGTTGTTGTGGTACAGGCCCTCGGCGTGCTCCTCGTTCACCAGGTGCTCGATCTCGCTGAGCTCCACGCCCTCAGCCACACGGCCCACCATCTCCTCGTCAAAGAGGGGATGCCCGGCAACAGCGGCCTTGTGCTCAGCCACAAACGCCTTCTCCAGCTTGACCACGTCAAAGCAGTCACAGATCTGCATCAGCAGCAGGAACTCGGCCTGGGGCATGATCTCGCCGTACTTGCCGTAGCGATCGGCAACCGGGCATTTCAGATCCACCCAGGAGGCGCCCTGCTCGGCCAGCTGAGCGGGGGTCACATTGCCGATATAGGTCTGGTTGGGCCAGTAGGCCAGCACATCCTGAAAGCTGCGCAGGTGGCTGGGCAGTTCCTTGAGATACTCGCCCTCGGGATTGACCACGCGCTCGGTGGTCTGGGTGGTGCCGTTGTGGATCACCATGTCGGGAGTATGAACCAGGATATAGCCGGTTCCCTTGACAACACTGTTCATGTGAATAACCGCCTTTCCATCTATGGCTGTAATGATGCGCTTCGCTGCGCGCGGGGGATACAATTTGATTTGGAATGGGAGATACCCGGAAACTGCCGGAATAACGACAAAAGTGGTGACAGGGCGCGCCGCGTCCTACCACCACTTTTGTGTTCACAGCGCAATTAGTACTTGCAGTACTGATCACGGATGGACTTCATCTCATTGATGATCTCATCCACGTCCAGAACCATTTCCATCATGCTGACCTGCTCATCGTATACGGCGGGATCAACTTCATCTTTGATCTCGGGCTCGCACACATGATAAACCTTGAGTCCCAACGAGACTCCAGTCAACGGACCGGCGAAAGTGGGGTCGCCTGCGGTGACGGTCTCAGCCGCCAGACCGGAGGCCTCCGCCTCGGAAGCGCCCAGAATAACGATAACGTTCTCGGGGCCGAATTCCTCGGAGAAGTCCTTAACCCGCTTCTGATTCTCCAGATCCATTGCACCAGCGCTGGTTCACACAAAGCACTCGGTGGAGCTGAACACGACCTCAGCACCGGCGGTCTTCACGCACTCGGCGATGGCAGGACCGGGGATACCGTCGCGGTCACCAATGATGATGGCCTTCTTGCCTTCCAGCATTCCCATGGTGTTTCTCTCCTTCCTTTGTAGATTTATAGCAAGGGCGGACGCCCATACTACACAGAAAAATTAGATGTTGGCCTCGACCATGGCCTTGACGGCCTCGGGAGTAGCCTCTTCCTTCACGCAGGAAGCGATCTGAGCGCCGTTCTCGTAGATGGCGATCACGGGCAGGCCCAGCACCTTCTGGGCAATGGCCAGACGGCGGGCCTTGGTGGTGTTCAGGGCGCAGAACTTGATCTTGTCGCCATACTGCTCGGCCAGCTCATGCACATGGGGCATCAGAGCCTGGCAGGGCACGCAGCCGTCGCCGTAGAAGTCAACGAGGACCTTGCCCTCGGCCTTCAGCACTTCTTCCTCGAAAGTTTCTTTCGTCAGTTCCAGCATGGTAATATACCCCTTTCATTGTTCGGTGCGGCGGCTGCCGCGCCCGGTCATTTACTCGTTGATGAATTTCTCGGCCTGCATGGCGGCGACGGCGCCGTCCGCCGCGGCGGTGACCACCTGGCGCAGGCTCTTGACGCGGATGTCGCCGGCGGCAAAGACGCCGGGGATATTGGTGTGCATGTTGTCATCGGTCTTGATATAGCCGTTGTCCATCTCCAGAATGCCGTCAAACAGCTTGGAGTTGGGGTTGTAGCCGATAAAGCCGAACACACCGAACAGGCCGTCCTCGGGATCGGCCTCGATGGTGGTGAGTTCGCCGGTCTTGACGTTCTTCACGACCATCTTGCTCAGCAGCTCGTCGCCGTCCACAGACTGCACCACGGTATCCCACAGGAAATGGAGCTTGGGATTGGCAAAGGCCTTCTCCTGGATGCTCTTGGCTGCGCGCAGCTCATCGCGGCGGTGGATGATGGTGACCTTGCGGGCAAACTTGGTCAGATACATGGCCTCTTCCACGGCGGAGTCGCCGCCGCCCACCACAAAGACCTCGAAGTCCTCAAAGAAGGCCGCGTCACAGGTGGCGCAGAAGGAGATGCCCTTGCCGATAAACTTGGCCTCATTTTCACAGCCGATGGGCTTGGGGAATGCGCCGGTAGCCACGATAACCGCCTTGGCCCGGTACTCATTCTTGGCGCTCTTGAGGACCTTCACATCGCCCTCCAGCTCCACGCTGAGAATGGTATCGTTGGCGCGCTCAGCGCCGAACTTCTCGGCCTGCTCGGTCATGCGGGCGATCAGGCTGGGCCCGCTCTCGCCCTCGACCATCTGGCCGGGATAGTTCTCGATCTCATCCGTGATGGCGATCTGACCGCCATCCTTGCCCTTCTCAATGATGAGCGTGCTCAGACGGCTGCGCCCGGCGTACAGTCCGGCGGCCAGGCCGGCAGGACCGGCGCCCAGAATGATCACATCATAAATCTTATCCATGGTATGATGCCTCCTACAAACTTCCATTTTGGATCCTGCGGGACATAAACGTGTGTAGACGGCGCACAAGAAAGCATTCCTCCGCCTAAGTAAAATGCCTAAAAATGTTTCTTTCGCCATCACGTATTTTATTGAAACAATCAATTCTTTCAGCGTGATTTTATAATGCTTTTTCAAGAAAGTCAAGAGCTATTTTTTTGCCCCCAATCGCAAAAACCCCCTTTAAATCGCGGTTATTAAAAAAATAAATGAATAATCATCTTGATTATATTTGAATGGCGCGATATAATGAATTGGAAAGTACTCCGCTCTCCGGAATCATACTTTCAAGTTCATTTTCCATCCCATCAGCACAGAACGATATGAGGCGCAATTTCGTCCGCCATCGGCGGACTTTAAGGAGGCATCACCATGGCAAGACCCCCTTACCGGGCTGAACAGCGCAACCAGATTTTCGCCTGTTTCATCAACGCGGCCAGCGAGTTAATGGAAAACGAGGGTATGGAATCCCTCACCCTGCGCCGGGTGGCAAAGCGGGCGGGCTACAACAGCGCCACGCTCTACAACTACTTCAAGGACCTGGACCATCTGACGGTCTATGCCTCGATGAAATATTTTGAGGATTACAACCGGAACCTGGCCCGCTATCTGGCCGACGAGCAGGACGCCTTTCAGCGTTTTCTCTTCATGTGGCGCTTTTTCTGTGCCTCGGCCTTCCGCCATCCCCACGCCTATTATAACCTCTTTTATGGAAAGTACAGCGGAGAGCTCACGGAAATCATCCACGCCTACTATGAGGTCTTCCCGGAGGAGCTGGGCGAGCTGGATGACAGCGTGCTGGAGATGCTCACCTGCGGCTCCCTGGTTGAGCGCAACCGGCAGATGCTTCAGCCCGTTCTGGAGGGGGCTTCTCTCTCCCAGGAGGAGCGGGAGTCCATAAACGAGATCATTCTCTACTGCTTCAAGGAGCTGCTCACCCAGAAGATCCAGATGGGAGACGCCCTGGATAACCAGACCCTGATCGAGCGGCAGCTCAGCTACATCCATGTGATCCTTCGCCGCTGATCCCTCTTTTTCTATGTCTATATGCGCAAGACGCGCCCGCCGGCCGAAGCCGGTGGGCGCGTCTTTTTGATTTTTATTCCAATATGCCGAAGTTGGCCAGGGGCAGGACCACAGCGATGACCCGCCCCAAAACATACCGCTCATCCACTGCGCCCAGCAGCTCATTGCGGCTGTCGTCGGAGTGATTGCGGTTGTCCCCCATCACAAAAATACTCCCCTCGGGCACCGTGACCTCCGTAATGGTACGCAGGGATGCCTCCGGCGGGCGCTCCATGATCTCATTGAGATAGGGCTCCTCCAGGATCTCCCCATCCACTGTGACCGTACCGGCATCGTAGTCGATCTCCACATGCTGTCCGCCCACCGCAATGACCCGCTTGACGATGGGACCATTGACCTTTCCAAAGGGTTTTGTCAGCACCACCACATCGTGCTGCCGGGGCTGATAGCCGATGCTCTGGAGCAGGACCATATCTCCATCCCGGAGGGTTGGCTCCATGGAGCTGCCGTCTACGCCCACCACCCGGCCCACAAAGGTAAAGACCAGAATCAGGGCAATGAGCGCCATGACCAGCGCCTGGAGCCAGAAATACAGGTCCAGCCGGAGTGCCTGGCCGTTCGTCAGCCCTTCTTCCTGGCCAGCCTGGTTCATCATGGCCTCCCCTCCTTCTGCGCCGTTCATACCAGATTACTCCCTTCGTCCCGCGAAGACAAGGGAATATGCTGGACATCGTAGGCGTCGGAGAGATAACTCCCCTCCCGGCTGTGACAGGTAAAGAGAAGGATCTGCCGCTCCCGGCCCAGAGAGCGGAGCACATCCAGGGCCAGCTTCATCCGGCCGTCGTCAAAGTTGGCCAGCGCGTCATCCAGCACCAGAGGCGCGGCGTTGGCATCGGGCAATGCCAGCTCGCACACCGCCAGGCGCACCGCCAGGTAGAGCTGATCCGCCGTTCCCCGGGAGAGGGAGAGCACCCGCCGGGGCAGCATCCCATCCCGCTCTTCCGCCATGGCCTCAAAGTCCCGGGTGAGGGTCACCCGGTCGTACCGGCCGCCGGTAAGGCGTTCCATCAACTCCCCGGCGCGCTCGTTGAGGGCGGGGGCAAAGCGCGCCTGCATGGAGCGGTTGGCCTCTTCCAGCCCCTCCAGGGCCAGGGTGACGGCCTCATACTCCTGCCGGCGCAGCGCCAGCTTCTCACGGGCCCGCTCCAGATCCGCCTGGGTCTGGGCAGGATCTCCCAAGGTTTTGAGCTCCCCCTGTGCCATGGCCAGCACGCTGTTGAGCCGCCCGATCTCTCCCTCTACCGCGCTCAGCCGCACAGCGGTATAGGTGCCGTCATACCGGGGCTCCACATCGGGCGCCGCTTCCGGGACCTCCTGGGGAACGGGCAGGCGCTGCACCAGTTTCTCCGCCCCTTCCCGCCGGATGGCCGCCTGTTCCAGCTTCTCCTGAAGAAAGAGGGCCTTGGAGATGGCCGCCGAGAGGGTAAAGGCATCCCTGGCCGCAGGCGCAAATCCCTGTACCAGCGGCAGGACCTGCGCCTGGAGGCGTTCCCGCTCATTTTTCAGATCAATGAGCGTCTGTTCGGCGGCCTGCCGGGCCCGCTCCGCCGCATGGGCGCTCTCCCATCCCGCACGGTATTCCCGCGCCAGGGCCAGGATCTCCTCCGAATCCTCCACACCATACCAAGTCAGGATCTCTTCCTGTTCCTCCCGGATGGCGGCCGCCTGTCGTTTGATCCGAACATTCTGGATGAGTAAGAAAACGCCCCCCAGAAGCAGCGCCGCCGTACCCAGAAAAGCAAAGGGCGTCAGCAATACCCCCGCGGCAGCGGTTGCAAGGGCTCCGGCCAGCAGGAGAAGGCTCGCCGCAAGGGTCCCACCGGAAGCCGGCTCCTCCAGATCCACCTCGTCGGCGTCCAGATTTGCCTTGTCCCATGCCTCCTCGGGAGACATCCCCGCAAAAAGGGGATCCGAGGCGTCCTGCCGGGCCTGATTGGCGGCCTGGATGGCCCCCTCATACTCCCGCTCGGCCTGCTTGAGCTTCTGCTCCACATTGCGCAGCAGGTTGAGCTCCTCCTGGGTCCGGCGCAGGACCTCCCGGTCCGGGGTGAGTCCGTCCCGGCACAGTTCAGACCGGTATTTCTCCTCCTCGGCGCGGGCCTGGTCCAGCTCCGCCTGGGCCTGTTCCCAGGCTGTGCGCTTTTGCTGCTCTGCCGCCGCCTTGTGATAGGCCAGCTCTACAACCAGAGTATCCCGCTCCCGCCGGAGCCCGTTCAGGCTCAGCAGCGCCTCCTCCGCGGTGCGGTGCGCCTTGGACTGCCGCGCCGCCGCCTCGTTCAGCCCCGCAATCGTCTGCTCCAGCTCCGGGATCCAGCCGGTCTTGTTGTGCTTGCGCCGGTTGAGCCAGTCCTTGAGCTTCCGCTCCACCTGGGCCCCCGACACATCCTCTTCCCCGGAGGAGACCAGCGCGGAGATGCGCTTCTCCAGCGCCGGAGAGCCGTCCACCGCGGCAGCCCCCTGTCCCACAAAGGCCGAGCGCTCAAAGACCTCCCGAGGCGCCCCAATGAGGGTCTCTCCCACATTTTCCGCCGTCAGCTCCGGAATGGGCTCCCCCGTCTGGGTATCCACCGCCTCGAATTTGCCGAAGGGCACCGTGCGGTTCTGACTGCGCAGAAGGGTGATGAGACGCCCGTTCCACTCGATCTCCATGCGCCCCTCCATGGCCGAGCCGTTCCAGGGCTGATAGCGGTTTTTCTCAGCGATAAAGCCCTGCCGGTCCCGCTCCTTGGTTGGGATGCCATAGAGCATGGCACGGAGAAAGGCCGACCAGGTGGATTTTCCCGCCTCGTTGGGGGCCTGGATCAGGTTGAGTCCATCCCCCAGCTCCAGCGTCTCGTTCTGAAGCCGCCCGAAGGTGGCTGTCATTCGTTTGATCTTCATTGCGGCTCCTCCCGATTCTCCAGTGCGGCCAGTCCAAACCGGGCTGCCCGCTCCACGGAGGCCCGTGCCTCCTCGTCATGGGCCTCCTCCAGCCGGCGGCGCATGGCGCGCAGGAAGAGCCCGGTCAGGGTATCTTCCTCCGCCCGGGCCCACAGGTCCCGGCGCATCCGGGTCTTGTCCCGGACGGAGACACTGTAATAATGCGGGTGGGCCAAAGCCTCCAGCTTCTCCAGGTCCAGCCCCTCCATGCCCCGCTCGCCGGTGAGCAGAATGCGGCAGAAGTCCGGGCTCTCCCCCTCCGGAAGGGCCTCCCGCAGGGCCTCCTCGGGCATATGGTCCGTCACGTCCACCTCCCGGATCAGATAGCGGCGGGAACACAGCGGCACAAAATCCATCTGCGCATTTCCCCGCTCCACGCTGCCGCAGAGGACTCCCTTATCTCCCAGCTCGTCAAAGCCCCGCCCTTCCGGGCAGCCGGGATAGGCCCAGACAGTAGTTCCGGCGCGGCGGGGGCCGATCCGGGCATGGATGTGCCCCAGCGCGGCATAGTCCAGCCCGCTCCCGGCCAGATCCTCCTCGGTAATTGGGCCATATGTACTGTTGGGCGTTCCGTCGGCATGGAGGACCAGCAGGTGGATCTTCCCATCCTCCGGCGCATGGAAGCCCTCCAGCGCCCGGTCGCTCCGGTGCTGCCCGGTAAAGGCCGCGCCGTAGACCGTGCATCCCAGTTCCGGGAGTTCCACGGTCTCCAGGTGCGGCTCGGTGAAGATATGGACATTTTCCGGCCATTCCAGCGCCGCATAGGGGGAGCGGGCCGACCAGAAATCGTGGTTGCCGGGGGCGATGAACACCTGTCCCCGAATGGAGCCCAGGGCCTTCTCCAAAGCCTCCAGAGTCTCCCCGTAAACCTCCGCCCCGTCAAAGAGGTCCCCCGACAGGAGCACCAGATCGGCCCCCTCCCGGTTGGCCAGATCGGCCAGGCGAAAGAGCAGCTCCCGCTGCTCGGCCCGGCGGCCCGCCGCCTTCTCCGGCGGCAGTGCGTGGAAAGGGGCATCCAGGTGGAAATCCGCCCCGTGGATCACTTTCAGCATATCAGTCCTCTTCCTCCTCCAGCGGCGGCATTCTCCGGCGCTCCACCGGGCCCCACTCGGGCAGGGGCAGCCGCTGCATGGCCCCGAATACCCGGCTCTTCAGATCGGGATAGCGCTCCCCCAGCTCCTTCACCAGCTCCTTGACCTCCTGGCGCTTGGTGAAGCCGTTGGCGGGACAGGGATTGTGCACCACCGGGAGTCCCTCCCGCCGGGCCACATGGCGGATGTGCCCCTCACCGCAGTAGAGCAGGGGGCGGATCTGAGAGATCCCCGTCCGGTCCAGCCAGGTCACCGGCTGAAAACAGGACAGCCGTCCCTCATAGAACAGAGAGAGGAAGAAGGTCTCCACCGCGTCGTCAAAGTGGTGGCCCAGAGCAATTTTGTGGATGTCCCGCTCCAGCAGGGCGGTGTGAAGGGCCCCCCGGCGCATCTTGGCACACATGGAGCAGGGATTTTTTTCTTTCCGCACGTCAAAGACGACATGGGCGATCTCCGTCTGGATGCAGGTATAGGGCACATCGATCCGCCCGCAGTATTCCGCCACCGGCGCAAAGTTCATGCCGGTCCCCATATCCAGCGTAATGGCCTCCACGGTAAAGGGCTTGGGGTAGAATTCCCGCAGCCGGGCCAGGGCGGTCAGGAGCACCAGAGAGTCCTTCCCCCCCGATACACCCACCGCGACCCTGTCCCCCGGCTGTATCATGTCATAATCCTCCACGCAGCGGCGGACATAGGATAGGATTTTGTTCATAATGTCCCTCCCGGATGAAAATGCAGAACTTTTCGCGCGCATTAAAAGAAAAATAGAAAGCGAGCGATCAAGAGCTTTCAAGCGTTTTCAAGAGAAAAAAAGAGCTTTTTACTTTTTAAATAAAAACTGCCCAAAAACACCTTGACACCGGCCAAACACTGTAATATAATGCAATACGCTCCGTTCGTAGGTTCTATTCTACACGCGGGGCATGTGTTCTGTAAAGCCAAATTTCATCATAGAACTTGAAAGCAAATTGGAGGTTTCACCATGTCCACTTTTATGGCCAACAAGGGAAACATCGTCCGCAAGTGGTATATCCTCGATGCGGCCGGTAAGCCCCTGGGTAAGACCGCTGCCGCCGCTGCCACCCTGCTGCGCGGCAAGCACAAGCCCGAGTACACCCCCCACGCCGACTGCGGTGATTTCGTGGTCGTCATCAACGCCGAGAAGGCCGTTCTGACCGGCAAGAAGCTGGAGCAGAAGTTCTACCGCACGCATTCCGGCTATCCCGGCGGCCTCAAGGAGACCAAGTACCGCCTGCTGATGCAGGACAAGCCTGAGCTGGCCATGAAGCTGGCTATCCGTGGCATGATGCCCCGCAACATCGTGACCAAGGACAGCCTGACCCGCCTGCACATCTACCGCGGCGCGGAGCACCAGCAGACCGCTCAGAAGCCCGAGCCCTGGGCTTTCAACTAAGCAGGAGGTAAACGAGAATGTATAAGAGCAAGAAGCCTTACCTGTACGGCACCGGCCGCCGCAAGTCCTCCGTGGCCCGCGTGCACCTGTTCCCCAACGGCACCGGCTCCATCACCATCAACGGCCGTGACATCGATGAGTACTTCGGCCTGGAGACCCTGAAGCTCCTGGTCCGTCAGCCCCTGGCCACCACCGACACCCTGGGCAAGGTGGACATCGTGGCTACCGTGACCGGCGGCGGTGTGACCGGCCAGGCTGGCGCCATCCGCCACGGCGTCTCCCGCGCCCTGCTGGAGATGAACCCCGAGTTCCGCGCCGCTCTGAAGAGCGCCGGTTTCCTCACCCGCGATCCTCGCATGAAGGAGCGCAAGAAGTACGGCCTCAAGGCCGCCCGCCGCGCGCCCCAGTTCTCCAAGCGTTGATTTTCTGTTTGGATTTTCCAAAATGCCGCCCGTTTCGGGCGGCATTTTTCTTTTGTTCTACTGGGGTCTGGCGTTCGTTTGAACTGGAGCGGACGCAGCGGCCACCCAGAAGCCGGACGGCTTCCTGTGTTCCGCCCTTCCATCCAAACTTGCTTTTCCGATCTGTATTTTCGTAGAATTGTAGACAAACTCTTGCTTTTTGCGCATCTACCATTGATTATTAGGAGAGCCATATCATGCCGGGAATCAATTTGCCGATCTCCTCCCCCGTATATCAGTCTCTCTGCGCCTTTTTCGACGCCTATCTTGTCCGCCGCGATTTGGAAGCTGCCCTTGCCCAGGTCACAGAGGATATTTACAGCCTTGGAACCGGTGTTCATGAGGAAGCCCATGGCCGGGCAGAGTTTGCCGCCCTGCTCCAGGAGGAATTGCAGTCCGAACCAAACCCCAATTATTATCAGATCCATTCCTATTGGGAAAAAGAGGTCGCCCCCGGAATTTACAGCTGTCTCTGCCAAATCGTAATCTCCGCCGAGGTCCCCGGCGAAGGCTGCGCCTACTTTTCCACCCGTCTTACCGCCGGATTTCGGGCTGAAGAGGGCCGGTACCGCGCCTTCAGCCTGCATCTGTCCTGCGCGAATCCCATTCAGCGGGAACGGGAATTTTTCCACCTCCATTATGCCGCTCAGGAACTGAAAAAGATCAACGCGGACTCACAGAGCAAACTTGCCGAGCTCTTCAACGAAATTGTACCGGGCGGCATCATGGGCGGCTATCTGGAGCCGGATTTCCCCCTCTACATCATCAATGACCACGCCCTGGACATGCTGGGCTATACTTATTCGGAGTTCTGTGCCGACACCGGTGAAAAGATTGCCAACACCATCCACCCCCATGACCTTCCCGGCGTGATCCAGGCCATTGCCGACAGTTTTGCCACCGGTGACAAGTATGATGTAGAATACCGCCTGCGCAAAAAAGACCGCTCCTATCTGTGGGTCCACGATGTGGGCCGAAAGATCATCACGGAGGAGGGGCGTCCCGCCATCATCAGCGTCCTGGTGGATATTTCGGAGCGGGTGGCCTATCAAGCCCTTCTGAAAGACAATTCGATCCGGGATTTTCTGACCGGGATCTATAACCGCCGGGGCGCAGAGGAATGTATGCCCGCCCTTCTGGCGGCAGAGCGGGCGCCCTATGGTTTCCTGCTGCTGGATCTGGACGATTTCAAGCAGATCAATGACCGTTTCGGCCATGCCACCGGAGACCGTGTGCTCCAGATGGCCGCGGCACAGCTGCGGGCCCATTTCCCGGATGGTATCTGTGCCCGCCTGGGCGGGGATGAATTTGCGGTCTTGGTCCCCAACCTCTCTGAACTTGAAATCTTTCGGCTTCGCACCCGGTCTCTTTGTGAGGCGTATCGGAAGAGTCTGTCCACACTCTGTGCAGGCCACCAGGCCGGTATGAGCATTGGCGGGCTCTTCTTCCACCAGTCTCATTCCGTTTCTTCCCTGTATATCCAGGCGGACCGGCTGCTCTATCAGGTCAAACACCGCCGGAAGGACGGCATCTGCATCCATCCCCTCCCCTGATCTCCCGCCCCGTGATCCAAAAGCCGGCAGACCGGAACAGTTCCGGCCTGCCGGCTCTTATCATACATAACCCAGCATGCCCCGCACAGAGACTTCGCCTGCGTTGACCGTCTCCCGCCGCCCGTCGCTCCGGCGGACCACCAGCTGGAAATCCTCGTCGATCTCTTCCGCCACACCGGTCCAGCTCTCCGTTCCCCGGAGAATGCGCACCTCTTTTCCCAGGGTCACACAGTCCCTCCGGTACTGTTCCAGATAGCGCTCCCTGTTCTGAGGAAACTCCGCCCGCAGGGCGTCCAGCGACCGCAGCAGCGCGGCCGCCAGCGCGGCCCGGCGGGGCGGGCGCTCCAGGATCTCTTGCAGCGCCACGGCCAGAGGGGCTACCTCCGGTCCGAAGTCCTCGGCGGTCTGCGAGACATTGATCCCCACGCCGATGACCACATACTGGGGCTGGGCGCTCTCGCCCTCCATCCCCAGTTCGGTGAGGATGCCGCACAGCTTTCGCCCATTCCAGACAATGTCGTTGGTCCATTTGATGCCCGGGCGGAAGCCGCAGACCGCCTCCACCGCGTCGCAGACCGCCACACCGGTCCACGCCGTGAGCCAGAGCAGCTCTCTCAGCGCGCTTTCCGGCCGAAGGAGGACCGACAGATATAAGCCTTTTCCCGCCGGAGAGATAAATCCCCGGCCGCGCCGGCCACGTCCGGCCGTCTGCCGGTCTGCCAATACGGTCAATCCCTCTTTGGCGCCTTCCAACGCCCGTCGCTTGATCTCGCTGTTGGTGGAGTCCACCGTGTCCATACACACCAGCTCTCTCCCCAGGACACACCCCGCCAGACTGCCGACCAGTTCCCCCGCAGAGATCCGGTCGGGCGAGGCCTCCAGCCGGTAGCCCCGGTTGGGAGCGGATGAAATGAGATACCCCTCCTCCCGGAGCGTGCTCACAGCCTTCCAGACGGCGGCCCGGCTTACCCCAAGCCGCCGGCTCATCTCCTCGCCGGACTGGGGTCCCTCTCCCTCTTTCAGCAGTTTCAGCACGTCTTCCCGGAGCATATCGGTTCCTCCTTCTCATCTCCATTGCTCCTATTGTACCTGTTGGCGGGGGCTTGCGTCAACTCCCTCCAGGGCATATCCCGTCCGGTCGTTCCATATACATAGTAGCAAGATTTGGGAAAGGCGGGATGTACCATGGCACATGACGAACTACGCTCCGGCGCAGATGTGCTCCACCATATTATTCTCGAAGGACGGGAGCAGCTTACCGTCTCCGGTGTGGAAGAGGTGGAGAGCTTTGACGAAAACAGTATCGTAATGGATACGATCAAGGGCGTTCTGATCGTGCGGGGGGAGAATCTCCACATCGAAAAGCTCAGTCTGGATGGTGGCGATCTGAAAGTAGAGGGCAGCATCGATTCCCTGACCTATGAGGAGCGCCGGAATGCCCAGGGCGGCCTCTTCGCCCGCCTGTTCCGCTGAGATATGGGCGTCTCTATTTCCGGTCAGCTCACCGCGCTCCTCTCGGCCCTGGTCCTGGGCCTGGGGACCGGGATCGTGTACGACTGCTTTCGCATCCTCCGCTGCCGGTGCCGGTGGCGCTGGCTGGGCAGCCTGCTGGACCTCCTCTTTTGGCTCCTGGTGACCCTGGGGCTCTTCCTCCACGCCCTGGATACCGGCGGCGGGGTCCTGCGCTTCTATATGGTGGCCGCTGTGCTGGGCGGCGCCATCGGCTACTTCCTGCTGCTCAGTCCCCTGTTTCTCTTTCTGGGCTACCGGATGGCTGATTTTGCCGGCATTCTCTTTCGCCTGGCCGTCTCTCCTCTGACTCTTCTGAGGCGGATCGGTAAAAAAGTAGTACAGAATACAAAAAAGAACTTCCATTATCGCCGGAAATGGTATAGAATAAAGCTACTAATCGGTGAAATGGATGATGCCGTGCCCCGCGGGGCCGCACAGCGAAAGGGGGGCGGAGCCCATGAAGACAAAACAGGCGGGATTTCTGACCAAACTGGTCGTGTTTGCTCTGTTGGTGGTCACCGCAAGCGCACTGCTCAATCTGCGCACCCAGATTCTCAGCGCCCAGGCGGAGCGGGACGCACTGCAGGCGGAGCGGGATGCTCAGCTTCAGATCAACGCCGATCTGCAGGACGCCGTAGACAACAGCGACGATCCCGACCGTCAGGCTGACATGGCCCGCACCAAGCTTGGGCTGGCTGCTCCCGGCGATCAGGTCATCCTGTTCACCGACTGACGCGGGCCTTGTGTCCCCGTTTTAACTTAAAGGAGGATATTTCAGTCAGTATGGAGTTCGGTGTTGGTTCGATTCTGGAAGGTAAAGTAACAGGTATCACAAAGTTCGGTGCGTTCGTGTCCCTGCCGGAGAACAAGTCCGGTCTGGTCCACATCTCGGAGATCGCTTATTCCTATGTCAGTGATGTCAAGGACCATCTGAAGGAGGGGCAGGAGGTCAAGGTCAAGGTCATCGGGATCGACGAGAACGGCCGGATCAATCTCTCCATCAAAAAGGCTATGGATCCTCCTCCCCGTCCCGCCGGCGGTTCCCGCTCCGGCGGACGGCCCAGTGGCGCCCCCCGGGCGGCCGGCGGAGGCGCCGGATTCCGCCGTGCGGCTCCTCAGGAGCCCACTTCTTTTGAGGACCGCCTCAAGCAGTTCATGCAGGCTTCGGACAGCAAACTCTCCGAGCTGCGCTACATGGACAAGCGGGGTTCCCGCCGCGGCGGCCGAAAGTAAAAAATATATCCCGCTCCGGCGCTGCCGGAGCGGGATATTTCGTTTCTGGCTCGCTTCTTACAGCTCCCGGTACATGGCCGGAGCGTCCGCCTTGCCCACATGCTCGGCCACGGTGAGGACCTGTACCTTCACGGTGCGCTCCCCGAAGCGCAGTTCCAGCA
>ENA-UERZ01001375-UERZ01001375.1-human-gut-metagenome-genome-assembly--contig:-NODE-1375-length-17741-cov-11.257529_pt1 | contig 17741 bp, 14 predicted proteins | sample MGYA00242997_ERZ507998 | MGnify/ENA primary metagenome ERZ507998 (study PRJEB26167, sample SAMN06115470) | human gut metagenome | host: Homo sapiens | place: China:Henan | collected 2016-06-23... | reverse complement strand
CTTATGCTCCACATGATAACGATTGACATTATAAGAAAGTCTCATCAGACTTTCTGAAAGATGTACGTTCTCAACAATCACATCCTCCGGAAGTTCTAAATCTGTATGCGCAAAGTTCCAAATTGCTTTGATACCGCTTTCCACAAGCATATCTGCAACTTCAATTGCTTTTGTCTTTGGAATAGTGAGCACCGCAATCTCAATATTATTCTCTTTGATAAAATTGCTTAACTCATCCATCATACGAATCTCAATACCTCGAATTGTAACGCCCTCAAGTCTTGGATTCACATCAAAAATCCCTTTTAAGACAAATCCGCTTCGCTCAAAAGCAGCATAATTGGCAAGTGCCTGTCCTAAATTACCTGCTCCGAGTATAATCATATTATGATTGACATCCAAACCTAAAATCTTTCCGATCTCTGTATATAAATACTTTACATTATATCCATAACCTTGTTGTCCAAAGCCACCAAAATTATTCAAATCCTGTCTGATCTGGGAAGCTGTTACATTCATCCTTTTACTTAATTCATTAGAAGAAATACGCTCCACACTATTCTCCAACAACTCACGTAAGTAACGATAATAGCGGGGTAATCTTCTGATAACTGCTTGGGAGATTTGTCTTTCTTCCATTTTTCTTCACCTTCCTCTACTTTTCCTGTCCATTCTAAGAATCATTATATAGAATCACTGCATCAAAGTCAAACTTTTAGTTGTATTTTCTTACATTTTAGTTATAATAAAATTATTGTACCAAAAAGGGAGGGTTTTTATATATGATTCTCGCATGTCATAATATTTCAAAAGCATTTGGAGAACAAGTGATTGTCAAATCTGGTTCTTTTCATATAGAAGATCGTGAAAAAACGGCACTGATCGGACCAAATGGTGCCGGAAAGTCTACTATTTTAAAAATGATCATGAAAGAACTCGATACAGACAGCGGCGATATTATCCTGACAAAAGGAAAGACGATCGGTTATCTGTCACAGCATCAGGATCTTTCAAGCGGCAATACTATTTTGGAGGAACTAAAGACTGCCAAAGCAGATATCATTGAGATGGAAAAGCAGATCCGTACCATCGAGATGGAGTTAAAACATCTTCATGGAGAAGATTTGGAGAATCGTCTTCAGACATATCATCGTCTGACAGAACGTTTTGAGCACGCCGACGGATACGCCTATCAGAGTGAATTGGTCGGTGTCTTAAAAGGACTTGGCTTTCGTGAAGATGAATTTTCAAAAGAGGTGGACACGCTCTCCGGAGGACAAAAGACCCGTGTGTCCCTCGGAAAGCTTCTTCTTACCAAACCAGATATTTTATTGCTCGATGAACCGACAAACCATTTGGATATGAACTCCATCTCATGGCTCGAGACCTATTTGCTCAACTATGACGGTGCTGTCTTAATCGTATCCCATGACCGTTATTTTCTGAACCGTGTTGTCACAAAAGTGGTAGAGATTGAATACGGCAGCATTATGACTTACATGGGAAACTATTCAGACTATGCACAAAAGAAAAAGATGATTCGTGAAGCAAAATTAAAAGAATACTTAAATCAACAGCAGGAAATCAAGCATCAGGAAGCAGTAATCGAAAAACTTCGCTCTTTCAATCGAGAAAAATCAATCCGTCGTGCAGAAAGTCGTGAAAAGATGCTTGAAAAAATGGACGTCATTGAAAAGCCGATGGGGGATCCACAAGAACTCCACTTTTCATTAGAGCCATCTTGCGTCAGCGGAAACGATGTGTTAGAAGTTGAACATTTAAGCAAGGCATTCGGAAACCACAAACTATTTCAGGATATCAGCTTTGAGATCAAGCGTGGGGAACACGTTGCCATCATCGGAGACAACGGAACCGGAAAGACAACACTTTTGAAAATACTGAATCAGGTAGTCGCCGCTGATGGCGGTTCTTTCAAGCTCGGCTCCAAAGTACAGATTGGCTATTATGATCAGGAACACCACGTGTTACATATGGAAAAAAATATTTTTGATGAAATCTCAGATGATTATCCAAGTCTTAACAACACACAGATTCGAAATACACTCGCCGCATTTTTATTTACGGGCGATGATGTCTATAAACTGATCGGTGATTTAAGCGGTGGCGAGCGCGGTCGCGTTTCTCTTGCAAAACTTATGCTGTCTGAGGCAAACTTCCTCATCCTCGATGAGCCGACGAACCATTTGGATATTGCTTCCAAAGAAATTTTGGAAAAAGCGCTGAATGATTACACCGGGACTGTACTTTATGTGTCCCACGACCGTTACTTTATTAATCAGACGGCGACACGTATTTTAGATCTTGTCAATGGCACATTTGTTAATTATATCGGAAACTACGATTACTACTTGGAAAAGAAAGAAGAATTGACAGCAGCGTATGCCGGCATTTCCGAAATTTCTGCCCCTTCCATCTCTTCCACACCTGTGGAATCTGACACAAAGCTGGACTGGAAAGCCCAAAAAGAAGCACAGGCAAAAGAACGGAAACGTCAAAACGATTTAAAAAAGACTGAAGATGCAATTGCGAAACTGGAAGAAAGAGATTCTGAAATTGATGAGTTGATGACTCAGGAAGAAGTCTTCACCAACTCTGTGAGATGCCGTGAATTATCTGAGGAAAAAGCAAAAATCGCTGAGGAATTAGAAACACTTTACATGCGCTGGGAAGAACTTGCGGAATAAAAAGTATGCGAAAAAAGAAAATGCCCGAATTTCCTGTGTCTCAGGTCATTCGGACATTTTACATTCATTACAATAATTCTGCAATTGCTTTGATAAATTGTTCGCTGTTTAATACCGTTGGATTTTCAATGCTTGTAATCAAAGCAAGGTCTTTTGTCATCTTACCGCTCTCGATCGTATCGATAGTTGCTTTTTCCAATCTGTCTGCAAAATCCATCAATTCTTGATTGCCATCTAATTCACCACGTTTACGAAGTGCGCCGGTCCATGCAAAAATGGTTGCAACAGAGTTCGTAGAAGTCTCTTCACCCTTTAAGTGTTTGTAATAATGACGCTGTACTGTTCCGTGAGCAGCTTCGTACTCATAATATCCCTGTGGAGATACCAGCACGGAAGTCATCATCGCAAGAGAACCGAATGCGGAAGAGACCATATCACTCATTACATCCCCATCATAGTTCTTACAAGCCCAGATAAATCCACCTTCTGCTTTCATGACACGCGCTACTGCGTCGTCAATCAGTGTATAGAAATACTCAATTCCGGCAGCTTTGAATTTCTCATCATATTCTTTATCATAAATCTCTTGGAAAATATCTTTAAATGTATGATCGTATTTTTTAGAGATTGTATCTTTTGTTGCAAACCACAAATCCTGTTTGATATCAAGCGCATAGTTAAAACAACTTCTCGCAAAACTTTCAATAGAAGCATCCAAGTTGTGCATCCCCTGTGCGATTCCGGCTCCTGTGTAATTATGTACCAACTCTCTTGTCTCTGTTCCGTCTTCTGCCGTATATACCAGCTCCACTTTTCCCGGTCCCGGAATGATCATCTCTGTATTTTTATAGACATCTCCATATGCATGTCTTGCAATTGTAATTGGTTTTTTCCAGTTTTTCACACATGGCTCAATTCCCTTTACAATAATCGGTGTACGGAAAACTGTTCCGTCTAACATCGCACGGATTGTTCCATTTGGGCTTTTCCACATCTCTTTTAAGTCATATTCTGTCATTCGTGCAGCATTCGGAGTGATGGTCGCACATTTTACAGCAACTCCGTATTTCTTCGTTGCATTTGCAGAATCAATGGTAACCTGGTCATTTGTTTCGTTGCGGTACTCCAATCCCAAATCATAATATTCTGTTTTCAAATCAATAAATGGTAATAACAGATTCTCTTTGATCATCTTCCAAAGGATTCTTGTCATCTCATCTCCGTCCATCTCTACAAGTGGTGTTGTCATCTTAATTTTATCCATCTTCCATTTCCTCCTGCTCTACGCTTCGATATTCAAATTTTGCATTACTTTCAAAATGTGTTCATTGGCAAGTTGTTCTGCTTTATCTGCATCTTTCTGTTTGATTGCTTCCAAAATCTCTTTATGTTCTTTGATTGATTTTTCTGCCCGATGTTCTCTTGTAACAGATGCCTGCCTTGCCATCTGGACATATTTATGAAAATCGGATAATACATGTTCTAGTATACGACTATTTGATGCTTCGTACAATACTTCATGGAATTTTCCATCAAGTTCTACAACCTGACCCGTTTTTTCTTTTTGATTTTTGTTTGCATGAAATTCTGAGAGTAAAACAATCTCTTCTAGTTTTTCTATCTGCTTTTCTGTAATATGCCCGGTCGCCCATCTGGCGCAAAGTCCTTCCAGGAGGGAGCGCACCAAATAGATATCCTTCACATCTTTCCCTGTAATGCCGGTCACATATGCGCCTTTATTCGGTACGATTTTTACAAGTCCCTCCAGTTCAAGCTGTCTTAACGCCTCTCTCACCGGAGTTCTGCTCACCCCAAGCTTTTTCCCAATTGTGCTTTCTCGCAATTCTTCATTTTCTTTGTATTCGCCCTTCAAAATACCATCTCTGATTTTTTGAAAGACTCTTCCACGGAGTGAATACTCCTGATATTCTTCCATCTTCTGCCTCCACTATAAAATTATCTGCAACTCATGACAGGCATCTGTGATCACACGTACCAATTCGTCATCTGTCAAAACGGTCACACGTCCGGATTCATACTCTGCATCTACCCATTCTTTTATCTTCGCTACCAATGGTGAATTTTTGTCAATAGCACGGTCACCTTTCAACTTGTAATATGCATTGATCCAATGTGCAATTCCCGCAAGTCCCGATGTGTTGGATACCGCAACAAGAACCGGACGGTTCAGAAATTTATCCGTATCAAAAATATTGTAAATCTCCTCGTTTTTCAGAAGTCCATCGGCGTGAATACCGGCTCTTGTCACATTAAAGTTCTTTCCGACAAACGGAGTTCTTGACGGCACACGATAGCCGATCTCTTTTTCGTAATACTCCGCCATCTCTGTGATGACTGTCGTATCCATTCCGTCTAAAGTTCCGCGAAGCTGTGCATATTCAAATACCATTGCTTCGAGCGGTGTATTTCCTGTACGCTCACCGATTCCAAACAAGGAACAGTTTACGCCGCTTGCACCATACAGCCAAGCTGTCGTGGAGTTGCTGACCGCCTTATAAAAGTCATTATGTCCGTGAAATTCAATCAATTCACTTGGCACACCTGCGTGAACCATCAGACCGTATATGATTCCCGGAATTGATCGCGGAATCACAGCCCCCGGATAATTGACACCGTATCCCATCGTATCACAAACTCGCACCTTCACGGGAATTTGATATTCCTCACGCAATTTCATCAACTCCAGACAAAACGGAATGACAAAGCCATAAATATCCGAACGTGTGATATCCTCCAGATGACATCTCGGACTGACACCAATTTCCAAACATTCTCTTACAATCGAAAGGTAATGCTCCATCGCCTGTCTTCTTGTCATATTCAGTTTGTAAAAAATATGGTAATCAGAACAGCTAACCAAAATCCCAGTCTCTTTCATTCCGATATCTTTTACAAGCTGAAAATCTTTCTTGCTCGCACGGATCCAGCTTGTCACCTCCGGAAATTCGTATCCTCTCTCCATACATTTGTAAACTGCGTCCCGGTCTTTTTTACTATATAGGAAAAATTCGCACTGGCGAATCTTTCCTTTTGGACCACCAAGTCTGTGAAAATAATCATACAATGTAACAATCTGGTCTGTGGAATACGGCGCCCTCGATTGCTGCCCATCACGGAATGTCGTATCGGTAATCCAGATTTCATCCGGCATGTGATGAGGCACGATTCGGTCATTGAACGCAATCTTTGGAATCTCATCATACGGAAATAGATTACGAAAAATGTTGGGAGTCTCCACATCCACCAGCTGATACATATGTTCCTCAAGCTCTAACAGATTATTATGTTGGTTCATAAATACTTTTCTATTTTCCATGGTCATCCTCTTTTCTTTATTGCACTTTTGTATAATTGTATACAATTATACATTTTATGTCAATACTTTACTATAATAAAATAACAGAGTAGTATCTTACTCTGCTATTTTCGATTCCGATATTCGCTTTGGAACTCCCTAAATTCAGTATCTATTCTTTTTTAATCCTCTTTGGATGTACATTCAAATTCATATAAATAGACATCTTCCAGCGTTGGACTGACTTCTGTCCAGCGATATGCTGTTGGACACTCTTCCGAGATGACACGCACGACAATTTCCCCCTCTGTTCGGAATAAGTTACTGATTTCAAATTCTTTTTTTACCTGATTCAGTTCCTCCTGCACGATTCTGATTTCAAATACCTTTCCCAATGCTTCCGGGCAGTCCTTATCTACCACTCTTCCATTTTTCATCAAAAGAATCTCTTTCGAGATAAACTCAATATCGGACACTACATGAGTTGCAATCAGAACAATTTTATCACCGCTCAAATCCGAAATCAGGTTCCTGATGCGGATACGCTCTTTCGGATCCAGACCGGCAGTCGGCTCATCTAAAATCAGAATCTGCGGATCGTCTAAAAGAGCCTGCAAAAGAAGCACGCGCTGTTTCATTCCGCCGGAAAGTTCCTTGATTTTCTTTCTCCTCACTTCGTTTAGATTTAAAAGCGGAAAAAGCTCCTCCATACGCTTCTTGATCTCTTTTTTATTCATACCGCGAAGCGTTCCCATATAGCTGATAAAATGATTCACAGTAAAAGAATCATATAATTGCTGCTGTTGCGGCATATATCCCATGATCTTCCGGTACTGTTCTTTCATTTTCGTAATCTCTTTTTCATTACACAGGATTCTTCCAGAGTCACGCAGCAGGTTATCTGTCAGTATATTCATCAATGTACTTTTTCCGGCGCCATTTGGTCCTAATATTCCATAGATTCCATTTTCAAACACAGCATGAAAATCCTGTAGTGCAGCTTTTGAACCATAACTTTTATTTAAGCCTCTTATCACTAATTTCATCTGTCTCACTTCCTCCTGTCATAGATTTCATAAAGAATATAGCAGCTTGCAGCCGGAACACAAATCCAAAAAACCAGCACTTGCAGAATAAGCATATCCCATCTGCCCTGTAACAGTTGATGTGCATCCAGCAGCGCATTCATACTCAAAAAATGTATTTTATGAAGTCCGCTCCATTCCATAATCAACGGTCCAATAAAAATCGCAATTCCTAAAATATTAGTCAAAATCATATCTTTTAATAATGCAGACAATGTGACAGCCACCAGCACGATTACAAACAAAGGAATCATTTGAAAAAGGATAAGTAAAAAAACATATTCCCAAATTGTACAATTCAAGGCCGACTGCCCTGCAAATGTCATAGAACGCACCTTTGCCCCCCAGCTGTCCAGCGGGTATGCTTTTACAATTTTGAAAATCGCCGGAAGCTTTATCAGCGCTGCCATTACAAACGTAATCCCGAATGCCACGCCTATCTTGGCAGCCAAAAGCTGTATCCGCCCTTGTTTTGTGCTCCGAAGCAGATTCATCACCTTTAAATCATACTCCATGCCAAGTACCGCTGATGCGCTGTAGACAGCCACAAGTACACACGACATCAAACCGATTAGACGATTTTTGGCAAACGTGTCGCCAAAAAGTCTTTCATATCCTGTTTCATATACAAGCTCCTGCTCATTGACACCGAGCGCAGAATTGTTACTCATAACGTACTCCGCCTGACTATATGCCCGCATAAATCCTCCATATGGATATTGGATATTATTTTTCTTTTGCAAAATCTCATGTTCTGAAAGACCGGACTTTTCTGGCGTGAGCGCCATGATTTCTTCATATTTTTTCTTTTCTTCCGAAAAATATTTCAGCTTTTCCTCCGTGATATGCCCCTGCTGCTTCGTCACATACATCCGATAATATTCTTCTTCCATATTCTTATAAGACGTCATGCCGTTTCCAACTAAAATTGCTCCATACATTACACCGACACAATGCCACAATGCTTTATTCGTCAAAAGATTGTTAAATAATTCATGCATGCATAACCTATCCGTCACAACTGTAAATATTTTGCTGCGCGCCCCCTTTCTCTGCCAGCGCCCTTTCACCTTATCACAACGACAGAATTTCCAAACGTTGACAGCCAAAAGCAACAACAAACAGACCGGAAGAACCACAAAAAATATCTGTATCGCATTGACCGGATATGCAAAGACATCCAAGTTGTGATATTTTGACAGCAACGGATATACCTTGATATATTCTGCAATATTTACATATTTCAACACATCCATATAAGAAACTGAAGGCAGCAGCAAATACAGTAGATATTCCACAATCCCAATAAATCCAATTCCAAGAACCGCTCCCGCAGAGCTGCTCATCTTTTGCGCCAGCCAAACCATAAGCAGCACAATCACATAACAGACAAGCATTTTTAGAAGCAGATAAAAAATCAAATATTCGCCTATGGAAAGCATGTATGGACTTTCGTACATTGCAGTTACCGATTGAATTGGTCTTTCCAAATTACCAAATCCGCATTTATAGGCAGAAAACAGATAATTCCCACCGTACAAAAGCAGGACAAGAAAGCATGTAATTCCGGCGGCAGTCAGTAATTTTGCCCGAATTACATACTTTCTTCCTTTATAGGTAGATTTTAATAGCCGGTACAGATGATTCTTTTTCTCATACATCACCAGAAAATACACCATTGCAGTCAACAAAAAAATCATACAGATGTCAGTAAACTCTGCCTGCGTCGCAAAAATCACACCATCTGAGACATCTGCGGACAGCTCCAAACCATGCAGCTTTTCAAATGCGGCAGGTGTCCTTTGCGCATTCCGATACGCAAAAGAATTTTCATCTGAGAAAATGGCGCTTGACATATTCACGCTCTTCTGCTCGATGTCTTCCAAATACGATTCGTACTGTCCAATCTGAACAAATTCCCGCAAAATTTTGTCGTATAGTTCCTCCTCTGTATAAGGATTTCTGGTATATGGCATGAGCTCATTCTCACCGAGTGTTTGCAGCCAGCGTCCCTGCTCTTCTTTTGGCTGCCGGTTTAGGTCTGCATATAACTCTTTCACCGCTTCCGCCGAAGGCCAGCTCATTTTCACGTTCTCTGAAAGATTCCATAAATTAAATGTAAATACTATCATACACAATAGCCAAAAGAAGCGAAAACTAACAAATTTTTTCCACTCGTATTTTACACACTCCATATTTTCCCCCTATTATTCCGAAGTTCCAATCACATTTCCATCTTTATCTACGAGATTCCCCATAGAAAATACTTTAGGGTACAAGATGATGTCCGCTTTCTTGCTTCCTTCCAGCAAATCCTGACGGCTGATGTATCCGCCCCATGTAATCCAGTCTCCCCGCAGCTTTTCATTTTCTTTTTGAAATGTAAAAAACATGCCTTCTTTTGTCAGGCTCAATACCGTATTAAATGTTGCAGCTTCTATTGGAAGCTGTTCTGATAAGGAGAGTATTTGTAACTCCTTTCCCTTTTCCTTCCACAATATCTGATAGCCGGGGTCTGAACAGAAAACAACTCCTTCCTCAAATCCTGCTTTCATATATAGTATATCCGCAGCATTTCCGGTTACCGCTTCCACCTCTTCTGTACTGACAACTGTAATATCTTCTTGACTGTCTATCGAATATTGTCTGATTTCCTTTCCATCTTTCGTCCTATAATAAAAGTATTTCCCCTTTTCATCGACAGCCACTTTGGTAACGCCATCTCCTTGTATTGACAGTTTTTGGAACTTTCCTGTCTGATAATCAAACAAGCTGTATCCCACTCCTGATTCTCGTATCGCACTGAACATCTGAAACTTACTTGTCCCGCCAAGCATCATCAGCAGCTCTACATCCTTGTCCTCATAGATGTCCTCTGTTTCCATTGTATCTAGATTCAATCTTGTAATTCCAAAATCTCTTTTTATGGCAGACTCCCCGAATCCCTCATTCATTTCCGCCATCTTAGAATACGTGTAATACATGTTGTTTTTCACAATGACCGCCTCATGTATCATACGATTATCTGTGGTAACATTTCCAACTTCTTTTTCGTTACTGCCATCCAACTCCGAGGCAAGGATTGTATAGTCCCCATCTTTATCGACGACTATTTTCAATAACCGCCCTTTATGTGGAAAAACCATAGACGCATCTCCGTTCGCCGCATCACACGTTGTATTGGTATCTTCCGCTTCAGACAAATGCCGGCATTCCGGCTCATTGCAAATCGGCACACTCATCTTCGTCTCATAATCTATATAATAAGACAGACCATCTACTATCTCAAAGTATCCTTCTTCCATTTTTACAGGCTGTGCCAAAAATAGCTCCATATAATCCGATTGGAATTTTTCTGATTTCTCACTCTCATCGGTATTCTTTCCACTGCAACCAGTCACCAATAGGAGCATCAGACAACACAACAAAATCTTCCCTTTCCCACTCAACATAGACAGTCCTCCCCGTTCCCTTTCCCGTTGGCTTCAGTATAGCATATTTTCTACTTTTTTAATCAGATTGTTCTAAACGGACCATTTTTGTTCCAAACAGATTGTAAATCTACCTTGATTCCGTACCAATCACATTTCCATCTTTATCTACGAGATCCCAACATGAAGAAACCCGCGGATACAAGACTACTTTTACGTCATTTTTTCCACTCAGTAAATCTTCCCAGCTGATATATCCATACCATGTACTCCAGTCTCCCTTATCCCCGGTCTCTTGATTGGTGATATAATTCTTAAGTGAAGTATCAGATTCTGAGCAGACAAAAAGAGCAGCTTTGGATAGACCAGAACTGCTCTGAATGTGATTCTTCATAATTGTACCAATTCGCGGACGTTTTGTTGGCAGGTATATGGGGATTGTATTCTTCCTGACTTGCCCCAAAATCGTAAAACGAGAGGGAAATGCGAAAAAATCAGCCTTTTCTCCAGGAGAACTTTTATTTTTGGGCATGCTCACGCAGACCTTCCTATGGGAGGCCTTGAAAAAAGACGATATGGAATGCGGAAAATTTTACCGTGGTTTTTCATACGTCCTTCCGATTTGCTTCATACTTGAACAACCGCACTCCGGACAAATGTGGATGTTAAAGTTCCATACGGCTTTCAGTAGTTCGGCAATAGACAGATCGGTATAGCGACGTTTGAATTTCTGATAACCCTGGAGTTTGAAAATCAATTTTAGATTTTTTGTTTTCATTCGGTTGTTCAGAAAACCATAGTAACGGATTTTCTGAAATCCACAGGGGAGTACATGCATCAAAAAACGACGGATAAACTCTTGATTCTTCAGCGTGACCGTCCGCTTTGGTTCGCCTGGATTTTTCCCTCTTGCTAAAAAAGTAGTTTCCGATTCCGTTACCGATAGTATCCGGCTGTTAGAGATGGCAATCTTATGTGTGTAACGACCAAGGTATTCGATGGCATTTCCAAACCCGTTGAAAGTTTCTTTTATGAAAGGGCACCAGTCCATTCCGTAAAGATGATTTTTAAATTCCTTCCATGTGTAAGAATTACGGAGGTGGGAACAAGAACCCGAAAAGATCAGTTTTTGGGTACGATGGTATTCTTCTAACAGAGCCATATATTTTCCTTTAAACTTATCTCGCAACACATGTATCGGGATAAAAAACTTGTTTGGGGATGTCCGGATTTTTTTGCTGCTGGTCAGACCACCACCCGAAACGATGCAGTGCATATGTACGTGATAATCCAATTCTTGATTCCATGTATGCAGGACTTGAATGATCCCGGGTGTTGCTCCGAGATACTTCTTGTCAGAAGAAAGTTCCAGAAGTGTTTCGGCACAGCATCTGTGAAGAAGCCCATACAGAAGTTTTTGATTGCAATAGAGTAGGGCGTTGAGTTCGTGTGGGAGAGTAAAGACCACATGAAAGTATGGAGAGTCAATGACTTCCGCTCTACGCTTATCAATCCACACTTCTTTTAAAACGGCCTGACAGTTGGGACAATTACGATTACGGCAGGAGTTATGGTGAAACTCCGTATGTCCACAGTCTGTACACTGGCTGATACTAGAACCGAGAGATCCGGATTTGCAGTTCATAATGGCGCGAGATGCTTTCCACTGTACATCGGACAAGTGCTCACCGAAAGAATGAAGCCATATCTGCTGAATCTTATAATTACTGATAGGGATCACCTCCCATCAGATCAAATGGGCTGGTAATCTTCCGGGCTGTATAAGAAGCAAGGTGAAGGTAAATAAGAGTGGAATGCAGAGATTTATGGCCGAGCAACTCTTTGATTGTAAACAGATCGGCACCGTTTTCGTACAGATGGGTTGCAAAGGCATGCCGGAAGGAATGACAGTTCAGTCTTGGATTGAGAGCAAGTTTATCACGATGTCCCATCACCTGACGTTGCAGCACACCGGTCTTACAATGTTTAGAAGGATCTTGTTTTGCGGGAAAAAGCCAGTCCGTAGGCCTGTCATATTCGAACCAATAACGTGTCAGCAGATCCAACGCTTTCTGAGAAAGGAGTGCATAACGATCCGAGCGGTTTTTGGTCTGAGCTACGTGAATGCGCATAGAGGAACGCTGGATATCAGAATATTTCAGTCGGCAGACTTCCCCAACCCGCAAACCGGAAGAATACATAAGAGTAACCATTGCTTTCTGTTTCAAAGTAGGAAGCGTGTCAAGAAAGGAATGTACTTCCGATACAGGTGGGACATAAGGCAGATAAGAGTTAAATTTCCGCATAGGGAGCTGGGTGTCGTCCCACGGTTTATGAAGAACATACATGGTAAAGAACCGCAGCTGTGAAATGGCATGATTAATAGTGCGGTCGGAAAGATTCCGTTCTTTTTGAAGCCAACGGATATAGGTACGCAGCTCATCCCAGGTAACGTCTTCCGGTAGTTTATGAAGAATGTTGGAAAGATAATCCAGATAAGAATGAATATAGGTACAATAAGATTTCAAGGTGTGGTCAGTCAGACCTCGAAGAGAGATCATCTCTCTGAAAGAATAAAAATATTTGTCCATAATGGAACCTCCTTATAAATGAATGGATAATCAGGTTAAATGAAATATCAATTCAAAAAGGTGGTGGACGAATAAAAAAATAAAATATGTAGTTGTTGAGTTTAAAAATCCATGATAACATAAGCATAGCAGTTGATGAATATATGTAATTGTTTGGGATGGTAACTTAACAATACAACATATAAACAAAAACTGCTATTTTTTTTGTAAAAGTAGCAAGAATATTGTACTGAGGGCTAGCCGTCGTGCCAGCGACTTGGTACAATAAACATTATCAAATACTAATCTAGTAGGAGGTAATATATATGTGGGCTTATGAAAGTGTTTTTTACCAAATATATCCGATTGGATTTTGTGGTGCTCCAACAGAAAATGATAGTGTCACTATACCGCGCATCCGCAAAATAATTGAGTGGACTGATTATCTGAAATCACTCGGCATAAATGCCGTTTTGCTGAATCCGATTTTCGAATCTGACAATCACGGATATGACACTCGTGATTTTCTGAAAATCGACTGCAGACTCGGAACAAATGGCGACTTTTCAGACGTTTGCCAGCATTTACATCAAAATGACATTCGAATTGTTCTAGATGGAGTATTTAATCATGTTGGTCGTGGTTTTTGGGCTTTTCAAGATGTAAGGGAGAAAAAATGGAGCTCTCTGTATAAAGATTGGTTCTATCTCAATTTTGACGGTGATAGCACCTACCAGGATGGTTTTTGGTATGAAGGCTGGGAAGGACACTTTGAACTTGTCAAACTCAATTTGCAAAATCCTGCTGTTGTCGATTATTTGTTAAACTGTGTAAAGCAATGGATAGAAGTGTTTGACATTGATGGTCTTCGCCTAGATGTCGCCTACAGTTTAGATCACAATTTTATGCGAAAACTTCGCAGCTTTTGTCAGGCATTAAAACCTGACTTTGCTCTGATTGGAGAAGTTCTCTTCGGTGATTATAACTTAATTGTAAATGACGACATGCTGCACAGTTGTACGAATTATGAATGTTACAAAGGACTATTTTCTAGCTTAAACGATATGAACCTATTCGAAATTGCACACTCCTTGCACCGCCAGTTTGGAACAGAACAATGGTGTATTTATCGCGGAAAGCATCTCATGACCTTTGCAGATAACCACGATGTCACAAGGCTTGCCAGCATTTTAAAGAATAAAGAACATCTTCGGAGCGCCTACGGAATTTTGATGGGCATGCCTGGAATCCCATGTCTTTACTACGGCAGCGAATGGGGTGTGGAAGGTGTCAAAGGACCACACAGTGATTACGCACTCCGCCCTTGTTTTTCAGAGCCAAAACCGAACGAACTGACAGATTGGATTCGCCGTCTCATCTCGCTTCGTCAAGACAGTGACGCACTGTGCAACGGTGATTACCGCAATATCATCATTCAGAACCATCAACTTATCTTTGAGCGAAGAACAAATGATGGGCGAATCATCGTTGCCATCAATGCTTCCGAACAAGAATACACTGCTTATCACGACATCTTAAATGGTATCGGAACAGAATTGATAACAGATACAGAAATTTCATTGAAAGATGGGCTCATACTTCCCCCTTACAGCACGCAGTATATTCAGCTTTAAAATCTGCGAAAACTTGTATTGAATCAACTATTAAAAAATGCAAGACATGACAAAACAGCTATGGAGCAGCGTCAAACTGCTTCATAGCTGTTTCTGTTCTTGTCCACCGGTAACTCCTGAGAATGCAACCAGCACCGCAACAGTCATATTTACTACCACGTTACTTTCAGTTTACAGTCTTTCCAGACTTCACAAGACTCCAAAGAAAGCTCAACCCCTGCTTCTTTCAATACTTTACAAATCTCCTTGAATACACCTAAAACTGTGTTCTCATGTTTCATATTTTCTTTGTATTTCTGATAATAGGAATAATTCGTTAATATCATCCCTTTTACAAATACTTCTCGGATATTTATCGCTGTCACCCAGCAGAAATCTCCAAACAAAAACTCATTCAGCATACCCAGAACCATTATCTAGTTTCTCCGGTATTATTTCTAAGCGTTTCCTTGCTTTTTCGATAATTCCATATATACTATATACAGTCTCTTTGCTTACTTTGAACATCTGAAGCAGTCTAATATCATCGAAAAGCCTGTATACACAGTACCTAAGATTTCCGTTTCCGTAAAGTTCAATCGAGAAGCCACCGTCATCTCCCTCCAGACCATTTAACGGTTCTGTGCGATACAAAAAAATCTTCATATCCTTTGTCAGTGTTTTCATTCTATACCCCTTATTTTTTTGACAATCCTTTATTCCTTTACAAGTACCTTCACAATTTCAGCCATATACATTGTATGATAATCTTTTTCCGGATACCATCTTGCATCATTCTCTTTGACATCAAAACATTCCGGACGCATCTCTTGATGGTACTGTTTTTTGCAGACCATAATCATATCCGCCTCTTCAAACGCCACTGTTCCATCTGTAAAATATGGTGTCAATCCTGCATTTTTCACCTTATCCTCGTCTCTTCCGGATATTTTTCCACAGTAAGCGAGCGCCGGACGATGGTTTTCCCCAAAAAATGCAATCGTAAACAGATCATTGTGATCTACGAACTCTTTCGTGTATCTCTGTGGACGAATGTAAACACTTACTACATTCTTTCCCCACATAACACCAACGCCTCCCCAGCTTGCTGTCATTGTATTATAGGATTCTTCATTTCCCGCTGTAATCAAAAGCCATTCTTTTCCAATCTTTGTAAATGGATTGAACGAAAGATCTTCTATCTTCACTTCTTGAAATGCCATCTTATACACTCCTTTCACCTGCTGCCACATAAGGCAGTTATTATAAGTCTATGTTTCAGAACCTTATTTCATGATTACTTTTCTAAAATTCTTTTTCCCTCTTCTAAGCACGATGCCCTCTCCTGCAAATACGTCTTTTGAAAATACCGCTTTGATATCAGTAACTTTCTCGCCATCTACAGCGACACCACCCTGATCTACAGCACGTCTTGCTTCAGATTTAGATGGAACTAATCCGCTCTTTACAAGCATTGTCAAAATGTCGATACTTCCGTCCACAAGATCTTCTTCTGTAAGTTCTGCTGTCGGCATGTTTGCTGCTGCGCCACTTGAGAACAATGCTCTTGCACTTTCCTGTGCTTTTGTCGCTTCCTCTTCTCCATGAACAAGTTTTGTCAACTCAAATGAGAGAATCTCTTTTGCCTGATTCAGCTGGCTTCCTTCCCAGACATCCATCTTGTCAATCTCTTCCAACGGAAGGAATGTAAGCATACGGATACATTTCAGAACATCTGCATCTGCGACATTTCTCCAGTACTGATAAAATTCAAATGGTGATGTCTTATTCGGGTCAAGCCAAACTGCGCCAGACTGTGTTTTTCCCATTTTCTTTCCTTCAGAGTTCAAAAGCAATGTAATTGTCATCGCACTTGCATCTTTTCCAAGCTTACGGCGGATCAATTCTGTACCTGCCAGCATATTGCTCCACTGGTCATCTCCACCGAACTGAAGATTACATCCGTATTTCTGGTACAATGCGTAGAAATCATACGCCTGCATGATCATGTAGTTAAACTCTAAGAAACTCAGTCCTTTTTCCATTCTCTGTTTGTAGCACTCTGCTGTCAGCATACGGTTCACGCTAAAGTGCGCCCCTACTTCGCGAAGCAATTCAATGTAGTTCAGATCCAAAAGCCAGTCTGCATTGTTTACCATCATTGCTTTTCCTTCTGAGAAATCAATGAATTTGCTCATCTGCTCTTTAAAGCAGTCGCAGTTGTGCTGAATCTGCTCTGGGGTCATCATAGATCGCATATCTGTTCTTCCAGATGGATCTCCGATGTATCCTGTTCCTCCCCCGATCAATGCGATTGGTTTATTCCCTGCCATCTGAAGACGTTTCATCAGGCACAGTGCCATAAAATGTCCCACATGAAGACTGTCTGCTGTCGGGTCAAATCCGATGTAAAATGTTGCCTTTCCTTCATTAATCAAGTTGCTGATCAGCTCTTCGTCTGTTACCTGCGCAATCAATCCTCTTGCTTTCAATTCATCATAAATCTTCATTTTTCATTCTCCTTCTTGTCTGTCGGTTTTATTACTTTTCGGAGCGTTTTATTGCATGACATATAATTTTCTATAATTAAAAAAACCCGCCCCTTATCTAACATAAAGGGCGAGTGTAATCCCGCGGTACCACCTTCATTCGCATTCACTTCACAGCAAACGCCTCTGCAAGTATCTATCAATACTCAGGCACGATAACGTGTGCCATCCCGTTGCAGCCTACTTAGAATTATGTCACTGTTCGGTGCAAAGCTCCAAGATGTATTCATAATCGACTTTCCATGCGCCTCTCATCAACCGGCAGCTTTCTGTATGGCGTCTCAATTATTACTTTTTCTTTTCTTCGCCGTTTCTTATTCTGAGGAAATACTACCCCATAAAATGATATTTGTCAAGGGGCTTATACGCCTTTTTCTTGTTCCAAAGCATCATTCGTTACTGTTCAGAGGTATGCATAAGTCATTGTAAAAAATAACGAAATTTATTTTTTTATTTTGTGGATATTCATTTT
>ENA-UERZ01001374-UERZ01001374.1-human-gut-metagenome-genome-assembly--contig:-NODE-1374-length-17762-cov-8.674074_pt1 | contig 17762 bp, 7 predicted proteins | sample MGYA00242997_ERZ507998 | MGnify/ENA primary metagenome ERZ507998 (study PRJEB26167, sample SAMN06115470) | human gut metagenome | host: Homo sapiens | place: China:Henan | collected 2016-06-23 | study... | reverse complement strand
TTTTCAGATTACAGATTGCAGAACGGAAATGTTCGAGAATATTATGCATTCTCGCTTAGTGATTAGTAAGGGCTCACCAATGTGAACAAATAAGCTATCAAATGTAGACAAACAAGCTCACTACTGTAAACAAGTCTATCTACTATAGTGAGCCCATAAGAAGCATTAAGAGTTTACAGAAAGATCATTAGGTATTAACCTATAATTGATGAAAGAATATAGAATAAGAGACGGTACTTCAAAAGCAGATACTAATGAAACACTTTCGGCATTTATATGATAGAAAAAGGATCAAAATAGTGAGATATGAGATTAGTTGTTTACATCCAAACAGAAGTGTATTTCACTATAAATCAACAAATTAAAAGTAAAACTAAAATTAAATAGGGTGAGGGTAAAAAGTTACCCTCACCCTACTGCCACACGTTCCCTCACACCTTGCAACCACGATGAATAAAGGGATTGAACGAAAGTGTGAGGGTGTGAGGGTAAAAGTGATATAAAAATATAATCAGCTACAATTTTTCTTGGAGCAGACCGGGCTAAGGAACTACTATCGTTCCTTTCGCTGCCCTGAAATCAAGAGTTATTATAGTGTTGGCAGCCCATACATAATCTTTGTTCGGTTCATCCATGCCCTCTTTACGCAAATAGATTTCAAGAGTCTCCGGATTAACAGCATATTCGCGTTTCCAAGATTAAGATTATCAAAAGCAGGAATATAAGGATGTATTCTGAAACGTCCTCCATTAGGTAAAGTAACAGAGAATGTTTTCCCGTCGCTACTTTCCGTAAAAGGCAAGATCTTTTCGTTGTTTCCTCCGGCTGCCGTTCCATACCCATAGATTACAGGCTTTTGGATGGAGATGGTCTTCGAACCTAAATCAACGAAAATGATATAAGTACCACTTTGGGGGATAACCACCAGTCCTTCGTCAGAGATTTCGAAGCCCACATTATTAGTCAGTCCGGTAAACTCTCCATCACCAAATATCTTGGATGTAGAGAAACGAAGTTTAGTTCCGGCATTGAAATAATTAATATGTATCCATCGGTCGGCACTGTTCCAAACCTTATCTAATGAGATAACCCCATCCGAGCCCCAATTCATGTTTCCAAATTCATCGCCAACCATATAAATAGCCTTCGCTGTTGAGGGGACATCACTTGGAGAGGCAAAAGTCACAGCTATTTTACCTCTATCTTGAGAGAAATCAAGTTCTATTGGTATATTAGAAGCAACAGGAACCGGTTCCAGTGCAGCACCTACACCACGATAATAGATTTGTCCATTATAGATGTTGAATTCCATAGTGTTCCAGTCTCTATTGTTATAGTCGGAAGTTGCATACATCTGAAGATTGCCTTGTGTTGTAGTGACAGCAGAGAAATTCTGCCCGGAAAGATCGAACGATACTTCCTGTCCGTCAAAACACTCACCTATTCCATAAACGGCAGGTTTCTCAAAAGCTATAAGATTACGGTTCATATCTACATATACCAAATACAGGCCGCTTGTTTCTACCGTCGCTCTTCCGTTACTGCCTACAACATAATTGACATTTGTACCCAAAGAGGCAAAACTTTCCGCATCAGATTTTTCCGATGCCCATTTAATTCCCTGACCAGCATTGAAATACTTGATAGTCCAGAATGCACCATTGCCAAGCTGTCCCACAGGGGCCATCTCTACCACATTTGTCGAATTCCAATTCCAGTTTCCAAATTCATCTCCAATCATATATAGTTTCTCCGGATACCCCTCCGGTTCGGGTTCTATGATCTCATTGCCCGTCATCTTCGCAAAGAATTTTCCTGTCAAGACTTCATATTGAAGCGTTACTTTATACTCACCTTTGTTTTTAAGATTGAGCTGCACTTGCGACTGGTTGGTTAGTTCGGCATATTCTTCAGTTAAAACATTCATTTTTATACTTCCTCCCGTTCCGGTGTACATAGAAGAGAATGTATATTTCTCCGTATCTGTTTCCTTCACATCAAAAGACGTATTATCGGTATAATTAAACGAAAACTCTGCCGGTAATATCACTTCTAACTCGCCACTGGACACCCAGGTAGCCACATGGTTAATATGGTCGTAAGACGGTTTTTGAAGAAAGAGTTCGTTTTCACCGTCTTCTGTCAGTTCGAATTTACTCGTCAAACGGAAATTGAATGGAACAATATTAACCTGTTTCAATAAAGGATTCACAATTAGCTGATACAATCCATCTTCCATTACTCTGAAACCGCCGGTTCCAGGAGCCAAAGAATAAGTTGACACCTCACTGTTGTCGTTTTGCAAAAGCGCTCCCTGCCCATAATAAACGGGTTGCCCATCCGGTCCGACTAAAGAGATATAAAAATCTCCGCTGGATGTCAGCCATGTGTTCAATGCGACCAAAGTGCCCTCTTTTATCACATTCATTTTACCATTGATTGCCTCTACCGAGAATTGGGACGCACTCCCCGTCAGATAGATACCTTCGGGAACATTGATTTCCCGTTCATAGTGTATCCCGTCGTCGGCACAACGACAGAAAATAAATGGCAACGAAAATACAAATAATAATTTTATTATAGTTTTCATCTTCATGATTACATTAAATTATAAATAACTATACTATTGGAATCTAATGGTATTTGACTAAAATTTCACATCAAACTGATGTTGCTTCTTGTCTTTTCCATTCGCTCCTACCACATCAATCACCATTTTTCCATCTTTTATCTTACAAAGCAGATAGCTGTTATTATCATTGACAAGGATGGGAAAGTTGGCTTTATCGGGTTCTGATTCACGGAAATAATATTTATGAGTGTGTCCGGATAACATCAGATCAATTCCAGCCGTATTTAAAACGGGCAACAAGGTTTGCTGCAAATGATAGTTTCCATGCCAATTGCCTATCGTCGGCGGGATGTGCAGGAATGCGATCCGAAGGGATGATTGCTTAAAATCGTTTTCTTCCACCACACTCCGCAACCATAGGGTTTCTTCTTCTCGATAATTGTCATAGTCGGCAATACCGGCATACTCCAAATCCGAATCCGGCTTATCTTCACCGGAATCAAGAACAAGAAAACAAACCTTACCTATGTTGAAACGATAATAAAAAGTTCCGGTAGACGTAGGAAAATACTTTATCAACGCATCGGAATAAACTCCACGTGTTTCATGGTTTCCCCGATTGAAAACAATAGGCACTTCGGACGCAAACAATTCGACACAAGCATCAATATAATCTTTACATATCTGCTCCTGCCCCTCTACCCATGACGACATATCTCCATTAAGCAAAACGAAATCAAGAGATTTGAAATCTACTTCCCGACACAGAGACTTCATATAGTCACTCCGCCCGTGAATATCATTTAATACCAGAAAGGAAATTTCTTTCTTCCGGTCGTCGAAAGTTCTGAATCTGAAAGGTTCTTGCTTGTATACATTTGAAGCAGCAATCAATCCATAAGTTACCCAGTCACTCGAAGGCCAAGAGACAACTTCTCTCGAAAAAATCCGGTATCTGTATTCCCTGCCGGGTTCCAAATGTTTGATGCGTACACGGTGGATTGTATCATTGGCCCGCTTACGTCCGGACTCCGTATCGTAATATCGCGGACGTTCCTTCCCATAGAAATGATCTTCACCGGCAGGCGCCACTTCCACCCACGAAAGAGCAGGTTTGTTTGTAGTCCATACCACTGTCACGCCGTCGGTACTCATATCACACAGGTAAGGACCGTGTGTGATCTTTATACTGTCACCGTCATGTGCAGAAAGCCGAGCGGCAAAGATGACAAAAAATACAATTATCCAATTTCTCATAGAACGGTTCCTCCTTCTAATTTATTAGTTTGACCGATATGGTTTGTAAATCATTACTGTTGCAGCCGGTCATAATTTCAAATTCACCGGGTTCTACCACATAGTTCATGGCAGCATCATAAAAGCCTAAAGCTAAAGGAGAAATGTCAAACTGAACGGTCTTTGACTCCCCCGCTTTCAGGAATATTTTCTTGAATGCCTTCAACTCCTTTACCGGACGCACAACAGAAGCAACTTTATCATTCACATACAGTTGCACAGTCTCTTCGCCATCTCTGTCTCCGGTATTGGTTACTGTCACCGAAACGGAGATGGTCTCCTGTCGCGTATATTCTTTTTGGGTGCTCTGCGGAACTGAATAACTGAATGTGGTATAACTCAAACCGTAACCAAAAGGATAGAGCGGAGCATTCGGAACATCGATATGCCGGGTGGTTGAGGAATGGGGCATATCTCCCGGACGTCCGGATTTCTTATAGTTATAGTAAACCGGTACTTGTCCCTCTACCCGTGGAAAAGAAATGGTCAATCTTCCGGAAGGATTATAATCACCGAACAGTATATCAGCAATAGCGGTTCCTGCAGAAGTACCTAAAAACCAGGTTTCGAGAATGGCCGATACGTTCTTGTCCACCCATTCGATAGACAGCGGACGCCCATTCATCAATACGACGACAACGGGTTTCCCTGTGGCAACCAGTTCTTTTATCAATTCTTCCTGCACACCCGGCAAATCCAGTTGGGCACGGCTTCTCGATTCGCCACTCATCAAAGCTTTTTCACCGACAACGGCAATCACCATATCACTTTTGGAAGCCAATTTCACTGCTTCTTTGAATCCTGACTTATCTTCTCCGTCAAAATCGCAACCACGGGCATATCCAACTTTCGTTTTGTTACCGCCGATTTTGTTCTTTATGCCCTGCAATACAGTCGTCACATGGCGATCTTCCCCTCTTGCTCTCCACGAGCCCAGCAGTTCGGTCTGATTATCGGCCAGCGGACCTACCACGGCAATGGAACGGACATTTTTTGCCAGCGGTAATGTATGATTGTCATTCTTCAGCAGGACAGCCGATTTATGAGCCATGTCCAGTGCTGCATCCAGAAATTCTTTTTTCATGATTGTCTGCGATTCGTATTCTTCATTACAGAATTTATATGGATCAACAAACAGTCCCAAAGCATATTTGATATGCAGAATCCGACTGACGGAATTGTCGACATCTTCCATACTGATTTTACCGGCTTCTATCAGTTCTTTCATGTATTTATTATAGAGCCCATCTGTCATATCCATGTCGATGCCGGAATTGAAAGCCAGACGGGTAGCGTCTTTATCGTCTTCCGCCACTCCCTGCGCCACCAGCTGCTTCACTGCTTCCCAATCGCTTACCACAAAACCATTGAAATTCCATTGCCCTCTCAATAAGTCTTTGAGCAGGAACGGATGTGCGGACGCAGGAATACCATTTATATCATTGAAAGCACTCATAAAAGTAAGTACTCCCGCATCAATGCAAGCCTTAAAAGGAGGTAGATAAGTATCAAACAAAGTCCGTTCCGACATATCCACCGGAGCATAATCTCTTCCCGCCTGGGGAAGTCCGTAAGCTACCCAATGCTTTGCACATGCCAATACTGAATTATTCTCCCAAAGATTCCACTGAAAACCATTCACTCTTGCTTTGGCTATTTCACTTCCCAGGTAGGTGTCTTCTCCTGCTCCTTCCACTACCCTGCCCCAACGGGCGTCTCTTGCGATGTCGACCATAGGAGCGAACGTCCAATGTAGTCCGGCTGCCGAGGATTCAATCGCAGCAATCTTGGCAGCTCGTTCGATCGCTGCTAAATCCCAACTACACGATTCCGCCAAAGGAGTCGGAAAGATTGTCTTATATCCATGAATCACGTCCATCCCAAAAAGAATCGGTATCTTTATCCGGGAATGACGCATATTCTTTTCCTGCAAATCACGCAATGTCTTTGCACCGGATATATTCAAAACAGAACCTACAAGTCCGCGTGCTATCAATGAATCGCTCAAATATTCTGATTCAGGACCGGTTAAAAGGGTACGGCCTACGTATTGGGATAACTGGCCGATCTTCTCTTCCACAGTCATCCGTGAGAGCAAATCTTTAACAAATGAATCCGCTTCCGGAGTATGAGGTAGTTTACTATTTCCGACGATCCGGGTATGCGGATCGCGAACATAAACTCTTATCCAATCAATATCGAAATCAAATTGCTGCAATTCCTCCGCAGGATAGCCGACATCCAACTTGTCAAATGCTCCTACCTGCCCGGTGATAGCAATATCCCAAACTCTGTCCAGCCGATTCTCTTTACGAGCCTTAGTGATAAAATCAGTATATGCATCCCCCAACTGTGTACGGGTATGTATCTGGTAATTGACTTTATTATCTATCAGAAACGTAATGATGGCATGATTGTTATCAACAGGATCGGGATCTATCTGAACCGAATATACATGGAAATTATCTCCCGGCTTATCGTCTCCGATTTCAGTATATCGTATCTGACCTTTGGGTAGATTGATTCCCAACTTTTGCGTTTCCGAATTGAACAAATGCAAGGTTTGATTCGCTTTGGCCGGATAAGGATTTTCCCCGAAAGCTTTGGTAAAAAACTCCAGTATATCTATTTCGGCTACTCCAGCTCCTTTATAATGCCTCAACCAAAGTGCATTCCAAAGCCCATATAGATATGGGACTTTGGCTTTGATCTCTATGCGGCAGAAAAGAGGATAATATTTCTCCGTATCGGAATCTCTGCTGGACAGCGCTCCCGACCACCATCCGGTCTTGCTCTTCACACTGGGATGAACGGGACTGGGCGCATCTTTACTTTTGAATGAGCGAATTCGACAAATCTTCTCTCCTGTAGGAAGGGTTTCGATAAAGACCTGCTCCGGACGGTATGTCTGAAGCATGGCTTTATTTTCCTGATTATAGGTGGGTCGCCCCACTTTTTGGGAACCATATATTCCCCAATACCGGGAGTCAATCACATCTCCGTTAAACTCGTCTCCATCGTAATAAATCCATCCGGGAGGGGTTTCTGATGAAGGAGGAATAACGGTTTGGGCTTTCACCACCCCGATACAGCAAAATATGATTATTAGAATCTTTATTTTCAACATGATATTTCTTTTTAATGATTTACCAACCCGGATTCTGTTTCCAGTTCTTCAACTGCAGAATCTCACTTTCAGGTATGGGATACCAATACATTTTAGAATCAAACACTCTCTTTTCTACCACAGCACGGGAATAATCAAACTTCTCGACGGGATATTCCGGCTTTTCAGGAATCTCTGGTTCTGTTTCATCCCGGGTAAATACACGTACCCAATCTACATCCATCGAAACGTTTCTCAAATTGGCATTCCTGTCTTCGGGATAGCCGATACCATTTTCATTCTTTCCTCCGATTTGTCCGGTTATCGCAATGTCCCAGGTTCGCTTTTCTCTTCCCTCCGCTATTGCTTTGGTTATAAATGTATTATATCTGTCATCATAGTCAATCGTCTTGAATGTATTGGTTACTTTACCATCCAACAGGTAGCTGATGATAGCATGCTTATCCGGAGAAACCGGGTCCGGATCTACCTGAACGCCATACGTATGGAAGTCCGCTCCCGGGTCGAAATCAAGCACTGTATGCCGTCCGTACCCATTCACGTTGATTCCCAGATTACCTGTTTTATTATCATGCAAATGTAAAGCCTGGCTAAGCCGGCGGGGTGAAGCCGTATTCTCAAATTCCTTGACGAAAAACTCTTCGATGTCAAGTTCCGCGACACTGGCTCCTGCATAATGACGACACCACGGTCCCATCCATATACCATATATATAAGGTATTTTTGCACGAATCTCAATACGGGAATGCAGAGGGTAATATTTCCCCTGATAACCATATTTGTCGGTATCCCGGCTAGACAAAGCTCCCGACCACCATCCTTCTCTCGTACTGGCAGTGCTTAATGTCGGAGCCGGTGGGTTGTCGTCCTTGGTAGCCGCTATCCGGACAAAGCTCAATCCGCCACTCCCTTTCTCAATCGTAATCTGTTTTTTACGATAAGTCTGGATATTTCCAGTGGGTTGTCCATACTGTGAGTTTCCTACCGGAGTGTCGCTTCCATACTGTCCCCAATATGAGTTGTTTACGACCAAATCATTGAATTCGTCTCCATCGTAATAATGCCATCCTTCCGGAACTTCGTTAACCGGTATTACGGAATTCCGGGTAACAGCTCTTCGAGCCTGATTCTTACGGGTGATTTCAAGACCTAGCAAATCTCCTCCGAGTGTTTCTTGCGCAATCTTCCACCGTCTTACATCCCACGAACGATGTTCCTCAAATGCCAGTTCGACACGACGTTCACGCCGGATACGCTCACGCATTTCGTCCTGCGTCAATCCGGAAGGCAGATTCGGTTGTCCGGCACGATTGCGCACTCGATTGATGTACTCTGCTATATCCGTATTTTCGGGATCGTACTCATTCAAGGCTTCCGCATAATTCAGGTAAATCTCCGCTAAACGAAATAACGGCCAGATATGTCCCTGACTTCCTCCGCCGGTTTGGATATTCACATCTTCATTGAGGTACTTTTTCAGATAGAATCCAGTTTTGGTTGCATTGGTAACGCCCAGACCGTCTTTTCCACCGTCCCAATTCTCTACTGCCGTGCTTTTCCAAACGGAATCATTCAGCAGAATGGTAGCATTCAATCTGTCATCCCGGTAGAATTGCGGACGAACGGCATTTTCCTCATTCTCCCAACTAAAATAGCTGCCATCTTTCATTTCATAAGAGTCTACCAGATTCAACGAAGGATTGATGCCGCCTACCCCACCATAACTGACAGGAAAGTTGTATTTTTCAAAGTCGGAACTGTTTCCGTAACGACGCATCAGAATAAACTCGGAATTCTGAAAGTTATTCTTGAATAAAGTGGCATAACTGCCATACAACGAATATATGCCCAGATCAATTACGTCTTTCGCAGCCTGTGCCGCAGCTTTCCATTTCTCCATATCGGAAGGAAGATCGCTTTCCGAAAGATTCTGCCAGTTCAGATACAAGGGACTGGCCGCATACAATAAAACTCTGCTTTTCAAAGCCAATGCGGCTCCCTTCGTTGCACGTCCCAAATCCGAATCGATTCCTCGTCCCGGAGTTAAATCAAGCACTTCGGCTACCTTATCACATTCGCTGGAGATGAATGAGATGCAATCGTCCATCGACGGGCGTGGAGTCTCTGAATAATCCGCATTGACGGATAGTGTAGAAGTAATCACAGGTACAGGTCCGAAACGTTTCACCAGCTCGAAATGGAAAAATGCTCTTAAAAAACGGGCCTCATATTTCCATGTTTTCAAGTCATTCAGACGGTTCTGATATTCATTCTGATTATCCGGATCGAGTCTGTATTTATCCAGATTCACTCTGTCTACATTTTCTATAAATTCATTCGCAATGCGAATTCCTGCGTAATACTTATTCCACAAATCATCCGGATTGGACCTTGAATTCCAGGCTCCGGTGTTGAAGTACTGGATGTTGCAGGAGGCATTGGCATGTTCGGCATCATCGGTAGCGGCATCCAACATAGCTTCGGAACCGATACGGTTGAAACCATCGGGCAGATACCGATAAGCATTGACTAGAAATTTGCTTGTACGTTCATAGGAAGTAAAGGTCATCTCGTTGTCGATAAACGAATCATACTCTCTGTCCAGATAATCACTGCATCCGGACAATATGCTGATAGCAGCAAGAGCATTCAATATGATAGATAAACCTATTGGGTATTTCATAATTATTATATTTTTGTTCTTACCTATTAAAAATCAATCTTTATCCCCAGGTTGTAGGAACGTGTCAACGGATATGTAATCAAAGAACTGCTTTCCGGGTCGGCCAATCCGTCAAGATGACTCACGGTGAAAAGATTGCTCGCATTAGCATACACATACAATCTGGACAGCTTTATCGCTCTTGCTATTGACTGGGGGAAGGTATATCCAATCCGGATATTCTTCATTCTGAAGTAGCTTCCGTTTCTTTTCCAATATGTAGATGTCCGGTAATTGTTTTCAAATGTCCGGGTAGACAAACGGGGGTAAGAAGCATTGGGATTCTCCGGTGTCCAGCTGTCGAGAGCCAGCTTTGAAGCAGAGCCATTGTCGGTAAAGGAATAAGCCAACGGCCCGCTCAAATAGATATCTCTATTGGCAACGCCATGAAATAAAGCCTCAACGTCTATCCCTTTCCATTCAAAGCCTATTTTCAAAGCATAATTCCACTCCGGAATATTAGAATATCCCACAGGATAGGAGTCATTGGAATCGACTACTCCATCACCATTTTTATCGATATATTTTATATCACCGGGGTTTACTTCTCCAAACTGCGGTACCGGTAAATGTGACTTCAGACTTCCATTCGAATCGAAATCACTCTCCTGATACAGTCCGTCAGCAACAAGTACAAAAGGAGTATTCACGGAACGTCCTTTACGATATTGATAATCGTAGAGTTTCACTTCTTCCGCCATATCGACAATTTCATTCTTTGCATACCACGCCGATGTTTCAACGTAATAGTTGAAGTTGTTTTTAAGACTGCTTTCGTACCTGATCGTACCCTCGAAACCTTGATTCTTTACTTTACCTACATTCATATAAGGCAATATGTCGCCATAAGAGGCTCCAACAAATCCGGGAATAGTGGAATACGGCTGTGACAGGATATCATATCTTTCTTTATGGAAATAATCGAATTCTACCGACAGCCCTTTCAGTAAAACTGCATCCAATCCGATATTGAATACACGTTCCTTCTCCCAACTAATATCGGGATTGGCAATCATATCTGCCTGAAACCCGCCTGTTGATGACGACCCTGTACCTAAAAAATAGGAGCCGTTACTGCTATAAGTCTGGTCGAACAGATAACGTCCGTTCTCATTCTGATTGTTTCCAACCAGTCCGATAGATGCTCTTAGTTTCAAATATTCAACCCAGTTGATATTTTTCATGAAGTTTTCTTTCGACAGTATCCATCCGGCGGAGAAAGCGGGAAAGAATCCATATCTTTTTCCAGGAGCATAATCATCACAACCTGTATATGAAGCTGCAAATTCTCCTATGTATTTTTGATTATAAGAGTAAGTTACCCGCCCTGCATAATTCAAGTATTTAATGTCATCACGACTTCCATATTTCTGATATAAATCAGACAGGAAAAAGATGCTGGCAGTGAGTTGATGTTGCTTGAAAACGCGATCATAATCCAACCGTGCCTTAAAGTTCAGACGGCTCCAGTCAGTACGGAATCCTTCATCGGATTCCAAAGGAGAATCAGCGCCGTAGGGTGTATATAGCACCTCTCCCCCTGCTCCTTTGGAAAGAGAATAACGGGCATAATTCTGATTCTTTATAGATGAATCCGCCATATAGTTGTTGTAGGCAATACCGGCACTGACACTTAATCCCTTTGTCAGTTTCTCCAGGTCGTATTTAGGCATAAAAATCAGTTGGAAAGTCCGACTGTTTTCTTTATAAAGCCCTCTGTTGACGATATTACCGACCGGGTTGGTAAAAGCGGCATTTCCTCCATACGATCCGTCGGGGTTGTACACCGGAAATGCATTCGGAGCTGTTCTCCATATCGCTCCCAAAAGTCCGTTGGCAGAACTGCTGCCTCCGGGAATAGAGCGATTACCTACACTCCCGCTAAAATTGAGTCCGGTAGACAGGTGTTTGCTTATCTGGATATTCAAATTAGACCTGAAATTAAAGCTCGCATAATAGGCATTCGAGTTTTCCCGGCGTTTTTTATCGGTGTCTTTGTAGAAACCGATGTTCTGCAAAAGATTCATCATTACATAGTATTGCACGACATCTCCTCCTCCTTTAAAACTTAAATCAGCCATACTCAAAGGAGCTGTATTATTCAAAATGGCCTTTTTCCAGTTTACATTGGGGTAAAAGTAAGGATCGGTGTTGTTCTGATAGGCATTCAATTCCTCTGGAGTGTATAAACGAGGCAATCCGTCATTCACACGCGCCTGATTGTATAAGGTGGCATAATCATACGCATTGATAGGATCGGGAACGCCCAACGGTTGTTGTATTCCCGTTTGTAAACGGATACTGACTTGCGGAGCGGAAACGCATCCTTTCTTGGTTGTCACCAATAAAACACCATTTGCACCACGCATACCATATAAAGCCAGAGCCGAAGCGTCTTTCAATAATGTTACAGACTCGATTTCCGCAGTGGACAGACTTTCAATCGGGGCTTCGAAACCGTCGACATATACCAGCATTTTTTGTCCGCTTGCATAGGAAGTACGTCCCCGGAGGTAGAGATTCGCGATAGAGAAATCATAGCCGGGCTCTCCGCTTTGTTGCAACAATGTTAGTCCGGGAAGCTGTCCTTGCAGACTATTTCCCAAGCTTGCGGAAGTAGTTTTCAGCAAATCTTCCCCACGTATGGAAGAAATGGCACTTGTTCGCCTCCATTCCGGTTGTTGCCCATAGGCGACTTCTACAAGTGCAGAATCGGCTATGTGTTGAGCAAACAAAACGGGAGCATAAAAAGTGAGAATAGTAGTCAAAAGTATAGCATAACGCTTCCCTTTGTATATACTGTTTATTATTGTCATACCTTTTATTTTTAGTTGATTGAACATATTTACCATCCCGGATTCTGAAGCATATACCCTTTATCTATTTCGGTCTGCTTGATAGGATGTAAATAAGAACGGTCACTCCATAATCTGTTTTCAAAGACATAAGGTTTGTAATGTACTTTACCCGGTGCTCCTGTAACAGCGGAGAGCTGCAATCCATACATGGCACCTTTCATAACACCTTCATCATCGGCTATCAGCCAACGTCTTATATCCCAAAAACGATGATCTTCATAAGCCAGTTCCACGGCTCGTTCTCTTCGCAGTTTCTCCCTGAACTGCTCTTTATTCAAAGTGGAAGGAAAGCCCGGCATTCCGGAGCGTTCACGAACTTTCAGGACTGCATCGAATGCTTCTTTCGGGGGAGTTTCATAATATTCATTCAAAGCTTCTGCATAATTCAGATAGAGTTCGGCTACCCGGAAGACAATCCAGTCCATATTAGTGGAGTTGCGCGGAGCCGTTGCTCTTAGTACGCGAGGTACCCATTTGCGAACCAGGTGTTTCGTTTTATCATTGGCTACATTGTGAGCTCCACCGGGCAGAAAATTAAGAATTCCAATCTCTGTATTCCAGTTAGCTCCATGTGCTGCAATGGTTTGCGCAAAACGAGGGTCCAGTTCGTCGTACTTTTCAAGCAGATCATCGCCACCATCCATATTCCATGTTTGTTGGTTCCCGTCTTTTTTCTCATAGAAACGCACGAAATTGAAGGTTGTAAAAAGACCGCCGTCGCTCCAACTACTTCCCGCCCATGCCGGTATATTGCTTGTTATGGGATGACTGCTTGTTGTGAAATTCCGATATTTTTTGTTGGCCAGAATTATTTCTTTGTTATCGGGAGCAGTCCACACATGTTCGTAATTTGTTTCAGGTGTTCCCTCATCGTACAAGTCATAATAGCCAGAAGATTCAACAGCGGTAATGGCTGCCTTGGCTGCTTTAGCAGCTTCATTCCAGCGTTCTTTACTATAGTTTCCATATCCTATCAGGTCATTATTTCCACTTAAAGGAAGGTACGGATCGTCGGTATTGAACAAAGGACTCGCCGCATACAGGAGTACTCTGGATTTGAGGGCTAAGGCGGCTATCCTGTTTGCCCGTCCTACCAATATCGAATTCGTATAATAATCCGGTAATATGGAGGCAGCCCGGTCACAATCGACAAGAATGGAGTCTACACAATCGGAAAATGTATTACGGGGTAGTTTACCATCTTCCGACGGATTTATTCTACGGTGTATTATAGGCAGTCCACCATATCTATATACTCCTTCCCAGAAGACCAAAGCCCGCATAAAATAGGCTTCGCCTCTGGAACGTGTCTTAAAATCAACGTCTCCCGGATCATCGGGCACTTCGTCAATACGTTCAAGCACGATATTGCATTTTCGTAATGTCTGCCAACGGGTGTTGTGACGGGGGTCTTCATCCCAGTCTATGCTGCTGTTGTTATGATTGTCCACGTTCCACGAGGCATTGCCCTTCCCCCAGTTTGCACCTTGTTCGGCTTCATCACACGCTCCTGCCAGGGTTGAGGTTGCACACAATTTACGGTCGATCCCGCTACTTCCCATCGAGAACCCCAGCGGCATACCTTCTGCATAGATGCCTGTTATGTATTGTTCTGTCAAAGTCCTGTCGGCAAAGACACCGTCTTCATCCAAATCGACAGAGGGCGGAGCTTCCAGATAGTCACTACACGAAAACATCAATACAGACGACAGAAGTATTGCACATATATATGTTATTCTTTTCATGATTATCAAAAATTTATATTAAGACCAATATTATATACTTTCTGCAACGGATATGTATTGATTTCAACATTTCCACTTCTCGAAGGTGCTTCCGGGTCCAGATCTACCACATCTGTCCACGTGAATAAATTGGAACCGTTGAAATATAATCTTACACTATTCAGGTTAAGCCGTTTGACAAAACCTCCGGTAAATGTATATCCTACTTCGAGGTTTTTCAATCGCAAATAACTGGCATCCCGTATCCAAAGAGTAGAAGGACGATAGTTGTGATCGGTTTCTCCGTTGGGATTCAGAGACAAACGGGGAAAGGTGATCTTTTCTCCTGCCTCATACCGTTCCTGTGTCCAACGTTCTTTTATCAGAGATTTCGCACTCTCTTCTCCTTTCGCGAAAGGCCACATCGACCGTCCGAAATATTTAATGGATACATTGTCGGCTCCCTGAAATAAGATGGAGAAATCAAATCCTTTATATTGCGCTCCGAATGAGAAACCGTAAATAATCTCCGGTACGGGGGTGTATCCTATCGGAACCATGTCGTAATCATCAATCACTCCATCCTGGTTGACGTCTACATACTTGACGTCTCCCGGTTGCAACTGATTCCCGCTCCATGAACTTTTAGGACGGTCTAATGCATTGATTTCTTCCCACGAGTTATAGTATCCGTCAAAGATCAGTCCGAAAAACTGATTCTTTCTTCTTCCGGTAGTCATCTGATAATCATATCTCTTCTGCACTTCATCCATGTAGATGATTTCATTCCTCGCAAATGAATAATTGAAGCGTGCCCAATAATGGAAATCTTGTATATGATGTCTAAAATTAAGGTCCATTTCCCAACCGCGATTTTCCATTTCTCCAAAATTATATGCAGGAAGATTAGCACCTATAATCATGGGGGATGTTGATCTGTTGGCTAATATGTTATTTCGTTTTTCTTTGAATATATCAAATGAAGCAGTCAGACAATTATTGAACAGATTAATATCTACACCGACATTCATCTTTTTCGCCTTTTCCCAAGTCAAATCAGGATTACCGATTTTATTTTCAACAATCATCAGTGAAGTATACGGATTGGAAGCCAAACCGAAATTATACTTGTTCACACCCGAATCGCTCGCTGCTCCATAAGAAGACGGCAGATACAAAAATCGATCACCACCTATCTGATCGTTTCCTACCTCTCCGTAGGACCCTCTCACCTTTAGATATTTAACGATATTGTTTTTCGGAAAAAACTTTTCTTCACTGATGACCCAACCTAATGAAACAGCAGGAAAAAATCCGAACCGTTTGCCTTTGGCAAAATTCTCGGTTCCGTTGTATCCCATATTGAATTCTGCCAAATAACGGGAGGCATATTCATAGGTCAATCGTCCTACCAATCCCTGATAAGCATTAGGTACATAATATTGAAGGGAGGGGGAATAGTATTTACTCTGATTATACAGAATAAGTGCTGTCGTTTTATGAAGCCCGAAAGTTCTATTATAATCAATTCCAAACTCCATATATACTTTCCGGTTCTTATCCCATCCGGTACTTACAGACCAGATACTCTCTTCTGATTGGGGGATCAGATAGATGTAATCCGGATCTTCCGCATCACGGCGCGCAAGATAATAAGGAAAGGTTTTCGAATATTTCTTACGGCTGTAATAATAGCTATCATACGCGATACTCCCGTGTACGGACAAACCTTTGGTCAGCAAAGATGATAAATCATAATTCAGACGTAATGTTGTATTGATGTTATTTCTATTATCTTTCTGATAACCGTTGCTTAATAAGGTTTGCCAGGGATTGACGCTTCCCAATCCATCCTGTATGCGGACAATTTTATTGTCCACCAATCCCGGAGAGCTCAAGGGATTGGCAAAAGAAATAGCTTGCCAGATTCCACTGTTACCGGAGCCCGGAGTAATCACTCTGCCTATCTGGGCGGCCATTTGAACAGTTGCCGAAAAGTCCCGCGTTATCTGAAAATCGAAATTAGTTCTGAAGTTATAACGGGTGTTACGGGGATTTACATCATGATCCGAATCTATCTTGGTATGTTTATAGATACCGGTCTGATCGAAATAACTTCCCGATATAAAGTATTTCACACGTTCTGTACCACCCGAAAGGTTGATGTTATGTTGAGTGCGGGTAGAAAACTTTCTAAGAAAATCGTCTATCCAGTTAGTATTCGGATGCAAAATCGGATCAAAGCCATTTCTGTACAATTCAATATCTTTATCCGTGAATTTCGGTTGGTAGGTAGAACCCGAAACCCGGGAGTCATTTTCTAAAGCTTCATTGTATAAAGTTGCATAATCCGCACTATTCAGATAACTGGGGAGCTGGGTAGATTGCTGCAAAGCAAAATTACCCGAATAGCTCAACCGGGGACACCCTCTTTCCCCTTTACGGGTAGTAATTAATACTACGCCGTTAGCTCCCTTTACTCCATAGATCGCTGTTGCCGAAGCATCTTTAAGTATATTCAATGATTCAACTTCATTCGGATCTATGCCGTCAAAATTAGTTCGTTCGATGCCATCGATCATTATTAAAGGAGCCGTGTTGTCTGTAAATGTACTGACACCTCTGATTAACAGACTGGAAGCGTCTTCGCCGGGAGCACCACTTCTTTGAAAAGCAATCAATCCCGGCATTCGTCCTACCAGCATGTTACTAATATTGGATTGTTGTGTCTGTACCAGTTCTTTCCTCGAAATAGAAGCGATAGATGCTGTCACACTTTCTTTCTTCTGCTTTCCGTAGCCGACAACAACGACTTCCTCCAGACTTTGCTCGGCTTCTTTTATTTCAATAGAAAGCACTTTATTGTCTTTTACAGGTACTGTCGTCGTGACATAACCGATATAACTGATTTCCAAAACTGCATTCGGATTTACAGATAAGGCAAAGCGCCCGTTTATATCGGAAATTATGCCGTTAAATGTACCGACTTCCTTGATATTGGCACCGATAATCGGTTCTCCTTTTGTATCGGTAATAGTACCGGTTATTCTCCGAGGTTCCTGTGGCTGTGAAGAAAGATTCTTTTTCACTGCCGTTTTTCTCTTTACAACAATCTGTTTTCCATTTATTTCATATACCAGATTTGTCTTTTCAAACAAGGCTTCTTCCTAGATAGATCTACCCTGACAACTTGATTTAAACTAGGTCGGATATCTTTCGAATAGATGAAAACGTAGCCTGTTTCTTTCTCTATATCTTTAAAATATTCCAGTAGAGTCCCTTTCTTTATATCATAGAGTTCGCTCGTTCCATTTCCATTAGCGAGAGTTACATTCGCTATAAATAGAAAAATAACAAAAAATTTCACAAACAGATATGATTTACAAAGAAAATATGCCCTATTTGCATGATTGTAATAGGAATTTTCCATATTTTTGCGTATCAATTTTTAGGTTTTTCATAA
>ENA-UERZ01001369-UERZ01001369.1-human-gut-metagenome-genome-assembly--contig:-NODE-1369-length-17836-cov-11.337069_pt1 | contig 17836 bp, 17 predicted proteins | sample MGYA00242997_ERZ507998 | MGnify/ENA primary metagenome ERZ507998 (study PRJEB26167, sample SAMN06115470) | human gut metagenome | host: Homo sapiens | place: China:Henan | collected 2016-06-23... | reverse complement strand
ATGGAAAGTGAAATTTTTCCCTTTGATATTGAATATTGTTCTTTTTATCGCAATAACTGCCCGAGATAAGAGCTAAACAATTCAGTTCATTTTTTGAGGGCAGAAATTTTTCCTTCTCCTAAGAAAATGGCATGTTCTTTGCTTAATATCAAACATAACGGTGGAAGCCGGGTATGTTTCTCAACGCGAGAATGTTGGGACAAACACTAGCATAAAGTATCTTGCTATGCATGACTTCTTTTACTCTAGCAATGTAACGTCATAAAAAATTGTTCTGTGCATATCATTTGCGATATGATCAGATCAAAAAAACGGCATGATTCTTTGTGGTTTTACGAAAGAGTATCGGGTTTCATGTTTGATTGAAGGAAAAATATTCTATTGCAGGAGGCAGAGGGCGATATGCAGAATCGCTATGGATAGCGGCATTAAGGTCAGGAGGCTGTCCGGGAAGCCATGCCCGATAGTGGGGGTGAGCGCCCGGAAACTTTCCAAGGCAAATGATGAGCAAAAGCCTTTTTCAGTATCCACACTTCTGGAGGTTACTTCTATGGCAAACGTGGCTTGCATTGAAGAATTGAAAAACGCCATTCTGGATTTTGATGAAGACGCTGCCGTAACCGCGGCGGAAAAGATCATCAAGGAAGGCGTCTCTCCCATGGACGCGATCGATGCGATGGGCGACGCGTTGAAGGTTCTCGGCGACAAGTTCCAGATCATGGAAGTGTTCCTGCCTGAAATTTTGCTCGCGACCGACGCTTTCAAGGCCGGGCTCAAGGTCCTTGAACCCGAGCTCATGAAGACCATCGATGCTGGTTCCTTCCAGGAAAAGCCGAAAGTCGTCATCGGCACCGTCAAGGGTGACGTGCATGCCGTGGGTAAGGATATGGTCGCCACCATGCTCACCGTGGGCGGCTTTGACGTGAAGGACGTCGGCGCCGACGTCGACAGTGAAGTGTTCATCACCGCCGCCGAGGAATTCGGTGCTCAGATCATCGGCCTCTCCGCCCTGATGTCCACCACGATGCCCAGCCAGAAGGAAGTCATCGACTTCCTCGAAGCCAAGGGCCTGCGCAACAAGTATAAGGTCATCGTGGGCGGCGGTCCCGTGACCCCGCAGTGGGCCGAGCAGATCGGCGCCGACGGCTTCTCCAAGGACGCCGTGGAAGCGGTGGAACTCGCGAAGAGCCTCTTGAAGTAAGCGGTTTCGGTGGGTTTGAGTAGAGCCTGAACACACACTGTCTATGGAGGAAATCTCTATGCGTATAGGCGCCCGTGGAAAATTTATCGACTTCTGGTCGAGAGCTGTTACCGGTCCCATTTGCTTTGAATCCGACTTTGACAAGAGGGTCTACTGGCCGAAGCTGAAGAAGATCACCGAAAAGTGGGGCATCAAGTATGACCCGGATCACATGGTCCCCTGTGACGACGAAATGCTCGACCGCCTGTGGCAGGCCGCCATCGATCTGGTAGCAGAAGTCGGTGTGTTGTGCACTGATACCCGTAGGATCATTGAATTCTCTCGCAAAGAAATCCTTGACGCGGCTGCCAACACCGCCGACCGTTACACCGTCGGCGTGGGCAAGGATTCCTTCACCGCCGTTCACCGCGGCTTTGAAGATTACGACCATGTGAAGAACCCGGTTTCCGTGCTCGGCCGTATTCTCGGCCCCGTTTCTCAGGATATCTATCATCAGATCGCCATGAGCTACGCTCAGGTGCCTCAGATTGATATGTGCCACTTCCAAGGGAACCTGACGGAAATCTACGGCATGCCCATTACCCCCGACTCTCCGTGGGAAATGTTCTCCGAACTGTGGAGCGTCGCTCAGGTTAAGGACGTCTGCCGCCAGGTTTGCCGTCCCGGTCTCGCCGACGGCGGTATCCGCGCCATCGCCATGTCCGCTATGCAGGCCGCTTTTGATCCCGGCTGGGGAGCCAATAAGGGCGACTTCCGTTGCTGCCTGACCCTGCCGCACCAGAAGGTGGAATACAAGCATCTCTCCCGCGCCCTGCAGTGGCATACCTACGGCATCAACTTCTACAGCGTCATGACCTCCTACCCCGGCGGCCTGTCCGGCGGTCCCGCTACATCGGCCGTTACCGGCACCGCGGAATGGATCATCCAGAAGCTGCTGTTTGACGTGCCGCTGAACGGTTCCTGGTCCGTGGACGCCATGTACTTCAGCAACACCAGTAAGTACTCCCTGTGGTGCAGCAACCACCAGAACGCCGCCGTTACCAAGAACACCGTGTGCGAACCGCTGACCGGCGGTGGCTGGCAGATGACGCACGGCATTGGTCATGAAAACTTCTTCTGGGAATCCGCCGCCTCCGCCATCAGTGCCGTCGTGCTCGGCAACGGCGTCTCCGGCGGCACCGGTGCCCAGAGCGGGCTTAAGGACCATCAGAGCGGCCTTGGCCTCCAGTTCTCCGCCGAAGTGGGCGAAGCCGTCGCCAAGGCGCGCCTTACCCGTGCCCATGCCAACGATCTGGTCAAGCGCATCATGGCCAAGTACCAGCCCACCATTGACTCCCATACCGCGCACAAGATGGGCGGCGACTTCAGGGAATGCTACAACCTCGTCACCGTCCAGCCGCAGAAGTGGTACATGGATATGTACGACAAGGTGAAGAAGGAACTGACCCAGATGGGCCTCCCGATGGAATACTAGCCGCGTAATCGCCTGAGGCGATTTCTGGGAAAGATGATGACACGCTAACATTTCATCGCCTCCGGTCGGTTCTATCGGCGGAGGCGATGAAATGCAGCCGTTTTCCGGGAACTTTTCTCTGGCCTGGGCGGTTCCTGGAAGCGGGCGTGCCTTCAGTCAATAGGCCGTCATCCCCAATGTTTTTATAGCAATCAGTTGGAGATATGTCTTAAACGGATCCGGACATTGCTCTATAATGAGGAGAAATTTATGCCCCGCACCATGACCTCCAAAGAACGTGTCAAAGCTGCTTTTGCCCACAACCCGGTGGATCGTGTGCCCATGATGATCCTCCTCGGTGAAACGTGGATGATCGAGCGGGAAAAGATTTCGTTTAAAGATCTGCGCGAGATGGATGATCTTGGTGCTGAGCTGATAGTCAGGACATATGACGAGATGCAGAGTGACTCGGTCACTACGGGCTTGGGGTGCTGGATTGGGTTGCTTGAGGCTCTCGGTTGCCCCACCGAGATCTCAAAGATCGGCGCCCCGATCGAGGTTAAACCCTGCATCCACGACGTTGCGGCGGATATCTCTTCCTTGGATCGCTCGAAAATCCGTGAAAGGCTGGAGAACAGTGAACTGATTCAGAAAATGATGCGCCAATCCCGGGAAATAAAAAAGCTTGTGGGCGACAGAAAGAGCGTGGCCGGTCAGATGGTCGGCCCTTTCTCCGGTGCAAGCATGATGGTAGGCGTGAAAGAGTTTATGATCCTGCTGGGGAAGAAGTCTCCGTATATCAAGCCGTTGCTTGAGTATGCCACGGACTGTTGCGCCGAAATCGCCAACATGTACTGTGAGAACGGTTGCGATCTCATCCAGACTTGTGACCCCTGTTCGTCCGGAGACATGATCAGCCCAAAAATGTACGAGCAACACGTAGTCCCCACGCTCGAGGGGCTCACCTCCCAGTTGAAAAATTGTGAAACATTTTTGCTGCATATCTGCGGGAAGGCAGGTATGAGGCTTCCTCACGTCAAGGCTCTGGGGATTGACGGCTTTTCCGTGGACTCCCCCGTGGACCTCAAGGAATCTTTGGAGGCCGCAGGCAAAGAACTCACTATGGTGGGGAATTTCAATCCCAACGAACTGCTGTGCATGGGGACGAGTGAGGCTGTGTATGCCGCAGCGTACGCCAATGCCGAAATCGCCGGGCTGGACGGTGGTTACGTGATGATGCCCGGTTGCGATCTGGCCGCTCGGACACCATTGGAAAATATTTTGGCCATGGTCAGGGCCTCTTCCGACTACGCGGCCAGCGTCAGAAACTGAGTGGCGAAGCCGCTTGGCGAAAAACATTCGGAACGTTGACATGAATCGGTAAAAACAGCCGCATCACGAGAGGATGGCTGTCGCTGGGAGCATGTCGGCGGTTTCCGAAAATGATGCCATTACAGGAAGGCATCCTGCAGCTCCAAACATCAACAAAGGAGTCTTGCATGACTGGCAAAGAAGTGCTTTTTAAAACGCTTAGGCATGAAGAAACGGAACGTCCCGCCTGGGTCCCCATGGCGGGGGTCCATGCCGGGTTTTTGAAGGGATACACTGCCGATGAAGTCTATCAGGACGCGGACAAGCTCGTCGAGTCTTTGTTGGAAGTGGAAAAGATGTATGCGCCTGATGGCCTGATCCTCCTGTTTGACCTGCAGCTGGAAGCGGAAATTCTGGGCTGCACCATCAAATGGGAAAAGAACGGCCCGCCCAGCGTCCGCTCGCATCCCCTGGAATCGACTTTTGAAATTCCCGATATCAAGATCACTAGAGATTCCGGACGAATCCCTCTGGTACTGGATGTCACGCGGCGCATCAAAAAGGCCGTGGGCGACAGAACCGCTCTGTACGGGCTCTTCTGCGGTCCGTATACGCTGGCTTCCCACTTGAGGGGAACGAACTTTTTCCGCGATGCGCGCCAGCACCCCGAGTATGTCAAGGAGCTGATGGCCTACACCACGGAACTGGGGCTGCAGATGGCCGACTTCTATCTGGAAGAAGGCGTGGACGTCATCGTACCGGTGGACCCGGTCGTATCCCAGATTTCCCCAACCCATTTCAAGAACTTCGTCTTCGAGCCCTATGCAAAGATCTTCAGGCATATCCGCAATAAGGGCGCCTTTTCGTCCTTCTTCGTGTGCGGCAACGCGACTCATATCCTTGAGCTCATGTGCCAGACGAAGCCGGATTCCCTCGCCGTTGATGAAAATGTCAACATCGTGGCGGCCCACAAGCTCACCGACAGCTACGACGTCGCCATCGGCGGGAACATCCCCCTGACGACCGCCTTGCTGCTTGGTACGCAGCTCGACAACATGAAGGTGGGCATCGACCTCATCGACAGCCTGAACACAAGGAAGAACTTCATCTTCTCCCCTGGCTGAGACATGCCTTATGCATCTCCGGTGGAGAATGCGATCGCTCTGTCTCAGGCTGTTCTGCATACCGACAAGGCCCGCGAGATGGTGGCCAACTATGAGTTGAGCTCTATGGACGTGGATGTGGAACTGCCCGACTACGGCAATCTGAAAAAGCCCCTGTTGGAAGCCTTCACGCTGGATTCCACGGCGTGCGCGGCTTGTACGTACATGTGGGGCGTCGCCCAAGACGCGAAGAAGCATTTTGGCGACAGGATCGATGTCGTGGAATACATGTACAACACGCCTGAAAACATCTCCCGGATCAAGAAGATGGGCGTGAAGCAGTTGCCCAGCCTGTATCTCAACGGTGAACTGAAGTACTCGTCGCTCATTCCCAATCTGGATGACCTTATCCGGCAGATCGAGGAAGCCCTATGAACAATCCCTGCGGTCCCGTGCCTCTGCTCTTCATTACCGGGTTTTTGGGCTCGGGGAAAACGACGCTGCTGAACCGTATCCTCGACGAAGCGGCCGCGCAGGGAAAAAAGATTGGCGTCATCATCAACGAATGGGGCCGGGTCAATATCGACTCGAGCCTCATTCGGGCCAAAGACATCGAGATTGAAGAACTTAACGACGGGCAGGTTTTCTGCAGTTGCCTTTCCGGCAATTTTCTGGAGGCTCTTGTCCTGCTCGCCAAGCGCTCTCTGGATGTCGTGATTGTGGAAACCTCCGGGATGGCCAATCCGTTTCCGCTCAGGAATATCCTGTGCGATTTGAAGCGGCTTACTGGCGGCCATTACGTCTATCAGGGCATGATCGCCCTGATAGATCCGGAGAGCTTCCTTGATCTGGTTGAGGACATCAATGCGGTGGAAGAGCAGGTCATCGCCAGCCAACGGATCATCATCAACAAGATCGAGCTCGCAGACGGCGAGACGCTGTCTCGGATTCGGAAAAAGATCAGGCAGCTCAACCCGCACGCCGGGATTATTGAAACCAGTTACGCATGTGTTGAAGGGATATTGGATTCCTCCATGCACGAAGTCTCTACGTCTTCTCCTCTGGAGAGCAAGTTTGTTAAACGGAGCGCCAAGGAATCATACACGAGGCCGGGCCAGTACATCATCACGACGACGGAAGGGCTGCCCCCGGAAAGGGTGGAAGCCTTTGTCCGCGAGATCCTGCCCGGAGCTCTGCGCGTCAAGGGAATCCTTTCGGATACGGAGCATGGCTGGTTCCATGTGGACGGGGTCAACGACAAGGTCGAGACGAGGGTTCTGGAAGCTAGCGGCAATGAATCGAAGATTGTCATCATTCCCAAGGCGGGAGACGAGATCGCAGAGAAATTGATAGCGGCTTGGAACACGCAATGCCGGGTTCCGTTTTCGCTTTCCTGAACGGGTTCGGGCAACAGGGGTGGGTGGACATGAGCATCATGAACATCGAAGTGTTAGCCGGCGGCAAGCGGTATCGTTTCCAGTCTGAGGCGGGAACAAGCCTGAAGGATTGCCTGCTCAAGGCGGGCATACTGGAAGGTGCGGAGTGCGGAGGGCGCGGCATTTGCGGCAAATGCGCCGTGAAGGTGCGTTCCGGAACGCTGGCTCCGGTTGAGGGGGATGAGTCGTTCCTCATGACCAGGGGGGACGGCAAGGTTCTTGCCTGCCAAAGCCTGATCCGGGAGGATGTGGTCATCGAGATCTCGGCTGGCCGGGATGACGTCCGGAGAAAGGTCCGTTTGCCCAACCTCCAGAAAGAAAAAAAGTACTCCGATTCGTTGATCGAGAAGAAGTTCATCCAGTTGTCCAAGCCCAGCCTGCGGGATCAGGCGTCCGATCTGGAGCGCATTCTGGCTCAGGTGGGCAAGAACAAGAAGGTGGCTTTCAGCCTGTTGGGCGGCCTGCCTGAGATTGTGCGGAAGGCGGATTTTGAGGTTACCGCGGTGTTGGTTGAGGACGAACTGATCGCCGTCGAACCCGGCGATACCCATGCCCTCCGGTACGGCTTCATCCTTGATATCGGTACGACGACCATCGCGGTCTACCTCGTCGATCTGCTTTCCGGCGAAGTGTTGGATGCAGACGGTACGGCCAACCCGCAGCGTGTGTTCGGAGCCGACGTGCTGAGCCGGATTACCGCTGCAGCAGGCCGTGAAAATCTCGAGAAGATGCAGGCCGTGACCATCAAGGGCATTTCCGAAACCATGCGCGGCCTTCTCCGGAGCCTCTCCATCGACGAGAACCATGTGTACAGCGTCGTTGCCGTGGGCAATACGACCATGAGCCATCTGTTTCTGGGCGTCGATCCCAAAAATCTGTCCGTGGCGCCCTTTATCCCCTGTTATCGCCCGCGCACAGTGGTCAAGGGCGGCAGGCTGGGGTTGCCCATGCATCCGGAAGGGACCGTGCATGTCCTCGCGAATATCTCCGGTTATGTGGGCTCCGATACCCTTGGCGTCGCCATGGCCACGAAGCTGTGGGAACAGAAGGGCTACTCCCTTGCCGTGGACATCGGAACGAACGGCGAAATCATTCTGGGCTACAAGGGGTGGCTGCTGGCCTGTTCCGCAGCGGCGGGGCCCGCTTTCGAGGGTGCGCATATCCAGAACGGCATGAGGGCGGGAGACGGGGCCATTGAGAGCGTCCTGCTCGAAAACGGCACCGTCCGGTTGGGGGTAATCGGCGATATGCCTCCGCAGGGAATCTGCGGTTCCGGGCTCATCGATGCGGTGGCCGAACTGCTCCGCTGCGGCCTGCTGGGAGTCTCGGGTCGGCTTGCGGGCGAAAAGTCCCCGGCACTTTCCCAGCCTCTCGGGGGCAGGTTACGCACGGTCGGCGGTATGCGGGAATTTGTGTTGGCCTTTGCTGGCGAGCAGGGCAACGAACGGGACATTGTCATTACGCAGAAGGATATCCGGGAACTCCAGCTTGCCAAGGCCGCCATTGCGGCGGGCATTGCGGTTCTGCTTAAGGAAGTGAAAATTGAAGCATCCCAGATCGACCGGATCTACCTTGCGGGTGCGTTCGGCAATTATTTGGATCGGGAAAAGGCCGTCGCTCTGGGCATGTTCCCAGGCATTTCGGTCGATAAGATCATTCCTATCGGCAACGCGGCTGCGGAAGGGGCGGGTTTGTGCCTGCTTTCTCTGGGAGAACGGAAGATGGCCGACCGGATCGCCTCTTTCGTGAAGCCCGTCGAACTCTCGACCCATGTAGAATTCAACGACCTTTTCGTGAGGGAAATCGGTTTTCCGCCTCTTGGAGGGAAAGGCGCATCCTAAAAGATGCGGCTGCGCCACGTCGCCTTGGCGAACACTCATGCTGCGGGGGGGGGCGGGGGTGCTCACCGAACCTTTGTGAGCACGCTCTTGGCCCTTATAGGGAATCTTTGGGGATTGCCCCGTGAAACCGCACTGCGCAAAGGCCCTGCATTTTTTGACGGCAACATTTGGAATAGTATGAAAACATTGCTTATCGCCTGTGAAGTCCTGCGTCCCGAGCTGGAAGTGCTCGCATCCGATATGCGGAATCCGCCTCCCATGAACTTTTTGGAGCAGCGGCTGCATGACTATCCGGAAAAACTGCGCAGCGCGTTTCAAGGCCTCGTGGATGCCTTTGAACAGGAGAACGACGGGCCGTTGGCGGTTCTGTGCGGCTACGGGTTGTGTGGGCGCGGGTTGAGCGGCGTGCACGCCAGCCGGGCAACGTTGGTTTTCCCAAAACTGCATGATTGTATTCCGTTGCTGCTTGGGCTTGACCAGAAGGGGGCCAACGCTTCTTCCCGGGAGGGTGCCACATACTGGATCAGCCCGGGGTGGTTGAAATATTTTTTGGTTCCCTTTCATCTGGAATCGTATAGGCGTTTTTCCGTGTATGAGAAAAAATTCGGCGCGGCCAAAGCCGCCCGGATGATGAAGGCGGAAAACGCGCTGCTCGATAACTACAAGAACGCTTGCCATATCCGCTGGCCGGAGATGGGGGACGCTTATGTGGACGAGGCCCGAAAAGTGGCGGAGGCTACGCTGTTGCCGTACTCCGAGATATGGGGATCTTCCGCTTATCTGGCCGAGTTGCTGCACGGTGGGCAATCCGGGGAGCGGTTTCTGCACCTCGTGCCGGGGCAGACGATCGATATGGATGTTGAAGGCACGATTTGCGCTGTAGCTTGCCCGGCATAATCCGGGCTCTCGTGGTGCTGATGCTCCATTTTGTCCCCGGCTGGCCTCATGGTTTTACCCATGCGATAGGTGGAGTGTCCGGTACAGTGTCGTTTTGAAACTTCAATGGGCCCGGCATCCCGGGGCATGACGCAATAACGGCAGGCATGGCCATGTCATATATAGGCTCACCAGCGCACAGTGGGAATATATCCGGCTACTCCTCTTGGTACGGCCAAGGTTGCGGGGATGTCTTCCGGCGGATAACAGGCAAACTCTGGAAGCCATTCTGCATGTGCTCACTACGGGTTGCCCCTGGAGCGAGCTGCCCCACTCTTTGGGGAGCTACGTGACGGCATGGCGGCGTTTCAGGAAGTGGGGTGCGGATGGTACCTTTGCCCGGATTTGGCCATATCTGCGAGCAGAGTTTGAACATGCTGAAAAAATAGATTTTTCCCACCACAAATTTGAATGTTTACAGATCCAGACCGACAGCCCGCAGCTCCTGATCAGGCGAAGCGGCGAGCGAGAGGGGCGCAAACGAGCCCGCTCGTCCGACAGCGGCGGACCGAATCCTCAACTCCCGGGAAGGCGCATGGTCAGTTTCTCGGCGAAGATTGCCTAATCGCTTCACCGGGGGCTCAGGATATGAATCTGATGCCGACCTGGGGACATCCCGCAGACGTCCCCCTCACAGCGGTAAATTTTACTCTTCAGACGGCATTCGTCACATAGGTGGTATCGATAAACCTGAGGGTGTGGACGCATTCCATACCACTTTTATATCCCTTAAGCAGTTACGCTGTACCTATGCCGATTGTGCGTACAATATTTTTGTGCCGACTTGGTGATGGCACGATTTGATATCCGGGTGAGGTAAAGGAACCGTATGCGGCCATCCTGTAACTGACGGAGGGGATTCATGGATCAGAATGTCATTCTCGTCGAAACCGTGCCGTTGGAATTTGATCTGGAATCCCTAGGGTGCAGGTTGCGTATCCGGCCCGGGCAGACAAAGTTCATGGATCGGCTGAGCCGGTTAGCGGAGGAAGCTGCGCGCGTGGCTAGGCCCAAAGCCGTGGCTAGGCTGTGCGGCCTGACCATACTGGACGAAGAGAAGGTACAGGTCGGAGAAGTGACTTTTTCCAGCCCGCTGCTGCGCCAGAAGATGGATGGGCTGGGGCGGGCCTTTCCCTATTTGGCGAGTGAAGGGACGGAACTGGCCGACTGGAGCCTTTCCCTTTCTTCCTCGCTGGAGCAGGTATTCGCCAGTGCCTTGCGGGAAGTGGCCGTTCAGCAGGCTGAAAACCTGCTGGAAAGGACGCTTCTAGAGCGGTACGGTATTGCTCAGGTTTCAGCTATGAATCCCGGTTCGCTGAAGGTATGGTCTCTTGAGGAGCAGGTGCCTCTGTTTGAACTGTTGGCCCCACTGCCCGAGAAACTGGGTGTGACCCTATTGCCCAGCCTGATGATGCGGCCCGAGTACAGTGTTTCGGGTGTGTTCTTCCAGACTGACAGCAAGTTTTACAACTGTCAGCTCTGCCCCAAAAAAGAGTGCCCCAACCGCAGGACTCCCTCTTTGGTCACCTGAGAGTGGGACAGACGATGCTGTTGAAAAGAATCGGTGGGCCGTGCCGTGATTGAAATGAGGCTGACGGGCGAAATGAATCCTGAGGGGGCGCAAGATGGTACGCAAGCGAAACCTGTTTCCGTCTGTACAGTTTACTTATGACGAATGGTCAAGAAAAAGAGGGGAGGCATGAAAAGTGTCCGTACGTAGATGTGAAGTATGTCGTTTCCGGAACTATGCGGAAAGAAAACCAAAATCGCTACTGGCCCACATTTGGCGCTGGCATACGGGCTGGTGTCCCGGCTGGAAGAGCTACATCAAAGAACGGGAGGCCGAACAGACCCCTTCTCCGACGTCTCCGACGGATTCCTGATGGGAGAACATACCTGTCCCGAAAGGGGAGTCCGCAAACGGGAATGCATTATGCGAGGCCGAGTAGCTTTTCGAAGGAAACCGGTTTCGGATCCTTAACCCATCTCCCGGCTGAGCCAGGGGATGGGTTAAGGATCCGATGAAGGGGGCGTTCCGGACATTGAACAAATCAGGGCGCATCTTGAATCCGGGCTGATTACTTACGTGACCTGATGAGGCTGCAACACTCATGGAGTCCGTCGAGGAGAAATGCGCCTTGCTTTCCGTCCCCGGATTACAGGTCAAGTTTGATCCGGAGGAAGCGGAGCAGGATAAAGCGTTTATGGCGATCGCTCAGAGCGAGGAAGATGCCTGCACGCTGCTTAGGCGCAGATAGCATTACGGAAAGGTGAATTTCATACCCTCTTCCAAGCTGGATATGCGGAACTCCTATTCAGGGGCTCCGCAACATATACATTGTCATCAACGTCAAAGCCAACATCATACTGGGTCAAATCACGACTGCCCCCAATCGAAGCGCTACTGTCTAGGGGCGGCGGATATTATCTGTTTTGGTTTATTTTGATGGATAATTTTGTTTTCTGCAAATACAATTTACCAGATGATCATTCACAAATCCTGTGGCCTGCAAGTAGGCATAACAGATGGTCGATCCAAAGAATTTAAAGCCACGTTTTTTCATGTCTTTGCTCATGGCGTCTGATTCAGGAGTAGAGGCTTGGATATCCTTGAGCGTTTTGGGTTGGTAACTGATCGGTTTTTGTTCTGGGAAAAATGATAATGTGTAGTTGTAGAAGCTGCCAAACTCTTTCTGAATGGCGATGAAAAGTTTGGCATTGCTGATAGCCGATTTGATCTTGAGCCGGTTTCTGACAATGCCCTCGTCCTGCATGAGCCGTTCGACATCTTGCTCAGTCATCTGGGCGACTTTATTGACATCAAAGTCATAAAATGCTTTTCGATACCTTTCTCTTTTACGCAATATGGTGATCCAGCTCAGGCCAGCCTGGGCACTTTCCAAAGTGAGGAACTCAAAGAGAAGCCTGTCGTCCGTAACGAGCCTCCCCCATTCTTCATCGTGGTATTTGACATAAAGGCTGTCAGTGCCGCACCAACCGCATCGTCCATTGAGCAGGTCTTGCATTTCCATAGTTACTTGGCTTCTTTCTTTATGTATCTTTACGGTTATGGGGAGCAGAATGTGCTCTGGCCTCATCAATTGACGCAATAATCCGTCAAACCATTTATCAATCCACGCCGTTCATCAGCAAGCGGCACCAGCAAAGCGGAGCTGGCTGTCAGGTCAAGCCTGAGCCTCTACAATTTACAAAGTACTGTAATAATAGAATTACATAACTATATAATTCTATTATTTTAATAAGATATAGTCACTTTCTCTTGGAAGGCGTCAAGCAGAAGCGCCCAATCATGGACAACAATGAGAATGGGAATGTCGCTTTCTCGGAGTGCCGTTCTGAGGTGGTCGACTTTCAGGCTGGGGTGATGGAGAGCTCCTGTGGTGTGCGGACGACAAGAGCAAGAACGCTTCCTGAATGCGCTCTTCCTGATATGCGGCTTCCAGCCCATACCTCGGCATTCGGAACGAAAGTACAAAGCAGACGCATACGGCCTTTTTTATGACAGGCTCAAGAAAAACTTCATTCTGTTCCATCTGTCTTGTCCATGCGTTCGCCAGAGCCCGCGCATCCTCTATGAAGGTTTCAACCTGAGTGCCTCTTCCGCCGGAGTTTCTCCGTAATCGTGAGCTGTAAGATTTCTGTTGTCCCGATAGAAAAAACAGCGTCTGACCTCGTCGGGCGTGAACAGGTCATGTTTGGCGGTATGGCGTAATACATCCTTGAAGTAGAGCCTGTCCACCTCAGCGGGAGAAGAGAAAAACTGTTTGAGGACTTCCCCAAAAGTTTATCTCCCGTTTCAAGGACAAGCTCGGATCCCTTAATAACGGCGTTTCGGTAGACGTCGTACTCCACGCTGTCCGGTGTTGCTTGTTTCAGGAGGGCAACACCGGGCCTCCACGGTTTGGGATACAGCGTTTGAAGTGTGCCGTCTGCAATATGCGTCTTCCTCAATATCCCTGTTTCTTGAGCCAGTCGTCCAGTGCTTCCCGCACGATGTCCACTTCCTTCCGGCGTTCATCGAAAGCATACTTGCGAAGACGTTCCGACAATGACCGAGATATGTTGTACATTTTCCTCTGGTCATTTTTTTCAGGTAGGGGTTCCTGTATTCCTGTATTTATAGGATTCTGTATTTGTGTATTGCTGGAAGTCTGTATTTCTGTAATACCGGGCTCCGTTCTGGCAAACAGCCCGCTGGGGCTCCCTTTCTTCACCTGGTTCTTTCCTCTATCCCCGAGTCCCATAGCATCCCTCCGTTCTTTCCAGAAATTCGGCAGCAAAGGCCGCATAGTCTTTTGCGCCGTAACAGCTTCGCTTGTAGCTGAACACATCCTGCCCATTACTGGGGGCTTCCGCAAGGCTTACATTGTCACGGATACGGGTTGAGAACAATGTGTCTCCCCATTCGTCCGCGAGAGCTGCGGCCACATCTTTGTTGAGGGTCTTTCGGGCATCAAAAAACGTCAGGACGAGCCCGAGGATCGCCAGATCAGGATTGAGATCGCGGACAAGCTCCGCAGTCTGCCTGATGAGCGCCAGCCCCGCCAGAGCGTAATACTCGACCTGCACAGGGATGAGCAATCCGTTTGCCGCATTGAGGGCGTTGACGGTCAAAAGCCCGAGAGAAGGCGGGCAGTCTATCAGCACATAATCGTATTCGCCCGAAACAGAGAGGAGGGCTTTCTTCAGCAGATTCTCCCTCCCCATTCGTCCGGCAAAGGCCAGTTCCGCTTCTGCAAGCCGGATATTGGCCGGGAGAATATCCAACCCCGCTTCCAGCGTGCTCTTCGCCTCGGCGATGGAGGCGTTTCCAGCGAGGACATCGAAAACGGTATATTCCAGCGTTTGCGGATCAAGACCACAGGCGTCGCTCAGGTTCCCCTGAGCGTCCAAGTCGAGCAGCAGCACGCGTTTTTTTGCATTTCTGGCAAGCTGAACTCCCAGATTGTGTGCCGTCGTTGTCTTGCCCACGCCGCCTTTTTGGTTGGCTATGGCACAGATATACATGGTTTTTATTCTCCTCATGAATATGTATTTATAGTATTACATGTACATGGAATATTGTAAATACATATTTACGTAAATATATATTAAACAGAGCCCGACCGGGTCATCATCACCACCTTCTTGCGGTTATCGATAATTCTCCACTCCCATCGAAGAGGAAGAGGGCGTGCCAGGGCCGCATCTTCCGCGCCATCGTTCTCTCCGGGCCCTTACGGGGTACTCCGTTCATTCTGTCACGGAAACAGCCCCTTCCTTTCCAGTTTTCAACTCCAGGGAAAACTCGCAACGTCTAGGGAGGGCACAATGGAAGATTTGGAAATGGAAGCCATCACAGCGGCGAGGGTAGCCAATGAAGAGCGACTGGGTTTCTGCCCCCGACATGTGGGAATGGCAAAAATACTCGCGTTTGAATGGCGTATCGTTAACTGAATGGGAACTCTTTGCAGAGCGGGTACGCGGGAGGTTTCTGGAATTTCTATGATCTGAGCAATGGATGCTTTTCCATCGCCCCGGAGCTACCACATCCCATGAGGCTCATGCGGCCCGGAAGCTTTTTTGATGGGGAGATGTCTCCCGATGTGGCTGGAAGGTGTGGCGACCTTGTTTGTCCTTACCAGGTTCGCCGGACACAGTCCTGCCTTTGCAGAGAATTACAGGCAGATCTACGCGGCCGTTGAAACAAAGAGTCCTCTGCCGGAAGCGGCCGGTAGAGGACTCGACCCGCAAATCAAAGAGGGTAGATATGCAGGATTTCGAAAAACAATATGGACAAACAAGTGCGCTGCCAAATTCTATTCATTTGTTTTGCTTGGGGAATCGGAGGCACGCAGGCGTTCGTTCCGGGATATGATGCGGATCATCTGTGAACGGTGCCCGAACGGCAAATGAAGGAACTATTGCTCGTCGGCTGTGTCATAAGAAATGATTGATGCTTCATTTCTTGAATCTTCAAAGAAATAACCGACTAAATGCTTTGACTATGCATTCCGCTAACGGAAAAAACGGAGAAAAAGACTGTATCTTGCATCATACTGTGGAGATGAAACAATCACATCCTATGACAGAGCCTGCTCGTCTGATGTTACTGTGAGCATCCCCTCGGGGGTGCTCCGCCACGGAGTTTTTCATGCTCCGCACTGTCTTTTCGGGGCTGGGTGTGCTTGTTCTGCTTCTCGGTATAGTATTTTGCCTTGGCGACGAGTGAATGTGGCTTCTGGAGCTTCTTCAGTTTTTGCTGCGCTCTCGTGATAGCTTCAGAACCTCGAAATCAGCCGTAGCAAAACTCTTTCCCCGGGCCATAATGGTATCTTCCAAAATTTCCTCGGCGCGGAGCAGCGCTTCGTCGAGTGAGGGAAGACGTTCTCTTCGCCCACGGTGCGCAGGATACCGACCCGCTGGAGCGTCCTGTGGACGGGTTTCCGCACGGCGGCGAATAGCACGCGACAGCCTTTCCGCCGGCGCTCAAGGAATTCTTCCAATGCGTGGATACCTGTCATGTCGATGGTGGACATGTTGTGCAGATACATTATGAATACCTTGGGCGACGTCTCCATCGCGTTCAGCGTGGACTGGAATCGGTCAGCCACACCGAAGAACAGCGGCCCGTTGATGGCGAAAACTTCCACTCCGTCGGGCACGTTGTTTTTGTCCGGGATAGGGATTTCGTGCCCGGATGCCTCGTCCTCCCTGGAAACGCAGGTATGGAGACCCGTTAATTCGCCCATGCGGCGCATGAACAGCAACGACGCCAGTATGACTCCACTATATACAGCCACGGTTAAGTCAAACACCACCGTGAGCGCGAAAGTCAGGAGCATTACCGACCAGTCGGATTTAGGTCCCTGAAAAATATGGCGCACAGTGCGCAGATCGCTCATATCGTAGGCAACTATCACCAGTACGGAGGCAAGGGCTGCCAGTGGGATGAGCTCTATCAATGGCAACAACCACATGACCACAGCCACGAGGAACAGGGAATGCACAATGGCGGAGATGGATGACATCGCGCCTGCTCGGATATTCGTCGCCGTGCGGGCGATGGCGCCCGTGGCGGAGAATCCGCCGAAGAACACGGAAGCCACATTGCCGATGCCCTGCGAAATCAGCTTCATATTCGGATTGTGCCTGTCGCTCGTCATGCTGTCCGCCACCACACAGGCCAGCAGCGACTCGATGCCCACTCTATCAATGTTGATATCCGCGTGCTTTCCGCCACCAATATTGATTTGGAAACGTCGCTGGCGCAGGGTCGGCTACGACGGGACCTGTTCTACCGTCTGTCCTCGGTCACGCTACGCCTTCCTCCACTGCGCGATCGGCAAAGCGATATACCCATATTGGTGGACTATTACATTAAACAATTTTCCAAGTCGTGGTTGATAGAGCCTCCGCATCTGTCCGCAAGTGTCCTCGGTGCGCTCTGTAACCACGATTGGCCCGGCAATATCCGTGAGTTGCGCAATGTCGTCAGCAGGCTTTTACTGCACTCTCTGGATGGGGCTGTAACGGAAGCATTGGTACGGGAAACGCTGCATGAATGGGACAACATTTCCGGTCAGACGGCAAAACCCGCGCAGCTCCTCTCGCTATCCGCATCAGCCGAAATTCCACTACAGGCGCCTTCCAGGGGAAATGGCACCGATCTGCCAAGCCTTGAGGAAAATGAACGTGCCCATATTCTGGAGGCATTACGCCTCACTGGGGGCGTCTGTCTGGCCCGCGTGGTGCTGCGGCCCTGCTGAAGGTGCCACGGTCCACGCTGCAACACAGAATACGCAAGCTGGGTATAGTGGTTAGCGCCACCCGGACATCCGACGCCTGAAGGCGTTTCGCGTTGTCTGTTCAGCAGGGGGAACAACCCGGATCATTTATGGGATCCCCGGCCACCAGGGGGCGACATATGAAGAGACAGGACGGAACACAGCCTGCAATAGATGAGAACCATCCATACAAGAGCTTCCAGAAGCGAGAGGGAATCCCCGCAGGAGAGCGCTGTGACTTCGGATATGCCCCTGCCGCGGTTGATTGAAGGCCGAGCAGCAAGGCCAGCCCTGTTATCGAGGACGATGAATTTCCGCCTTATGCCACGGCGAATATCGGCAAGGAATTGTGTACCGCCTGGAAAATCGACTAGGAGGCGGACTCGAAGCGGGCAGATGGGCCTTTAGGCGCGGCCAGAGGAGGCGCGTACATCCTGTGGGCAGGGAAAAACAGTGCGGCGCGCAGGCCATACGCTTGCCGGATGAAGGCGCCATCTTCATGACGGAGGTTACGCCTTGAACAGGAAGGGCTCGGAGTTTTTGGACGTAGGGGGAGTTTTTTCCAGAAGGCCGCAGGACGTGGCGGGGCTGGAGAGAGCGGAGCGGCTTGAGGGCCGGGAGGGATGGCTTTACAAGGGCGGGGTGCTTATAATACAAAAGGCGCATCACATACCTCAAAAATTGAGGTATGTGATGCGCCTTCAGATGTCTGTTGGCGTCCCCAAGCGGATTTGAACCGCTGTTGACGGCGTGAAAGGCCGCTGTCCT
>ENA-UERZ01001365-UERZ01001365.1-human-gut-metagenome-genome-assembly--contig:-NODE-1365-length-17914-cov-4.597017_pt1 | contig 17914 bp, 20 predicted proteins | sample MGYA00242997_ERZ507998 | MGnify/ENA primary metagenome ERZ507998 (study PRJEB26167, sample SAMN06115470) | human gut metagenome | host: Homo sapiens | place: China:Henan | collected 2016-06-23... | reverse complement strand
CCCGCTGTGGGGTTGGATTTTTCAGCAAGTCCGACTTCTGAGCAATCTTTTTCAGCCACTTCTTTTCTTCTTCGGACAGTTTCTTCAAATTTATCACTGGAAAACGAAGTTTTTGAGGATTTCGGGAGCTGCTGTCCGGATTTAAAACGGATGCCCCGTCCTTACCAGCGCCGGTTTTGCGTCTTTTCGCGTCTTTTCCGCTGATTTTAACATGTTCTGTTCGACATGCTTTCCAGCGTTCTTGGCGGTTTCCCCTCTCGATCTTTTTCCGCGGCCCAGCCGCGGATCTGGGCGGAATGCGGGGGCGGTTCAAGCGACACATCCCGGCGGCGCAGCCCTTTCAAGCCCTCTGATGTGCTGCCACGGCGTCCAAAAATCGGTCGATATCCTCCGAGGGCTCCCTGGCATACAGCAGGCCGAAGGGGATCGGATGGTCCCATTCCACGGGGATGGTCACCAGCGATGGGTGGACGTCCTTCCAGCACTCCAGCGTCAGGATGACATTTGTGGTCTGGGCGCAGCGGTTGAACACCTCCATATCATAGAACCAGGGCGTATCTTCCACCTGGATCTGCGGGTGCTGTTCGATCTCATCCCGGATCCGGTCCACGGTGGCAGAGTCCCCCCGTTTTACCATCATCAGCGTCTGACCATAGAGATCTTCTATGGTCAGACGCGCTTTTTCTGCCAGCGGATGGTCCCGGTTGACCGCAATGCAGTGCTGGACCGTCCCCAGCGGAAAGAAATTGCAGCGGTTCAGCCACAATTTGGAATCGCAGACCCCCACCAGAAAGTCAAATTTCTCCCCCAGCGCCCCGATCTCCCCCAGGATCCCCTGATGATCGTCCTCAAAGGGGACGATGTGCAGCCGGTAACCGGGAAAGATCCCGTTGACCTGATACCAGAGGTCCATGAAGGGTTTACAGGGATTCAGGATGGAGCTGCCGATGCAAAAGGTTGTGCTGAACCGGGCCTCCTCTTTTCTGGCCTCGGCCAGCGCCTGCTCCGAGCGGTCAAAAAATTCCTTCGCATAGCGGTAAATGACCCGTCCCGCGGCGGTCAGCCTGATCCCCTGGTTGGTCCGGTCCAGCAGTTTCAGATCCAGATGCTTTTCCAGCGCATTGAGCTGCTTCATCACAGATGGAGGCGAGATATAGAGCTTCTCCGCCGCTTTATTGAAACTGCCGCAGTCGGCAACGATCACAAATGTTTTCAGTTGTGGATTGAACATCCCGCATCCCTCCACTCCTCCATTGCTCGGAAACGGCGCGTATTTCCTTTTAGTTAATGCAATGTTACCACATCGATTCTTCCACGTCAAGGAACCGCAGCGTAGAATACAAGCATAAACAAAAGGTAAAAACAGAAATGACAGGAGGAAACGATCATGTCTTATATGTTTTATGTCCCGACCCGTGTTCTGTTCGGCGCGGGACAGCTGAACAATCTGCACAAGCAGGCCATGCCCGGCAAGAAGGCCATGCTGGTCATTTCCAGCGGTAACTCCACGCGGCGGAGCGGTGCGTTGGACCGCACCACAGAGCAGCTTCGTACGGCCGGTGTGGAGGTCGCCCTGTTCGATAAGGTCGGATCCAATCCGCTGAAGGCCACTGTGGAGGAGGGCGCGGCCTTTGCCCGCAGCAACGGCTGTGATTTTGTGGTAGCCTTGGGCGGCGGCTCTGTGATGGATGCCGCCAAGGTTATGGCGATGTACGCGCCTCAGCCCGGCGACCTGTGGGACTATGTGCCTGGAGCCACCGGAAAGATGCAGCCCCTGGTAAACCCCGTCCTCCCCTGGATCGCGATCACCACCACGGCGGGCACCGGCTCTGAGGTGGATCAGTGGGGCGTGGTCACCAATCCGGCAACCAACGAGAAAATCGGCTGCGGCGGCATGGACAGTCTGTTCCCTGTACTGGCTGTGGTCGATCCGGAATTGATGGCAACCGTGCCCCCCAAATTCACAGCCTATCAGGGCTTTGACGCACTGTTCCACTCCACTGAGGGCTTTATCTCCAAGGCGAACAGCCTGATGAGCGATATGGTGCAGCTGGCCGCGATCGAGAATGTTGGAAAATATCTGGCACGGGCAGTGCGGGATGGCAGCGACATGGAGGCGCGGGAACACATGGCATTTGCCAACACCATGTCTGGATACTCCATGGTCGTGGGCGCCTGCACCAGTGAACACGCCATGGAACACGCCATGAGCGCATATCACGGTGATCTGCCCCACGGCGCCGGCTTGATCATGCTTTCCAAGGAATACTACACCCATTTTATCAACAAGCACTGCTGTGATGACCGCTTTATCCGCATGGCAAAGGCATTGGGCAAGCAGGATGCCAGTGATCCTATGGACTTTGTAACCGCTCTTGTGGAATTGCAGGAGGCCTGCGGTGTGGCTGATTTGAAGATGTCCGACTATGGCATTCAGAAAGACGACTGCATAATGCTGGCACAGAACGCGCGTGCCACCATGGGCGGCTTGTTCGGCGCAGACCCCGTTCCGATGACCGACGAAGAATGCGCGGCCATTTTTGAACGCGCATATCGTTGAGGAGGTGTGGCTATGCGTGCATTGATCGCATATTTCTCCCGCGCGGATGAGAACTACTTCAGCGGAACCCTGCGGAGGGTCAAGGTGGGCAATACCGAGATCGCGGCGGAGCTGCTGGAGAAGCTGACCGGGGCAGACCGGTTCAAGATCGACCCTATCCAGCCCTATTCCCCGGGCTATAACGCGTGCATTGCCGAGGCTCAGGATGACCAGCGCCGGGACGCCCGGCCGGAGCTGAAGGAATACCCAGACAGTCTGGATGGATACGACGCCATCTATCTGGGCTACCCCAATTACTGGGGCACCATGCCCATAGCGGTCTTCACCTTTCTGGAGCGGTTCGACTTTTCCGGAAAGACCCTCTGCCCCTTCTGCACCCACGAGGGCAGCGGCATGGGGCATAGCGAGGCTGACATCCGGCGGCTCTGTCCCGGCGCAACCGTAAAGCAGGGACTAGCCATTCACGGCAGCTCCGCCGCGAATGCGGGTCCTGCCTTGAAGCAGTGGATCGAACGAATCAATCAGAGAAAGGAATATGAATGATGGACTTTGTCACATTGAATAACGGGATCAAAATGCCTGCTCTGGGATACGGCGTCTACCAGGTAGACCCTGCGGAGACCGAGCGCTGTGTACTGGATGCCATTGAGGTTGGGTATCGCAGCATTGATACCGCCCAGGCCTATGGCAACGAGGAGGGCGTGGGAAACGCCATCGTGAAATGCGGCGTTCCCCGTGAAGAGCTCTTTCTTACAACCAAGGTGTGGATCACGAATGCGGGGTACGAAAACGCCAAGCGCTCTATTGAGGACTCTCTGCGCAAACTGCGGAGCGAATATATTGACCTGCTGCTGATCCACCAGCCGTTCAACAACTATTATGGCACGTATCGGGCGATGGAGGAGGCGTACAGGGCGGGGAACGTCCGTGCGATCGGCGTCTCCAACTTCTACCCGGACCGCTTTGTGGATCTGGCAAATTTCTGCGAGGTCGTTCCCGCCGTCAATCAGGTGGAAACTCATGTGTTCCAGCAGCAGAAGAAAGCAAGGTCCATCCTGAAAAAATACGGCGCCCAAATTGAATCCTGGGGCCCGTTTGCAGAGGGAAAGAACGGCCTCTTTACCAACCCTGTGCTGGCGGAGATCGGCCAGGGATACGGCAAAAGCACGGCGCAGGTGGCGCTGCGGTTTCTTCTGCAAAGCGGCGTGGTCGTGATTCCCAAGTCCACCAAAAAGGAACGAATGGAGGAAAACTTCCAGGTGTTTGACTTCATCCTGACGGATGCGGAGATGTGCCGGATCGAAGCCCTTGACACCGGAGAAAGCCTGTTCTTCTCCCACTATGATCCGGAAACAGTAGAGTGGCTTGTGAACCTTGCGAAATGAAAGGAGAATCTATGGCGCGCCCCTATCTCTTCTGCCACATGATGACCTCTCTGGACGGCAAGATCATGGGCAGATACATGGATACGCCGGAGGGTGAGGCCGCCGGGGATGTCTTTTACAATATCGCCTTTGGCAAAAAGCCCTATTACAAGCATCAGGGCTGGCTTTCCGGCCGCGTGACCACCGACGACAATTTCACCTTCTATGAAGCGCCCGCGCTGAATGAACACGCTCCGGCGGTCCCGGATGGGGACTATGTGTCAAAAAACGCCAAGATGTATTATGTCTCGGTAGACCCCTCCGGAACGCTGGGCTGGAAAGACAGCACCCTGACCTACATCGACACCACGGCCCACGTGATCGAGGTGCTGACCGGCCGGGCCTCCAACGCCTACAAGGACTTTCTTTGCCGGCTGGGGATCTCCTACATCATCGCCGGGGAGGACGCTCTGAACTACGGTCTGGCGCTGAGTAAGCTGAAAGAGCTGTTCGGCATCGAAACGCTGATGCTGGGCGGCGGCGCTGCTCTGAACTGGTCCTTCCTGCAAGCCGGGATGTGCGACGAGGTGAGCGTGGTGGTGGCCGCCGCCGCAGACGGGTCCTCCGCCACCCAGCCCCTTTTCCTGGCGAAGGAAGGGCTGAGCAACGATACGCCCATGGGCTTTGCGCTGAAGGAGGCCAAGGTCATGGCGGGCGGCAGCCTGTGGCTGCGGTATCTGGTCAAGCAGAGAAACTAACCTGTTCCAGAAGGAGTGCACAATATGGCGATCAAACAGACAGCCGGCAGGGATGCCCTGGGGGAATTTGCTGCCCAATTTGCACAACTCAATGACGACGTCCTCTTCGGCCAGGTGTGGGCTCGAGAAGAGGAGCTCTCGGCCCGGGACCGTTCTCTGGTTACTGTAACGGCGCTGATGGCCCAGGGGCTTACAGATCCCTCATTCCAGTACCATCTGATGTCGGCCAGACAGAACGGGATCACCCGGCCGGAGATTGCGGAGATCCTGACTCACGCCGCTTTTTACGCCGGCTGGCCCAAAGCATGGGCGGCCTTCCGCATGGCAAAGGAGATCTGGGCGGAAGATGCCGAGCCCGGGGACGCAAAGCAGGCCCACGCCCATGCTGCGGTCTTCCCCATCGGGGCCCCCAACGACGGTTTTGCCCCTTACTTCACCGGACAGAGCTATCTGGCTCCGCTCTCCACCAGCCAGGTGGGGATCTTTCATGTCACATTTGAGCCGGGATGCCGGAACCACTGGCACATCCACCACGCCAAGTCCGGCGGCGGACAAATTTTGCTCTGCACCGCCGGGCGGGGCTGCTATCAGGAATGGGGACAGCCCGCCCGGGAACTGCGCCCCGGAGATGTGGTCAACATTCCGGCAGGCGTCAAACACTGGCACGGCGCGGCCCCGGACAGCTGGTTCTCCCATCTGGCGGTAGAGGTCCCCGGCGAGAAGGCTGAAACCGAGTGGTGTGAACCGGTGGACAGTGGAACGTATCAAAGCGCAAATAACGTAAGAGGTGTTTAACATGGGTAAAAAAGTTTTGATCTTATCCGGCAGTCCCCGCAAGGGCGGCAATTCCGATCTGCTGTGCGATGAATTCCTGCGGGGCGCCCGGGAGGCGGGGCACGATGTGGAGAAGATCCGTGTGACGGAAAAGAAGATCGCCCCCTGCTCCGGGTGCTATTACTGTCAGGGGCACGGCGGCGCCTGCGCCCACAGGGACGATATGGCGGAGCTGCTGCAAAAGATGATTGACGCCGATGTGCTCGTTCTGGCCAGCCCCGTCTACTTCTACTCCATCGACGCCCAGCTCAAGGCGGTGATCGACCGCACGGTGGCCCGCTGGCTGGAGGTGAAGAAGAAGGAGTTCTATTACATTGCCACCATGGCGGATGAGGCCAGGTCCTCTGCCGACACCACCCTGGCCTGCTTCCGGGGTTATGCCGACTGTGTGGAGGGCGCGGTGGAAAAGGGCGTCATCATTGGCAGCGGCGTCTATGAGCCGGGGAAGGTGAAGGACACCCCCGCCATGAAAGATGCCTATGAAATGGGCCGGCAGGTCTGAAAAAACGGAGCAGATCGAAAATATCTTCGGTCTGCTCCGTCCTTTTTATCGGTTCTGCGCCTGGTAGACCTCCCCCCAGGCCCACATAGCGTTCAGGATGGGCTTCAGGCTTTTGCCCAGGTCGGTCAGGCTGTACTCCACCCGGGGCGGGACCTCGGCGTACACCTTCCGGCTGACCAGCCCCTTCGCCTCCATGTCCCGGAGCTGGGCAGTCAGCACCTTCTGGGACACACTGCCGATGGACTTTTTGAGTTCTCCGAACCGCCGGGTCCCTGGCATCAGGTCCCGCAGGATGAGGACCTTCCACTTATCGCCGATGAGCATGAGCGTGGTCTCCACCGGGCAGGCCGGCAGGCTGTTTCCCGTCTCCATCTGATTAAACCTCCAATAGTATCTTTTTAGTAACTACGGTACAATAAAGTGCTTACTTTACATCAGAAACTGATAGGCTTATTATAAGCACGCAAGGCAGAAATAACAAGCCTGAAACTGAACCGTTCCATTAGGAGGTAACAATCATGAACGAAGTTGTAACGTTTTTGCAGGAAAATCCCGTGCAGTATCTGGCTACGGTAGGTCGGGATGGGAAGGCCAAGTGCCGCCCCTTCATGTTCGCCGGTGAGAAAGACGGCAAGCTGTGGTTCTGCACCAACAACCAGAAGGATGTCTATCAGGATATGCAGGCCAACCCCTATGTGGGGGTTTCCGTGTCCAGTCCCGCGTATGCCTGGATTCGTCTGAACGGCAGGGCAGTCTTTGAGAACAATATGCCGGTCAAGGAACTATGCATCCAGAACCCCATCGTCAAGGGCCAGTACCAGACCGCCGACAACCCGATCTTTGAGGTGTTCTATCTGGCTGACGCCCACGCCGTGATTGCCGACTTCTCCGGTAATCCTCCCCAGGAGTACGACCTGTAATCCTGAAAAATCTATACCGATCTTCGGGGCGGGGTGAAAGTCCCCACCGGTGGTGGAGTCCACGAGCCGAACGGCATGAGCCGATGAGATCCCGCGCCGGCAGTGACGGTCTGGATGATAGAAGATAGGCCAAGGCCGCCCTGTATGTTCGCAGGGCGGCCTGATTTAGTATAATGAACCGTTACCAACAAATTCAATATTTGATCCATGTGCTTCTCAAAGAGACGCCCTCCTACCAGGAACAGGCCAGGGCCTTCCCCCAGGACGAACTATCCCAGCGGAGACCGGGAAAAACGGCATGACCACGCTGAGGAGTTCATGCGCCCCATCGCCGCCCCCGACCTGACTATGGCCTCGCAGGGCACGATGACCACCCTGAAGGTCGGGAGCTTCCATGCAGGTCGTCAATATTTGGCGCTGTGCTGGCAGCGCGGGCGTGTACTTTTCCGTTGAGAGTGGAAAGGTCACGATCTGGGCGCGGGTCAAAACAGCGTCGGGGCTGAAGGCGGTGGCGCTGGTGCCGACCGTGATGTCCTCGTCCAAGGCCCAGAGAACCACGTCATAGTACCCAACTCATTTCTTCTCTGTCTATGACCTTTTGATTGCAGGCTGCTGTAATTTGCGGTATACTTAAAAAAATACCGCAAAAAGGAGACCGGTTCCATGATGCTGTATAACGAACGGGCTGAGCTGATATTGCAGCAGCTTCAACTGCAATCCACAGTGAAGGTAACAGAGCTGAGCCAGCTTCTGCAGGTTTCGGTGGACACTGTCCGCCGCGACCTGAAAAATATGGAGCAGGAGGGACGGATCAAATATGTCCGGGGCGGAGCCTGTCTGCCGGAAGATCGGAATTTGTTTTCCAACTTCACCGGCCGGGAGATCATCCACAGCGAGCTGAAGCGAGAGGCTGCCCGCAAGGCGCTGGGCCACATCAAGGAGGGCGACGTGGTGGCCCTCAACTCTGGGACTACAAACACGGTGCTGGCCCAAGAGATGTCCGGATTCAATCTGAAGTTTACTGTGGTCACCAATAACTATGCTGCCCTCAGCATCCTGATGCAGAATCCCGCCATCCGCCTTATCGCTGTAGGCGGGACCGTGGATCCACTGGAACGCTCCACTTATGGAAACGTGTGCGAACGGGAGTTTGCCGCGTACCGCCCTGATCTGGCCTTTCTCTCCATCAACGCCGTCAACTATCAGGACGGCTATACAGATTTTCGTTTGGATGAGATTGGGGTGATCCAGACCCTTGCCCGGAACGCCCGCAGGGTGGTTGCGGTCATGGACTCCAGCAAGCTGGGACAATGCTCCAAGCGCGTGGTTCTCTTGCCCGAGCAGGTGGATCTGCTGCTGATGGATGACCATGTTTCCCCTGAGGTGAGGGAACAGTACCGCAGCAAAGGAATCGAGATTCAGTAGTAATTTTGATATGTAAAAACCGCAGGTATAAGACCTGCGGTTTTTTGCGCTGTTTTTTACATACTGTTGACAGGAAAGCGCTTGAAGATGCGGTATTATGCCGCTTATAATTGATGTGCAAGAGCAAATAACGGCACAAAACAGCATACAAGGGCAAGGAGTGTTGAATATGGCGGAAATGAACCACATTCAGATGATTGTGTTTGATTGGGCTGGAACGACCACGGACTACGGCGGTGTGGCGCCCAGTGTGGTATTTGACCGGGTATTTCAGGAAGAAGGAATCTGCCTGACCAAGGAGGAAATCAATGCGCCCATGGGCATGGAGAAGAAGGCCCACATCCGGGCGCTGCTCTCCAGCCTTTCCGGGGGCCGTCAATGGAAAGAGCGGTACGGCACGAGCTGGACCGAGGAGGACGTGGAACGGCTGTATGAAAAATTTGAAGGAATTTTGTATCAAATGGTGGCAGAGTACAGCGTCCCTATCCCCGGCGTGGTGGATACCGTCCAGCAGCTGCGGAAGCAGGGGCTAAAGATCGGCTCCACTACCGGCTATACCTCCCAGATGATGAAGCAGGTCCTGCCTAAGGCCCGGGAACTTGGCTATGAGGCCGACTGTGTGGTCACCCCCGATGTGACCGGCGCCAGCCGCCCCACCCCTTTCATGCTGTATGAGTGTATGCGCAGGCTGAATGTGTATCCTCCCTCTGCGGTCGTGAAGGTGGGAGACACGGTGGTGGACATTCAGGAGGGGAAAAACGCAGGTGCCTGGAGCATCGGCATCCTTACCGGCTCCAACCTTTTGGGGCTGACCCAGGCCGAGTATGAGGCCATGGCACCCGACGAACTGGAGCAGCGCAAGCAGGCGGCGGCGGAGCGCTATCTGGAGGCCGGCGCGGATCTGGTCATCGACTCCATCCGGGAGCTGCCCGACGCGGTGGCTGAGATCAACCGCCGGATGGCGGAACAGGAGGCGGCGTGTTGAACCGGTATTATAACCCCGTGCAGACTGTGGAGGGACCTGGCTGCGCTGGAGAGCTTGCGGCTCTGCTGCGCGAGATGGCTTTGGAAGAGGGACGTGTCCTCCTGCTGGTGTGGAATGAAGATGTGCTGAAGCTGCCCACATTCATGGAGCTGGCTGATGCCGGCTTCATGGTTTGTTCCCTGGTGTTCCGTGCCTCCAACCCCACGGTGGAGCAGCTCTTTGAGACCTATCAGGCCACCCGGGACTTTGCCCCGGAGGTGGTGGTAGCTGTGGGCGGCGGGAGCATCCTGGATGTGGGCAAGTCTCTGTGCTGCCTGTACGGCACAGACCTGCCCCACGCTGACAGCCTGCGGCGGCTGATCGAGGAAAAGTCCTACGGCCATCCGGCCGCCCGGTGGATCGGCGTGCCCACCACCGCGGGAACGGGCAGCGAGGTCACCTGCTGGGCCACGATCTGGGACCCAGAGCGGGATGCCAAGCGCTCGGTGGAGTGCCGGGAAAACTACGCTTTTGCCGCCCTGGTGGACCCGGAACTGGCGGCGGGGATGCCGGTTACTCTGGCAGTATCTTCCGCCCTGGACGCGGCGGCCCACGCGGTGGAGAGCTATTGGGCGAAGGGAACCAACGCTGTGTCCCGGGGATTGGCGCTGGAAGCCATCCGCACGATTATGGGGCACATGGACGGCCTGCTGGCAGGAACCATGGAGGCCCACGAGGCCATGGCCCGTGGCAGCATGTTGGCGGGGCTGGCTTTCAGCAATACCAAGACCACGGCCTGCCACTCCATCTCCTATCCCCTGACCATGCACTGCGGCATCCCCCATGGGGCGGCGGTGAGTATGCTCCTGGGGCCTGTGTTCCAGCTCAATGCTCAGGCCCTCGCCCGGCCGGAACCCCTGCTGGACGCCCTGGGCGTCTCCAGTCCGGAGGAGTTGGCGGAAAAGGTGTGCGGCATCCTGCGCCGCTCCGGGCAGCCCGCCACATTGAAAGAGTGGGGCGCACAGCGGGAGGAGTTGCCCCGCCTGGCGCGGCTTGGCATGACCAAGGGCCGGGCGGACAACAACCCGGTGCCCATCGAACCGGCGACAATTCTCTCCATTTTGGAGCAAATATATGACAGCAGCTGTAAATTGACACGAAAAGGAGCTTGAACATCATGAACTTCAATAAAAAATTCTGGACCATGACCCTCTCCGCCGCCATGGCGACCTCCCTGCTGGCCGGCTGCGGCACATCCGGAAGCAGCGCTGACGCATCCGCCTCCGGCAGCCTGGGCTCCAACCCCGGCGGGGAGGACGGCGTGTTTACCATCGCTTACGCCCCCAATGAATCTACGACGGAGAGTGCCGATGCCCGCAACGGCCTGGCCAAGGATCTGGGCGAGTTCCTGGGCTGCGAGGTGGAAGAGATCCAGGCCAGCGACTACAATGCCATCATCGAAGCCCTGCGCACCGGCAGCGCCGATATGGCCTACATGGGCTCCCAGGCCCTGGCCCTGGGTGTGGAGCGCACCGATCTGGAACCCATCGTGATGAAGGCGGAGGACGGAGACCCCGACAAGGCCATCTACCACTCTGTGTTCATCACCAACAGCGCCAACGACGACATCAATTCCATTGAGGATATCAAGGGCCGAACCATGGCCTTCGTGGATCCCGACTCCACCTCCGGCAACCTGGTGCCCACCGCGGAGATCATCAAGGCGTTCCCGGACGACAACCTGAACTCCGACATGCTCCACACCAACGGCGACTTCTTTGAGGCGGTGAGCTTCTCCGGCTCCCACCAGGCGGGGCTCCAGGCGGTCGTCAAGGGCGACGTGGACGTAGCGCCCATCTCCGACCAGATCCTGGCCAGCGAGATTGCCAACGGAAACGCCAGCGAGAACGACGTGAAGATCATCCACGAGTCCGGCGCCATTCCCGCCGAGGCCATGGTGGTGGCCGAGCACGTGGACCAGGAGACCCGGGACAAGCTTACCGAATTCCTCACCGGCTATGAGAACGAGGACTACTTCGCCGACGTCATCAAGGTACCCGGCGCCCGCTTCATCGAGTGTGATATGAGCGACTACCAGGAGATCATCGAGCTGAACCAGATCATCAACGAATTTTAAGCCGGCAGGCGTACAGGAGGAACGATATGGAACCGATCCTGCGATTTGAGAATGTATCCAAGCACTACCCCAACGGTGTGCATGCCTTGAAAGGCGTGTCCTTTGAGATGGCCGAGGGGGAGTTTATCTCCGTCATTGGCCCCTCCGGGTCGGGAAAATCCACCCTCCTGCGCGCCATCAACCGCCTCATCCCCATCAGCGGCGGCACCGTCTGGCTGGACGGCCAGGCGGTTTCCGCCCAGCGGGGAGCGGCTCTGCGGCAGCTGCGGCGCAAGGTGGGCATGATCTTTCAGAACTACAATCTGGTGTACAGCCTATCCGTCCTGCAAAACGTGCTCCACGGCCGCCTGGGCTATATGGGCGGGGTCAAGGGCGTGTTCGGCCGGTACAGCGAGGAGGACAAGCAGGAGGCTCTGGACCTGCTGAAGGAGCTGGGGCTGGAGGAGTTCTCCTACAACCGGTCCAGCGACCTGTCCGGCGGTCAGAAGCAGCGTGTGGGGATCGTACGGGCCATCATGCAGCGGCCAAAGCTCCTGCTGTGCGACGAGCCCATTGCCTCTCTGGACCCCTCCAGTGCCAAGACCATCATGGACCTGCTCAAAACCATGACCCAGAAGCGGAACATCGCCTGTATCGTCAACCTCCACCAGCTGGACGTGGCACTGAAATACTCCACCCGAATCATCGGCCTGTCCAAGGGGGAGATCGTCTTTGACGGCCGGCCGGAGGAGCTGGACGACGCTACCATCGAGCAGATCTACGGTACCTCCCGGAAAAATCTGATGATTGGAGGGGAACGCAATGACCAGAAAAATTCCGCTCATTGCGCATGACCTGAAGCGGCTCTACACCGGCTTTTTGCTGGCCGCGGTGCTCCTGTTCGCTGTATGCACCTATCTCACGCAGTTCAATCCCATGGTGCTGGCGGCCAACGGGGACGCCTTCTGGGAATTCATCACGGAGGATTTTCTGCCTCCCGCCCTGCCCAAAGCCAGCCGCATCCCCGGCATTTTCTCCAGCGTGCTGGTGACCCTGGCCCTGGCCATGTCCGCCACCACCGTGGCTGCCATCCTGGCATTTTTCGTGGCCCTGTTCGGCAGCGAGAAGGTCTCGCCTTTCCCGCGCTTTGCCAAAGTGGTCCGGGGCTTCGCCACCTTCCTGCGCAATATCCCCGCCCTGGTATGGGCCTTTATTCTCTTCTCCTCTCTGGGCATCGGCACCGGCGTGGGCTTCGTGGCCCTGTGCATCACCAGCTTCGCCTTTATGGTCCGGGCCTTTGTGGAAACCATGGAGGACGTGTCCCAGGACTGCGTGGAGAGCTTGCAGGCGGTGGGGGCCACTTTTCCCCAGCGGGTGGCTCAGGCCATCCTGCCGTCCTGCCTGAGCGGTTTCCTCTCCTGGTTCCTCTACTGCGTAGAGGTGAACATCCGGGCCTCCACCATCGTGGGCATGGTAGGGGGCGGCGGCGTGGGACTGACCCTCTTCTCCTACATCAAGAGCTTCCGCTATGATATCGCCCTCACCATCATTCTGCTGATCGCCGCCATGGTCATCGTGGTGGACCAGATCACCGGAAAACTTCGGAAGGAGCTGTTGAAATGAACGCCGACACGGTAAACTGTGCCGCCGGGGCCGCCCAACGGCCGGTGGAAAAAAAGCGCAGCAAGATCCCGGTGAAATGCCGCCAGCGCAACCGCTTCATTCCAATGTTCCTCGCTGGGGTGGCGGCGCTGTCCGTTCTCAGCCTGGCCTATCTGGACATCGATTGGCTGAAAATGACCTCCCGGGCGGGGGACATCGGCGTGGTATTCTGGGATCTGGCCCATCTGGATTTTACCAATATGGATCTGATTTTATCCTCTCTGGTGGAGACGGTCTCCATTGCCGTGCTCTCCCTGCTTTACAGTCTGATCCTGGGAATCATCTTTGGTATGCTGGCCGCCCGGAACGTGTTTCGGCTACCATGGCTCTCCGTGCTGACCCAGTCCTTCTTCACCTTCCTGCGGGCGGTGCCAACCCCGGTGTGGGTGCTGCTGATGCTGGTGTGCCTGGGGATGGGGCCGGAGGCCGGCGTGGCCGGCCTGTGCGTCCATACCACCGCCTTTTTTACCAAGTCCTTTGCCCAGAGCTTTGAGAGCATCCCCGAGGAGACCATCGAGGCCCTGGAGGTCACCGGCGCAAGCCGTCTGTCCATCTTTATGAACGCGGTGCTGCCAGCCGCCCTGTCCCAGATTGTGGCCTGGGCCGGTATGCGCCTGGAGGTCAACTTTTCCGAGTGCGCCATCCTGGGCATGGTGGGGGCCGGCGGCGTGGGCTATGTGATCTCCAATAGTTTACAGGGGTATGACTACGGTACTGCTGGGGTCGCTATCCTGCTGGTCTTCCTGGTGGCCTACTGCATCGAGCGCGTCTTTGTGCGAATCAAAAAGAAGTTCTATTAAGCCATCGTTTTCTGTTTAGTGAGGAGGAACCTTATGAGCAAACACCCCATGTGGCTGCGGAGAGGGATCGCGCTGACCCTCGCTCTGGTCATGACCGCATCCCTGTCTGTCAGCGCCTTGGCCGCCCCCTCCGTGGAGGAGGCGGGAGAGGACACAGTCCTCTCCCAGACCCAGCCTGACTCTGACTCTCAGGTCCCGGCGGAAGGCCCCGAAGGGCTGGAGAACGGAAGTCAGGCCGCTGACAGCCTGCCCATGATCCCCCTGGAGCCCGCAGAGCAGGCGTCCTCCGACACCGCCGCTGAGACGGAAGAGGACATCAAGCTGACTGCGCCGGGCAGCGGCCTGCGCTTTGACTCCGAAGAGGGGGAGTATGTCCAGGTTCAGGGGGCGATCAAGATCCCCAATACGGTGGAGGTCTGGTTAAAGCTGGATGAGAACGAAACCCGCCGCCAGATCATCATGAACAACTACGGCAGGGACGGCACAACCTGGGGGATCGAGGTCACCACCAGCAACACCCTTCGCTACTGAGATCAGGCCGGACCGAACCACGACTACAAGTTCAGCGACATTGAAATCTGCACCGGGGACTGGATGCTGATCTCAGTGGTTCGGGACAACAGCGTCAAGGAACTGCGGGTGTATGTGGATGGGGAACTGCGCAACACTACGGATGTCTCCGGGTTCGGAAGCGGCACGCTGGACAGCTGGCTCTGCTTCGGCAGCGACTACCACAGCACCCCGCTGCTGCTGGACGGCAAGATCGCCGAGGTGCGCATGTGGGACGATGTACGTACCGGGGAGGAAATTGCCGAGTATGCCGGTAAGACCGTGACAGGGGAAGAGGAGGGCCTTGCCCACGCCTGGGACTTCCGGGATGTGGAAGAGCCAGTCTACCGCAACCGGGTCTTTCCAGATCTGGTCCAAGGCGGCGTGGACGTTCAGGCTGTCGGTTATGCAGAAGATCCCGAGACCATCTATGCGGTGAACTTTGATCTGGGCATTGCCGGCGAGGACAACGAGCCCGTTCCCCCTCAGGAGACCAAGGTGGGCGGGCTGGTAAAGGAGCCTGAACCGCCAAAGCTGGAAGGGTTTGTCTTCACCGGCTGGTATAAGGACGCCAGCTGCACCCAGAAGTGGGACTTTGCAAGCGACAAGGTGGCGGGCAACACCACCCTCTACGCAGGCTGGAAGTATGACTATCAGCCTGCGTCCTTCCCGGAAGATATGACCGGCGTGTCCTTCTGCGGCCCGGAGGACCAGCTGGCCATGGAGGACCGGCTCAGCAAGGTTCCCCTGAGTTTTGAAGCCACCGTTAAGCTGCCCGAGGCTCTGGATGGCCGGGGCGGCGTCATCATCGGCAGCTGGATGGACGCGGGCTACTATGACTACGACTTGGGCTATGTGAGCCTGGAGGTCTATGAGAACGGCGCGCCCCGCCTCTACTGGCATCAGGAGCGGAGGAACCAGCCCAACGGCGGCGTGCAGAGCGTGGTGTTCTCCGGGGTAGACCTGCGGCAGGGCGAGTGGATTCACCTGGCGGTGACCTTTGACCCCGAGAAGGATACCGTGTCCTGCTACATCAACGGTGTCCTGGTCAGCACCGTGGAAGACTGCGAATTTGAACCTGTGGTTCCGGCCCAGGCGCTGAAAATCGGCGGCGACTACCGGGGCACCGGCGGACAGGTGTACGACGAGGGATACAACGACCAGTATTTCAGGGGTGAGATCGCCAATATCAGCGTCTGGTCGGATGTGCGCACCGCGGAACAGATCCAAGCGGATGTTCAGGCCCTTCAGGCGGACGCGGCGGCGGTCCCCGCTGAGGGGGAAACCCTGCTGGCCAGCTGGCAGTTTGACGGCGAGCAGGATCTCTATGAGGACCGGTCTGACCGGGATAACGACGTGGCCGCCTTTGTGGACTGGATCGACCCGGGCTTTGCCCAGGGCGACTACTCCATGGTGGCCCTGCCCGACACCCAGTTCCTGTCCGAGAAGTATCCCGACATCTATAAGAAGCTGACCCAGTGGATCGTGGATCACGAGCAGACCTACAACATTCAGGCCGTCATGCACATGGGGGACATGGTTAACAGCGGCAATTCCACCCAGTGGAGCAACTGTGCCGATGCCATGTACCTCCTGGACAAGAGCGATAGTATTGACTGGATGCCCATGCGGGGCAATCACGATGACTCCAACGGGTTTAACCAGACGTTCCCCTATGAGGAATTTGCCAGCTGAGATTGCTTTGGCGGTTCGTATGAGCACGAGATTTTGGGGCAGGATAAGCTGGACTGCAATTACTGGGAGGTCACCGTGGGAGACCGGGCGTACCTGATCCTCTCCCTGGGCTGGGCGCCCACTCAGGACAAGCTGGACTGGGCCGATAAGATCATCAAGGCCAACCCGGATAAGAATGTGATTGTCACCACCCATGCCTTCATGTACTGGGACGGCACCCACCTCAACGATGAGGACCTGGACTACACCAGCGGGTACACGCAGGACGGTATGGACGGATCTGAAATCTGGGAGCAGCTGGGGAAGAAGAATGAGAACGTAGTGCTGGCCATCGGCGGCCACATCGGCTTCCCCGATGTCATCGCCCGCACCGACGAAAACGGAGCCGGAGAGGAAGTCACCTCCCTGCTGTGCGACGCCCAGGGCATCGACCTGGACTACGGCCTGGGTATGATGATGCTCCTCACTTTTCATGAGGGCAGCGATCAGGTGGACGTGAACTGGTACTCTGCGGAGGAGGGCAAACTCTTCCGCACCCGCAATCAGTTCTCCATCACGGTGCCCCATGTGGGAGAGAACGACGGCTCTGGGAGCGGAGGCTCTTCCTCGGGCAACGAGCGCACCTACGCTATCGTGACCGGGGACAACGGACACGGCTCCGTAACTGTCAGCGCGGATGAGGCCTCCGCCGGAACCCGCATCACCGTCACCGTGAAGCCTGACAGCGGCTATGTCCTGGACGAGCTGACCATCACCGACGCCAAGAACAAGGACCTGAAGGTCACTAAGCGGTCTGAGACTACTTATACCTTCCACATGGCGGACAGCAAGGTCACCGTTGACGCCAGCTTCATCGGGGACGGTGCGGCGGAAAAGCCTGATGCCCGCTTTGACGATGTGTCCGCGAATGCCTACTACACCGACGCGGTGGAGTGGGCGGTGTCCAAGGGGATCACCTCCGGCACCAGCGCCACCACCTTCAGCCCGGACGCCACCGTGAACTGCGGCCAGACCGTCACCTTCCTGTGGCGGGCCAACGGCTCCCCCGTGGTGGACTACGCCATGAGCTTCACCGATGTGGACGCCAATGCTTACTACGCAGGGGCCGTTCGCTGGGCAGTGTCCGAGGACATTACCTCCGGCACCAGCGGCAACAGCTTCAGCCCCAATGCTGATTGTACCCGTGCCCAGATTGTGACCTTCCTGTATCAGGATATGGCGAACTGAGTATGCTCCAGCAAACGAGGCGAGGACAGAAAATAGCTGTCCTCGCCTCACTTTGTCCGCTCTCACGCAGGGTTTGTGGGTCTTTCTCTCTGCTTTTAAGCTTTGAGTAAAATGCGGTTTCTCTCGTACTCGATGACGCCGTCCTTCTGCATTTTGGAAAGCTCATTGCACATGGCGCTGCGGTCCACATTCAGGTAGTCCGCCAGCTGCTGGCGGTTGTACGGGATAAGAAACGAGTTGCTCCCGGAGAGTTTGGCACATTCCGAAAAATAGGACATCAGCCTTCCCCGAATGGATTTGGAGGTGGTATGCAGGATCCTTTGGGAAAGCCGGAGGCTTTTGTGGGCGCAGATAGTCAGCAAATTTTGGACAAGCCGTGTATGGAACGGGCAGGAATTGGTACAAGTGGCCAAGACATGGCCTACATTCATGAACAGGACGGACGTATCCTCCACAGCGGATACGCTCACCAGCATCGGCTGCCCCGGTACGCAGGCATATACCTCAGCAAATACGGAACCGGGGGCAACAGTTCCCA
>ENA-UERZ01001350-UERZ01001350.1-human-gut-metagenome-genome-assembly--contig:-NODE-1350-length-18033-cov-3.794943_pt1 | contig 18033 bp, 19 predicted proteins | sample MGYA00242997_ERZ507998 | MGnify/ENA primary metagenome ERZ507998 (study PRJEB26167, sample SAMN06115470) | human gut metagenome | host: Homo sapiens | place: China:Henan | collected 2016-06-23... | reverse complement strand
TCTCCATGTTAACGTGTGTTAATATATAGTATAGCTGATATGTTAACATGTGTCAACATAAATACATACGGTTTGATTTTATTCCATTTTATGAAGATATCCTTAATATCTGGAGCCCTCCATTGACTTGCTTTCTTTGGTCCAATATACTGGATAATATAGTAAATTTCATTTGGGCAGAGGGGAATGGAGGGAATATTGTGAAGCAATGTGGCTGGGGGAGAAAACGGGCCAAGAGAGCAGGCGTTATGGCGGGAATCCTTGCGGGAATCTTTTGGGTTTTCCTGGGGTGCGGCGGGTGCGGGCAGGGACGGCAAAACGCACAGGACGTATCCGGAGCCGTACCTGCATATCAGTTTGCCCCGGGATTTGGAATTATAGCCCATTCACCGTATCCTGTATATGTTCTGGAGGATGAAAATGGATATGCTGTCAGTAAGGATGGCGTGAAAGTGGAATTAGTGCGTGGGATGATGCAGGATAATGAGCTCATCGCTGAGCTGCGCATATTAGATTACAGGAAAAACAGCCAGAGGGATGATAGGGGCGCGGATTCCTGGATCTATGATATACGCTGCTTTGGACCGGGAATACCGGATACCGGGTATACTGCAGAACGGATGGGAACACACAGCGAAAACCGGGAAAACGGGGACGGCGGATACAGGGAGACGCTGGCAGAGTTCTGTACCGTGTCCAAGAAGATTGATACGGAAAAAGGGCTGGATGGATATTATTTCCGGATAGGCGGATTGGATGAAAAACTGGATTTTTCCTGGACTCAGGCCAAGGGTTATGAGCAGATACAGGATATGGAAGGTGCTGTTACACATAAGGGCAGATGGATGCTCACAAGAGCAGTCCCGGCAGGAGAAAAGGGGCTGGCAGTTGAGCTTTATGCCTTCAGCGAAAAAAATGGTGAACAGGTGGCGCCGGGCCGAATCAATCCATTGAGCAGCCAGAAGGTGGAAATCACCCTTCTGGGAAAAGATAAAAAGGTTTACAGGCAGATGGGAGAATCACTGCCCATGGTGATGAACCAGGGGGCGGAGGTGGAGTATGGCATAGATGGATCGGACGGACGTATATGGTATTTTGATGTTCCGGCAGAATTGCAGAAGGGAAGCTTTCTGCTTTCAGTGCCTTCCGTCACCCTGATATCTTCAGAAGAATCCAGGGTGATTACCCTGCCTTTGACTGGGGAGGAAGCCGGAACAAAAGATGTACCGTACAGGGAAAATGTACCGGACGGGGAAAATGTACAGGACAGGGAAATCCGGTTTCAGGAGCACGGATTGGAGATCGTGTCAATAAAAGCCGCAGGCGGGAAGGGAACATTGGGGCCGGGAAGGGGGGCTGACGGCGGTGAGAGGACGGAAGAATCCCTGATTTGCCGTCTGGAGCTCAGTGGGCAGGCGGCAGAAGGCGGCGGGCAGATGGAGATGGTCCTAATGAGGGTTAAAACAAAGGGGGCATCGGACAAGGCGGAGTGGAACAATATAATGCCGGAGAAGGAGTCCATATCGGACCCGGACCTGGGCGGCCGTTTTATATTTAATCTGCCGTATGAGAAAGGGGATGACTCCATTACATTCCAGCTCTGGCATCCGTATTATGTCTGGGAGCAGTCTTTTAGTCTGGAGGTATCTGCATCCTGATAGATACGGGAGCGCCAGGGGATGCTGGGCTGGCAGCAGGAAAGAACAATGTACCGCAAGGATATTGGGAGGCTATATGGAAGGATACGGAATCACAAGAGGCAGGTTAAGCAGATACCGGCTTTTCTGGACAAAGAATATCTATGACAGACAGGGCGCAGAGCAGATGTTTTTTTCCGCAGTCAGGGAGAACTGTGCTTACCATTACAGGCACTGCCGGGAATACAGAAAAATCCTTAAGCGGTCAGGATTCCGGCCGGGACACTTGGAAAGCAGCCGGGATATAGGGAGAATTCCCGTTCTGCCCACCCTGTTTTTCAAACATCATGACATACACTCCATTGCCCCGGAGTGTACCTGGCTTAAAACCACATCCTCCGGGACTTCAGGAACTGCCAGCCAGGTGAATTTTGACGGCGGCGCTCTGCTGTGCGGTCTGGGTATGGTAGCGCGCACTGTATCAAAAAGGGGATTATTGTCTCTCAGACCGGCCCGTTACGTTATATTCGGCTATGAACCCCACAGAGATAACCGCACGGCGGTTGCCAGAAGCACTTTCGGGGCCACTTTTTTCGCACCGCCTCTCAGCAGGGATTACGCCCTGATATACCGCCAGGGGCAGTATATCCCGGATCTGGAGCATGTTATGGACCGGCTTTGCCAGTACAGCTATGGGGCCGTGCCTGTGAGGATACTGGGCTTTCCGTCTTATGCATATTTTGCCTTGAAGCAGATGGAGGAGCGGGGAATACACCTTACGCTGCCGGGGGGATCCAAAATGATTCTTTCCGGCGGCTGGAAACAGTTTGAGGGACAGAAGGTGAACAAGGAGGTTCTCTATGGACTTGCGCGCCGTGTGCTTGGAATAGAGGACAAGGATGTTGCGGAATTTTTCAGCGCGGCGGAACATCCGGTGCTGTACTGTGATTGCAGGAACCATCATTTTCATGTTCCGGTGTACAGCCAGGTCATCATACGGGATATAAAGACCATGGAGCCTTTGGGATATGGCAGGCCTGGTCTGGTCAATCTTATCACGCCTATGATAAAGGCGGTTCCGGTTCTGAGTGTGATGACGGATGATGTGGGAGTGCTCCATGTGGGAAAGGAGTGCGGCTGCGGGATTGACGCTCCTTATCTGGAGCTTTTGGGGCGGGCAGGGGTAAGCGGTATTAAGACCTGCGCGGCCGGGGCCCAGGATATCCTGAATGGCACATATGGGAAGGAGGCTGCCAGGTGATTCTGTTTCAGGGAAGGGTATATGATACCATGCTTCAGGGAGAACTGCTGGGGCAGTTGGAAGCCCGAATCAATGATACCAGGCTGGGACGCGGACTGGAGCAGGAAAGGGTCATTCGCGGGCTGGTTCGGTTGGGGCAGGAGCTGAGAGAGGAACTGGAGAACGCTGCGCCGGGAAAGACGGCCGGAGAAGCCGGAAACCCGTGGATACCGGCCTGGCTGGGATGTCTGACCCGGTTTCTCAGCCGGGAATGGCTGGAATATAAGATAGAAACAGAACTGGGAGTAAAGGCAGGCAAAGGGCGAAAAAGTGAACCGGGAGGCAGTACAGAGTGCGGACCTGGCCCTAGCCATGAAGTATATCATTATACGGAATTACAAAAAATGGAGACTCATATACTCCCCCTGGGGACGCTCCTGCACATAACAGCCGGAAATATGGAAGGGCTGCCTGTATTCAGCATTGTGGAGGGACTGCTTACCGGAAATGTGAATATATTAAAGCTTCCGGGCAATGATGGAGGACTGTCCATGGATATTATTTTGCGTCTTATCCGTCTGGAACCCGCTCTGGCGGATTACATTTATGTCTTTGACACCTCGTCCGGGGACCTGCCTGCCATGAGGCGGCTGGAAGAAATGGCTGATGGTATTGTGGTATGGGGAGGAGATTCGGCGGTGGCTGCTGTGCGCAGAAGCGCGCCGCCAGGAACCAGACTCATTGAATGGGGGCATAAGCTTGGATTTGTATATATCTCCGGTTATGAGTGTAAGGATAAGGAGCTGTCTGCTCTGGCTGAGCATATAGTGTCCACACGGCAGCTGCTGTGCAGTTCCTGTCAGACTATATTTCTGGATACGGAGCGTATGGATGATGTGAATGAATTTTGCCGGGAATTTCTTCCGTATATGGAGAGGGCTGTTCTTTCCTGCCCGGGGCATGTATCACTGTTCCAGCCGGACATTTTACAGAAAGATTCCACGGTCCGGCCCGTGGAATCCCGGTTTGGCTCTGTGAATATGGCAGAGGCAGCCCTGGCGCTTCAGCAGCATAATGACAGGATGGAACAGATGGCGTATGGAAAAAAGAAAATGAGGAAGCTGTATCCGGGAAAGGGCTGCAGCCTTACGGCCTGCGGGGATCATGAGCTGGAGCTGTCTCCCATGTTTGGCAACTGTCTGGTAAAGCGCCTGCCGCAGGGGCAGCTGTTTGGTTGCTTAAGACGCCATAAGAGGCACCTCCAGACAGCAGGACTGATTTGCAGGGAGGACAGGCGGCCTGAGCTTATGAAGACTCTGGCGTCCGGCGGCGTGGCGCGTATTACCAGGGCAGGAACCATGTCATCGCCATTTGCGGGAGAGGCACATGACGGGGAATATGCCCTGCGAAGATATGTAAGATTTGTCAGCCAGGAGATGTAAATATGGATAAGGAACCACAGGGAGGATAGGGAGGTTAATATGGAGCTGGAATACCGGTTTGCCGGCATGGATGAATTGGATTTTCTTGTGCGTATGCGGATAAGGGATTTGAGGATGTTTTCTGAATGTGCGGCAGGAACAAAATTGGAGGATGCCATACGAAGGTTTTATGAAATTAAAATGAAGGAAAATGCCTGCCGTACGCTTTTAGCATATGCGGGCAGGGAGCTGGCGGCCACGGCTACCCTGTATTTTTACGATGTACTGCCTTCCAATGAGAATCCCAGTGGAAGAGTGGGACAGATAACCAATGTATGGGTGGATGAGGCATTCCGACGTCAGGGCATTGCCACCCGCATGGTGGAGAGGCTGATGGAGGAGGCCAGGGGAGAGGCCAAAATGGTGTGCCTCAATTCCTCAGAACAGGCACTTGGCATGTATGAGAGGATGGGGTTTTCCTCTAAAAAGGGATATCTGGTTTACTATTTGAGCTGATGGTGTGAAAAATTGCGGAACGTAGGTTAAGCAATGGCAGATGGTGAAATAGGGAGATTGAAAGGGAGAAAAAAGGAATAGAGGATGGGAAAATGGGAGATGGTGAAATGAAAAATGATGAAATGAAAGATAGTGAAATAAAAGGCAGTGAAAGGAAAGTCAGGAATACCGGGGAACCGGTGAAACGCCTGCTCATATGGGGCGCAGGTGACCAGGGAATTGTAACACTGGATTGCGCACTGGCCATGAACCGGTATAGGCTGATTGATTTTATGGAACTGAAAGAAAAGGGACAGCGTGCGCAGTCAAAAACATTATATCCAGGACATTGGCAGTCAGCTAATCACCCTTTTTGAAAGCGGTACAACGCCTGAAAATGCTGTTAGGATTCTGGAAGAACAGGAAAAGGTCCTGGTTGTATATTCAAGCAACACATCGGACAGTGAAGCCCTCAGCAATGAACTGCGCGAAAAGAAAATATCCATGCTTGTATCCCTGGGAATTCCGCTTGCTGTCATCATACATCCCACGGCAGTCATAAGCCCTTTATCCAGGATAGCAAAAGGCTGCACCATACACCCTTATGCCGTCATAAACGCCTATGCATCCATAGGAACAGGCTGCATCATAAATACTCAGGCAGATATTGAGCACGACTGTGTGGTGGAGGACTTTGTGAATGTCTGTCCCAAGGTCTCTATGGCAGGTCATACGGTTGTGGGAAGGAAAACTTTTTTGGGAATTGGCTGCACCATCATAGATGGAATCAGGATTGGAACGGAGGCCACTGTGGGAGCGGGAGCCGTCGTGATCCGGGATGTGCCGGACCACGCGGCTGTGGCAGGCGTTCCTGCTAAAAATATAAGGAAAATCTAGTTCCGGCGGCTGTGATGCCGGCTGCCGTGACAGCCGGTTTCCTGACTGTCCGTCTGACTGTGGGAACGCTCGGCAGGCTGTGAGGAATTGTCAGGAAACTTATCCTGGAAATCTGCCTGGGATTCACCCTGGAAGTCTGCCTGCGATTCCGCCTGAGATGATTCTTCCTGGAATGATTCTTCCTGAGATGATTCCGCCTGGGATTGCCCCTGTTGTTCCCCACGTATTCTCTGCTGCCGGTGTTCACAGTGTTCCGTGTGGACCTTTATCTCTTTCATGCTCTTATCCTTGAATTCATCCAGCGTGGCCTGGGGGTCCGCGGTGAGAAGCTCCTGTATGGCGTAATACTTTCCCAGCGACATCCCGTGTTCATGGGCTTCCTCACACATATGGCTGTCCACGCTGGCATACTCTGCCTTTACGCCATGGCACTGCATTAAGGCTGTGTTTACACACTCCTGAAGGCTTGAGAACATTTGCGGGTCGCCGTCTTTTGTTTCCAGCGTGATGGAGACCAGGGCGTCTTTTTTTAGATACTGCTGCATGGCATCGCTGGCCAGCAGGAGCGCCAGTGCCTCCTCATATTCCAGATGTTTAAGCGAAAGGGACTGCAGGACAGTTTCGCTTTCTTCACCGTAGGTGGTCTGGTCCACCACCTTTCCCCAGCGGTTGATGTCCAGTTCAATGCTGGGATTTACGTCTATGCTGATGACGGCTGCTTCCGTGTAGTACAGGCTGTAACCGCCCAGGCCGCTGGTGGCAAAGAGCAGGAGACAGGCAAGGGATACCGCCCACTTCATTCTGCGGGGCGCCGGCTTTCTGCTGCGGTGCATGTGTTTTATCACATATTCGCAGGTCCGTCCCTTCAAGACCTCATCACAGCTGACTGTATCAAACGCATCATGTATACTTTGTTTCACCCTCATCACCTCCCAGCATTTTTTTAAGCTCGGCTTTCGCCCTTGACAGATGTGTATATATGGTATTGACATTTTTATGTAAAATACCTGCAATCTCCACGGCTGAATAGCCCTCATAATAATGCAGATACACGATGATTCTGTATTTATCAGAAAGATTCATCACGGACTCCAGCACATGGGACAGGTCCTGGCTTTTTGTATCAGCCATGGACATGGCCTCTTCCAGAGAGCAGGTGTGTGTCCGGAAGATCCTGCGGAAAAAGCTTCGGAGCACATCCTTGCACCGGTTAATGGTCACGCGTATGAGCCAGGCCTTCCTGTGTTCTTCCGAATCAAAGGGTTCAGAAAAAAGGGCGTATTTCAAAAATACATCCTGAAACACGTCCTCTGTATCACTTTCATTTTTCATATAGACAAAGCAGATATGTTTTACCATATCCGCGTATTGCCCAATGGTCTGCTCTACATCTGATTCCTGCCGCATAGCCGCTCCATATGTCCGGTACTGCCAGGTGCAGTACTGTTTTCCCTATCTGTGATGTGAACCGCAGCCGCGTCTGCCATGATGGCTGTTTCCGCTATGGCATCCATACCCTGAGGGGTCCGATGAGGATGTCCGTCCATGGTTCCCGTCCGGGCATACCCAATCCCCGTCCTCTGACCAGTGGCCTTCACAGTTTCCGTGTTCATGGCTCCTGCAGTATTCGTAGTCCGTACAGTCAGCATATCCTCTGGGACAAGTCCAGTCAGCACCCCATGCAAGGCTGCTGCCCGCTGCGGTTAAGAGAATGCCTGTGGCTGCTGCTGCCATTATAGTTCTGATTTTCATGTTTTTCAATCTCCTTTTTTGATTCATTCACTATTAATACGATTGAGTCGCCGGAATCCTTTCATTTATTTTTGTTTTTATTTTTTAAATCTGCTTTTCATTTTTTAAATCTGCTGTGCTTGTGAAATATCCTTGATTTTGGTATACTTATCTGACGTACAGGATTAAGACACATTGGACACACTGTCCTGTAAATATATAATACATAAAAGGAATGAACTGACATGGGTACCTGGAATTCCAGAGGTTTAAGGGGCTCTACCCTTGAAGATTTGATTAACCATACCAACGATTTGTACAGGGAAAAGAAGCTGGCTCTGATACAGAAGATACCGACCCCCATCACCCCCATTGAAATTGACAAGTCCAGCCGCCACATCACCCTGGCCTATTTTGACCAGAAGAGTACCGTGGATTATATCGGGGCCGTACAGGGGATTCCGGTGTGTTTTGATGCCAAGGAATGCGCGGTAAAGACATTTCCCCTTCAAAATATCCATCCCCACCAGATTGAATTTATGGGGGAATTTGAGAAACAGGGCGGAATTGCATTTATCATCCTCTATTTTACCGGCCTGGATGAAATATATTATCTGCCTTTTGAACAGATAGAGGGATATTGGAAACGGATGGAGGAGGGAGGGCGCAAAAGCTTTACCTACGACGAGGTGGACAAGAGCTGGCGGATCCGTTCCCATGCCGGTTTTCTGGTCCATTATCTGGAAGAAATACAAAAAGACCTGGACAGAAGGTCATAGGAGGTTTTGCGTGAAGCGCCGTGCCTTCCATGCTGCCTGTGCAGGTCCTTTCTTGGTCCGTACGTCTTTTTCATATCCTGTCTTCTAATCCTGTTTTCACACCTTCTTTTATGCGTTCCTTTCAGCCCCATCTTCCGTACCACCCCGCATACCACCCCGCAGGTACATTTTCATTGACCAGCCCTGTAAATAAAAGTATAATAAGGTATATTGCACGATGGGCAGAATGGAATTTTAAAACTGCTTTGGGGACGCGAAAATATGATTGACAGCTCCATGGTTTTCCTCTATAATGAAACAATCACGTTAATGAATTAGCACTTTACCATAGAAAAGCAAAACGGGGTAAATGTGCGAGAAAACATAAAGGCAGGGAACAGGATGGCAGGGAATAATCGTTTGATTCATACGCCGGAGGGCGTAAAGGACAGTTATAACGGAGAATGCAGGAAAAAGCTGGCAGTTCAGGACAAGATTCTGGATACCTTTTACCTGTACGGATATGAGCATATCCAGACTCCGAGTTTTGAATATTTTGATATTTTCAGCAAGGACAGGGGAAGCGTGCCGGACAGGGAGATGTTTAAGTTCTTTGACCGGGACAACAACACCCTGGTGCTGAGGCCGGATATGACGCCGGCGGTTGCGCGGTGTGTGGCCAAGAACTTTATGGACGATCCCATGCCTCTTAGACTCTGCTACCTGGAACGCACTTTTAAGAATAACAGCAGTTATCAGGGCCGCCTTAAGGAGCGGGCTGAGACAGGGGCCGAGCTGATTGGGGATGATTCCGAGGATGCGGATGCCGAGATGATTGCCATGGTCATTGACAGCCTGAGACAGGCCGGCCTTAAGGAGTTCCAGGTGGAGCGGGGCCAGGTGGCCTTTTACAGAAGCCTTCTTAAGGAGGCCGGGCTGGAGGAGGAAGTTGAGGAAGAGCTGAATCAGTACATTGAAAATAAAAATTATTTTGCCGTGGAGGGTCTGCTCAAGAACCAGCCCGTGGACGAAGGGCTTAAGAAGGTTTTTCTGAAGCTTCCGGAGCTGTTCGGCTCCCTGGAGCAGATGCAGGAGGCGAAAAAGCTTACCGCCAATCCGGGGGCGCTGGCTGCCATTGAACGGCTGGAGAAGGTACATTCCATTTTGGAGAGCAGGGGACTGGAAGCCTATGTGTCCTATGACCTGGGGATGCTCAGCAGATACCAGTACTATACGGGTATTATTTTTAAGGCATATACCTATGGAACCGGGGATTATATTGTTACAGGAGGCCGGTATGACAAGCTGCTGGTGCAGTTTGGAAAGGATACGCCTGCTGTGGGATTTGTGATTGTGGTGGACCAGCTGATGGCTGCCCTTTCCAGGCAGCAGATTGATGTTCCTGTGACGCTGGTGAACACGGTGATACTCTATGAGACCTCAGCCAGATCCCGGGCCCTGTGGCTGGGCAGCTATTTCAGGGACAAGGGGCTGGCCGTCCAGTCCATGAAGAAGAAGGAGCAGGTGGCGCTTGAGGATTACAAGGCCATGGCAATACAGAGGGGCATGCGCAATGTCCTGTACCTGAAGGGGGACGGGACCGTAGTGACAGCCATGGACACGGTGAACGGGAATACAGACCAGATACCCATTACCGCTTACGAGTAAACGCAGGGAGGCCGTGAAGAAGATGAGATATTTGACCATAGCGTTAGCCAAAGGAAGGCTTGCGGACAAAGCCATGGAGATGTTTGAGGCAATCGGCATTTCCTGTGATGAGATGAAGGATAAGGCTTCCAGGAAGCTTATCTTTGTAAATGAGGACCTGGGAGTGCGTTTTTTCCTTGCAAAGGCCAATGATGTGCCCACATACGTGGAGTACGGGGCGGCCGATATCGGAATAGTGGGCAGGGATACCATATTGGAGGAGGGCCGCAAGCTCTATGAGGTCATGGACCTTGGGGTGGGAAAATGCAGGATGTGCGTCTGCGGACCTGAATCAGCCAGGGAAAGGCTGGAGCACCATGAGCTGATTCGGGTGGCCACCAAGTATCCCAACATAGCAAAGGACTATTTTTATAACCAGAAGTATCAGACTGTGGAAATTATTAAGCTGAACGGTTCCATTGAGCTGGCCCCCATCGTGGGTCTGTCCGAGGTAATCGTGGATATTGTGGAGACCGGGTCCACCCTGCGGGAGAACGGACTTATGGTGTTGGAGGAAGTGTGCAGCCTGTCAGCCAGGATGGTGGTAAACCAGGTGAGCATGAAGACGGAAAATGAACGCATCACGGCCATTATCAAGAAATTCCAGGCATATCTTAAGGAGAATGCCGGAAGGTAGGTACAGGAGCAAAGTCAGGAAAGCGGAGGAATGTTAGGCATGAGAATCGTGACATTAGATAATAAGTCCATGGAGAATATTCTGGCGGACATGTTGAAAAGGGACCCCAATAATTACGACAGCTATACCCAGACCGTACAGGCCATTGTGGACGATGTAAAGGCAAGGGGAGACGAGGCGCTGTTTGAGTATACAAAGCGGTTTGACGGAGCGTCCCTGGATGGGAGCAGTATACGGGTGACCAGGGAGGAAATTGATGAGGCCATGAAACAGGTGGAACCGGGCCTTTTAAAGGTCATGGAGAGGTCCATGGACAATATCCGCCGTTATCATGAGAAGCAGAGGCAGAACAGCTGGTTTGACGCCCAGCCTGACGGCACCATCCTGGGCCAGAAGGTGACTGCCTTGGAGAGTGTGGGAGTGTATGTGCCCGGCGGCAAGGCGGCATATCCTTCCTCCGTCCTGATGAATATTATTCCGGCTGAGGTGGCAGGGGTGAAGCGCATCGCCATGGTGACGCCGCCCGGTAAGGACGGAAAGGTAAATCCGGTGACTCTGACAGCGGCTTACATGGCAGGAGCCACAGAGGTCTATAAGGCAGGCGGGGCACAGGCAGTGGCGGCCCTGGCTTTCGGCACGGCATCCATTCCCAGGGTAAATAAAATCGTGGGACCGGGCAATATCTTTGTGGCCCTGGCAAAAAAGGCTGTCTATGGCCATGTGAGCATTGACAGCATAGCAGGCCCCAGCGAAATCCTGGTGATAGCCGATGACAGCGCCAATCCGCGTTTTGTGGCCGCGGACCTGTTAAGCCAGGCAGAACACGATGAGCTGGCCAGCTCTATTTTGGTTACCACCAGCATGGAACTGGCCAGGAAGGTATCCGACGAGGTGGACGGATTCCTGAAGGTGCTGTCACGCAGCGACATCATTAAAAAATCCCTGGACAATTACGGTTATATCCTGGTGGCGGAATCCATGGAAAAGGCAGTGGAGACAGCCAACAGCATTGCGCCGGAGCACATGGAAATCGTCACCAGGAATCCCTTTGAGGTCATGACCAAAATTCAGAACGCGGGCGCCATCTTTATCGGTGAGTACAGCTCAGAACCATTGGGAGACTATTTTGCCGGCCCCAACCACATCCTGCCAACCAATGGGACAGCCAAATTTTTCTCGCCCCTGGGCGTGGATGACTTTATCAAGAAATCCAGCATTATCTATTATTCCAGGGAGGCCCTTGAGGCAGCCCATAAGGACATAGAGACATTTGCCGAGTCAGAGCACCTGACAGCTCACGCGAATTCCGTCAGAGTGCGTTTTGAACAATAGCAGGGAGGTATGACAGTTATGGAACGGATTGCATCCATCACCCGGGACACCAATGAAACACAGATATCCATGAGCCTTAACCTGGATGGCTCCGGCAGGGGGAATATCAACACAGGCATCGGATTCTTTGACCACATGTTAAACAGCTTTGCGCGCCACGGCTTTTTTGACCTGGACCTTGCGGTAAAGGGGGATTTGGAGGTGGATACCCACCACACCATAGAGGATACGGGAATCGTGCTGGGACAGGCTATCCGGAAGGCGGTAGGGGATAAAAAGGGGATTGTGCGCTACGGCTCCCAAATCCTGCCCATGGATGAATCCCTGGTGCTCTGTGCCCTGGACCTTTGCGGAAGGCCCTACCTGGTCTGGGACCTGGTTTTGGACCGGGAAAAGGTGGGGGATTTGGAGACTGAGATGGTGCGGGAATTTTTTTACGCGGTTTCCTATGGGGCGGAGATGAACCTTCATTTGAAGCAGCTTTCAGGGACAAACAACCACCATATCATTGAGGCTGCCTTTAAGGCATTCGCCAAGGCCCTGGACGGCGCAGTGGCCGCGGAACCCCGTCTCTCAGGCGTGCTTTCCACCAAGGGGAGTCTTTAGGATGGAAGATATGCCTGCCCTGTCCCCCGGAGCCTGCGTCCGAAGACATGGAGAAAATAATAGAATAAAAGGAGATTCATATGCAGTTATATCCGGCTATTGATATGAAGAACGGACAGTGTGTCCGGTTAAGACAGGGGGCATTTAAGGACATCACCATATACTCGGACGCCCCTGAAAAGGTGGCTGCCCACTGGCAGGAGAAGGGGGCATCCTTCCTGCATCTGGTGGACCTGGACGGCGCCCTGGCAGGTTATTCTGTCAATGAAGAGGTCATACGAAGGATTGCGGACACGGTTTCCATACCCATTGAGATTGGCGGCGGCATCCGTTCCAAAGAAGCAGTGGAGCGTATGCTGGACCTGGGGGTCAGGCGTGTTATTATCGGAACCAAGGCAGCGGAACACCCGGAATTTCTCAGGGATATGGTCAGAACATTTGGCGAGGAGGCCATTGTGGCAGGCGTGGACGCGAAGGACGGCATGGTGGCAGTGGAAGGATGGGAGAAAGTCAGCTCCCTTACCGCCTCGGACCTGTGTCTTACCATGAAGGAATACGGTGTCAGGCACATTGTCTATACCGACATATCCAGGGACGGCATGCTGTCCGGCCCTAATGTGGAGGCTACAAGGAAGCTTACAGAGGAGACAGGACTTGACATCATAGCCTCCGGCGGGGTATCCTGTATGGAGGATTTAAAATGCCTGCATGAGGCTGGTATCAGGGGAGCCATCATCGGAAAGGCCCTCTATGAGAACCGGATTGATCTTGCTGAGGCTGTAAGGCTTTATGAGGCTTAAGTACCAGAGAAAATGGAGAGATTCAAATGACTGATTGCAAGAAGCTGATTATGGGATTTGGTTACAGGAATGGAAAGACTTTTTCCTGGAACGGAAAGCTTGAGTATGAGGGCGGGCTTAAGGAGCTTGCCAGGACAGCCGGTGACAACGGGGCAGATGAAATATTTATCTGCGACCGTTCTTTTTCAGATGAGGACCATGAGGCTGTCATAGGCGCCATCAAGGAAACCGCCCGCACCGTGGATGAACCCATACTGGCGGGAGGACGAATCAGGCGCCTGGAGGATGTGAAAAAGTACCTCTACGCAGGAGCCAGCGCCGTATTCCTGGATGTGAGCTATGAAGACAACGTAGATATGATGAAGGAGGCAGCAGACCGGTTTGGCAGTGAAAAGATTTATGCCTATATGCCGGACCTGTCCTATCTGAACCGGGTGGAGGAATACATTCAGCTGGGCGCGTCCGTGATGATATGCAGGGCATCCGGTCCGGTTTTATCCCTGGCTGAGCTGGGTGAAATCGGGGAGATATCCTGCAGAAGCCTTATTTTCTGCGGCGGTCATGAAAATGTCCAGGAGATGGCCGGGGATCTGAAGCTGAGTCTGGGGTGTCCCCAGGTGGAGGGCGCTGTCCTGACTTTGGCGGAGGATAATCTGGACAAGGTGATGGAGCTGAAGCAGATTTTAAAAGGTGCGGGTATTGTCACGGACACCTTTGAGAGTTCGCTGGAATGGAAGAATTTCAAACTGGGAAGTGACGGCCTTATCCCTGTCATTGTCCAGGATTATAAGACCCTGGAGGTTCTGATGATGGCCTATATGAATGAGGAATCATTTCAGGCCACACTGGCGTCAGGAAGGATGACCTATTTCAGCAGGAGCAGGCAGAAGCTGTGGCTGAAGGGTGAGACCAGCGGCCACTTCCAGTATGTAAAATCCCTGAAGATTGACTGTGACAACGACACCATTCTGGCGTCAGTAAAGCAGGTGGGAGCTGCCTGCCATACCGGAAACCGATCCTGTTTCTTTACCACGCTGGCGGAGAAGGAATATAAGGAAACCAATCCCCTGAAGGTATTTGAGGAGGTATTTGGGGTCATACTGGACCGTAAGGAGCATCCGAAGGAAGGCTCATACACCAATTATCTGTTTGACAAGGGAATTGACAAGATACTTAAGAAGCTGGGAGAGGAGGCTACGGAAATTGTTATAGCGGCCAAGAACCCTAACCCGGAAGAAATCAAATACGAGATTTCGGATTTTCTCTACCATATGATGGTACTCATGGCGGACCGCGGCATTACATGGGAGGAAATCACGGAGGAACTGGCGAACCGTTAGCGGCGGGAAACAGGGGAAGTACAGACACGCCTTGGTAATATAATGCCGGTAATATAATAATGAAAATCGCAGGAGGTAATGGAGAGGTGGCAGAAATATCGGAGGTTACAGCGAGACTGCTGGATTACGTTTCATATGACACCCAGTCAGAGGATGACAGGGAGTCCATTCCCAGCACCAAGAAGCAGTTTGAACTGGCGCATAAGCTGGCCGGGGAGCTTAAGGAGCTGGGGGCATCCCAGGTGAGGATAAGTGAGCAGGGATATGTGTACGCATGTATTCCCTCCAATCTGGAGGAGGGAAAAACATGTCCCTCCCTGGGCTTTATCGCCCATATGGATACAGCTCCCTCCTTCTCGGGCAAGGATGTAAAGCCGCAGTTCATCCGGGACTATGACGGACAGGACATCTGTCTGAACAGGGAACAGGACCTATGGATGAGGACAGCGGATTTTCCGGATTTGAAGGCATATGAGGGCAAGACGTTGATTACTACGGATGGGACCACGCTGCTGGGAGCAGACGATAAGGCCGGTATCGCTGAAATCATGACCATGGCCGCCTATTTTCTTGGACATCCGGAAGTAAAACACGGAACAATCTGCATCGGCTTCACACCGGACGAGGAGGTGGGCCGGGGAGCAGACGGCTTTGATGTGGATGGCTTCGGGGCTGATGTGGCCTACACTGTGGACGGCGGAGCGCTGGGAGAGCTGGAATACGAAAACTTCAATGCCGCTTCCGGCAGGGTGACGGTCCATGGGGCCAATATCCATCCGGGCACGGCCAAGGGACGTATGAGAAACGCCCTGCTCATGGCAATGGAGTTCCAGTCACTGCTTCCGGCAAATGAGAACCCTATGTATACAGAAGGGTATGAGGGTTTTTATCATCTGGACAGGATGACAGGCTGTGTGGAGGAAGCCAGGATGGATTACATCATCAGGGACCATGACAGGGCGAAGTTTGAGCGCAGGAAGGAATTGTTTTCCCAGGCAGCGGGATTTCTGAACCAGAAATATGGTTCCGGAACCGTGGAGGCAGCGGTGAAGGATTCCTATTATAACATGAAAGAGAAAATTGAGCCTCATATGGACCTGATTGATAAGGCCAAGGCATCCATGGAGAAGCTGGGTATCCAGCCAATCGTGGTTCCGATCCGGGGAGGCACGGATGGAGCCAGACTGTCATATATGGGGCTGCCCTGTCCGAACCTGTGCACAGGAGGCCATAATTTCCATGGAAAATATGAATTTATTCCGGTACAGTCCATGGAAAAGATAACAGAGCTTCTTATAGAGATTGCCAGGTCGTTTGCAGAAGCATAGCGTTGGTTTGTTCTTTCCTGATTTAACAAAAGAAACATCCCTCCCGCCTGTAAAGGGGGAGGGATGAATTGCAGGAAACAAACTTAACGGCAGTGCCGGGCGCGGATTGAAACAATTACGGAAGACGCAGCATATCTCTGTCTTCCGGATGCACCAGCACCTTAATCTGTGTGATGCCGGAGGACTTATAGGAATGAAGCTGCCGTGCCTTTAAATCCTTTAAAAACAGGTCTTTGTTTCTCATAAAACGTTCAAAGTCATCGGATATATCATAACTGTCTATACCCACATAGCTGCCCTCTGAGTATTCCACATAGGGGCGGACAGCGGCAGCGTTATAGGTGACCTGAAAGCGGATTATGCCGCGGGGAACGGAGTTATCGGCCACAATATCCTCTTCTGATTCAGGCAGGCGGTCTGTCCGGATAATATCCAGACAGGTATCCTCCGGGGATTCCAGTTCAGATGTCTCCTCAGAGTGATGGGACTGGCCCATATCATAATCCAATATCTCTGTTTTCATGTCAACAGGGCCTGCATCTGCATCGCCCATATAGGTAAAGGATGAAAACTCGGAAAATGTTATTCCGGTGCCCAGGCCTGCGGCGAAAACGCCTGTGCAGAACAGGGCTATCATATATGACTGCAGTTTACGCATGCTGCACCTCCTCTGAAGTGTTCTGGTCCATGTCCGTGGAAAGGGCGGTGTTCCCGGTATTGCGGCGGAGCCTTAACAGGCTTATGCACAGGATGGAAAATGAGCCTGCGCAGAGAACAACACCCAGGCTTAGCAGGGCAGGGCCTGCAAAGGGATATCCCTGAACCGTCCATACCAGAAATACTGCCAGAAGATATAATGAAAACAGGGTAAGACATCCATTAAACAATGTCAGGATAAAAAGCAGAATGTTCCAGGTCCAGCGCAAGCAGAAGTACATGCACCACAGGGCCAGGGAAAGGCAGGAGGAGAAAAGAACTCCCAGACCGCATAACATACCCTTTATCACGCGGCATATGGATGATCCGGCTCGTTTAAATGCGTTTCGCACCGTATTTTGGACAGTGCTTTGGTCATGGACATGGTCTGTCCTTGGAACAGGCGGTATCCTGGGAACGCCTGTCTGGGAGTGTTCGGATGATGGTGTGAAGTCTGCTCCGTTTATATTTACAACCTCCATCTTTGTCCTGAGATGACGGAGGAAGCGGGGCCGGCGGGCCGGAATCCGCGAAAAGAAGTTCCGTGTTCTTCCGAACAGGACACCGGTATTCCGTACAGCTGCCGCTGCTATTCTATGTAAGAACCGTCCGGCTGCCCGGGCAATACCCAGAAAGCCGGATCGGGCCCTGCGGATTAAGTCTCTGACTCTCAAAACGGGGGATAGGGTCCGGTTTCCGTTATAATCCGGGTTTACGTGGTATGCCTCCAGAATCTCTGCCGCCAGCTGGCCGAGATCACCGAAATCCCCGATGGCTTCCTCCTCGCTGAGGCCCCTTTCCATCTTCATGTCAATATGCTGGGTGTATTCCTCCAGAATATCCTGCTGTTCCTTTTCTTCCAGCACAGCCAGGCCGTTCTTAAGTTCATCTAAAAACTCTGTTTTATTCATCTCCATGCTCCTTTAAAAATGTACATACTTTCTGCTGGAACTCGTCCCATTCCCGCTCCAGAACATCCCGGTACAGGATGCCGGCGGCAGTCAGATGGTAATATTTTCTGGGAGGCCCTTCCGTGGATTCCCGCAAGTATGTTTCAAAATAATGTTCATTGGTCAGTCTCTTTAAGAGAGGGTAGATGGTCCCTTCATTGACATCAATGACCTTGGATACTTCCTCTACCAGTTCATAGCCATACATATCCCTTTTTCGTACTGATTCAAGGACCACCAGCTCAAGGACTCCTTTTTTAAATTGTGGATTCATGGTCAGTAACCCTCCTTGTGATTACTATATTATACATACTACTATGTAATGTCAAGTACTAATTAAAATAAAATACTGAATTTCTTACTGAACCAGGAAAGGTTCAGACAGAGGATACACCAATGGCCCTCAGGATACATGAACAAACACCGGCTTCGCAGGAGCTGATTCGAGTACAGATCAT